>Ga0180429_10002229_pt1 | contig 16092 bp, 12 predicted proteins | sample SS_ome_FD_132428 | JGI IMG/M metagenome (GOLD analysis project Ga0180429, IMG submission 132428) | Hypersaline lake sediment archaeal communities from the Salton Sea, California, USA - SS_1_S_1 metaG | ecosystem: Environmental > Aquatic > Non-marine Saline and Alkaline > Hypersaline > Sediment ...
TCGTGCGGGGATTGCGGCATCCGAGAGACGCGCACGTAATCGAAGACCGCACCGAGGCCATACAATTCGCACTGGAGCAGGCCCGGCCTGAAGATTGCCTGTTGATCGCCGGCAAGGGGCACGAGAGATACCAGATTGTCAACGGTAAGCGCATCCCGCTGAACGACGCCGAAATCGCCCGCGATTGGCTCTACGATGTCCAGCCGTTCGCACAACTGGGTAACTGAAGCAGCCGGAATGAACAATCAAGCATGAGGCATTATTAGCAAGAATACATGAGCATCAATACATGAGCACCAATAGCCGGCACGCAACGCGTGGCGGGATATTCCAACGGTTTGCCCCCCCGGAACGCAGTCCGGGGGCGTTTGAATACCAACAAGCACGCAGATCTGAACTGAAATCCGGAACGCAGTCCGGGGGCGTTTGAATACCAACAAGCACGCAGATCTGAATTCAAACTTGAAATCCCAAATCCCAAATCGTGAGTCCCTAGCGCCGATGAACACCGTCAACGATCTAGAGCAAGCGATCCGCGGAGAACTGTTGCCGGAGAGTGCGCCGGCTGCCGGATCGACTGCGCTGGGGCCGCTGGCGACCGACAGCCGGCGGCTGGAGCAGGGCGAGGTGTTTTGGGCACTGCGAGGGCCGAACTACGACGGGTCCGACTTCGCCGCCGAGGCCTTCCGGCGCGGGGCCCCGGGCGCGGTCGTCGCCAAGCCGGTCGATGTGCCCGAGGGTCGCTGGGCAATCAAAGTCGACAACACGACCGACGCCTTGCAGCACTGGGCCCGATGGAAACGCCGGCATTTCGGCGGCACCGTGATCGCCGTGACCGGCAGCGTGGGCAAAACCACCACCCGGCAAATGATCCACACCGTGCTGCGGTCGCGCCTGGCCGGCACCGCCAGCCCGCGAAACTTCAACAACCATCTCGGCGTGCCCTTGAGCATGTCGGCCATCGAGCCGGAGCACGACTACGCGGTGCTGGAGTTAGGGGCAAGCAGCAAGGGCGAGATCGCCGCCTTGGCCGAATTGTGTGCCCCGAAGCTGGGTGTCATAACGCAGATAGGCGACGCGCACCTGGGCGGGTTCGGCACCCGGCAGTCGATCGCCGAGGCCAAGGCCGAACTGCTGGCCGCACTGCCGCCGGACGGCCACGCCGTGCTGGGCGACGACCCCTGGCTGAGACCCGTCGTCCAAAACTGCCATGCCCAAATCACCTGGGTGGGAACCTGCCCACAGTGCGATCTGATCGCCACCGACGTGCAGAGCAAGGACGGGCAGTTGCAATTCCGAATTGTCTTGGGGGGGCATCCGGGCGTGAGGTTTTCCATTCCGGTCTGGGGACGCCATCACCTGACCGCGGCCCTGGCGGCGGTGGCCGTGGGCCGGATGATGGGCTTTGATCTCGACGAAATGGCCGACCTGCTCGAAGACTACCAACCCGTCCCCATGCGATGCCAAGTCCACCGTATCCGCGGCGCGACGATCATCAACGATACATACAACGCTTCGCCCACTGCCATGCTCGCGGCGCTGGAACTGCTCCGCGAACTGGATGCCGAAGGGCGCCGAATCGTGGTGGTCGGCGAGATGGGCGAGTTGGGTAGCCAGGCGATGCCGTTGCACTGGCGATTGGGTAAACAGGCCGTGACCGTAGGCCGGGCCGATCTGCTGATCGCCTGCGGACGCTTCGCCCGGCACATGGCCGCCGGCGCCCGCTCGGCTGGTATGCCCGCCGCGCGGGCAATCCCCTGCGAGACCCTCGACGATGCCCTGCCGCAGATCGGCCAGGCGATCCTGCCCGGAGACGTGGTGCTGGTGAAAGGCTCGCGCGTCATGGCCATGGAACGCCTGGTGGCCGCCTTGGAAACATATCCGCAACGCCGTAGCGCGTAAGGAGAATACACTCAACCGACTAATTGCAGGCTCCACCGATTGTGTCGGGTTTGCGGGAATCCGGCGCTACCCTTCCCTCCTTGGGGTAGGAGCAACAGGTCGCCGGACAAACGCGGTAACTGGGTCGACCGCGCCGGTGATTGCTTCGCGGTGGAGTTCTTGACTGGGCGCCGGGGCGGCGCGTTCGCGCCGTCCCGGTTGCCCAGGGATATCTCGTCGTTCTTGCTCATGCTCCTCCGGCTGCTCGATCTGCTGAGCCCTTGCGTTCCCAATGCCGTCCTCTCGGCGCTGGGCAAGATCACCTTTCGCGCTTCGCTGGCGGCGATCGGCGCGTTCCTGTTGGCGGTGGTGCTCGGGCCGCGGGTAATCGCCTACCTTGGCGGCCGCTTCCGCGAACCGATCAAGAGCGATTCGCCCACACTACGCCGCTTGCACCGCGACAAGCAGCACACGCCGACCATGGGCGGGTTGTTCATCATCGCCGGACTGATCTCCGGCGGGCTGCTGTTCGGCGACCTGGGGAATCCCTACCTGGTCGTCTCGCTGGCGGTGGTCGCCGCCCTGGCCGCACTCGGAGCCGTCGACGATCTGGTCAAGCTCCGCGGCAAGGCCAACGGGATTCCGGCAAAGTGGAAACTGGCCGGACAACTGCTCGTGTCCGTTGTCGCCGCCGTGCTGATCTACCGACATCATGCCGCGCTGGACGACGGACTTCTGCTGCGGATTCCGATCTCGGGGGTTGGGCTGTGGCTCGGCTTGTGGTTCGTCCCCTTGGCGGTGATCGTGATCGTCGGCGCGTCTAACGCGGTGAACCTGGCCGATGGGCTGGACGGTCTGGCCGGCGGGTGCCTGATCTTCGCCGCCGCGGCGATGACCGTGGTGGCCTACGCCGCCGGCCACGCCGAACTGGCCCAATACCTAGACATCGCCCGAATCCCCGGCGCCGGCGAAATGACCGTCGTCGCCGCGGCGATGATCGGCGCCGTGCTCGGATTCCTCTGGTTCAACTGCCATCCCGCCCAGGTGTTCATGGGAGATACCGGCGCGCTGCCGCTGGGCGGCATGCTGGGAGTGCTGGCCGTCGTCGCCCGCCAAGAACTGCTGCTGCTTGTCGTCGGCGGCGTGTTCGTCGCCGAGGCGGCCAGCGTGATCCTGCAGGTCGGCAGCAATCGCTGCCGGCTCCGAAAGCCGTTCCTCTGCGCGCCGCTGCATCACCATTTTCAGTTCAAGGGCTGGGCGGAAAACAAGATCGTCGTGCGGTTCTGGATCGCCTCGGCCCTGTGCGCCCTGCTGGGCGTCGCCACGCTGAAACTCAGCGTCAACGACCAGCCGCCCGAGCGGCTGCCCAAAACGCGCCTCGCCGCCTCGCCCGCGTCCGGAGCAGTTGCCAGCTATGAACGATAGTCGGCTGCATATTGTCTTCAGTGGCGGCGGCACGGGCGGACACTTGTTTCCCGGCCTGGCCGTGGCCGAGGAGCTGGTTCGCCGGTCGCCGCGGGCGAGGATCACGTTCGCCGGCAGCGGCAAGGACCTGGAACGGCGCGAGACAGCGGCGGCCGGATTCCAATACATTGCCCTGCCGTGCCGCCCGATACCGCAACGCGCCCGAGATACTGCCGCCTTCCTGGGGAAGAACGTCGCCGGCATGTTGGCGGCCGGGCGTTTCCTTGGCCGCAACAACGTAACGGCAGTGGTTGGTCTGGGAGGATACGCCAGCGTGCCGGCGGCCCGAGCCGCCGGCCGACGCGGCCTGCCGCTGGTGCTTATGGAACAAAACGCGGTCCCCGGCCGGGCCACCCGATGGCTCGCTCGCCGCGCCTCGCTGGTCTGCACCGCCTGGCCGCAGGCGGAGTTGCGGCTGCGCTGCCGATGCCCGGTGTGCGTGACCGGCACGCCGGTCCGCCGCGCGTTTCGCGCAACCGAAAACACCCCGGCCGCCGGCCCGCGGCAACTACTTATTCTCGGCGGCAGCGGCGGGGCCCAGTCGGTCAACGAAAACCTGCCGGTGGCGCTCGGAAAAATCCGCTCGCCGCTGGACTCTTGGAAGGTCGTTCACCAGTCGGGCGAGCGCGATTTCGAGATGACACGCGAACTGTACCGCAAACTCGCCCTGCCGGCGGTCGTCAAGGCGTTCATCGCCGATATGCCGGAGGTGCTCCGCAGCAGCGATCTGGTGATCTGCCGCGCCGGCGGCGCCACACTGGCCGAACTGGCCATAACCGGCGCGCCCGCCGTGTTGCTACCCTATCCGCACGCCACCGACGATCATCAGCGCTGCAACGCCGAGTTGTACGCCGGATCGGGCGCGGCAGTGATGCTCGACCAACGGCAGGTCTCCGGCCGGTTCGACGATCAGTTGGCCGGCACGATCTCGGAACTGCTGATCGATCGGCACCGGCGCAGGCAGATGTCGGCCGCCGCCGGCCGCCTTGCCCGGCCAAACGCCGCGAGCCACGTCGCCCGGAGTATTCTGGAACTGGCCGGAATTGCGTCGCCACAAGTTCCCGGCCGCGCCGCCGCGTAGCGGGTAGCCCCGATAGCTCTGCTATCGGGGTGCCGTCAGGCACAAGAGGCACTGCGGGTGGCGTTCTCGGCGGGCACTTGACACGACGCGGCACGGCAGTCAAGCTTCCGTCCATGGGTACACGGGCGATCTATGACGATGAGTTGCATGCTGACTTCGTCACGTTCTCCTGCTACCGTCGGCGACGGCTATTGGACGACGACCGGGCGAAGCGCGTGGTGCTGGGTGTGCTCAACGCACAACTGGCCAGCCGCAAGGCATCTTGCGTGGGTTTCGTGGTCATGCCCGACCACGTGCATGCCGTGGTTTGGTTTCCGGTTTCAGGCCAGTTGAGTGTTTTCATGCAGCAGTGGAAGCGGCTCAGTTCGCACCAAATTCGCCGATTGGTACGAAGCAAGTTCGTTCATTATGCGGAGAAGATCGAAAGCGGCGACCCGTTCTGGCAACCGAAGTACTACCCATTCAACCTATACAGCGAAGAGAAGGTGCGGGAGAAACTAACGTACATGCACGAGAATCCCGTAAGAGCGGGCTTGGTCGCCCGGCCGTGCGATTGGGTATTCAGTTCGGCGTGCTACTACGAACAGGGACGAAGCGTGGGTGTGCCGATTCGCTGGATCGCATGAGGGGCCTCTTGTGCCTTCGGCACCCCGATAGACAAGCTATCGGGGCCACCCGCGTAGTGCGGCAGTGTACAGGCCGGGTGGAAATGGTATCATGGTCGCTTTGGCGACCGGCAATGGCGGGGACGATCAATGCTCCGTTGGCGAATACCTCTGGGGATTCTGATGACCGGGGTGCTTGTCGGGCTGTGCTGGCTCGACCATTATGCGGGCGTTCCGGGCCTTTGGCTGTTTCCCGTGGCGGTCGTGCTTATCGTAATGGCCGGCCGCGAGGTGCTGCAGCTTGCGGCGGTCGCGGGGATCCGGCCGCTGGGGTGGACGGTGCACTGCGGGAACCTGCTGCTGCTGGCCAGCAACTGGCTCCCGTTGAGATGGAATATCTGGGATATCTTTTCCTCCGGATTTCCGAAGGCGCCGAGCAACGAGCCGCTGTTTGCGCTGGCGATTGCCGTGCTGCTGGTTTTCGTCGGCGAGATGTACCGTTTTCAGAAGCCCGGCGGCGTGCTGGCCAACGTGGCCGTGGCCGTGTTCGCCATCGTGTACATCGGTTTGATGTTCAGTTGCATGGCCCAGATTCGCCTTGAGTGGGGGATCTGGGCCCTGGCGTCGCTGATCTTCGTGGTCAAGGCGGGCGACATCGGGGCCTACACAGTCGGCCGCCTGCTGGGGCGGACCAAGATGGCCCCGATCCTCAGCCCCGGCAAGACAATCGAAGGGGCAATCGGGGCCCTGACCTTCGCCTGCTTCGCCTCCTGGCTGACCTTCGTGTGGCTGATGCCGCTTACCGTGCCGGGTAACCAGCAGGCCGGCCAGTCCTGGGGCTGGATACCGTTCGGACTGCTGGTCGGCGCGGCCGGCATGGTGGGTGATCTGGCCGAGTCGCTCATCAAGCGCGACGTGGGCCGTAAGGATTCCAGCAGCTCACTGCCCGGCTTCGGCGGTGTGCTCGACCTGGTCGACTCCGTGCTGCTGGCCGCGCCGGTGGCCTGGCTCTGCTGGGCCTTGGGCCTAGTCGGCAGATAGCGGGTCGTAGCCCCGGATCCTAAAGGGCGAATTTCGCCAGTAGTCGGCCAGCAGGTCGTAGTACGGCTCGGTGATCGCTTGCTTGATCGCCTCTTCGGCGGTCAACGAGGGGTCGTACGTGACGTGGACGTCGGCGGCGCCGGGGCCCGGCCAGGCCTTGACCTTGAAGTAGCCGGGAATCTCGTACAAGTCGTCCCGCTCGAGGAAGTAGAACAGCAGGTTTGCGCGCCCCCGGCAGCGGACGTCCTCGATCTTTAGTTTCACCGTTGCTGTTTTCTGCGGCCGCGCGCCGTGCGCCTTGACGAAGGAGGGCATGGGAAAGATGTATGACGCCGCCACGGCCCCCGAGGTGCATATCAGCAACACCGCGATCAACACCGCCTGCGGCCAACGCTTGCCGAGCACGGCGGGCGGCCCCCAGGAAATCGCCCCGGATTCGCTGTGCGGGCAACTCTCCACACAATTCAGGCAGGAGATGCATCGCGCGGCGGTGACCTGGTCGAGCCGGTCGACGGGGATCAGCACCGGGCAGCTTCGCGAACAAAGGCCACAGTCGCGGCAGGCCTCGGCATTGCGTTTTACGCGGGCAAGGGCGAATCGGGAGAAGGGGTTCAAAACGGCCGCCAGCGGACAAAACCAGCGGCAAAACGGCAACAGCATCAACAGCGACGCGATGACAATCACCCCGGAGACCACATAGGCCCAAAACGTGATGTCGGTTCCATGGCGGCTGATCAAGGCATAGCAGGGATCAAAGCCGCGAAAGATCAACTCGCCGGCCTGCCAGGTGAACCAGAGGATGATCGCCAGCACGGCGTATTTCAGCAGGGCCAACGCGCGATCGAGCTTGTAGGGGACCCGCGCTTCGGGCAGGTGCAGGCGTCGTCCCAGTGCGTGCAGGCACTCGCAGATCGTACCGATCGGGCAGATATATCCGCAGAAGGCGCGCCGCAGCAGCAGCGTCATCGCCAGCACGCCGCCGAGGATGAAGAAGTTGGAGGTACCCAGCGAGCAGAGCATGTTGCCCTCGGTGGCGTAGGCGTAAAGGGCCTCGACGCCGCCGAAGGGGCACCAGCGCTCGCAGTTGGCCCCCAGGCCGAACACGCCGAACAATACCAGGGCCAGAAAACCGAGTTGAATCGTTCGCCTGGTTGTCTTCACGGCCGTCCCTGGCTCTTGGAGCACTTACCCCGCATCGGGCACCCGGCGCAACGGCTCCCGCCGCTGCACTTCGACTCGGCCACCTTGGACTGTGTCTTCAGCACCTTGGCGAAGGCGGAAGTGGAGACGAGTTGCGCGAATTCCGGGCATCCTTTGGCGTGATTTTTGAAGCCGTCGAGACGGCTGGGCGGGACGGACTCGAAACATCGCGCCAGCAGCCCCAGCGCCGCGTCGGCGCTGCCGATCGCCGCCTGCAACCGCCCGACGTTGTAGCTCATGCCCGGCCCGGCGTTTTCGGGCAACTCGATTGTCCCGGCGACCCGTCGCGCCTGCTCGAGCTTGCCTTGTCGGGCCAGCGCAATCCCGAGCAGCGCCCGGCTCGAGGGCGTGGCCATGCTCGCGTCCAGCGTGGCCAGCACCTCGGCCGCGTCGGCGTTAAGGTTCATCGCCAGTTGGGTTTCGGCAAGCATGACTGCCGAGGAAGCCGTGTTGAAGCGGGCGTGGACTTTTCGGTCCAGCTCCAGGGCCTCGCCGTAGATACCCCGGCCGACGTAGAACGCGTGCAATCCTCGGGCGAGATATTCCCAGCGAGCCGCATCCTTTTCGGCATCCAGGCGCTGCCGAAGCGTAATCACCTGGCGAACCAGAGAATAGTGTTGAAGGTACTCCCGGTTGTCGCGATCGGCGCGGGCGGCACTGCCAAAGGCCTGCAATGCGCCGCGGAAATCAGCCTTCGCCAGCAGGGCCTCGCCCCGGGCAAATTCCTGTTGGGCCGAATCGGCCCGAACCACCGATGATTGCAGAAAAACGATCGCAACCAGGACACAAATCCAGACGATGCCGTGCTTCTTCATCACTTACTCCTTCAATGGTAGGGACGCGGGTACGCTGATGAGTTTATCGCCAAGACTCCGATAGGGCTCCATGAATTCCTTACAGCACCGGCGCGCTGTGCAATAGTTTCACACCTCCAACGGGCCGTATCGTGGAAAGCTTGCAGCGATGGTCGCCGTCCGGCCCCGGCGGCCACGCCAGCGCAGCGTGCCGCGCGGGCGCAACAACCCCGCCTGCAAGCCAAAAGCAACCTTGGGAGCAACTTCGGTGCCAATCGGCATGGCCAAGGCGGATTTGTTGTTATTCCGCTTCCGCCTCTATCGCCCGAAGCTTGTAAATCAGCGCCCGGCGGCTGATCCCCAGTTTGGCGGCTGCGTGTGTACGGTTGCCGCCGCATTCGTCGAGCGTCGCCAGAATGGTCGCCCGCTCCACTTGTGAAAGCCTGTTGCGATCGGCGTCGACGTTGGCGGGAGCCGACGCCAGGGTGGCGATCTTTGGCGGTAGATGCTCCGGCATGATGACGTCTCCGCGGCACAGCAGGCAGGCGCGCTGAATGGCGTTGCGCAATTCGCGGACGTTGCCCGACCACGTGTGAGCCAGCAAACATTGCGTGGCCTGCGGCGATAGATGTACGGCTGCGCCGCAGAATTCTCCGGCGAACCTCCGCACCAGCGGGAGGATATCCTCGCGGCGCTCGCGCAGCGGCGGCACGCCAAGCTCGACCACGTTTATGCGGTAATAAAGGTCGTCGCGAAAGCGGCCTTCGCCGACCGCCTTTTCCAGATCGCGATTGGTGGCCGCCACCAGCCGTGTATCCACCTCGACCGGCGAATCGCTGCCCACCGGCGTGATGCTCCCCGCCTCCAGCGCCCGCAGAAGCTTCGGCTGCAAGTGCAGCGGCAGTTCGCCGATTTCGTCGAGGAACAGCGTTCCGCCGTGGGCCGTACGAAAGACGCCCTGCCGGGCATTCGAGGCCCCGGTGAACGCGCCCTTGCTGTGGCCGAACAGCTCGCTTTCGATCAGCGATTCGGGCAGGCCCGCGCAGTTGGCCGCCACCAAGGGTCCGCCGGCGCGGGGACTCCACCGGTGAATCAGTTCGGCAACGACTTCCTTACCCGAACCGCTCTGGCCGGTGATCAACACCGGCGCATCGGACGGTGCGACCACGGCCGCCGTTTCGACGAGGTGCCGCATGGCGGGGCTGGCGCAGACGAATCCCTCCGGCAACTCGGGATGTGTCCTCTCGGCGGCGGTCGCCCCGCTTTCGCCCGACCCGATCGCGTCGGAAATCGCGGCCTCCAACTCGTCGAGATCGACCGGCTTGGCCAGGTAGTCGTCGGCCCCGCTCTTGACGGCGGAGACCGCCTGGCGCAGATCGGCGTAGGCGGTAATCAGCAGCACCGGCAGGTTGTCGGCGAGCTTGCGGATCTCGGCCAGGGTTTCGATTCCGCTGATGCCGGGCAACCGGACGTCGAGCAGGACCATGTCGGCCGCGCCGTGCCGAACGGCTTCCAACGCTTCCTCGCCCGACGCCGCCTCTTGCCGGCGGAATCCCAGGGACTCGACGAACCCGCCGAGCAACTCGCGCTGCGAAGGTTCGTCGTCTACCACCAGAATAGTACGCTGCTTTTCAACCATTGAGCCCATCCAGAGAGAAGACCGATCCGCCGCCGCCGCGCGGGCAATACTTCACTTCCCAGCCGTGAGCGGTCGCAATGCGGCGCACAATCGCCAGCCCCAGCCCGGTGCCGTCCGATCGCGTGGTGAAATACGGGGTGAACAACGAGTCGACGGCATCCGCGGCTACGCCGGGGCCGCTGTCGGCAATCTCGATCCGGCAGGCGCCGTTGCTGGTTGAGACCACCGCAATTCCAACGGTGTCTCCCTCGGGCGCGAACTGGATGGCGTTTTGGACCAGGTTGAACAGTGCCTGGCGGAGCAACTCCCGATCGGCTTGGATGGTGCAGGCGGACCGCCCGGCGGCAGACTCCAGTCTCAGGTTTTTGGCCTCCAAGTCGGGTTGCAAAATTGCCGCCAGTTCGGCGATGACTTGTTCGGGGTCGACCGGCTCCGGCGACGGTCGGCACGGCCTGGCGAAGGCCAGAAACTGGTTGATCCGTGCGGTTACCCGGTCGCATTCTTCGATCACCACCTGCGCGTGCCGTTGACTTTCCGGGGAGTCGAGATCGGATTCCGCCAGGCGCTGGGTCCAACCGCGAACCAGCCCAAGCGGATTTCGCGTTTCATGCGCCAAGCCCGCGGCGGCCTGGCTCAGGTCGCGGAGGTGTCGGGCTTCGGTCTCCAGGACAGCGGTGCGACCGCGCGCCTCGACCGTCCTAACACTGGCTCGCCACGCCAGGGCCACGCACATCAGCACCAGCCCGCCGGCTACGGCGACCGAGGCGTGCGACCATGCCGCGCTGCGGCAGAGGGCGTCGCAGCGCGCCCGATCCAGCAGCAGAACGGCGACGAACCGGCCGCCGCCCGCAAACGGTCCTTGGTTTTCAGGGCTGTTGGGCGCAGCTTGCAGCCCGCGCGCCGGCCGCAGGTCGCCCCCCGGACCACTGCCCGGACCACCGCCCGGACCACCGCCCCAACCACGGCCCGGACCACCACCTCCCCGGCCAAGCAAGGGGCACTCGCCGGGCAACAACTCGAATTTTTCGACGAGCCGAAAACCGCTCGCGTCCCAATAGTCGCCCGAGACTATCGGACTTGAGACCTCGATCAGTTCGGCCTTGCCGGCAACGAGAATCGGCCGGCCGTCCCTAGCGGTGACGGCCACGGCCAGGACGGCCTGCGAGAGGACCAGATCGTCCAGTATTCCTTGTAGCTGATCCGCGAAGAAGCATCCCAGCCGGCGGTGGGACCGTATTCCGCCGACCAGGGCGTTCATTACCGAATGAGACTGCTGGTGCAGTGTTTCGTTGATCAGTTCGCGTTCATGGCGGTAGCCGTAGTATTGCCACGCGGCGAAGACCGTCCAACTCAACAGCAATGCCGTGTAGATGACCAGCCGTTGCCAGTGCTTCATCGCGATTCACCTTGCGGACGCCGCCACCGATCGACCGGTGTTCTATTTTAATTGTTGCACGGAATCGCGCCGGCACCAAGGCCACACGGGGGCAAAACTCGGCGGTTTTTGCAAGCTGTCGCGATCACCAGGCGGTTCCCCGGCCGTAGCCGGGAGCGTAGTTGTTGCCGGGGCCGCCGCGTCCGCGTCCGGGGCCCCGCGCCGGGCCGTTGAAGCGAGCACCACCTCGGCGATACCCGCCGCCCCAGGCCGAACGGTGCCGCCAACCGCGGCCACGGCCGCGACCTTGCCAATCGCCGTAACCTTGTTGACGCGCCCCCCAGCCGGGCGCCACGGGCTGGTTGCCGGCCCGTGTTGGACCGCCGCCGGCCCACAACGGTCGAAGGTCCGCGTCGCGAAGCCGGATCGACTTGCCGTCGACCGCCAACGTTTGGGCCACATAGTGGTGCTTGGGCATTTTCGCGGTGCGGAAGGCCTTGGCTTTCACTTCCTTGCCGACGGACAACCGCTCGGTAACATAGCCGACCGTGGCCGTCGGCCCGAGGTGAACGTTCAACTCCCTTCCCTTTTGCGTCTCCAGCAAGATGTGGGTCCCGCTGACCGCCCAGCCCGTGGTGTTCTCGCAGGGACCGCTGCGGATCGACAGCAGCTTTCCCGAAAGCGATACCACCGCCGGCTTGACGGGGAGCCGGGCAACGCCGTCGGTGTCGCCCATCCCCTTCTGGGCACAAGCCGGGGAGACGGCAACGCAACACCAGAGCACCAACACCATCACAGAGGTCAGTCCTGTTCTCATCATTCGCATCCTCCTTTATACGGGTTGACTGTCGCCGGCGGGACAGGCGGGCCGGCAAACATTGTGGGGATCAGTAATACTTCAGCCGCCTAAAGTACGACGGGCTTCCAAGCCCGTCGGCGTTGCATTCAAGCCCTCGACGGGCTTGGAAGCCCGTCGTACGAAGCGCTTCGCCATTTGGCTGAAATGTTACGGGAATCACAAGACTACCGGGTGCAATTCCTATGCCGAAAGCATGAAAAGCACCCCTGGCCGTGAATCATCCGCGTTTTGAGGATCAGCAATGGAACAAGCCGTTCCACAACGCCCGCCGGCCCGTGAAAACAATGCACACTGCGTTCGCCAGAACGCGGACGAACCCACGCTCTGGCGAGCGTGGCTACTTTTTCCGCCGTTTTTCCCTGCCGTGTTTTCCCGCCGGTTTCGCAGCGGGGTTGTAGTCGGGATTCGGTTTGGGCATTGGGGCGGAAATCGCCTTGCGCCAGGCGAGCAGCTTGTCGTGAAGCTGCTTGGTTTTCTCGGGCATCTTGGCCGCAAGGTTGTTTTGCTGTCCGATGTCCCGGGCAAGGTCGTAGAGTTCCAGCCGCCCGTCCTCGAAGAATTCCAGCAGTTTGAAATCGCCGCAGCGGACGCCCCCGGCCGGCGTGGTGCGGTCGTCGCCGCCGGACCCCTGCAGATACGCCGGAAAGTGCCAGTAGATCGCCTCGCGCCGCAGCGGGCCGCCGCCGGCAAGCAGCGGCAGCAGGCTCTCGCCGTCGAGCACGTAATCCCGCTCGCCGTGCAACGCGGCGATTTTCAAGAACGTAGGGTAGAAGTCGAGGGTGATAACGGGCACATCGCAGGAGCTTCCGGGCTTTACCACGCCGGGCCAACGAACGATCATCGGCACCCGCACCCCGCCCTCGTAGAGCATGCCCTTGCCGCCGCGCAACGGGGCGTTGTGGGTGATCTCGCCGGCGCTGATCCCGGCGTCACGGTATCCGCCCACGCCGCCGTTGTCCGACATGAAGAACACCACCGTGCGCTGGGCCAGACCCAACTCGTCGAGCTTGGCGAGTATCCGCCCGCAGTTCTCATCCAGGCTCTGGATCATGCCGGCGTAGGCGGGGTTACGGTGTTTTGAGCCGGCCGGGACGGGCTTTCGCTGGTACTTCTGTTGGTATTCCTTCTTGGATTGGATCGGCGTGTGCACCGAATGGTACGTCTGGTACAGGAAGAACGGCCGCGTGTGATTGGCCTCGATGAAGGCCACCCCGCGGTCGGTCAGGTAATCGGTCAGGTACTGGCCGGGTTTCGCCCCGGGCAGCTTGGTGTCCTTGGGCAGGAAGTATCCGCGGGGCGGCGAGCCGGCCGACGACTTACCCACGTACACGTCGAACCCCTGGTTGGTCGGCGAGTGGTCGTTGGCGCCCGGGTTGTGTTCGCCGCCGCCGAGGTGCCACTTGCCGAACGCGCCGGTGGCGTAACCGCCCGACTTCAACGCCTCGGCCACGGTGACCTTCTCGACCGGCAGCGAGGTACAGTTGGGCACCGGCGCGAGCTTTCGCCGGGACTTGGATCCTCGCCACGGATCGCCGACGGTAAAGACCCCGTGTCGCGGCCCATACTGACCGCTAATCAGGCACGCCCGCGTCGGCGCGCAGTTCGGCCCGTTCGTATACGCGCTTGTAAAGCTCATTCCCTGCCGGGCGAGGCGGTCGAGGTTGGGTGTCTCGTAGAACTTGCTGCCGAAGCAGCCCAGGTCGGTCCAGCCGAGGTCGTCGGCGAACAGCAGTACGATATTGGGTTTACTGGTTGCTTCGGCCGCCCGGGCGCCGGCGGACACCGCGAGCACAATGACGCCGGCTGCCGCCAGGGCAAGTTGGGTAAGATGTCTATTTACCATCTGAAGTCTCCTGGTTGCATGTTGTCGACTGTATCGCGATACGCTGACCGCTCGGCGCGGTCGGACCGGTTGCAGAGGAAAGTTAATTAGTTGCTGTTGCGGAAAGTCGGATTTGCGGGTGCCATGCCCACGCTTGCGTGGGCATGCGGCGGTTTCTTGCGGGATTGAGGACATGCCCGCGCTTGCGTGGGCATGGCACCCAAGCTTCCGCAACACAAACTAATTATACCATGGCCAAGTCGGGGCACAAGAAAAACGATAGCCCCCGGCTTGGCTGCCGGGGGCTATCTGTGGAGTCGGGAAAACTGTAATCGCCAAACTGATGCCTAATAAAACAAGTCAATCAATGATATCGAGAAATACGTCATCGGAAAGGCGGCGTTCGGCGGCGACTCCCAGTTCATCACGACGGCGGGGACGACCCACCGCGTGCCACGGCCCGATGCCTTCCAACTCCGGCATCATCTCCGTGAGCTGGTCGACCAGGGTTTCGGCCATTCGGCGGACGGGTAGTTCCCGGGCCTCTTCGAGGATTGCCAACACCGTCTTCATCACGCGGACCAGTCGGGCGCGTTCCAGGACGGGGGCCGAAAGCGGATCATCCGGCTCTACGAGCAGCTCCGCTACCGGAACCTCCAGTACTCGCTGCCATTCGTACAGGCGACTCAGCGGCATGTCCGAAGTCGGCTGCTCCTGTTCCTTCAGTTGGGCAACTTCGGTCTTCAGTCTTCGCGCCACAACACGACGCGAAAGGCCCTGCAACCGGCGAACCTTCGCCAACCGATGCAATGGTTGTCCGGCCGTGGAAACATGCACTCGCACTGCATTGTCCACGGCGGACGTATCACAATTCACGATACTCACGGCAAAAGCCCTCCCTGTTTAAGACTCTTTGCGAGTCGGGAACGAAAAACACAGGAAAACATGGAATAAGGAGAATAAGTAAGCGAACACCGACCTTTCCGCATCCGGGAAAAATCAGCCGTTAACCAGGCCGCGTCGCTTGCCCAAACCGCGCCGCGGAAACAGGGCTGACCCGTCGGCCATAATACTAAGCGAAAGGCTATCAAGATAAGCTAGCTAGAGAGAATGCCCTTTGCATGTAATCATATCACACTGGCATGTCATTGACAAGTAGCGCTGATGAGCGGTACGGTGTAGCTAGTTCCTGTTGATTAAACAGGCAAACGGGTGGCATTCCCACGCAAGCGTGGGCATGCCACCCGACTATTATCAACAGGAACTAGCTGCGATACGCTTCGCAACGCGGCCTGCGGCCGCAACCACGGGGTAGAAATGGACTGGGGAACGGGATTCGGGGATTGTTCAGCCGCCGCCGGCACGGCGGCGCAATAAAGGCACCTGACAACTGATAACTCGCGCGCCGAGCCTCGATGTATCTCGAACGGCTATTGCAGATAAACATGGCTACCCTGGCCGCGCTGGGTGCCCTGCTGTTGGGTATGGGGCAGCGGGACGCGAGACTCCCGCTGATGGTCATCGCCGCGGCCGCGCTGTCGCTGTGGCTGACCGACGTGGCCGGCCGGCTGAGGCTCAACCGCACCGCGGCCAATCTGGCGACGCTGGCGGCCGTGGCCCTGTCGTTGGGTAAACTGCTCCGCATCGCACACGGCGGACTGGCGGTCCTGGCCGTCGCCAACCTGCTGGTCTACCTGCAAGTCGTCCTGCTGTTTCAACAGAAGGACCACCGGGTGTACCGGCAATTGGCCGTGTTGAGCCTGTTGCAGGTGGTCGTCGCCGCGGCATACAACCAGGGCGTATGGTACGCCGTATTGCTGGTCGTTTACATGTTGGTCGGTATCTCGGCGCTGGCGCTGATGTTTTTTCATCGCCAGTGGGAGCGACACCGGGGCGACATCGGTTTGCGGCCGCCGGCCGTGCAGCGGGCCGAGTTCATCGGCGCTGCGGCCGGAAAACTCCGTGCGGCGGTCGGCCGGGAATGGTTCGCAAGACTGGCGTTGATCGGCCTCGGCACGCTGGCCTTGACGCTGTTGATCTTCCTGGCCGTTCCCCGTTTCGGCAGAACCGCCTGGCAAGGCGCGGTAGTTGCGCCGCGACGACTCGTCGGTTTCGACGACAAGGTCACGCTCGGAGAGTTGGGGCAGATCATCGAAAGTCCCCGCCAAGTAATGCGCGTCTGGCTGACCGATCTGCCCGGCGGCCAAACGCATCCCCCGGTAAGCGAACTCTACCTGCGCGGGGCGGTCCTCACACGCTACAACGACAGCGCGTGGCGGGGCGAAAGGAAAAAAGGGGGAGTGCCGCTCGCAGTGCCCGGCCAAAAAACAA
>Ga0180429_10002231_pt1 | contig 16082 bp, 10 predicted proteins | sample SS_ome_FD_132428 | JGI IMG/M metagenome (GOLD analysis project Ga0180429, IMG submission 132428) | Hypersaline lake sediment archaeal communities from the Salton Sea, California, USA - SS_1_S_1 metaG | ecosystem: Environmental > Aquatic > Non-marine Saline and Alkaline > Hypersaline > Sediment ...
CGCCCTCGTCTGAACAGCCTGGGGCGACAAAGGCTGGAAGGCGAACCGGCTGCGCCGGTTCGCGTTGCGAGCTAGCGTACTGGAGTGGGGGGCATGCCGGAACCACGCTGGTGAAGGCGAACCGGCTGCGCCGGTTCGCGCTGCGAGCTAGCGTTCTGGAGTGGGGGGCGTGCCGGAACCACGCTGGTGAAGGCGAGCAGTGAGCCTGCGGCCCACTGCTCGCACAACGGGGGCAGCGTGTCGGATGCGGGGGCTTGGCGGTTGGATTCGCTAGAAGCGCACGGCCAGTTCCGCGCCCACCCGTCCGCGGCGCAGATCCGTGCTCGGTCTCAGGCTGAGGCTGTACCCGCCCAGCTTGCCGTACTTGTACCGCACGGCGTCGCGCTTGCGCTCGATGGTGCGGATGCCGGCCACCCAGTCGTGCAGGATCTGCCCCACGAAGAGACCGGCCCCAGCCATCACGAGCGCGGCGCCGCCGCCGCTGATCTCGTGGTGGACCTTCTTCAGACGGTAAGTGTACACCCCGCCCTCCTCCTCGACGGGGATTCTGGCGTAGCGCTGGATCTCACCGCCGTCGCCGGCGATGTCGACGGTCTCGTAGTCCGAGTCCTCCCAGCCGTCCTCCTCGTCGAGCAGGATGGCCCCGGCGATCACGGAGGTGAGTCCCAGGGCGGCGGCGCCGACGTGCTTCCACCCGGCGCGCCGCTCGCCGGCGTAGAAGTGGAGCGACCCGGGGATGGGGACGCTCATCAGGGCGAGGCCAACGCTCAGGCGGCGGTTGGCGTCGGTGTACTCCTCGAGGGTCATCTCCTGGGGCACGGGCCAGAGGGGCACCTCGTTGAGCGCCTCGCCGCCGCCGCCGATCTGGGCGACGGCCCCATCGGCGCCAAAGAGCGTACAAGCGAGACAGACTGCGGCGATCGAGCTGATCGGGGTTCTCAAGACAGCCTCCTGGATGGAGTGCAGGGTGGATGGGCGGGGCACAGCCGGTCTGAGGTGTCCGTGCCGCTTCACCAGGTAATACCCCGGAGGGAACCGCTACCCTGACAGGTCGTCGACCGGATCTCGTCCGGGCCTGGCTCCCGCCCGGCTTGTTGCCCATGATGTAGTCCCCCCGCCTCATCGGGAGCAGCGGGGCGAGCGCCGAGCCAGAGGGAGGAAGCCCCATGCGCGTCTTCATCTACAGCCACACCCACTGGGACCGGGAGTGGTATCTCAGTCAGAATCAGCTCCAGTACCGGTTGGTGCGCACCGTGGACGAGATCCTGGAGGTGCTTAAGGGCTCGGACTCCTTCACCCAGTTCGTCTTCGACGGCCAGACCTGCATCCTGGAGGACTATCTCGAGGTGCGGCCGGAGCGGGCCGACGATCTGCGGCGCCTGATCGGCGGGGGGCGGCTGACCATCGGGCCCTGGTTCACCATGCCCGACACCTTTCTGCCCGATGGCGAGTCGCTGATCCGCAACCTGGCCCGGGGGTGGGCCGACTGCCAGCGGTGGGGCGCGCCCTTCCCGAATGTGGGATATGTGCCCGACAGCTTCGGGCACGTGGAGCAGATGCCGCAGATCCTGCAGGGGGTGGGGATCGATAACTTCGAGTTCTCCCGCGGCCTCCCCGAGAAGCTGGATCGGCAACCCGACTTCCGCCGCGAGTTCCACTGGGAATCCCCGGACGGCAGCAGCGTGCTGGCCATCCACCTGCCTTCCGGGTATCACGGGGGCATGTTCCTGCCCCCGGCCTCCGAGCCCGAGGCGCTGGTGAAGCGCATCGAGGGGCTGATCGAGCAGAGCGGGGCCCGCACCTGGGCACCGGACTGCGCCCTGGTGCCCCACGGCATCGATCACTGCTGGCTGCAGCGGGATATCGGCGAGATCCTGGAGGCCCTGCCCGGTCTGATGCCGGGGGTGGAGATCCACCACGGCTCCCTGCAGGACTTCGTGGACGCCTGCCGGCGGGAGGTCGAGGCGCAGCCGCTGGACACGTACCGGGGCCAGCTCAGAGGCCGGCTGCGCATCGACGAGCTGCACGGCACCCTGTCGAGCCGGGTGGACAACAAGCAGGCCAACGAGCGGGCGAGCGCGCACCTGGAGAGCCTGGCCGAGCCCCTGGACGCGGTGAGCCGGCGATGGGGGCACCCGGGGGCGGGGCCCTTCCTGGCCCGCGCCTGGCGGCACGTGCTCCACTGCCACGCCCACGACTCCATCTGCGGCTGCAGCCACGACCGCGTGCACGACGACGTGAACACGCGGCTGCGCCAGGCCACGGAGCTGGGCATCGAGATCGCCGACAGCGCTCTCGACTACCTGAACAACGACGCCCTGCGAGACGGGGTACCCACGGCCATAGTCTACGGCGGTCTTAACGGCGGGTGTCGGGTCGTGGACTTCACCATCCGGCTGCCCGAGCCGCCGGGTGAAGGCGTCTGCTTCCGCGACGAGGGCGGCACGCGGTACGCGGTGCAGGTCGACGCGGTGCGGCCCATGAAGACAGTGTGCACCAATGGCGAGGTGGAGCACTGGGAGTGCCGCGGCTGCGCATACGTGCCGGATCTGGCGCCCTGCGAGGTGCGGCGCCTGGTCTGGGACGAGACCGGCGCGGCCGAGCCCCCGGTGCCGGTGACGGCCAGCACCGCGGAGGTGGCCAACGGCCTGGTGCGCCTGGGCCCGAATGCCAACGGCACCGTCGACGTGGAGGACCTGCGCAGCGGCGCCCGCTTCCCGGGCCTGCACTCCTTTGTCCAGGACACGGACATCGGCGGGGGGTACCACTTCGAGCGCCTGCCGCGGTCCCGGCGCCGCCGCAGTTTGAAGGCCCGGGCGGAGGTCCGCATTCTCAGTGCCGGCCCCCTGCGCGCCACGGCCGAGGTGACTACCCCCTTGCGCGTGCCGGCGGAGTACGACCGGGACAGGGGCCGCACGACGGGACGCTGCACCCTGCGCCTGGTCAGCCGCTTCACCGTGGAGGCCGGCAATCCGGTGGTGGGTGTGGTAACCGAGCTCGACAACCGGGCCCGGAACCAGCGCTTGCGCGTCGTGTACCCGAGCGGCTGTACATCGCCGCGGGTGCAGGCCGACGCGGCCTTCAGCGCGCACGACAACGCATCGGGCCAGTGGCCGGGCGACGCGGACCAGCAGTCCCATCCCATGCGCTCGGCCGTCACCGTCTCGGAGCCGGGCCGGTCGCTGAGCGTGCTGACCCGCGGCCTGCACGAGTACGCCACGGCCGGCGATGGCGTGGGTGGCCTCGATCTGGAGGTCACGCTGATGCGCTGCGTGGACGCGGTGGTGCTGTGCTCCACCTGGGCCACGCCGGGAGCGCAGCTGCAGGGGCGGCAGGTCTTCGAGTACGGCCTGCTGGTCCACGGCGGCGAAGGGCAGACCGCGGCGGCGGCCCAGGCGTCAGCCAGCTTCCGGCACCCCCCCATCGCCAATATCCACGGCGACGTGCCGTTGAGCCCGGACCCGTACGGGGCTCACGCCGTCATCGGGTACTACGAGCAGGTAGACGGCCACTGGGTCATGCGCGACCCCAACCGGTCGCCCTGGAAGGTCATCCACTCGCAGCGCGACGGGTGGAAGCGCCTGGAGAGCGACCGCTTCGTGGAGAGGGCGCTGCCCCGGCGGGTGGTCCCCTTCGTGCTGGAGGGCGAAGACCTGGTGATCTCCGCCTTCAAGCGCGCCGAGGACGGGGGCGGCGAGGTGCTGCGCTTCTGGAACGCGGGCGCGTCCGAGCAGGTGGCCCGGATTCGGCCGCCCAGGGGGGCCGCGCAGGTGGCGCGGACCGACCTGCTGGAGCGGGCCACCGAAGCCCTGGAGCCGGCCGGCGGCTGGGTGGAGGTACGGCTGCGACCCTTCGAGATCGCCACGGTGCGGTGGGAGGTGTAGGGACGGCTCCGAGCTCGCGGGTCAGCGGGCGCCCCGTACAGACAGCCCGGATCCGCGGATCACTGGGGCCGCCACCGGATCACGGTGAATCGGGAGCGACCGACGCAGAAATCCCACCCGGAGTCCACGTCGCCGTAGCAGGAGCCGGTCAGGCTCAGCAGCCACTCGCCGTCTGGTGACAGGTTGGCCGCGTACCCCGCGGCGTGGCCGTGCGACAGGTAATAGACGTCGTCGCCCCAGGTCTCGCCGCCGTTTCGACTGACCACGGCGCGGCAACTGCTCAGGTTGCGCGGGTACCGATGGTCCAGGGTGAGGACGACGGTGCCGTCGTCCAGGGCCGCGACCGAGCCGTAGCACTGGCCGAACTCCCGAGCTACCTGACGCAGCTCGGACCAGGTGACGCCGCCGTCGTCGGAGTGGGTGACGAAGACGTGCTTGTACGGCCAGGCCGGGCTGGGGGCGCCGTTGCGCTCGGGCAGATCGGGCGGGTCGCCGGGCAGCATGGGGCGCTGATACCGCACCGCGGCGAGGAGGCGGCCACCCGGCAGCTCCACGACGTTGGCCTCGTGGCACCACGCGCCCATGGGGCCGCGCAGCGCCCAGGTGTGGCCGCCGTCGTCCGAGCCGTAGAGCCGGCACACGCGCGTGCCCGAGAGCAGGGAGCCGTCGTCGCCGAAGTCGGAGGTGATGACGACGACGGGCAGAAGGAGCGCGCCGTCGGCGGTGCGCGTGACCGAGAAGCCCAGGTCCGCGTGCGCCCCGGGCGTGTCCAGATCGATGGCGCCGATCTGCGACCACGATTCGCCCACATCGGGAGAAGACCACACCACGGGATGCCCCGCGTCGCCCACGGCGGCGTGAATCATGGAGCCGTCGGGGGCGAACTCCAGCCGCCACGAGCCGGCCGGCGGGGTGCGCTCCAGGTGTGTCCAGGTGATGCCGTTGTTGGTGGACTCGTGCACGAGGCCGTGCTGGGCTGCGTACAGGGTGCCCCCCGGCGACTGGACCAGGTTGAGGCGCTGCACGTGCCCCTGGGGATCGAGGGGCAAGCGGGTCTTGTGAACGGCGACCTGCTCGAGTGCGTCTCCTCGGGCGCGGAGGATGTAGTCTCCCGCCTGCATGGCGTGCAGCTGCTCTGGCGTTGCGTCGATGCTGTCTCTGTCCTCGGACATGGGGCGATCTCTCCATTGATTCGCGGACGCAGGTGGGCTAGGATTGCCAATGCCGTTGGCCCGGCGCCCGCTTCGCCTGCCGCGTAAGGACCACAAGATGGCTCACCGGCTGGACAGGGTCGAGCCCGGCGTCCCGCGGTAGTTCTGCCGTCAGCCACGAGCGCGGGGGGACACGCGCTCACCACACATCACAGTCAAGGACAGCGGAATTCCATGCCAGCGAAGGGCGAGTTGCAGATAGGCGTCATCGGCGCCGGGGGCAGGGGTAACCTGGCATCGCACGCGCACCGACCCCGGAACGGCGCCAGGCCCGAGGACGGTGTCAGGCTGGTGGCCGGGTGCGATATCCGCCGCGAGGCGCTGGATGCGTTCCGCGAGAAGTACGGCCCGGAGGTCTTCCTGACCGAGGACTACCGGGAGCTGCTGGCGCGGGACGAGATCGACGCCGTCTTCGTGACCACGCCCGACTACTGGCACGAGGAACACGCGGTGGCCGCGCTCGAGGCCGGCAAGGCCGTGTACTGCGAGAAGCCCCTGGCCATCACGATCGAGGGCTGCGACCGGATCCTGCGCACGGCCCGGGACACCGGCAACCGGCTCTACGTCGGGCACAACATGCGTCACATGAGCGTCATCCAGAAGATGAAGGAGCTGATCGACGGGGGGGCCATCGGCGAGGTGAAGGCGGGCTGGTGCCGGCACTTCGTCGCCTACGGCGGCGACGCCTACTTCAAGGACTGGCATGCCGAGCGGACCAAGGCCACCAGCCTGCTGCTGCAGAAAGGCGCCCACGACATCGACATCCTGCACTGGCTGTGCGGGGGGTACTCCCGCCGCGTCAACGCCCTGGGCAATCTGACGGTGTACAACCAGATAGCCGACCGGCACGATCCGTCCGAGCGGGGCGACGCCAGCTGGCACCTGGAGAACTGGCCGCCGCTGAGCCAGGTGGGCCTCAACCCGGTGATCGACGTGGAAGACCTGAGCATGATGCAGATGGAGCTGGACAACGGCGTGCTCTGCTCGTACCAGCAGTGCCACTACGCCCCCGACGGTTGGCGCAACTACACCATCATCGGCACCGAGGGCCGCGTCGAGAACCTGGGCGACCGGCCCGGAGACTGCGTCGTGCAGCTGTGGAACCAGCGCGTCAGCTACTCGGCCACCGGACAGGAGCAGTTCGCCATTCCGGCCGTAACCGGCGGCCACGGCGGCGCCGACCCGGCCATCGTGGCCGAGTTCGTGCGCTACGTGCGACGGGGGGGGAAGATCAAGACCTCGGCAGTGGCGGCGCGCAACAGCGTGGCCGCGGGATGCTCAGCTGCCCACTCGTTGCGCCACGGTGGCGTGCCAGTCGACATCGAGCCCGTGGCTGACGACGTCCGCGCTTACTTCGACGCGGACGTGGAGTAGGGGCAGAGCTGCCAGGGATCTCCCTCTGCGCGCCTCACCTGCTCCGGTTCGACATCACGATCTTGCCGTCGAAGTAGCTCAAATTGGGGTAGTAGGCCGGCAGGTTGCCCTCCCCCTGCTCCAGGGCGGCGGCCAGGTGGAGCAGGGCCAGCGGCAGCTCGCTGTCCGGCGACATGAGGCCGCCCCCGGCCTTCACACCGGTGGTGAAGACGCCCTTCCAGCATCGGTCCCGCCGCAGCCGCGCGGCCAGGTCTACCGCCACCTCCAGATAAGTCGTATCCCCCGAGGCCCGATAGAGCTGTAGCCAGCCGTGCAGGGCGCTCACGTCGTCCTGCCCCGCGTTGCGCCAGCCGTGCACTACCTCTGGGGGGCTGGCCATGCCGGCGGCGTCGGCGCCGCCGCTCCAGCCCATGCCGCGGGCCTGGCCGAGGGCCACCTGCAGATAGGCCTCGTCGCCGAACACCCGGTACGCCTGGGCATAGGCCAGGAACATGAGGCCGTTGGCCGGCAGCTTCTCCAGCCCGTCGGGCTGGCAGTACCCCACGTCGGGCTCCACGTCGTCCGGCTTCAAACGGGTGCCGTCGACGAGCATGGCAAAGAAGGCGTGGTCTGCAGGGTCGTACGAGTACTCGGCGAGAGCGGTCAGGTCGCGCCGCACCAGGTCGAGCAGGTCCGTGTCCCGCTCCGTGCCCATGGCGTCGGCCAGATTCATGAAGGCGATGTCGGCGCTGCCATACCGCGTGCCGATGCCGCCCTGCTTGATCACGGTGGTCTCGTTCACGTCCTGGCGTTGGCCCAGCGGCGGCTTGAAGGCGATGCGGACGCGGCAGGGGTCGCGGTGGTTGAACTGGTACCCGGCCAGGCCGGTGTCCGGGTGGCGCACCTGCTCGTATCGGCTCACCAGGCGCCGGGCCCACTGCCAGGGGGCGTCGTCGCCCTCGAGCTGGTACAGGAGCCCGGCGGCGCAGATCAGGTCACTGCCCGTGTTGATGAAGGACAGCAGGCTGCTGCCGACGATGGGCAGGGGGCCGCCGGCGAATTCGGCGGCGTTCCAGCAGGTGGACCGGTCCCAGGGCTCGTACTCACCGTGCCGGTTGAACAGGAGGGTGGTCCAGTCCGACACGTGGCAGTGCCACAGGGCCTCGACAAAGCGGCGCGTGCGGTCGGCGTCCACCTGGTGCAGGAACTCGTAGTAGGGGTAGACGCACTTCATCTCGTGATTGCCCTTTACGGGCGCCCCGGTCTCCAGATCGTAGCTGGAGTGGCCGGCCCAGTAGAGCAGGTCGCTGGCCGGGTCCTGCAGGCGCTCGAGGGCGCAGCGAATCCAGGCCTCGGCCCGGTCGCGGTGCCGCCCCTCACCGGTCAGGGCGCTGAGGCCCACGGCGGCGCGCAGGAAGTTCTGCTGACAGGCGGGGTTGGAGAGGACCTGGCCCTCCCAGCGGCCCGCAGTTCCGGTGTCCAGATCGAGAGAGTCGGCCAGAAGGGGGGTGTGCTCGGCGCCGTAGCAGTCGGAGAAGCGCTCAAAGACGGTGTCCACGTGCTGCGTTACGGCGTCGATCAGCTCGGTATGCGTTGCGGCTGTGCCCATCTGCCCAATCCCCTCAAGCGCCATCGGCGGTTCTATCTGGTGAGTCCTGTCGGCCGAACCCGCGTCCAGACCCGGGTCAGCGGCCATCCAAGAACGGGCACGCGTCTGCCGCGGGCCAGTTGGCCCCCCTGGGGACAAGCAGATGATCTCTCTGGTCGTCCAATCTGGCCGTCCACCCGGCGGTCCGTCTGGACAGGGGCGACCGCACGCCGCTATATAGGCCCACTCACCACGCGGCGAGGCGCCCCGACCGGGGGCTTCGCCCGCACTTGCCCCAAAACCGCGCAGGTCTTCATGCACAGATCATTGCTCATCGGCGGCTCCGAGGGCCTGCCGGCGTACACGTGCCGGGAACTCAACCGGGTAGTCGCCGAGCAGCTGGGGATTGCCCTGGAGCGGGCGCCGGACGCCGCTGTGGAGGTCTGTGCCGATGTCAACCGCGTCATCGCCGGAACGCGGGACGTGCCGGCCGTGGCGGCGCTGCTCGACGCCGGCGCCATCGCCCTGCCGGGACGGGAGCAGGGGTACTCTTACAAGAGCTTCGTGCACGACCCCGAGGGCGGGGCGTGGACGCTGGTGGTGGCCGGTGAGGACGAGGCCGGCGCGCTCTACGGGGTGCGCGACCTGGAGCACTACGGCATTCCCGCCGTGCGCGGCGATGGGGGAGTGATCAGGCCCGGTCCGGTGGAGCGCAGCGACTACCCGCGCATCGAGCACCGCGGCCACTGGGTCTGGGGCTGCAACATGCCCGCCAAAGAGGCCTGGATGGAGAACATGAGCCGCTGGAAGCTCAACGAGGTGATCCACTGGGACAACGGCCTGACCGACCTGGACCGCGCCCGCCAGATCGTGCGCTTTGCCCACTCGCGCGGCATCCGCTTCATCTGGGGCTTCGGCTGGGGATGGTGCCCGGACTGGAACCTGAGCCCCCCCGATGAGTTCGACCGCGGCGTGGGCGAAGGGGTGCAGATGTGCTCGTCCAGCGAGTTCAACCGCGAGTTCTACCGACGGGAGCTGTTGACCACGCTGCGCGAGGAGTACGTGCCCACCGGCTGTGACGGCGTGTACTTCCAGAGCTTCACCGAGGTGCCCAAGTGCGAGTGCGAGCGCTGTCGCGACAAGTCCATGGGCCAGCTCGTGGTCGAGTTTGCCAACCCCATCATCGAGGCGGTGAAGGGCGAGTTCCCGGACCTGTGGGTGTCCTGTGGGATCCACGCCAACCTGGGCGAGTACGAGCACATGCGCGACCTGACCGAGCGCGCCAACATCTACTGGGAGAACTGCGATTCCGGTGCCAGCTGCCGCGGCCCGGACGAGGACTTCGGGTACATCTACAAGAAGATCCCCTACATCCACGGGTTCAGCGACGAGTGCCCGGTGGATCCGCCCGGCGACGCGGGCACGCTCGAGCGCCTGATGGCGGAGACCGAGCACCTCTACCATCTGCGTGGCACCATCGATACGTACCGCCACTACCTGGCGGGCCTGCAGAAGTGGGGACGCAACTTCCTGGCCAAGCCGTCGCGGCGCAAGCACGCCAGCACCGTGGCCGACGGCTCCGTGTTCTCGGCCCGGACCACGTTCATGCACGCGGCCCTGGCCGAGGCCCAGTGGAACCCCGAGGCGGACCCGGGGCCGGTGACGGACATGCTGGTGGACGTGCTGGGGCTGCGCGATGCACTGGTGGCTGAGGGCGAGAGCTGCACGTGTCAGCACGACGCCGTGGACAAGCCCGTGCAGCTCGAGACGGCCTACGCCGACGAGCACGCCGGCGGCGGACCGGGCGGTCTGACCGACGGCCGCCTCGCCGACTACCCCACCTCCCACGACCCGGCCTGGCAGGGCTTCTACAAGAGCGACCTGGTGGCCACCGTGGACATGGGCGAGGTGGTGGCCGTGCGGTCGCTGGCCTGCCGCTTTCTGCACGAGAGCCGGACCCGCGTCTGGCTGCCCGGCGCGGTGACCTTCAGCGCCAGCGTCGACGGCGTGGACTTCACAGAGATCTCGACCTTGCCCCCGGACACGTCCTCGCTGGCCCCGGAGGCCGACATCGTCACCTGCGCCGTGGAGGGCCTGGACGTGGATGCCCGCTACCTGCGGGTCCGCGCCACCGAGCACGGCGACTGGCTGCTGGCCGACCAGTTTCAGGTGAACCCCGTGATGATCGACTGAGGCGGCAGGTCGCCGCGGGCGCGCGTCACCGCCATGGCAGATTCCGCCGCCCCACCAGCACAACCATCTTCCACCCCGACACTTCGAGAGGCACGCAATGGCACATCCCCTGGACAGGATAGAACCCGGTATCAAGGTGACGGCGCAGATGACGCCGGAGCCCAGCCCGGAAGACCTGGCCTTTGTCCGCGCCCTGGGCGTGGACCACGCGGTACTGTGGACGGACGCGACCAAGTCGAGCGCCGAGTACTACGCCAGCCGGCGAGAGCTGTTCGCCGCGGACGGTATCTCGGTGTACGGCTTTGGCAACTCGGACGTGCACAACGTGGACGCCATTACCCTGAATCTGCCGGAGCGGGACGCCAAGATCGAGCAGTACAAGCAGCACCTGCGCGACCTGGGCGCGGCCGGCATCCCGTACACCACGTATGCCCACATGGGCAACGGCATCTGGAGCACCGATCCCGAGCCCACGCCCCAGGGGGCCATGGGACGGGCCTTCGACTTGAACAAGGCGACGGTGGGCCACTGGCACGGGCGCGAGTTTTCCATGCCCCTGTCCCACGGGCGCCAGTTCTCGGAGCAGGAGATCTGGGACAACTTCGAGTACTTCATCAAGCAGGTGGTGCCGGTGGCCGAGGAGGCCGGGGTGATGATCGGCATCCACCCCGACGACCCGCCGGTGCCGGAGCTGGCCGGGGTGCCGCGCTGCATCTTCGGCAACTTCGAGGGGTACCGGCAGGCCATGGAGATAGCCGACAGCCCGAACGTGGGTCTGTGCCTGTGCGTGGGGTGCTGGCTGGAGGGCGGCGACCTGATGGGCAAGAACGTGGTGGAGACCATCCACTACTTCGGCGAGCGGCAGAAGCTGTTCAAGGTCCACTTCCGCAATGTGACCGAGCCCCTGCCCCACTTCGTGGAGACCTACCTGCTGGACGGGTACATGGACATGTACCAGGTGATGAAGGCGCTGCAGGAGGTGGGCTTCAAGGGGGTGGCCATCCCCGACCACATCCCGCGCCTGTGCGACGACGGGCGGGCGGGCACGGCCTACCTGATCGGGCAGATGCAGGTGCTCAAGCGGCGGGCGGAAGAGGAGGTGGGGGAGTAGGCGACGACCTGCCGGCCCCGGCCCTGGACCTTCAGAGACATCTCGAGGGAGGCATTCTTCCATGCGCTTCGATTTCCTGATCTGCTCCGAGCGATCCGGCAGCAATCTCATCGCCAAGATCGTCGACGGCCATCCCCAGGCCTGCGGTCCGTTCCCGTCGCACATGATGCGCACCTTCGCGCCGCGCTACTACCTGTACGGAGACCTGCAGGAGGACTCCGCCTGGCAGGACCTGACAGACGACGTGAGTGACTACCTGGCGCGCATCTTCGCCCAATGGGAGAGCTCGGTGACGGCCGAGGAACTGCGCCGCGAGTGCAGCCCGCGGACGCTGGCGCGGATCATCCGCTACGTGTACGAGAAGGAGGCCGCCGCGCGCGGCAAGAGCCGCGTGTTCGTCAAGGAAAACCACTCCTTCCAGTTCCTCCCATTCACCATGGCCAACTTCCCGGACAGCCGTTTCGTCTGGCTGGTGCGGGATCCGCGCGACATGGCTCTGTGTCAGCGGGACTCCATCCTCTCGGGTGGAGTGCAGTCCGCGATGGCGGCGTGGATGCACGACCAGCGGAGCTCTCTGCAGGTCCACGGCTTCCTGAAGGACAGCGGGCGCATTCTGGCCCTCAAGTTCGAGGACCTGGTCGCCGATGCAGAGGCCACGACGCAGCGGCTGTGCGAGTTCCTCGAGCTGTCCTACGACCCGGCCATGCTCGAGTTCCACCGCGATCCCAACGTGGCCAGGAACGCCGCCACCATCACCGCCTGGGCCGATCTGGGCGGCCCGATCCTCACGGACAACTTCAACAACTTCCGCAAGGCGGGCGGGCTCTCGGAGGCGGAGATCCGTTTTGTCGAGGCCTCCTGCCGCGAGGAGATGATCGCGCTGGGATACGAGTTCGAGTACGACGGCAGCGGCGATCCCGACGAACTCCGCGCCGCGCTTCCGGACGAGGCCCGGTTCCGCGTTGAGCGCAACCCGGCCGAGAAGGAGCGGTACGCGCCGTTCGGCGAGGCCCAGAGGCTGCTGCGCCAGCGCTGGGAGGCGCGCCGGCGTCAGGTACTGTGACCAGCCGGTGTGCCGCGCATGGCGGCCCGCCCACCAGCCGGAGGAGAATGACGCATACCTGCGGCGCCTGCAGGTGGGGCGACAGGTGCAGGCGCGCAAGCTGGTGCTGCCTGGGTAGAGCCATCCAACGACTTTGGGGAGCGCCCCATGATTGAGAAGATCTTCCTCCTGCACCACACCCACGTGGACTTGGGGTACACCGACGACCGCGACAAGGTGGATGCCGACCTGATCGCCATGGTGGATGGCGTCACGGACCTGGTGGCGGCCTCGCCCGCGGCGCCCGAGGAGGGCCGCTTTCGGTGGATCCACGAGTTGTCGTGGCCCGTGCTGGAGTACCTGCGCCGCGGCGGGGCGCGACGGGAAGAGCTGTTCAACCAGATTCGCGCCGGCGATGTGGAGCTCACCGCGTTGCACATGCACCCCACCGACCTGATGGATCGAGAGGTCCTCGAGGTCTCCATCGACTACGCCTGCCAGCTGGCCGCGGCCGAGAATCTGCCGCTGACCACGGCCATGTTCAGCGACTGCCCGGGGATCGCCTGGAGCGTTGTGGACCTGCTGTCCCAGCGCGGCGTGCGGCACCTGTCCGCTGCCCCAAACGTCATCATGTCCATGCCGCTGCAGGTGGAGCGCCCCTTCTACTGGGAGGGGCCCGCGGGCGGCCGCGTGCTGACGTGGTTCACTGACTGGCGTCGCTCGTGGTACGCCGAGGGGCTGGTCATGGGGCTGCACAAGGACCTCGCCGTGGGCATGGACAATCTGCTGGGGTACGTGCGTCAGCTCGAGGCGGAGGGGTACCGCTGGCGCGGTCTGGCCATCCACGCCGCCATGGACAATCGCTTCCCCAGGCCCGAGCTGGCCGAGTTCGTCCGCCACTTCAACGGGGCGGGTACGGGAGTGCAGATCGCCATGGCCACCAACCGCGACTTCTTCCAGTACATGGAGTCCGAGCACGGCGGCGAGTTCGCCGTGCACCGCGGTGGCTGGCCGGACTGGTGGGCCAGCGGCAATGGCTCGGCGGCCTACGAGGTCGCCTGCTCGCGCCGCGCCAAGGCCTCGCTGCGGCGCAGCCGGGCGCTGGCCGCGCAGCTGGGCGCCGAACTGGACGGGGAGGTGGCCGCGGGGGCGCTGGCCGACCTGCTCATGTTTGACGAGCACACCTGGGGCCACAACACGTCGGGGCGGGATCCGTGGGGGCCCATGGCTCGACTGCAGTGGGCGCAGAAGCGGGCGTACGCCCTGTCCGGGTTGCAGCGGGCCGGCCGTCTGGAGCGAGACCTGATGGCGCAGCTGGGCGGCGCCTCTGCCAGTGCCCAGGAGGGCGAGGATGGTCTGGTCGTGAGCAACCCGTTCGACCGCGACAGCACGGCCGTGGTGTGCCTGCCGCCGCAATCGGGTGGCCGCCGCGCCCCCGGGCTGCGGGATGCCGACAGCGGCGACCTTGTCGCCGGCCAGCGGGTGAGCGCCGCGGCCACGCCCGACCGGCCGGGCGACTACTACGTGATCCGGGTGCCGGCCGCAACCCGGCGGCGGTTCACGCGCGTTGCCGCAGCGGCCAGTGCCCCTGCTCCCGGCATGGAGAACGACCACTTCCGCCTGAGCTACGACAGCGCCACGGGAGCAGTCCGCTCCATCGTCGACAGGCAGTGGGGCGGCGAGTTGCTGGCCGCCGGGGCGCCGTGGAGCTTTGGCGAGCTGATCCACGAGCGCGTGGCGCGCGGCAGCCGCGAGTCGATCTACGACATCTCCCACGGCGGGGCGAGCGCACAGGCCCGACGCCCGCGGCCCGAGTTCGTGCGGCAGGGGGCCTGCGCCAGGAGGCGGCGCAGCAGGCTGCTGACCGGGCCGGTGTTCAACTCGCTGCTCACGTCCGGTACGCTGCCCGGCGTGCGCTTCAGGCGCGAGATACGGCTCTACCACGGCGTGCACCGCCTGGACGTACTGCTCAGGCTCGACAAGCAGGTGAACACGGAGTACGAGAGCCTCTACCTGGCCTTCCCCTTTGCCAGCGCGCCAGCTCCCGAGGTCTGGGTGGAAAATGCCGGCGCCGCGTACCGGGCCGGTTGCGACCAGCTGCCGGGCAGCGCCACGGACTGGCACAGCATCGGCGAGTACCTGGCAGTGCAGGGCCCCGGCTGGACCACCGTCCTGGCGCCGCGCGATGTGCCGCTGGTGCAGATCGGCGATATCCACACGGGCAAGTGGGCGCCGGAGTTGCATCTGGACTCGGGTTGCGTGTACAGCTGGATCACAAACAACCTGTGGTTCACCAACTTCCCGGCGTACCAGGAGGGCCAGGTGCAGCTGTCGTGGAGCATTGGCGCGATGGCGGGCGGCTTTGACGCGGTCCTGGCGGCGCAGTTCGCCCACGAGGCGCGGGTGGGTGTGGTGAGCAGCGCCCTGGCCGGGTCGCGGTCTGTCGCGTGGTGATGCAGATGCAGTTGGATTCCGAGCCGGGCCGGCTGCGGCAGGGAGGCCGCCGGCTCCGATCCGTCTTGCCCTCAGCCGTTCCCTGGTGCATCGTTTTGGCCCATTTCCCCGGCGAGGGGGCCGGGGCCGGTGCAGTGCCATTCCAGGAGAGGGAAGATGGCCAGACGCAGTGCGACTTGGGCTCTACTCACCACCATCGCCGTTCTGTGGGTTTCCGCCGCCGCCCGGGCAGACAGCTTCGACTACCTGCCGGAGGAGTGGGGTCTGACTCTCGCGGGCTCGTATTCCAAGATCACCACCAACTACCCCAACCCCGACTACCGTCGCAGCCACGGCGGCTTCGACCCGGGCCCAACTGAGTCGCACAGCTACCCATCCGTGTACATGAGTCTGTACTCGGATTCCGACGAGGGGTACTCGGAGTACGTCTTTGGCACGATCTACTTCGACCTGGTCACCGGGTATCTCTTCGTATACGACTCCGGCAACCCCCATCCCGAGTACACCTTCTTCTCACGGGGTCTGATCGGGGCCTACCGCAAGGGCTGGGGCGGTACCCTGGGAGACCGGGCTCGCTGGGGAGTGGGGTACGAGGTCGGTGACTACTGGGTGAACTCCACGGCCGCCGAGAACGGCTACCACCTGGTGGCCGGACCGACCGTCAAGCTCGACGTGCTCGTCAACTCGGCCCTGTACGCCCGCATGATCGGGGCCTACGACTTCTCGGTGCTTCACCGCGACAGCGGCGATCCGGGTATCGACCGCCCCCGCTTCCTCAATCTGGAGGGGCGTCTCACTACCTCAGTGGGCGTCTTCGTACAGCTCTGCTACCACAAGATGCTGCCGCAGCACACCGTCTCGCCCGACTTTGACGACGAGCTGACCCTGTCGCGCTGGTACGTGGACGTGGGCTGGAACTGGTTCTGAGAGGCAGGTGGCCCCGGGCGCTGCAGGGCAGCTCCAGCGCCCGTCTGCCGCTCCTCACGTCCTCCGCGCCGACGCGAGACGGCCAGACGTCAGCCCTGAGAGGTCAGCTTTGAGGGCTTCTCCATCTGCTCGGCGAAGTACCGCTCCTGCTCTCTCCTGGTCTCGCTGTCGAAGCCCGCGGCGTTGGCCGGCGAAGACATGGGCCCCCGCTCGTCGAGGTGCACGGGGCTGGGACAGGTGAACAGAGACCACTCGAGCAGGCGCTCGCGCAGCTCGGCTATCTCGTCCCTGCAGGCGGGATCGCCGTACAGGTTCTCCA
>Ga0180429_10002232_pt1 | contig 16081 bp, 12 predicted proteins | sample SS_ome_FD_132428 | JGI IMG/M metagenome (GOLD analysis project Ga0180429, IMG submission 132428) | Hypersaline lake sediment archaeal communities from the Salton Sea, California, USA - SS_1_S_1 metaG | ecosystem: Environmental > Aquatic > Non-marine Saline and Alkaline > Hypersaline > Sediment ...
GCTCCGGGCGTCTCGGTCGACCGGGTGATCCGGATGCTTGTGCTGCACGATCTCGTCGAGATCGATACCGGCGACGTGCCGATCCATGCCGCGGGCGGCACGGCGCATGGCTCGGCCGAACGGCAGGCCGCGGAAACCCGTGCGGCCGACCGGATTTTCGGATTGCTTCCCAAAGATATCGGCGCCGAACTTCGGGCGCTGTGGGAGGAATTCGAGGCGGCCGAAACCCCCGACGCGGTCTTCGCCCGCGCGCTCGACCGGGTGCAACCTGTGATGCAGAACATCGCCGCCGGCGGCGGATCGTGGCACGCGTTCGACGTGACCTTCGATGACCTCGAATCCCGGGTCGGCCGCAAGGTCGCGCGCGGCGCGCCGCGGCTGTGGGACCATGTGCGCGCCCTCGCCCGGCCGTTCCTCGGCTGACGGGGGCGGGCACCGGGTTGCGCCGGAATTTTTGTATACCACCGCATACCATCTTTCCTTGATGCCGGATTTCGGTTAGAGACGCCGCAGCGAGAAACCCGCGAGAGGATGGCCGATGGCGCCCCCGCATGCCCCGGCCGGCCACGGCCCGCCGGCATCCGGCGCCCCGGCCTCCGATCGCACCGCCTTCCCCGCCCGCGCGCCCGACGGCGGTCGCGCGGGATGCTTCTGGACGTGATCGAAAGGGCTCGACGATGGCTGACAGCGAAAACCCGGATATCATCTACACCAAGGTCGACGAGGCGCCGGAGCTTGCCTCCGCCTCGCTCCTGCCGATCATCCGCAAGTTCGCGGCCGCCGCCGGGGTCACGGTGGGCACGAAGGACATCTCGCTCGCCGGGCGGATCCTCGCCGCCTTCCCCGAGGCGCTGACGCCGGAGCAGCGAATCCCCGACGACCTCGCCGAGCTGGGCGAGCTGGTGAAGACGCCGGGGGCCAATGTCATCAAGCTGCCCAACATCTCGGCCTCGGTCCCGCAGCTCGTCGCCGCGGTGCGCGAGTTGCAGGGCCAGGGCTACGCCCTGCCCGACTATCCCGAGACCCCGCAGACCGAGGCCGAGAAGGCCGCCCGCGCGACATATGACACGATCAAGGGTTCGGCCGTGAACCCGGTGCTGCGCGAGGGCAATTCCGACCGCCGCGCCGCGACGGCGGTGAAGCGCTACGCGCAGGCCAATCCGCACCGGATGGGCGACTGGACGGCCGACAGCAAGACCCGCGTCGCGGCGATGGCGGGCGGCGATTTCCGCTCCAACGAGGTGTCGGCCACGCTCGACCGCGCCGCCACCGCGCGGATCGTTCTGGAAACCGCCGGCGGCGAGACGGTGCTGAAGGAGAGCGTCAGCTACCCCGCCGGCACCGTGGTCGACGCCACCTTCATGTCGGCCCGCGCGCTCGATGCCTTCCTTGCCGAAGAGATCGAGAAAACAAGGGCCGAGGGTGTGCTGTTCTCGCTGCACATGAAGGCGACGATGATGAAGGTCTCCGACCCGATCATCTTCGGCCATGCCGTCCGCGCCTGGCTCGCGCCGGTGTTCGAGCAGTTCGGCGACCGGATGGCCGAACTCGGCGTGAACCCCAATTCCGGGCTTGGCGACCTGCTGGAGCGGGTCAAGGACGACGCCGGGATCATGGCGGCGATCGAGGCGGTGCGCGCAGAGCGCCCGCCGATGTACATGGTCAATTCCGACAGGGGCATCACCAACCTGCACGTGCCGTCGGACGTGATCATCGATGCCTCGATGCCCGCGCTGATCCGCGCCGGCGGCAAGGGCTGGGGCCCGGACGGCGCCGAACATGACTGCGTCTGCGTGATCCCCGACAATTCCTACGCGCCGGTCTATGACGAGACGATCAGGTTCTTCAAGGAAAACGGCAAGCTGGATCCCGCCACCGCCGGCACGGTGCAGAACATCGGGCTGATGGCGCAGAAGGCCGAGGAATACGGCAGCCACCCGACGACCTTCGAGATACCGGAAGGCGGCGTGGTGAAGATGATCCTCGACGACGGAACGGTGCTGCACGAACACCGCGTCGAAACCGGCGACATCTGGCGCTCCGCCTCCGCCCGCAAGGCGCCGATCGAGGATTGGGTGAAACTGGCCATCGACCGCCAGCGGCTGACCGGCTATCGCGCGATCTTCTGGCTGGACGAAACCCGCGCCCATGACGCGGAACTCATTTCCTACGTCAAGCCGATCCTCGAAGCGCATGGGGTTGCCGAGAAATTCGAGATCATGGCCCCGCGCGCGGCGACCCGCGCCAGCCTCGAGACGATCACGAAGGGCGAGAACACCATCGCGATCACCGGCAACGTGCTGCGCGACTACCTGACCGACCTGTTCCCGATCCTGGAACTCGCGACCTCGGCCAAGATGCTGTCGATCGTGAAGCTGATGCAGGGCGGCGGCCTGTTCGAAACCGGCGCGGGCGGCTCGGCGCCCAAGCACGTGCAGCAGCTGGTCGAGGAAAACCACCTGCGCTGGGATTCCCTGGGCGAGTTCTGCGCGCTGGGCGAAAGCTTCCGCTTCCTTGCCGAGGCGACGGACAACGCCCGCGCGAAGGTGCTGGGCGACGCCGTGGATGCCGCGACGCAGGGCATCCTCGACCATGACCGCTCGCCCGGCCGCAAGGTCGGCCAGCCCGACAACCGCGACAGCCACTACTGGTTCGCCCGCTACTGGGCCGAGGCGCTGGCCGCCCAGACCGAGGATCCCGGCCTCGCTGCCGAATTCGCCCCCGTGGCGCAGGCATTAGCCGAGGGCGAGGCGGCGATCACCGGCGAACTGGCCGCCGCGCAGGGCCGGCCCGCCGATATCGGCGGCTACTACCACCCCGATCCGGCCAAGCTTGCCACCGTCATGCGGCCGAGCGCCACGCTGAACGCGATCATCGGCTGAGACGCCGCCGGGCGGCCGCCCCCCGGCCGGTCGCCCCGTATCCCCGCAAGGAGGCACGACCATGTCGCGGATCAAGGTCCAGAACCCGGTCGTCGAGATGGACGGGGACGAGATGACCCGGATCATCTGGGACTTCATCAAGCAAAAGCTGATCCTGCCCTATCTCGACATCGATCTGCTCTATTACGACCTGTCGATCCAGGAACGCGACCGCACCGAGGATCGCGTCACCGTCGCGGCCGCCGAGAAGACGAAAGAGGTCGGCGTCGCCGTCAAATGCGCCACGATCACACCGGACGAGGCGCGGGTGGAGGAATTCGGCCTGAAGCGGATGTGGCGCTCGCCGAACGGGACGATCCGCAACATCCTCGGCGGGGTGATCTTTCGCCAGCCGATCCTGTGCCGCAACGTGCCCCGCCTTGTGCCGGGCTGGACCCGGCCGATCGTGGTGGGCCGGCACGCCTATGGCGACCAGTACCGCGCCACCGATTTCCGCTTCCCCGGCGCGGGGAAACTGACGCTGAAGTTCGAGGGCGCCGACGGCACCGTGATCGAGCGCGAGGTGTTCGACGCGCCCGGCGCCGGCGTCACGATGGCGATGTTCAATCTCGACGCCTCGATCATCGACTTCGCGCGGGCCTCGCTGAACTACGGGCTCAACCTCGGCTGGCCGGTCTACCTGTCGACCAAGAACACCATCCTCAAGGCCTATGACGGCCGCTTCAAGGATCTGTTCCAGAAGGTCTACGAAGAGGAATTCGAAGCGGCGTTCAAGGCGAAGGGCATCCATTACGAACACCGGCTGATCGACGACATGGTCGCCGCCTCGCTGAAATGGTCGGGCGGCTATGTCTGGGCCTGCAAGAACTACGACGGTGACGTGCAGTCGGACACGGTGGCGCAGGGCTTCGGCAGCCTCGGGCTGATGACCTCGGTGCTGATGACCCCCGATGGCGGCATCGTCGAGGCCGAGGCCGCGCATGGCACCGTCACCCGGCACTACCGCCAGCACCAGCAGGGCAAGGCGACCTCTACCAATTCCATCGCCTCGATCTACGCCTGGACGGGCGGGCTGAAGCATCGCGCCAAGCTTGACGGCAATGCCGACCTCGCGCGCTTCGCCGAAACGCTGGAACGCGTCACCGTGCAGTGCGTGGAAGACGGGCACATGACCAAGGATCTCGCGCTGCTTGTCGGGCCGGATCAGAAATGGCTCACCACGATGGGCTTTCTCGAACGGGTCGACGCCTATCTGGGCCACGCGCTGGCGGGCTGACGCACGGCGCCAAGCCCGACATCCGGTTATCCCGCAGGGGCGCGCGGCCCCGGCGGCGCTGGACAGGCGCGCCGCGGCGCGGCATGAGGGGCCATGACAAACGCCGCGCGCCACAGCCCGATCGAGGATGCCCAGGGCCTTGCCTTCGGGGCCGGCGTCGCGGCCTTCGCGATCACGATCCTCACCCATCTCGGCCTTGTCACCGGCCAGACCGCCGGACTTGCGGTGCTGATCTCCTACGCCACCGGCTGGGGCTTCGGCCCGGTGTTCTTCGCCATCAACCTGCCGTTCTACTGGCTCGGCTGGCGGCGGATGGGCCCGGCGTTCGTGGCCAAGACCTTCGCGGCGGTGGCCGGGTTGTCGATCCTGTCGGCGGCGATGCCGGGCTGGGTGCGGTTCGCGCATCTCGATCCGCTGGCCGGCGCGCTTCTCTTCGGCGCGCTGTCGGGCGCGGCGCTTCTGGCGCTGTTTCGCCACGGCGCCAGCCTTGGCGGGATCGGCATCCTCGCGCTGGTCCTTCAGGATCGCACCGGCTTCCGCGCCGGCTGGACGCAGCTTGGCTTCGATGCGATCCTGTTTTCCGTCGCATTCTGGGTGATCGAGCCGCGCCTGGTGCTCTATTCCGCGCTCGGCGCGCTCGTCACCAATCTCACCATCGCGATCAACCACCGCCGCGACCGTTACGTCGCCACCTGAGGGAAGCGCCATGTCCGCCCAGGTCTACCTGTATCTCGTCATTGCCGTGGCCTTCGAAACCTTCGGCACCGCCTGCCTGCAGGCCAGCCAGCAGTTCACCCGGCTCTGGCCCTCGCTGGGCGTGGTCCTGGGCTTCGCCGGGGCGTTCTTCTTCTTCGTCAAGGTGCTGAAATTCCTGCCGCTTGGCCTGACCTACGCGCTGTGGTCGGGGCTGGGCATCACGCTGATCACCTTCGTCGGCTGGACCCTGTTCGGCCAGCGGATCGACCTGCCGGGGCTTCTGGGGATCGCGCTGATCATCGCCGGGATCCTGGTGATCCATCTGTTCTCGCAGACCGCGGCGCATTAGGCTGGCCAATATCCCCGGTTTCGTCTATCGCGGCACCGCAGCATTTAGGACGGACCCCATGGACCTGCGCAACATCGCGATCATCGCCCATGTCGACCACGGCAAGACCACGCTGGTGGACGAGCTTCTCAAGCAGTCCGGCGCGTTCCGCGAGAACCAGGCGGTGGCCGAACGCGCGATGGACAGCAACGACATCGAGCGCGAGCGCGGCATCACGATCCTTGCCAAGGCGACGAGCGTGGAGTGGCAGGGCACGCGGATCAACATCGTCGACACCCCCGGCCATGCCGATTTCGGCGGCGAGGTGGAGCGGATTCTCAGCATGGTCGACGGGGTCTGCCTGCTGGTCGATGCCGCCGAAGGCCCGATGCCGCAAACGAAATTCGTCACCTCCAAGGCGCTGGCGCTGGGGCTGCGCCCGATCGTGGTGCTGAACAAGGTCGACAAGCCCGATGCCGAGCCCGACCGCGCGCTGAACGAGGTCTTCGACCTGTTCGCCAATCTCGGCGCCGATGACGACCAGCTGGATTTCCCGCATCTCTACGCCTCGGGGCGCGCCGGCTGGGCCGATGCCGAACTGGACGGGCCGCGCAGCGACCTGTCGGCGCTGTTCGACCTGATCGTGCGCCACGTGCCGAAGCCCGCCCAGATCGCGCGCGAGGCCGAGCCGTTCCGGATGCTCGCCACCACGCTGTCGGCCGATCCGTTCATCGGCCGGATCCTGACCGGCCGCGTCGAATCCGGGCGGGTGAAGACCGGCGAGACGATCAAGGCCCTCAGCCGCACCGGCGAGCGGATCGAACAGTTCCGCGTCACCCGGATCATGGCGTTCCGCGGCCTCAGCCAGACCCCGATCGACGAGGCGGTGGCGGGCGACATCGTCACGCTGGGCGGCATGTCGAAGGCCACCGTGGCCGATACGCTCTGCGCGCTCGAGGTCGATACCGCCCTGCCCGCACAGCCGATCGATCCGCCGACGATCTCGGTCACCTTCGGGATCAACGACAGCCCGCTGGCGGGCAAGGACGGCAGCAAGGTGCAAAGCCGGGTGATCCGCGAACGGCTGATGAAAGAGGCGGAATCGAACGTCGCGATCCGGGTCGCGGACACGCCGGGCGGCGAGGCCTTCGTCGTGTCCGGCCGCGGCGAATTGCAGATGGGCGTGCTGATCGAGAACATGCGCCGCGAAGGGTTCGAACTGACGATCTCGCGGCCCCGGGTGATCCTGCGCGAGGACGACGGCGAGAAGCTCGAACCGATCGAAGAGGCGATCATCGATGTCGATGATGAATTCACCGGCGCGGTGATCGACAAGCTCACCGGCGAGCGCAAGGGCGACCTGATGGAAATGAAGCCCGCCGGGGCCGGCAAGACCCGGATCGTCGCCCATGTGCCTTCGCGCGGGCTGATCGGCTATCACGGCCAGTTCCTGACCGACACCCGCGGCACCGGCGTCCTGAACCGCATCTTCCACGGCTGGGCGCCGCACAAGGGCCCGATCCAGGGCCGACGGCAGGGGGTCTTGATCTCGATGGAGAACGGCGTTTCCGTGGCCTACGCGCTGTGGAACCTCGAGGAACGCGGCAAGCTGTTCATCGGCGCGCAGGAACAGGTCTACGAGGGGATGATCATCGGCGAACACAGCCGCGACAACGATCTCGAGGTCAATCCGCTGAAGGGCAAGAAGCTGACGAACGTCCGCGCCTCCGGTTCGGACGAGGCGGTGCGGCTGACACCGCCGGTGAGGATGAGCCTGGAGGAGGCGATCGCCTATATCGACGATGACGAACTGGTCGAGGTCACGCCGAAGAACATCCGCCTGCGCAAGCGTTTCCTCGACCCGCACGAACGCAAGCGCCAGGCGAAAGCGGCGGGCTGAGCGCTTGCCGCTCCGCCCCGGCCTGCTGTGCCTTGCGCTGGCCGCGCCCGTCGGCGCGGCGGACCTGGCCTGCGAGGGCGTGCCGGTGACGCTGCGGGCCGGGGATGCCGCCACCGCCCGGCAGGTCTGCGACATGGCGCGCGCGGCGGCCGACGAGCTGGCAAGCTGCAACCTTCCGCTGACGGAACCGGTGACGCTTGCCCTTGTCGACGAGGTTCATGACGGCTGTCTGGGGCTGTTTCACTGCGGCGAGGGCCTGATCGACCTGGTCGCGCCCGACCGGATCGCCGGGAACCGCAGCCGTGCCGGCCTGTTCGCCCCGTTGCCCGACGATGTGCTGTTCCGGGCCGTCCTGACCCATGAACTGACCCATGCCGCCTACGAGGCCACCGGCGCCTGCCCCTTTGCCGCCTGCCCGGCAACCGACGAATACCTCGCCTATGCGATGACGTTCCGCACCCTGCCCGACACCCTGCGCGGCGCGGTGCTGGGCAAGAGCGACGTCAGCGCCCCGGTGGGCCGCGACCAGATCAGCCCGGTCATGGCGCTTTTCGCGCCCGACTCCTTCGCACGCACCGCATGGCTGCATTTCTCGCAGCGCCCGGATCCCTGCGGCTATGTCGGACAGATCGCCGCCGGCGCGATCGTGCTGGACCGCGAACGACCCTGACCTACTCGGTGGTTTCGACCACCAGCAGTTCGCGCTCCGCCGCGCCGCGGGCGTGGCTCAGCGCCTCCTGGTATTCGGGGCTGTGGTAGCAGGCGACGGCAGCCTCCAGCGTCGGGAACCGCGCCACCACGTTGCGCGGCCGGTCGGTCCCCTCCAGTTGCACGTAGCGCGCGGCGCGGGCGATGAACCGGCCGCCGTGCTTCTCGATCGCGGGGCCCGCGAGCGCGGCGTAGCGGCCATAGGCCTCGGCATCGTGCACGGTGACATGGGCAATCCAGAGTGCGGGCATCCTATCCTCCGATCACGGCTTCGGCCGCGGCCACGGCGGCCTCGGCCTGCGACGGGTCCGCGCCGCCGGCCTGGGCGAGGTCCGGCCGGCCGCCGCCGCCCTTGCCCCCCAGCGCCGCCGCCGCGGCCTTGACGATATCCACGGCCGACAGCCGGCCGGTCAGGTCGGCCGTCACGCCGGCGGCCACCGCCGCCTTGCCGCCGGTATCGGCCACCACCAGAACCGCGCCCGACCCGACACGTTCCTTCAGCGCATCGACCATCGCGGGCAGGTCCTTGCCCGGCACGCCGCTGACGGTCTGCGCTATGAAGGAGATGCCGGCGATGTCCTTCGCCTCCGGCCCGCCGGTTGCGCCGCCGCCCATCGCGAGATCGCGGCGCAGCTGCGCCACCTCGTTGTGCAGCGCCCGGCGCTCTTCGGCGAGGGCGCGCACCCGCTCCACCACCTCGGCGGGCTGCGCCTTGAGAAGCGCCGCGATCTCGCCAAGCCGCCGGTCCTGCGCGCGCAGATGGTCGAGCGCCGCGGCGCCGGTCAGCGCCTCGATCCGGCGCACCCCGGCCGAGGACGCGCTGTCGCCCAAGAGCGCGAAGGCGCCGATATCGCCGGTGCGGGCGACATGGGTGCCGCCGCACAGCTCGATCGAATAGGTCTTGCCGTCGGACCCCTTGCCCGAGCCCTTCAGCGTGCCCATCGACACCACCCGCACCTCGTCGCCGTATTTCTCGCCGAACAGCGCCTGCGCCCCCAGCCCGCGGGCGTCATCGGGTGTCATCACCCGGGTCTCGACCGGGGCATTCTGGCGGATATAGGCGTTGACCTCATGTTCGACCGTCTCCATTTCCTGGCCGCTGAGCGCCTTGGCATGCGAAAAGTCGAAGCGCAACCGGTCGGCGGCGTTGAGAGAGCCGCGCTGCGCGACATGGTCGCCAAGCGCGCGGCGCAGCGCCTCGTGCAGCAGGTGGGTGGCCGAGTGGTTCGCCCGGATCGCGCCGCGGCGGCGGTGGTCGACCTCCAGCTTCGCGGGCTGGCCGCGGTCGATCCGGCCCTCGGTGACCGTCGCGATATGGATGGAAACACCCGCCGATCTTTGCGTGTCCGTCACCTCGGCCAGCCCGGTTTCGGTGCGGATCCAGCCGCGGTCGCCGACCTGGCCGCCGGCCTCGGCATAGAACGGGGTCTGGTTGACCATGATCTGCAGGCTGTCGCCCGCGTCGGCGGCCGCGATCTCCGCGCCGTCACGGACCAGCGCGAGAACCTGGCCCTCCGCCGTCTCGGTGTCATAGCCCAGAAACTCCGTCGGCCCGTGCCGGTCGCCGAGATCGAACCAGATCGCGGCATCCTTCGTCTCGCCCGACCCGGCCCAGGCGGCGCGGGCCTTGGCCTTCTGTTCGGCCATCGCCGCGTCGAACCCCTCGGTATCGACCTCCCGGCCCTTCTCGCGCAGCGCATCCTGCGTGAGGTCCAGCGGAAAGCCGTAGGTGTCGTAAAGCCGGAAGGCGGCGGCGCCCGGCAGCGGCTCGCCCTCGCCCAGCCGCCCGAGTTCCTCGTCCAGCAGCTTCAGCCCCCGGTCCAGCGTTTGTTTGAACCGCGTTTCCTCCAGCTTCAGCGTTTCCTCGATCAGCGCCTGCGCGCGGGTCAGTTCCGGATAGGCCGCCGCCATCTGCCGCACCAGCGCCGGCACCAGCCGGTACATCACCGGATCGTCGGCGCCGGCAAGGTGGGCATGACGCATCGCGCGGCGCATGATCCGGCGCAGAACGTAGCCGCGGCCCTCGTTCGAGGGCATCACGCCGTCGGCGATCAGGAAGGCGGTGGAGCGCAGGTGATCGGCGATCACCCGGTGGTGCACCTTGCCCGGCCCGTCGGGATCGGTGGCGGTGGCATTGGCGCTCGCCTCGATCAGCGCGCGCATCAGGTCGGTATCGTAGTTGTCGTGCTTGCCCTGCAGCAGCGCGCCGATCCGCTCCAGCCCCATGCCGGTGTCGATCGACTGCATGTCGAGCGCCCGCATCGATCCGTCCTCGAACTGCTCGTTCTGCATGAAGACGAGGTTCCAGATCTCGATGAACCGGTCGCCGTCCTCCTCGGGGCTGCCGGGCGGGCCGCCCCAGATCGAGGGGCCGTGATCGAAGAAGACTTCCGTGCAGGGGCCGCAGGGGCCGGTCGGGCCCATCTGCCAGAAATTGTCATGCGTCGGGATCCGGATGATCCGCTCGTCGGGCAGGCCGGCGACCTTCTTCCAGATCCCGGCCGCCTCGTCGTCGGTATGGTAGACGGTGACCAGCAGCCGGTCGGCCGGGATGTCGAAATCCTTCGTCAGAAGCTCCCAGGCATAGGCGATGGCGGCGTCCTTGAAATAGTCGCCGAAGCTGAAATTCCCCAGCATCTCGAAGAAGGTATGGTGCCGGGCGGTGTAGCCGACATTGTCGAGGTCGTTGTGCTTGCCGCCGGCGCGGACGCATTTCTGCGAGGTCGTGGCGCGCGTGTAGTCGCGATGTTCGAGCCCGGTGAACAGGTTCTTGAACTGCACCATGCCGGAATTGGTGAACATCAGCGTGGGATCGTTGCGCGGCACCAGGGGCGAGCTGTCGACGACCCGATGGCCGTTGCGTTCGAAATAGCTCAGGAAGGTGGAGCGGATGTCGTTCAGGCTGGGCATCTGGGCTGGCCTTTCGGGCGGAATTCCGGCGGTTCGGACCCGTGTATAACCATGCCGCCGCCGGTGTCCACACGCGAAGGGCCGGGCGATTCCCGCCCGGCCCCAACCGTCCGTCGCGCGCTCCGCCGCCCGGCGTCCCCGCCGTGGCGCCGCGATGCCGCGGTTCAGCCCTCCATCACCGTCTCGTCCTCGCCGGTCGCGGTGAAGTCGAGCCCGTGGCTGGCGCGGATCTTGTCCTCGATCGCGTTCGAGATCTCGGGATTGTCCCTGAGGAACTGCTTGGCGTTCTCGCGGCCCTGGCCGATCCGCTCGTCGCCGTAGGAATACCAGGCGCCGGATTTCTCCACCACGCCGGCCTTGACGCCAAGATCGATGAGTTCGCCGGTCTTGGAGATGCCCTCGCCGTACATGATGTCGAACTCGACCTGCTTGAACGGCGGCGCGACCTTGTTCTTGACGACCTTGACGCGGGTGGCGTTGCCCACCACCTCGTCGCGATCCTTGATCGCGCCGATCCTGCGGATGTCGAGCCGGACGGAGGCGTAGAATTTCAGCGCGTTGCCGCCTGTCGTGGTTTCCGGGCTGCCGAACATCACGCCGATCTTCATCCGGATCTGGTTGATGAAGATCACCATGCAGTTCGACCGCGCGATCGAGGCGGTCAGCTTGCGCATCGCCTGGCTCATCAGCCGCGCCTGGGCGCCGACCTGGGCATCGCCCATGTCGCCCTCGAGTTCCGATTTCGGCACCAGCGCGGCGACCGAATCGACCACCACCATGCTGACCGCGCCCGAGCGCACCAGCGTGTCGGTGATCTCCAGCGCCTGTTCGCCGGTGTCGGGCTGGCTGATCAGCAATTCGTCGAGATTGACGCCGAGCTTGCGGGCGTAAAGCGGGTCGAGCGCGTGTTCGGCGTCGACGAAGGCGCAGACCCCGCCCTTCTTCTGCTCCTCGGCCACGGCGTGCAGCGTCAGCGTCGTCTTGCCAGAGCTTTCCGGCCCGTAGATCTCGATCACCCGGCCCTTCGGCAAACCGCCGATGCCAAGCGCGATGTCAAGCCCCAGCGACCCGGTGGACGTCGCCTCGATCGCCTCGACCGGGTGCTCGCCGCCCAGGCGCATGATGGAGCCCTTGCCGAACTGCCGTTCGATCTGGGAGAGCGCGCTGTCGAGCGCCTTCTGCCGGTCTGCGCTGCGCTTGTCGTTCATCTCGAAAAGGTTCGTGATTGCCATTGGGTCCGCCCCTTGTTCCATACCCTGACCGGCGCGGCAAGGGCGCCGCTTGCGGCCCTGCCCCACGCCGATGTTCTGCCCTTGTTCTTCTCTCCTTATGCGCACAAAAAGAGAACATCGCAAGGGAAAACTGTGGGCAAAGGGTTCGCCGGCAGGGTTAACGGTTCGTTACCGCGGCCCCCTTAGCGTCGCGAAATCGGGCGACGGCGGCGCGAAACCGGCGTTTGTGGGCCGCGGCTGGCCCGGTCGCGGGCCGGCCGGCCCGCTACGCCTCGGTGTCGGGCCCGGCGCCCGCGGGGCCGGAGCGGGCCCGCAACTGCTCTTCCACCGTCTTCGTCAGGTCCGACAGCGAGAACGGCTTGGGCAGGAAGACCGAGTTCGGGATCCGCGACTTCTGGTCGGAGAAACTGTCCTCGGCATAGCCCGAAACGAAAACCACGCGGGTGTCGGGCCGCGCCTTGATCGCCTCGCGGACCCAGGTCGGCCCGTCCATCCCCGGCATGATCACGTCGGTGACGAACAGGTCGACCTCCAGCGCCGGGTCGGCGAGGCGCTCCAGCGCCTGTTCGGCATCCTCGGCCTCGATCACCGTGTAGCCGCGCATCTGCAAGGCGCGGGCGGCGAAGGCGCGCACCGGCGCCTCATCCTCGACCAGCAGCACCACGCCCTCGGCCCGGTCCGGCGTCGCCGGCGCGGCCGGCGCGGCCAGCGGCAGGTCGATCACCTCGCCGCCCGCCGGCTCGTAGGCCGGGAAGTAGAGCGAGAAGGTCGTGCCGGTGCCAACGACGCTGTCGGCGAAGATGAAGCCGCCGGTCTGCTTGATGATCCCGTAGGCGGTGGACAGGCCAAGCCCGGTGCCCTCGCCCTGCCGCTTGGTGGTGTAGAACGGCTCGAACACCTTCTGCAGCTTGTCGGCCGGGATGCCGGTGCCCTCGTCGGTCACCCGCACCACCACCCAGTCGCCCGCCGGAACGCTGGCGCGGCCGCGGTGCAGCTCGCCCTCCAGCCTCAGGTTCCCGGTCTCGATCCGGATCTCGCCGCCCTTCGGCATCGCGTCGCGGGCGTTGACGACGAGGTTCATGATCACCTGTTCAAGCTGGCGCTTGTCGGCCCGGATCCGCTTCAGCTCCGGGTCGTGTTCCAGCGTCAGCTTCACCTTCTCGCCGACGAGCCGGTTCAGCAGATGGGTCAGTTCCGCCAGGCTGTCGCGCAGGTCGATCACCGTGGGCTGCAGCGTCTGCTTGCGCGAAAACGCCAGCAACTGGCCGACGAGGCTGGCGGCGCGGTTGGCGTTCTGGGCGATCTGCGTCAGGTCGCTGTAATCGGGATCGTCCTTGTCGTCATGGCGCAGCAGCAGCAGGTCGCAATGGCCCGAGATCGCGGTCAGCAGGTTGTTGAAATCATGCGCGACACCGCCGGCAAGCTGGCCGATGGCCTGCATCTTCTGGCTTTGCACGAACTGCGCCTCCAGCGTCTTGAGCTGGGTGGCGTCCGACAGCACGGCGACCAGCCCGGTGCGGCCGTCCTCGACCATCCGCGCCAGCGTGACCTGCAGGAACACCTCGCGATCGGGGTCGGAGACGCGCAGCACCTCGGGCCGGCCCTCGGCGCGCCCGGCCAGCGCATCGGCCAGCCAGTCGCCCACCGGCCGGCCCAGGCCCTCCAGCAGGTCGGCCAGCGGCCGGTCGACGACGCCGTCGCCCAGCACCGCGCGGGCGGCGCGGTTGGCGGCGGTGACGGTGCCCTGCGCCGACAGCCGCACCAGCGCGACCGGCAGCGCCTCGAACCCCGCGCCGACGGCGGCGGCGGCCGGCAACGGGGGCTCGGCAACCGGCACAAGGTAGATTTCGCGCCGCCCGCCCGGCCCCTCGACCTCGACGGCCAGCGCCAGGACCTTGCCGCCAAGGCCGATGATCTCGTTGAGTTCGCCGGGCCGCACCGGCAGATCGGTGAAGATCCGGTCCAGCGTCTTCACGCGTTCGCCGACCAGCCGGCGCAGCGCCTCGTTCATGAACAGCACGGTACCGGATTTCGACACCGTCAGCATCGGCAGGCTGATCGTTTCGGCGCCGCGGCCGCCGACGGCGCGTTCGGCCATGTCCTCAAGCCGCCACAGGAACGCCGCCCCGGCCACGCGGTGCACCGACAGCCGGACATGGCCGCGCCGGGTGACGAGGTCTTCGCGGGCCACCCCCGCGCTCTCGGCGCGGGACTGGAGCCGGTGAAGGACCGAGGCGGGATTGGCGAACACCTCGCCAAGCGCGCGGGTCAGCGTCTGGCCCTCGCGGTTGCCGAAACGATCCAGCGCGGCGCGGTTCTGATAGCCGATCTCGCCCTCGGCATCGGTGATGAAACTGGGCGAGGCATCATGCGCGACGAACGCGGCAAGCTGGTCGTTCAGCGCCGACCGGCGCCCGGCATGCCGGCGCGACAGGACGGTGGCCGCGAAGGCGGCGACGGCGATCGCGCCAGCCGAAACGACAAGCCCCGCGCCGAGTACCGGATCGGACACCGCCAGGGCCGCGGCGACCAGACCGGCCGCGACGAGCGCGAGGTAGCCCCAGCGCGGCGCGAGCGCCAGCGCGGTTCGGGTCAGCGGAGGCGGCGACACATCCGGGCTCGACATCCTGCTGTTCCCCTTACTGGTCCTCGACGTCGGCATTTCGGTGACCAAAACCTTAATCGGGGCTTAATTCTGCACGGAACGGCAACAATTCGTGACTACGCGTCCCCGGTGCGGGCCGTCAACGTCCGTCTGCACCCGGTGCGGCGAAGACCGCCAGATAGAACCCGTCGCCGCCATCGGCCGGCGTCAGGCGGCGTTCGCGGGTGATTCGCCAGCCCGGACGGGCGGCGAGGAACCGCGCCGCCTGCGCCTCGTTTTCCGCGTCGAGCAGCGAACAGGTAATATAGGCCAACCGGCCACCCGGCGCGACATGCCCGGCGGCTTCGGCGAGGATCGCGGCCTGGATCTCGTGCAGGTCCGCCAGTCGGTCCGGCGTCAGCCGCCATTTCGCCTCGGGCGCGCGGCGCCAGCTGCCCGAGCCGGAACAGGGCACGTCGCACAGCACGAGGTCGAACGCGGCTTCGCCGGCCAGCCCGGCCGTGTCACGCAGCGCGACCGCGATCCCGGCGCGGCGCGCGCGGTCCGGCAGGTCGGCCATCCGCCGCGGATCGGCGTCATGGGCGACATAGGCGGCATCGGGGTGGCGCGCGGCCATCGCCAGCGTCTTGCCGCCACCGCCGGCGCAGTAATCCAGCACCCGGCGGCAGCCGGCCAGCGGCAGGTCGGCCACGACGGCCTGGCTGGCCGCGTCCTGCAATTCCACCAGACCGTCGCGATAGGCCGCCGCGGCGCGCAGTTTCGTCGCGCCGCGCCCCAGTCGCAGCGCGGTCTCGGCCAAGGGCTCCGGCACCGCCTCGGTCCCGTCGGCGGCCAGCGCCGCGATCGCCCCGTCGCGGTCGATCCGGGCGGAGTTGACGCGCACGAAGACCGGCGCGCGTGCCCGCATCGTCGCCAGCACCGCCTCGGCCGCGTCGCCAAGGCTGGCGCGCAGCTCCGGTTCCAGCCAGTCGGGGATGTCGAGCCGGACGGCGGCGGGCCAGTCGGCCGGCGCCGGCGCGGCGGCCAGCGCGGCGCGTTCGGCCGCGTCGAGCGGCGGCGGCGCATGGCCCGCGCCGCTGAAGACAGCGTCGGGATCCCCACCGGCCGCGACGACCCCGCCAAGGATCAGCGCGCGGCCGGTCTCCGCCCCCTGCCCCGAGGCGGCAAGATGCGAGCGCCGGCAGCGCAGCGCATCGAACACGAAGTCGCGCACCGCCGCGCGGTCGCCCGACCCGGCAAAGCGGCTGGCGCGCGCCCATCGGGTCAGCGCCCGTTCCGCCGCCTCGCCGGCCAGCACCCGGTCGAGCAGGCCGATCGCGGCCGCCGCGCGCGCGCCGGGGGTCATGCCGGGCGGCCGGGCATCCGCCGGCCAACGCCGTCAGCCAAGGCGGTAGTTCGGCGATTCGCGGGTGATCTGGACATCGTGGACATGGCTTTCCTTCAGCCCGGCCCCGGTGATCCGGACGAAACGGCAGTTGTGCCGCATCTGTTCGACCGTGGCATTGCCGGTATAGCCCATCGCGGCGCGCAGCCCGCCGACGAGC
>Ga0180429_10002236_pt1 | contig 16072 bp, 16 predicted proteins | sample SS_ome_FD_132428 | JGI IMG/M metagenome (GOLD analysis project Ga0180429, IMG submission 132428) | Hypersaline lake sediment archaeal communities from the Salton Sea, California, USA - SS_1_S_1 metaG | ecosystem: Environmental > Aquatic > Non-marine Saline and Alkaline > Hypersaline > Sediment ...
CATGGCTCGCCAGCCGGAGATGCAGGGCGCCCTGCTGCGAACGATGGTTCTCGGTCAGGCCATCACCGAGACGACGGGCATCTACTCGCTCCTGATCGCGATCGTTCTTCTGTTCGTCGTCTAGGGGGACCCAATGCAGACCGAGTGGGGAACGATCGTCAAGAGCATCAACTGGACGCTCGTCTTCAATCTGATCAACTTCGCGATCCTCCTCCTGCTGCTACGATGGCTCCTGTTCAATCCGGCGATGAAGTACCTCGACGCTCGCAGGAATCTGATCGCCCAGCAGATGGCGTCTGCTGCCAAGAGCGAGGAGGACGCCCGCGCGTTGGTGCAGACGAAGACGGATGAACTCGAGACGACCCGTGCCCGGGTAGCGGACATCGTCAAGGATGCGCATGCGCGTTCGACGGAGATGATCCATGCGGCCAAGGGCGAGGCGCGCAAGGAGGCCGACCGGATCGTCGCCGATGCTCGGGCACGCATGGAGCAGGAGCGCGACGACATGATCGGCGACCTCAGGAGAGCCTACGCCGATCTCGCCATCCTCGGGGCCGAGCGGGTGCTCGACCGAGAGATCAAGATTGATGACCACCAGAAGCTGCTCGATCAACTTGCGGCCGAGATTGACGAGAATGCGCTCAGGGTGAATCCGTGAGATCACGTGAGATCGCCCATCGCTATGCCGAGGCCCTCTACGAGGCGGCCGTCGAAGGCAAGACGGTCGACACGGTGGCGGAGGAGCTTCGCCTCCTTGTGGAGGAGACGCAGGAGGTCGATGGATTCGAGCGATTCCTGACGCATCCGCTGATCGAGAGGCGAAAGAAACTCGTGCTGGTGCGGAGTTCCTTCCCGGATTTGTCGCCCTTCGTTGCGAACCTGATGGAGCTTCTGATCCACAATCGGCGCGAAGGCTATCTCGACCTAATCTACGACGAGTTTCTCGAAGCACGTTCGGCGGCGGAGAACCTGGCACGCGTTCGCGTGGTCACGGCAAGGCGGCTGAGTGATGAGGAGAAGGAAAGCCTGACCAAGCGGCTCGAGCGCGGACTCGGACGGACCGTCCGATTGGAGGATCGAGTCGACGAAAGGCTCCTTGCCGGCGCCCGGATTGAGCTGGAGGGCCGGACGATCGATGCATCGCTTCGGGCGAAGCTGAGCGAGCTGCGCGGCGCGCTCGAACGATAGGGAGGCAACGTGTCTGGGACACGCAAAGACGAAATCACGGCGATCCTGAAAGAGCAGATCAAGGGATTTCGCTATGACCTGGAGATGCTCGAGGTTGGCGTTGTCGTCGAAGTCGGCGATGGCATCGCCCGCGTCTATGGACTCGAACGGGCGATGGCCTCCGAGATCGTTGAGCTCTCAAACGACCTGTATGGACTCGTGCTGAACCTGGAAGAGGAGTCGGTCGGCATCGCCCTCTTCGGCGACAGCGAGAAGGTCCAGGAGGGGGATGAAGTTCGGCGCACGGGGCGTGTTCTCGAGACGCTGGCGGGCGATCAGATGCTCGGTCGCGTCGTCGACCCGCTCGGGCGACCTCTCGACGGCGGAGATCCGATCGAGGGCGCGCAGACGCGGAAGGCTGAGATCATCGCACCTGGCATCGTCGAGCGGCAGCCGGTCGACACGCCCCTTCAGACCGGTCTGAAGTCGATCGACGCGCTGACGCCGATCGGCCGAGGACAGCGCGAGCTCATCATCGGCGATCGCCGAACCGGCAAGACGGCCATTGCACTCGATACGATCATCAACCAGAAGGGGCAAGACGTTGTCTGTGTCTACGTCGCCATCGGCCAGAAGGCATCCACTGTGGCCCGCATCATCCAGACACTCCGAAAGAATGGCGCTCTCGACTACACGATTGTTGTCGTCGCCGACGCCAATGCTCCGACGCCGATGCAGTACCTAGCGCCCTACGCCGGCTGCGCCATGGCGGAGCACTTCACTTACAGCAGCCGGGATGCGTTTATTGTCTACGACGACCTGTCGAAGCATGCCGTCGCCTACCGAGAGCTGTCTCTCCTTCTGCGGCGACCGCCCGGCCGCGAGGCCTATCCGGGCGACATCTTCTACACGCACTCGCGGCTCCTGGAGCGCGCCGTCCGATTGTCGGATGAGCACGGCGGAGGATCGCTGACCGCCTTCCCAATCATCGAAACGCAGGCGGGAGACATCACCGCCTACATCCCGACGAACATCATCTCGATTACGGACGGGCAAATCTACTTGGAGACCGACCTGTTCAACCAGGGCTTCCGTCCTGCGATCAACGTCGGCTTCTCCGTCTCCCGTGTTGGGGGGGATGCGCAAATCAAGGCGATGTCGCAGATTGCCGGCCCCCTTCGACTGGAGCTGTCGCAGTACCGCGAGCTGGAGGCGTTTGCCGAGTTCTCGGCTGATCTCGACGACGAATCGAAGGCGCAGCTCGCCCGCGGCGACCGTTTGATGGAGCTGCTCAAGCAGGGGCAGTACAAGCCGATGCCGGTCGAGGAGCAGATCGTTTCGATCTTCCTGGGTGTCGAGAACCACTTGGCGGGCATCGATGTGTCCGACGTCAGCCGCTTCGAGGAGGACTGGCTCCTCTTCGTGCGTGAGCAGCATCCGGGGATTCTCGAGATGATGGGTCAGGAGCGGCGGATGACCGATGAGATTCGGGCGAAGCTGGAAGAAGCCGTGGCCGTCTTCAAGGGCCGCTTCAGCGGAAGCTAGCTCGGGAAGAGCGAAACCAAGGACCCTATGGCCCAAGACGTACAAGCGATCGCGCGATCCGAAGGATCGCGAACGCGAGTTGGCGACCAAAGGAACCGGGAACGCTAGGTTAGGACCCTATGGCCCAGAACGTACGAGCGATCAAGAGCCGGATCAACAATATTGAGGACATCGGCCAGATTACCCGGGCGATGAATGCGATTGCGATGACGAAGGTTGCCCGGATGAAGCGCCGCCTCGAGCGGACACGACCCTACGTCGAATCGCTGAATGTCGTCCTCGGGGACGTGGTCGGTCGTCTTCCGGCGAGCGCGGAGAAGAATCCGTTGCTGGCTGAAGCCGGAAACGAGCGGGTCGGCGTGCTCGTGCTGAACGCCGATCGTGGGCTCTGTGGTCGCTACAAGGGAGACCTCAACCGGGCGGCCGAGAATGCGCTGACGGAGCATGGTCCGGCGGCTCGGCTCTTCGTCGGGGGCGAGAAGGCTCGGCTCCACTTCGAGCGGCGCGATGTCGAGGCGGTCAAGACCTACAGTCGACTCTACGATGTGCCCACCTACGCTGTCGCCTCCGAGATGGCGGACGAGCTGATGGAGACCTTTCTTGCCGGCGGAATCGATCGTCTCGATGTCGTCTCGATGCGCTTCATCTCCGATCTGCGCCAGAACCTGGTCGTCGAGACGCTCCTTCCGGCGTCCGTTGAGCCCGTCCCAAACGATGTCTTGACGGAGTCGTCCGCAGCGGAGATGGTCGACGAGCTCCTTCCGATCGCTGTGCGAGGGCGCCTGTATCTCGCCATCTTGGAGACGAAGGCGAGCGAAGATGCCATCCGACGCCAGGCGATGAAGAACGCGACCGACAATGCTGAGGATCTGCTGAAGGCGCTGACGCGAACCTACAACAAGGCGCGGCAACAGGCGATCACGCGAGAGATTGCGGACATTATTGGTGGGGCGGAAGCTCTTCGGTCGAGGTAGAGAACCACGAACCCCCAACCCACGGGATAGAGAGGTCGAGATGGAAGGCGAGCACGCAGTCGGACGGATCACAGAGGTCAAGGGACCGGTCATCGACGCCCGGTTCGAGAAGGGGAGCCTTCCTCGGGTGAACGACGCCGTGCGCGTCGCCCGCGAAGGGCAGAAGGATCTGATCCTCGAGGTCGCGCAGCATTTGGGCGATGACGTCATCCGGGCCATTGCCATGGACTCGACCGACGGCCTGGCCCGAGGGATGGAGGTTCTGGACACGGGAGAGCCGATCACCGTGCCCGTAGGGGAGGAGATGCTCGGCCGGCTGATCAACATCGTCGGCGAGCCAATCGATAACCTTCCCGCGCCGGAGACCAAGGAGCGCTATTCCATTCATCGCAAGGCGCCGGGACTGCTCGAACAGGAGACGGAGACCGAGGTCTTCGAGACTGGGATCAAGGTCATTGATCTTGTGGCTCCCTTCCCAAAGGGCGGCAAGATCGGCACCTTCGGCGGGGCCGGCGTCGGCAAGACGGTCCTGATCATGGAGCTGATCCGGTCGATCGCCTACGAACACGAGGGCTACTCCGTCTTTGCCGGCGTCGGCGAGCGGAGCCGCGAGGGGAACGATCTCTACTTGCAGATGAAGGAGGCGGGCGTCCTCGAATCGACCGCCCTCGTCTACGGTCAGATGAACGAACCGCCGGGCGCGCGATTCCGCGTGGGCTTGACCGGAGTCACGGTTGCCGAGTACTTCCGTGATCAGGGGCGAGACGTTCTCCTCTTCATCGACAACATCTTCCGCTTCGCTCAGGCGGGAAGCGAAGTCTCGGCCCTCCTCGGGCGGATGCCTTCGGAGGTCGGCTATCAGCCGACGCTGGCTACGGAAATGGGCGAGCTTCAAGAGCGGATCACCTCGACGAAAAAGGGCTCGATCACGTCGATGCAAGCGGTCTACGTTCCGGCCGACGACCTGACCGATCCGGCACCGGCGACGGTTTTCTCCCATCTTGACGCGGCGATCACGCTGTCGCGCGAGATCGTTGAGAAGGGGATCTATCCCGCCGTCGATCCGCTGCAGTCGAACTCGACGATGTTGGCACCGGGTGTGATCTCCGACGAGCACTACCGTGTCGCCCGAGCGACGCTCGAGATTCTGCAGCGCTACGAGGATCTCAAGGACATCATCGCAATCATGGGGATGGACGAGCTCTCCGAAGAGGATCAGCAGACGGTCCGGCGGGCGCGAAAGGTTCAACGCTTCATGAGCCAGCCGATGCATGTGGCCGAGCACTTCACCGGACGCCCCGGCGCCTATGTCAAGCTTGAGGACACGGTGCGTGGCTTCGCGATGATCGTCGACGGCCAGCTTGACCACGTTTCCGAACAGGCGTTCTACATGGCCGGAGCGATCGAGGAGGTCATCAAGCGAGCAAAGGAGACCTCTGAGGCCGCGGGCGAGGCTGGGTAGCCTCGATCGTGAGCATCCTGAGGTTCCTTCCCCAGCGGATTCAGGAGCGAATCAAGAACTATGCGCCCCGTGGCTTCCCTGATCCCGCATCTTGTGGCGCCTTTTACGATGCGCGGGCGCGCCTGTTCGGGACGGATGAAGCAGCGTCGCTGGAGTACTCGAGCCTCAAGGTTCAGCGGAAGCTGTTCGCGCGGGCCGTGGATGCACTGCCGCCGCACGGCCGGGTTCTTGACGTGGGCTGTGGTCTGGCTCATCTGGCGAGCTACCTCGAGGAGAAGGGCCTTTCGTTCGAGCGCTATCACGGCATCGACGTGAGCCCAGCGATGATCTCGCGAGCTTTGAGACGGGTGGGACACCGGGAGGGAATCTCTTTCGAAGCGCGTGACGTGACGACCTCTCCGATTTCGGAAGGCGCCCACGACGTTTCCTACATCATCAGCGTTCTTGGCTACCCGATTGGGGAGGATCCGATGGCGACGATGCTTACGATCCTCCGTAACGTGTTCGATGCCTGCACGGATGGCCTCGTCTTCTCGCATGTGATGGACGGACGCTCCGACCGAACACTTGCCTTTCCCACGGTCCCGCAGGAACTCGCCGCTCGCTGCGAAGAGCAACTCGGTGCTCGGGCGACCGTTCACGATGACGGGGCCGATTTCACCTACCTCATCAGTCTGCGGAGAGCCTGAGAGGGCAAGCGAGGAGCGAACAGAGAAGCGCTGTCTTCCGCATGATCGCCCGTCTTGCTGGCGCCACGCGAATGAGTATTCCGCGCGACGTCCGGTGTGGTGACGGCCGTTGTCCCGTCGCAGGTTCCGACGTTTCTTCGTTTCAACCACACCACGGACAGTCGGAGGCGGCCGACGACGCTTCTCCCTTCGGGGTCGATGTCGAGATTGCCGTGACATCAGGACTCAACCCTGCCTTAATACAAGAACACGATAAAGAGAATAACACAAAGGATAAACGCTGACAAAAACCAGGGAATCGGTATCACCCGCTAGCGACCATCGAACCCTGATCGCAGCAAGCTTCGGCCAGCGTTCCGTTGCGTAACTCCGTACTCAACGGCGAATTGACCCCGTTTCGGACGGATCGTATAATCCCCCGCGGTCTGGCGGCGTAGCCAAGTGGTAAGGCAAGGGACTGCAAATCCCTGATTCAGCGGTTCGAATCCGCTCGCCGCCTCCAAAGAAGATGCGAAGCAGCATGGGTGGTTAGCTCAGCTGGGAGAGCGCATGCTTGACGTGCATGAGGTCACAGGTTCGAGTCCTGTACCACCCACTCGATGGGGTTTGCGGCGGGCTCCGGCGCGACCCCCTACTCTGTTCTAGTGATTCTTGGATCACGTATTGCTGTTCCCTTGGGCGTTAGCTATACTCCCGCCGCTTCGGGTTTCCTGCAAGGAGGCGGGCGTTGAGCAAGAAGATCGGGATTCGACGAGAGGACATGTACGCTTGGGAACGGCGGGTGCCGCTGGTTCCCGCCGATCTTGCCGCGCTGGCCGAGCAGGGCTTCCGCTTTGTCGTTCAATCGTCCGAGAAGCGCGCCTTCTCCGATGAGGAGTATCGTGCGGTCGGCTGCGATGTCGTGCCTTCTCTCGACGCGTGCTCACTGATCATCGGCCTCAAGGAAGTCCCTGCCGATGTGTTCGAGAAGGACAAAGTCTACGTGTACTTCTCTCACACCATCAAGGGGCAGATGGCCAACATGCCCCTACTCCAGACGGCGCTCGATCTGGGGTGCACCATCCTCGACTACGAACGCATCGTCGACGAGAACGACCGGCGCTTGATCTTCTTCGGGAACTTCGCGGGATACGCCGGCGCGATTGACGCGCTCTGGACCCTCGGGCGACGGCTGGCTTGGGAAGGAATCGCCAATCCGTTCGAGGCCGTCGGTCAGGCCTCGACCTACGCAAGTCTCGAAGAGGCCAAGAACGCGGTGCGGGCCGTCGGGAAGGCCATCCTGGCTGACGGGCTGCCGCAAGAGATCTCGCCCCTTGTCTTGGGCGTCGCCGGCTACGGAAACGTCTCCAAGGGAGCCCAAGCGATCCTCGATCTCTTGCCGGTCAACGAGTTGCCCGCCTCGACGCTTCTGCAAGTCGAGCCGCTCGCGGTGACTCAATCGGCAAGTCAGCCGATCCTCAAGGTCGTCTTCCGGGAATCCGACACCGTCTTGCGACTCGACCCGAGTCAGCCCTTCAATCTTCAGGAATACTACAACCATCCGGAGCGCTACCGGGGTGCGTTCGAGCGATACCTGCCCCACCTTCATGCGCTGATCAACTGCATCTACTGGGAGCCGCGCTACCCGAAGCTCGTGACGACCGATGCGCTTGGGGAGCTGTTCGCGGATGGGCAGCCGAACCTCCGCGTGATCGGCGATATCACTTGTGACGTCGGCGGCTCGATCGAGGCGACGGTGAAGGCGACGGAACCGGATGATCCCGTTTATGTCTTCGATCCGGCAAGTGGCGAGATTGCCTCGGGGATCGAAGGCCGTGGCCCGGTCGTCGTGGCGGTCGACATCCTCCCAAGCGAGCTTCCTCGGGAGGCGTCCAGCTACTTCAGCGGCATTCTCAAAGGCTTCCTGCCGGCGATCGCAGGAGCCGACTACTCGGCCGACTTCCACGCGCTCGATCTACCGCCGGAGCTGAAACGATCCGTGATTGCGCACAACGGGCGGCTCACGCCCGACTACCAGTACTTGGAGAATCACCTGCCTGCGGCCGACGGGGCTGCATCGTAAAGGAGAACCTGTGAAACGCGTACTCGTTCTGGGTGCCGGCCTGGTCGCCGGTCCGCTCGTTCGCTACCTGATCGGTATTGAGGAGTTCGACGTGACCGTGGCCAGCCGGACGGTGGCCAAGGCGGAAGCTCTGATCGGCGGCGCGTCCAACGGGACCGCGTTGTCGCTTGACGTTCAAGACGAAGCGGCCCTTGAGAAGCTGATCTCCGAACATGACCTCTCGATCAGCCTGCTCCCGTACGTCCATCACCCGACCGTCGCCAGGTTCTGCGTGAAGCATCGACGTCAGATGGTGACGACGTCGTACGTCAAGGATGTGATGCAGGCTCTCGATGCCGATGCCAAGCAGGCCGGCGTCATCCTCCTCAACGAGATCGGCGTCGATCCGGGCATCGATCACATGTCCGCCATGCAGGTCATCCACAAGATCACTGACGCGGGCGGAACGCTCGTTTCGTTCGCGTCAAACACGGGTGGCCTTCCGGCGCCGGAGGCCAACGACAATCCGATGGGCTACAAGTTCTCCTGGGCGCCGCGCGGCGTCGTCATGGCCGGCAAGAACCCGGCCCGCTACATGAAGGATGGACAGGTCATCGATGTTCCCGGGCCTGAGCTGTTCGACCATCACTGGCCCTGCCCGATCGTCGGGTTCGGCGATTTGGAGGTCTACCCGAACCGCGACTCGATGCCCTACATCGAGAGCTACGGCATCGGAACGGTGAAGAGCATGTTCCGCGGCACGCTCCGCTACCCCGGCTGGTGCGTGACGCTGAAGTCGATCGTCTCGTTGGGCTTGCTGGATGAGACCGAGAGAACGGACATCGCCGGTCTGACCTACGGTCAGTGGCTTGCGAAGACGCTCGGCTCAGACGGAGCAGACCTCAAGGGCGATCTCGCTCGCCATCTTGGGATTGAGGAGACGGCCAAGCCGATCACCGATCTCGAGTGGCTCGGCCTCCTGGGCGACGAGCCGATCCCGGCGGAGGATGACACCGACCTCGATGTGGTCGCCTCGCGCATGTTGAAGATGATGCCGTACGCAGCAGGCGAGCGGGACATGCTGGTCATGCAGCACGAGTTCGTCGCCGAGTACGCGGATCGGACCGAGAAGACGACCTCCACCATGGTCGATTACGGCATTCCCAATGGCGACTCGTCGATGTCTCGCCTCGTTGGTCTACCGGCGGCCATCGCTGCGCGGATGATCCTCCAGGGCGAGATCCAGCTGACGGGCGTGCATACGCCGATCCTGCCCGAGATCTACGATCCGGTCCTCGAGGAGCTGGCGACCCTGGGCGTTGCGTTCACCGAGACAGTCGAGACGTTGTAGCTGGGCGCGATGGACGAACGGGCGTACCGCGTTGGCGCAAGCATCTGGGGGTTCTTCAGTCGGCGTCGGCCGGAGACCTGGCCCACGCTCGGCAAAGCGGCGACGTCGATCCTCTCGTTGGATGAGAGCTTGGGCGTCGAGGTCTGGGCCTCCCGGGAGCGGGAAGAGCCGGAGGCGACGGGGGCGAACTTCGACGATCTCGTCCGGGCGTGCAGAAGCGCCGCCTTCGTCTCGGTCCATACGCGAGGCCTGTTTTGGCACTGGGATCCGAAGAAGCTCAGACACGAGATCGAGTTTGCTCGGACCGTCGGCGGCGAAACGCTGGTCATCCATCCGGTCTGCCTCGGTCTGAAGCGACCGGGCGAAAGGATCGATGTCGATGAGGTCCAGCGCATTGCCGTGTTCGGGCGAGCGCGGGGCGTCCGCCTTGCGCTGGAAAACGTGCGCGACTCGATCTGGAGTCTCGATCACGTGCTCGATGCTTTGGGAACCGACCCGGAGGAGTCGAACCTCGGTATCTGCATCGATGTCGGGCACGCACATCTCTCAGCCGACACCGAACCGCACGCGGATGGCGCCGCCGCCGTGAGTACGTACCTCAGGCGCTACGCCCAGTCCCTCATTCATCTTCATCTCCACGACAACCATGGCGAGCGTGACGAGCACCTTGCCTTTGGGGAGGGCACGATCGAGTGGGATCGAACGCTCGGGACGATCGACGAAATCGGCTTCGACGGAACGGCCGTCCTTGAGATTCACGGGAGCGAGGACGATCCGACCGATGCGATCAAACGCAGCCTGGATGTGATTCGACGACGCGCTTAGCCGACGAGGCCCGACAGAAACGAGGCGCTAGCCGCGCGTCTCGAAGTGAACCCGGTTTCCGTGGCGGGCGGTCACGGCGATGGGGAGTCTCTCCTCGCGGCCGTCGCGCTTCCAGCGGAGGCTGTACTTCTCACCGAGCGCTCCGGCGAGTGTCGAGAGAAGGCCCGTTTCTGTGTCCGAGTGCGCCGTGAACGCGCCGACGCAACCGTCGTAGACAGGACCATCGGGCGTGGGCGCGATGCCGTCCGCCGGACTGACGATGGCCGAATCCCCCGAGCGAGGCGTGATTCTCGCCTCTCCCTCAATCTGCCAGGAACCCCAGACGAGCGTAGCCGGCCCTGCGTAGCCGTATTCCATCGTAGCTTTCTCCCTGTTCAAGCCAGCCCCTTTCCCGCCTGGATGCCTCTGTCCCAGGCGAGATGTATGTGTCAGATGGAGGCAGTGTAGAGCCAGCGATCCTGCGCGACAAGGGGGGCAGGCTACGATCGATTGCAGGCCGGGCAGTCTTCATTCCGAGAGATGGCGATCTCGTCGAACCGCATCGCGCAGGCGTCATAGATGAGCAGTCGACCGGCCAGCGACGGCTCGATGCCCACGATCCACTTGATCGCTTCGGTTGCCTGAAGCGTGCCGATCGTCCCGGGGACGGCGCCGAGGACGCCCGCCTCCTCGCCCGAGAGGACGCTTCGTTCGGGCGGCGGCTCCGGGAAGAGGCAGCGGTAGCAGGGACCGTCCTTTGTGCAGAAGAGGCTCAGCTGTCCTTCGAGCCGGAAGATGGCCCCATAGACGTACGGAATCCCAACGCTCAGGCAGACCTCGTTGATTGCGTAGCGGGTCTCAAAGCTGTCGGTTCCGTCGACGATGAGGTCGTAGGCGGCTGCCATATCCACACCATTGTGCCGGTCGAAGGCCACCGGGTGGAGATCGAGTCGGACATCAGGGTTCAGGTTCGTCAGCCGCTTCTGCGAAGACTCCGTCTTCGGCATCTTGAGTTCCGCTTCGCCGTGGAGGATCTGCCGTTGCAGGTTCGAGAACGAGACGATGTCCGGATCGACGAGACCGAGGGTTCCCACGCCGGCGGCGGCCAGGTAGAGCGCAATCGGACTGCCAAGCCCGCCCAGGCCGACGATCAGCACGCGTGCTGACCTCAGCCGTTCTTGTCCCGTCTCCCCAATGGAAGGGAGCACGAGGTGCCGGGCGTAGCGGGAACGTTCTCGATCGCTCAGCGTGGCCATGGTCTTATCATAGTCGCATCTCGTAGTTGAACGTGTCGGCAGTGAAGTCATTCCACGACTTGAGGCCGACGGTTCGTGCGGCGCGGACGGCGGCGATCTCGTTGGACAGGGCGTCGGTCGTTCGCTTGGGAAGCATGGCCTCGAAGCGGGCCGGCCGCTCCCCGTGTTTCAGGTCACCGGCGGCCCGGGCCAGAAGGGTCGGGAGGTGCTCGACCTTCCCGTCGAGGAAGGAGAGGAAGGCAGCGTCCGTCTCGTCTTCGCCCGGCGTCGCCCCGATCAGTGAGACGAGCCTTCCGCTTCGGCGAACCCCTCGCCAGTAGGGCACGTGCTCGAAGATGAGATCCTCGGTTTCGTCGAAGGGATACATCTTCCAGATCCACGGAATGCGCCCGCTGCAGGTTTCGAAGAAGGACGATGAGCGAAGGAAGGCGCCAGCTTCGTCGGCTTTGATCTCCTCCATGCGCACAGTGGGGAATGAGAGAGATTCCAGGGGCTGCTCGTTGAGCGTCTCGGCGTAGATGTAGGAGGCTTGAAGCTCGAAGCCGTAGCTCTCGATGATGTGGATGGAGGCCTCGTTGTCGACATAGGTGGAGAGGCCGATCCGATCCGCCCCTTCCTTCCGGGCTTCCCGGAGGAAGTGCTCGGTGATCGCTCGGCCGACGCCCCGACCCTGGCAAGCCGGATCGGTCCGGATGCCCTGGAGCCAGGCGTAGCCGGGGAAGAGCCAGGATCGAAACGAGAAGGCGACGACAAGACCGTCGATCTCGGCAACGACGAACTCGCCATCTGCGCTCCCGTACCAATCGTCGATCACCCAGTGGATGTAGTCCTCGCCCTCCCAGATCTGAGCGGAGATCTCAAGGATACGCCCTCGATCCTCAGGCGTTGCTCGCCGGATGTGCATTGGCCCTCTCCCTCGATGAGATGGCGAAGAGTACCCAAGCAGGACCCTTGGCGGAAGCTAGAAGAGCCTCTGGAAGATGCGGAACACGAAGACCAGGTAGTAGACCGAGATGGCGAGCATGATCGCGCCGGCGATTCGGTTGATGGCTGACTTGTGTCTGGTCAGGAAACCGATCACTGCGCCGGAGGCGGTGGCCGAGAGGGCCGCAAGGGCGACGAGCGGGGCGGCGATGCCGAGGCCGAAGGCCAGGAACCGCAGGAGATTCTCTCCGAAGCCGAGGACGGAAGCCGACCGGGTGAAGAAGACGGCGATGAACAGGGGATTGCAGGGGATGACGATGGCGCCGAAGAAGAAGCCGTAGAGGAAAGCCGAGAGCCAGGGGCTCTTCGCCCTGGGAACCTTGGCGCGGGGAATGAGACGGCTGAAGTCGACATCGAAGAGCAGGAGCAGGCTGAGCACGATGAGAACCCCGAAGGCGATCGGCGAGACGACGCCGATGACCCGCGTCAACGACACCTGCAGGATGGTCGTGAAGAGGAGGCCAAGCACGAACATGAAGACAATCACCCCGCCGGTCACGGACAGGGAGATCCCGAGGATCGTGCTCTGCCTGACTTCGCGGCCGGCAAGGCGATTCGAGAGATAGGCAAGGAAGCCGGGATAGAGAGGCAAAACGCAGACAGCGCCGAGCGGCGTCAGCACGCCGAGGACGAACGATTCCGCGAGATCGGCGAGGAGCGACATCAGCGGTCTTCTTCCTCGGCCTCGTCCTGCGCGCTTGGATCAAGGCCGGTCCACTCCAAGAGTTCCTCAGCCATCTTGACGCCACTGGGAAGGAGTTCGGCTGTGCCATCCTCAGCGATCAGAACCACAGGGGCGCGGGGCGCATTGACGACGGTGAGGCCGAAGGTCTCGATCAGCAACTGGGTCATCTCGATCGGCGCGACCGCGTAGTACCAGCTGAATCCGTGGCTCAACGCGTGCTCACGAACGCTTTCCAGATCCTCGTTTGGATCCGTATCGAGCGCGATGTGAACGATGCGGTCGCCTTCCATCTCAAGGAGTCTTGCCATCTCCTTCTGCTGGCGTAGGCAGATGGAGCACCAGACGGCGAAGCTCTCAAGCAGGATCGGTCGTCCGACCAGCTCGCGAATGGTGAACGTCTCTCCGCTCAGCGCATCCTCAAGTTCGATATCCATCCACGCAGGCAGTTCCAACTGGGCGTTGATGGCCCCAGGGGGATCTTCCGACTCCTGGGCGATGGCCGGCTCGCCGAGCGGATTCAGCAGGAAGAGGAGCGCCAGTGCGACGACCGAAGCCGCCGCCCCTGCGAGAACACTCCATCTCAATCGTCTTGCGGTCATCATCATGTCCTCCTTCGTCGCGTGCCAGCGAACAACAACATTGACCTTCCGGGAAGTCAATGGAGGAAGGATGGGGCGAGCATGAGCTTCCCGTGTGGGGCCGGATGAGATCTACGCGGTTGCCTCGGCGATCGGCAGCGTGAACCGGATGCACGTCCCCTTGCCTGGCGCAGTGTCTGCCCAGATCGATCCACCATGGGCTTCGACGAGGGCCTTGGCGATAGGAAGTCCGAGCCCGGAGCTGCCCGCTTCGGGCGCGTTCGGATCGAGCGTTCGGGACGTGTCTGCTCGGTAGAAGCGGTCGAAGATGTGTGCAGCATCTGACGGATCGATGCCGGAGCCGGTGTCGCAGACGTTGATCTCAACGAGATTTCCGGAGGCAATGGCGCCTATCCGGATCTCGCCGCCCGACGGCGTATGGCGAATGGCGTTGGCGAGCAGATTCAAGAGCACCTGCTCCACACGGTGCCGATCGGCGGCGATCGGAGGCAGGTCGGGGTCGAGCGAGGCTTCGAGCCGAAGTCCGGAGTCCTCGGCCTGGACACCGATGGTCTCGACGATTCCCTCGATCGTTTGGCGAAGGTCGAGAGGCATCGCCTGAATCGACAGGCGGCCGGAGTCAGCCAGCGCGAGTTGATGCAGATCGGCGACCAGCCGGCCGAGAAGGAGAATCCGATTGTGCAGTGACGAGAATGCTTCCTGTGATGGATCGATCAGGCCGTCGCGCAATCCTTCGAGTGCCGATCGGACGACGGTGATCGGCGTTCGCAGCTCGTGCGCGATGTCGGCGATCATCCGTCGCTTCGCCTGCTCAGACGCTTCGAGGCTTTCGGCCATCTCGTTGAAGGAGGCGGCCACGTGCCCGAACTCATCTGAGGTTTCGATGGGAACCCGCTCGCTCAGGTTTCCCTCCGCGATTCGTTGCGCGGCTGCATCGAGCTGAAGGAGGGGGCGCGTCACCTGACGGCGAAGAATCAGGCTGATGATGAGCCCGGCGAGCGCAGCAGCCAGCCCGGCCAGCCAAAGCGACCGCCGGATGCGCTGGAAGAAGATCCGCTCGGCCGCAGCCCGCTCGGGATGGTACTGGTAGGGAACCAGCGTCCACTCGGCGCCATCGGGAAGGAGCAGCCGCTCACCCTGCCCGATTTCGTCCTGGGTCAGCCGATGGCCGAGATTGTCCCAGTCCGAAGGGAAGACCACCTCGCCCTCGGGATCCACGAGCAGCAGGGGGATCTCAAGCGGAATGTCCTCGCGTTCGAGGAGCTGGAGAACGCCATCGAAATTGCCGTCACGCCTGTGATAGGCAATCAGCGCAACGGCGAACGCTCGGTCTTGCCGTGTGAGGCTGCGCACGGTGAACGTCGAGAACGCCTCGCCCACCGACCGATTGATGAAGATGTTGCCAGCAATTGCCGCGAGTACGACGATGGCAAGGATCATCAGGAACAGCCGCGTCTGGAGTGACAGCCGGTGTCGGAGGCGGCTCACGATTCCCCTCCTCGTGCCAGCTTGTATCCGATGCCGAAGACGGTCACGAGATACGTCGGGTTGTGTGGATCGGGTTCAATTCGTTGCCGGATCCGCTTGACGTGGGAATCGATCGCTCGCTCGAAGCTCCCGTACGTCTCCCCGCGCACCGCCTCGAGGAGCTCGAGGCGGGTGAAGACGCGACCCGGATAGGCCATCAGAAAGGCGAGAAGGTCGAAGGCCATCGCCGAAAGCTCGACCGGTTCCCCTCGAACCGTGATCCGCCGCTGCTCGCGGTCGAGACGAAGGGTTCCGACCTCGAGAATCGGCGATTCCCGTTCCGCCGAACGGCGCAGAACAGCGCGTACTCTGGCTTCCAGCTCGCGCGCACTGAACGGCTTGACCACATAATCGTCGACGCCGACATCGAATCCGTCGAGGCGATCCTCCTCATCGGTCCGAGCCGTGAGCATGATGATCGGTACGTTCGATCGCTCGCGGATCCGCGTGGCAACGGAAAGTCCGTCGAGGGCGGGAAGCATCCAGTCGAGCACGATGAGATCCGGCTGGTGCTGGTCGAACTGAGCCAGCGCCGTCTCTCCGTCATAGGCCACGACCACCTCGAAGCTTGCCTGCTCCAGGTACTGGCGGACGGCATTGACGACCCACTGCTCATCATCAACGACGAGAATCTTCTCCGACATGGCGGCAGACAGTATACGAGGGCTGTTTGCGAGCCGCGTCAGTCGTGTGTCAGGTTTGTGGTTCCTCCGGAGAGTACGGTCGAGATTCTCGTTGCAGTCAGCGTTTTAACCGGGTACCGTCAGAGGTTGCCTTGCGCAGACAGGGGCTGCGCGGCGAGAAAGGGGGCAGTCGGCGTGCTTGGACAAGACCGGTTGCAGGAGATTGCGGAACGCGCGCTCGCGCACGCAACGGCAGACCAGACGGAGGTGCTCGTCTTCAGCGGGGAGACCCACCTCACAAGGTTTGCGGTTAACACCATCCACCAGAACGTGACCGAGGCGAACACCTCGGTGCGCGTCCGTTC
>Ga0180429_10002237_pt1 | contig 16071 bp, 9 predicted proteins | sample SS_ome_FD_132428 | JGI IMG/M metagenome (GOLD analysis project Ga0180429, IMG submission 132428) | Hypersaline lake sediment archaeal communities from the Salton Sea, California, USA - SS_1_S_1 metaG | ecosystem: Environmental > Aquatic > Non-marine Saline and Alkaline > Hypersaline > Sediment ...
GACGGCAGCCCAGAGGTCCAGGGGATTGCCGTGGGAGCCGCAGGCGAAGCAGTGGTAGATCTGGCGAGTGAGATGGACCGAGAAGGCTCGGCGTGAAGAGGAGCGACAGCCGGGGATCGGACAGGGGCCGCGCAACTGGGGGCCGCGCCGTCGGGTGGCCTGAAAACCAATCAGGTCCAGCACCCGGGTCATCGAAACCTGCTGGCGAACTTGATGGTAGTCAATGCCCGGCATGAGGGCCTCGCACGGCGAATCGATTAGGTGGTGTCGTGCTTGGATCGAACAGGCGGCCTCTTGGCGCGCTGGGCGCGGTAGGACTTGCCGCGGATTTTCAGCAGGATGGCCCCGTCCACGACCCGGTCGAGGAAGGCCATCGCCAACGGCGGATCGCCCAGGTACTCGCTCCAGGCCTCGAAGTCGATGTTGGTGGCCAGGGTCGTGCTGCGCCGGCCACTGCGGGCGTCGATCACCTTGTAGAACAGGCTGGCCGCCTGGGGGCATTCGCCGCGCTCGATGCGGTCGAAGCCGAACTCGTCGATGACCACCAGATCGAAGCGTGCCCAGTACGTCCGGTTCTCCCGCAACTGACCTCGCGTCGGCAGCCGTTCCCCACGACAAGCCCACCCGGCCAATGCCCAGCGTCCGCGCCTGTTACCCCAAAACAGGCCGAATTGAACCAGGCCCAAGTATGTAGCCACTAAAAGAATAATCGCTATTGCCTAACTCGTTTGACTACTTATAGTTACGTAATCGATCCTCGGGGGTGATATGCGATTGTAGCCAGAACGCTGCATTTCATATCACATCTAACGTCATGTCTCACAAGACGTTACATCGATTTCCAAAAAGAAGTTGGCGTTAACCGACTATGTTGCAGCGGTTTCGGCATCGCGCATGACACCCAAATGGGAAATGTCGGATTCATTCTCTTGCGTAGAAAAACCCGCTATTTTCGGAGGTTTCCTGAAGTCTCATGCCGAGAACTTCGCTTCCTGCTTTCGCCCTTCAAGGTGCCGACGCGATGAAGACCTTTCAGTATTCTACTCTCCTCACCGCCCTGGCGGTGTTCGAGTTTTGTGTCACGCAGTCTGGAGCGGTTTCAGACTCGCCCAAGGGGGGGCATGCGGTTTTCCAATTAGTTCTTCCGGAAATCGCGCGGCGAGTTCGTGAGAACGAGCACGGGCCGTTTCGCTGGTTTCTTGTCCCGCGACAGCTCGAGATCCCCAAGTACAGCGGCGCGGGCGGCATTTTCGGCGACTTCCTCGACTGCATCAAGACCCGCAATCGCCCTGTCCGCGACGTGGAAATCTCGTACCGGACCTCGACCATCCGCCAGTTGGCCGGCATTTGCTACGAACTGAATCGCCTGCTAAAATGGGATCCGGACAAGGAAGAGTCCAAAGGCGACGACGAAGCCAACGCCCTGCGAAGCCGAACTTCCCGCGGCTCGTGGACGCTTTGATTGGCGCCGGTTTGAAAAATCACAAAACGCGCATCCTGACACGCTCCAAACCGTAGAGCGGTCAAACGTGTGTTCCCGCGCAGAGCGTGGGAACGAAATGAAAAAGCAATAATAGTATGTGTGCCGTTTGAAGCACGCCTTCCCGCCCCCTCATCACCTGCCTGGAGAAGACCATGTCTCGCTGCCTGACGTTCCTTGCCCTGTTGCTGTTCGCCGTTACTTCGCTTGTCGCCGAGGAGATAATCAAAGCGCCCGCCGAATCGGAGATGAAACCGATCTTCAACGGCAAAAACCTGACCGGCTGGGACGGCGATCCGCGTCTCTGGTCGGTCAAAGACGGCGTCATCCGCGGCGAGACAACCAAAGAGGCGCCGGCTAACGGCAACACGTTCCTCATCTGGCAAGAGGGCAACACCAAGGATTTTGAGTTGCGACTGTCGTTTCGCTGCAACGCGACGAACAACTCGGGAATTCAGTATCGCTCGAAGCACATCACGACGGGAGGGCGCAACAAGTGGGTTGTGCGCGGCTACCAGCATGAGATTCGAAATCAGAACATCCTCCCCAGTGTCTCGGGATTCATCTACGCCGAAGGCGGACGCCGCGGTCGCATGGCTATGATCGGCGACAAGACCACCTGGGACGCCGACGGAAAGAAGATCGTCGGCAAACTGATCGACGCGGATGAGTACAAAGAACTCTTCAAGCTCGACGAGTGGAACGACGTTGTCATCATCGCCAAAGGCCCGCACCTGCAGCACTACATGAACGGCCGCCTGGTCATGGACTGCGTCGATAACGATCCGAAATCAGCCCTGAGCGACGGCGTCCTCGCCTTCCAACTCCACGCCGGCCGACCGATGTGGGTGGAGTTCAAGGACGTGCGATTCAAGGAATTGAAGTAGCGGCGCGTTCTTCGGGCCAAAGGGCTCGCAACAGTTAGTCGGCGGCCTTTACGAAACAGTAGCACTACATCGCAGCCAGACGGCGTCCTTCCGACCACAATATCCTTCCCAAATGAAGTTCGATTCATGTTCACTCGACGTGAATTCCCGGAAGATTCGATCTTGGCCACCACGGCGGCGCCGGCCCGTACCGCGCGGGCGATCCCTGCCGCGAAGGCTTGGAAACCGTCCCAGTTTCCCTCCTGTGAGCGGCGAGGTCCCTGTTCCCGCCCAAACGAATATCATGCCTGCCTCCCATTCTGTCCCCGCTTGTTTAACGAGATCCCCGAAAAAGCCATGAAAACTCTATTGATTTTCCTGACGACGGCCGCCGCGTTTGCTGCCGTCGATCATCATGCGTTGGGGGCCGACAAGTATCATTCGCCCTACGACGTCGCCTTTTCGCACGACGGCCGTTGGCTGGTTGTCTCGGATCACACGGCCAACGCGGTCGTGTTGATCGATCCTGTCTCCGGCCAGGTAACACGCACTGTTTCTCTTGAAGGACCGATCACCGGCGTCGCCTTTTCCGCCGACGGCAAACGGCTCTATGCCGCCGAGTTTGGCCTGCGCCGCATCGCAGAGATTGACCCGGCCGTGGGTAACGTGACGCGCCGCTTCGACGCCGGGCCGTACCCGAAGAATCTCGCTGTCGCGCCGGACAAGGACCTCCTGCTGGTGGCCAGTTGGGGGACGAACAGGCTGCGCGCGATCGATCTGGCGTCGGGCGACACGAAGGCGCAAGTCGCGCTCGCGAACCAACCGTTCGACCTGGCCGTTACGCCGGATGCCTCGCTGGCGGTGGTCGGCAATTTGCTGCCCGTTGGCCGGGCCACGGACTTCGAGTTCGGCGCTGTGGTCAGTCTGGTCGACCTCGCCGCGATGAAGAAGCGGACCGACGTCACCCTGCCCAACGGCTCCTCGGCCGTGCGCGGCTTGGCGGTCGGTCCCGACGGCCGCTGGGCCTACGTGATTCACACCCTTGGGCGTTACAACGTGCCGACGACGCAAGTCGAACGGGGCTGGGTGAACACGAACGCGCTGAGTGTGATCGATCTGGCCGACGCTACTCGCCATGCCACGGTCTTGCTCGATCATCCCACCCACGGTGCGGCCGATCCATGGGGGATGGCCATCAGCGACGACGGCCGGTGGCTTTGTGTCACGCTAAGCGGCACGCACGAACTAGGCCGCATCGACTTGGCCGCACTGTGGGAGTTGTTGGAAACGGGGGATCGAGCTACCTTGATCAACGACCTGTCCGGGCTGCACCGAACCAACGTCATCCGCCGCATACCGATCGGCGGCAAAGGCCCGCGCGGCGTGGCCCTCTCACCTGATGGCGAGGTGGCCGCCGTGGCGGTCTACTTCTCCGGAGAGGTGGCCCTGGTTGATACGTCCAGCGGCAAAACCACCATGGTCCCTCTGGGCAAGCAGCCCGCAGTCGACCCGGTTCGCATGGGCGAGCGGGTATTTCACGACGGCACGCGATGCTTCCAGCACTGGCTCAGTTGCGCCACCTGCCACCCGGACGGCCGCGTGGACGGGCTGAACTGGGATCTGCTCAACGACGGGTTGGGTAATCCGAAGAATGCCAAGTCGATGGTCTGGTCGCACCGCGCCCCACCGGTCATGTCGCGCGGCGTGCGCGACAAGATGGAGACGGCCGCGAAGGCGGGGTTCACGCACATCCAGTTCACGACGCCCAGCGACGAAGAACTGGCAGCCACCATCGCTTACATCAAATCGCTCGAACCGCTGGCAAGCCCGTACCGCAACGCCGACGGATCGCTCACCGAAGCGGCGAAGCGAGGCGAGGCGATCTTCAGTTCGGCCACAACCCGCTGCGCGGTTTGCCACCCACCCCCACTGCTGACGGATTTGAAGCTGCACAATGTGGGCACGCGTCAGGAAATGGATCAGTCCGACTTATTCGACACGCCCAGCCTGATCGAGCTTTGGCGGACGGCGCCTTACGGCCACGACGGCGGCGCGGCCGACATGCGCGAGATGCTGATCGACCGCAACCCGAAGGACTGGCACGGCCGCACGTCACACCTGTCGTCGCAGGAGATCGACGATTTGATCGAGTATTTGCTTTCCCTGTGAGCAACAACGTGAGCGACAGATGAGAGTTTACCCGTAGCGAAACTCGCCAAGAGTTTCGGTCGTCAGTTGAAAATCTTACCGACTTACACTACTACCCTTGGAGAACCCGCAATGAAGGACTCAGCTCGAGGAATGAGACAATTAGCTTGCATGGTAATGGCCTTTCTTATGCTCATGGGCGTTGCCAGGGGAGCTCCCGTAGAAGGGCGTTTTTTGACCGTTTATCTTCCGGGAGACAATCGCACACTCTCCCTGGCCGAGGTGCAGGTCTTCAGCGCCGGAAAGAACATCGCGCAGGGGAAGACAACCATCCAGACTTCAACGGCGTCCAACGGTGATTCTTCCCGCGCCGTGGACGGCAATACCGACGGCGATTGGGGCCGGGGAAGTATCACGCATACCGCAGAGGGCGTATCGAACCCGAGTTGGGAAGTCGATCTCGGTCAGGCGGCCAAGATCGAGAAGATCTCGATCTGGAATCGCGACGGATTCGAATCGCGGTTGAACGACGTCCAAGTCTTGGTGCTCGACGCCGAACGAAAGGTCGTCTGGGGCGGGGCAGTCGCCCGACCGGGTCGGGGCGAAACGACCTTCGACGTCGCCGGTTCCAAGAGTTCGGTGAAAGTGGGCGAGAAGGTCGCCAAACTCGACGGCCCCGCGCAACCGGGATTTTCGGTCTCCGTCATTGAGTCCGAGTTGCCCAATCGCGGCGTGCTTAACGGGCCGCTGATGCGTGGCGGGCACCGGGCCAACGGCGAGGGCAACCGCGAGTCGCTGCGACTCGCCATCGAAGATCTCATCACCACCTACGGCGGCAAGTACCCCAATGGAAAGCAGTTCCTCGAACGACTGGAGGCCATCGACTCCGAGCGCAGCGATGAGTTCGCCGAGTTGAAGAAGGAATCGCTGCTGGCCAATCCCCTGCTCGACTTCGATCACTTGCTCATGGTTCGCAGCCGCAAGGGCAGCCGCTTCTCCGCCAACTGGCAGACCCGGACGAGTTGTGGTGCAGCCGGGGCTTACGACGACGAATTGGTCGTCATGTCTCCTATTCACGAAGGGGAGATCAAGACCGTGTATCGGCCGGACGGCGGCAAGTTCGTCGGCGATGTGGATCTCCATTTCGATGCCGACCGGCTGTTGTTCTCCTCGCACCGTGACATGAAAGAGTTGAGCGAGGCACCGGGCCGCGGCAAGGGCTACGCCGTTTTCGAGTTGATGATCGATCCCCGCACCGGCCAGCGGCGCGGTGGCCCGCGCGCGGTCTCCCCCGACATGGGACGTGACGTCGACTGCTACGACGCCTGCTACCTGCCGGACAACCGCATCATCTTCGCCTCGACCGCCAACTACGAGGGCGTGCCGTGCGTGGGCGGAGGTTCTTACGTCGCGAACCTCTACCGGATGAACAACGACGGCACCGACGTCCGCCGCATCACCTACGACCAGGATGCCAGTTGGCACCCGGCCGTGATGGAGAACGGGCGCGTGTTGTACACTCGCTGGGAGTACACCGATTCGGCCCACTACTACGCCCGCGTGCTGATGAACATGAACCCGGATGGCACGGACCAGAAGGCCTTCTATGGCAGCAATTCTTACTGGCCAAACAGCATGTTCTTCGCCCGGCAGATCCCGGGCAAACCCGACATGTTCATCTCGACCATCACCGGTCACCACAGCAACGCCAAGGGCGGCGCGCTCTGCCTGTTCGATGTTTCCAAGGGTCGCTACGAGGCCGACGGAGCGTTGCAACTGATCACCGGCCGCGGCAAACCGGTTGAGCCGCTGGTGATCGACGGCCTTCACCGGGCCTATAGCCCGATGTTCTATCATCCCTATCCGCTGAGCGATAAATACTTCCTCGCCGTTACCGGCAACTCCGTTTATCTGCTCGACGTGTTCGACAACATGCTGTGCCTGAAAAAGAGCGACTCGGGCGGCGGGTACTACGAACCAATCCCGCTGCGAAAAACGGCGCGGCCGGCCATCATGCCCGATCGAATCAACCTGAACAACAGGGAAGCCACCGTGCTGATCAACGACATTTACGAGGGGCCGGGGCTGGAGGGCGTGCCGCCCGGCACGGTCAAGCGGATTCGCCTCTATCGTTACGAGTACGGCCCGCGTCACAAGGGCGGCCACTACTCGATGGGCATGGAGGCCGGATGGGACGCCAAGCAGATGCTCGGCACGGTGCCGGTCGAGAAAGACGGCTCGGCCAGCTTCATCGTGCCGGCCAATACGCCCTTCTCGCTCCAGCCGCTCGACGAGAAAGGCAAGGCGCTGCAACTGATGCGGAGCTGGACGGTCGCCATGCCCGGCGAACGACTCTCGTGTGTCGGTTGCCACGAAAGCCAGGATATGCCCCCCCTGAACCGACGGGTCGCCGCCATGTCCCGCCAGCCGAGCGAAGTCGAACCGTTCTACGGCCCCACGCGAGGATTCAGCTTCCAGCGCGAAGTCCAACCCGTTCTCGACAGGTATTGCGTGGCCTGCCACGACGGATCCCGCGACTTGACGGCCGACGGCCGTGACAAGGCGGACCGTTATCAAGTGGCCGATCGCGTCATCGGCACGGGCCCAAACACGGGCAAGAAGTTCGCCGAGTGCGGCATCCCCGATCTCTCGAATCCGCGATCCGCCCACGCGATGCTGCACCCGTACGTCCGCCGCAACGGCCCCGAGGGCGATTATCACCTGCTCACCCCGCTCGAGTTCCATGCCGATACGAGTGAACTCGTGCAAATGCTCGAAAAGGGTCACCACAACGTGCAACTCGACGACGAAGCGTGGGAACGGCTGATCACCTGGATCGATCTGAACACGCCTCTCCACGGCACGTGGACCGAGGCGGGAGCGAACAAGGACATCCTCGCCCGCCGGATGGAACTGCGCCTGCTCTACGACGGTGTCGACTACGATCCCGAAGAGATCGTGAATCCCTACGTAAAGTTGGAAGAGATGATCTTGCCTGAGCCCTGCGAGCGTACCATCGTCGCGCCAAAGCCGGCGACGATCGACCGTCGACAGAATGAGACGCTGGAGTTTGACCTGGGCGATGAAGTGACGATGACCCTGGTGAGCGTCCCCGCCGGCGAGTACTCGATGGGCAGCAACGACGAGACGCCGGTCGAGCAACCGGTCTCAAGGGTAGGAATCGACAAGCCCTTCTTCATGGGCACGACCGAGGTCACCCTGGAGCAGTTCCGGCAATTCGATCCGGATTATCTCAACGGCGTCTACGACATGCACTACAAGGATCAGGTCAAGCGCGGGTACTACATGAACGACATGGACTACCCGGTGATTCGCGTTTCCTGCAACATGGCGATGGAGTTCTGCGGCTGGCTGTCAAAGAAGACCGGAAAGAAGGTGACACTGCCGACCGAGGCCCAGTGGGAATGGGCGTGCCGCGCGGGGACCACCACGCCTCTGTCGTTCGGCAATTTGGACACCGATTTCTCGAAGCACGCCAACTTGGCCGACATCACGGTTAAACAGATGGCCGTCAGCGGCGTTAATCCTAGACCCATCAATAACCCGAACCACACCGTGGACTTCGAACTGAAAGACCCGCGATCCGACGACGGCGTCCTGCACCTGGCCGAAGTGGGCAGTTACCAGCCAAATGCGTGGGGACTGCACGACATGCACGGCAACGCGGCCGAATGGACCCGCTCCGACTACAAGTCCTATCCCTACAATGATTCCGACGGCCGAAACAGGGGTGGCGGGGGAGAAAAAGTCCTCCGAGGTGGTTCGTGGCACGATCGCCCGTTCCGCTCGACGTCAAGTTATCGCCTTGGTTACCCCGCCTGGCAACGGGTCTACCACGCTGGCTTCCGAGTGATCGTCGAGTAGCCGCCGAACACGGCACGATGGTGCCGACACTTGCTTCGGTGGCTGTACAAACATAGTGCCCCGATCGCAATTTGATGTTGCGTTTTTCGCAATCAGGTCATCGGCCGAAGGCCGTTTTCACCGTAGCCTGGGGCATCGCCCCAGGAATTGTCCCGCGAGGTCGCCGACTTATCGAGGGCAGCAGGTTTGCATTGTGATTCCTGGCGGGGCACACGACCTGTCTGACAACCTGGATCGCTTTCCGGATACAGCTTTCTTGCCGGGCTGCCGGAAGGCCTCTCGTTCCGCGAACCGTCGATTACTTCTCGGCTTTCCGGTAACAGATCATTGTACCGGCCCGCGTGGAAACGAACAGTTGTCCCCGGGCCGCCGCGAGTGAGTCGAAGCCGGGCGCCTCGTCGAGCGAGTATCTTGCCAACATGCGGCCATCGGTCGCCGAGATGGCCAACAACGCGCCGCCGCGCCGGCCTTCGTACACGGCCCACGGGTCGTCCTCGTCCATGGCGTCGGGCGTACCGGCGGAAAACAGAACGTCGCCCGCCACCAGCAGCGACGTCGGACGCACCGGCACGCGGATGGACCATCGCGGGTCCCGCGGCGTCGACCAGCGAGTCGTGGTGGGTCTCTGAGGGGTCGCCTTTCGCTCGGCAGCAATTAGCTCATAGCCTTCGCTTTCCGGCAGGAAGAAGCCCCCGTGCCCACGGTCCTTGAAGACCCGTGGCGCGTAGGCGGTTTGCTCGTCGTAGACCAGGTATTCCCCGAACGCGTTGCCGTCGATCGTCCAAACGGTCCGATTGAACCACGAGTCGTCCAGCATCCCGGCCGTAGCCCGCAAGTGCGTTCCAAAACGGCCGTCGGCCTTCGCGTCGCCGAAAAGGCACCGCTGCCGCAGGAAGACATTCTTGCCGTCGCCGACCAACACATCGGCCACCAGGCCCCAGTCGATCGTTTGATCCCGGCCCCAATCCGCCTTGACATTGTGGTCGTCTGCCAGTTGTCGGCGTTCGAGCACCTTGCCCGTTGTTGGATCGAGCACGTAGGCAAATATCCCACCGTCGAGAAACGAGCTGCGCCCGGCCGTCACGTAGGCGCGGCCGTTCTGGACGAGGACGCTTCCGAACACGGGCCATGCCGATTCCAACCCGCCAAAGGCACCGACCAGCCGCTGTTCGGGCGCGACCTGGCGACGCCACGCGAGCCGCCCGTCGTTTGAACGAAGGCAATACACCCAACCGTCTCGCGAGCCGAAGAGGACCAACCCGTCGTGGAACGTCGGGGGCGAATCGACCGGTCCGTCAGCCGTGGTTTGCCAGATGACTTCCCCGGTCGCCGCGCGAAGACCGTATACCGCGTGCGTGTCGAACGTGGCGACGAAAACGCGGCCGTCCGCTACAACCGGCGCCGTCAAGCGGCCTGATAGTCTCGCCTTCCAAGCCGGTTTAAGATCGGCGGGAACCGCACAGCCGGCATGCCCGCTACGTGCCGGGTCGTGGCGATAGGTCGGCCAGTCGTGGGGATTTGTGATTGGGGATTTGTGATTGGAGATTTGTGCATATGCCGGACCGCGTTGCCATCGGCCACGATGCATGTCGGGACGGGGCTCTTCGGGCGAGGCGGGTGCCGGACCGAGTGCGAGGATGCCGTTGAGCTTCGAGTTGATGTAGCAATCGCACGGATGGGGTGTGGCGTAGACCATTCCGTTGCAAGGCATCGCCCCGAGGCGACACGTTCCACGGACCCAGTGGTTGAGCCAGTTCTTGCCAGCCTCCCAGTCGATGAACTCCAAGCCGCGAAAGCTACTCATTAGATAGCGCTCAGTGGCCTTGTTTCGATAGCACCGATGGTGGTGGCCGTTGTCGAACGCAAGTTCCGTCGAGATCCGCCGCTTCTGTTGGCCGGTGAGCAGATCGAGCCCGGCCATGGACATCGACTCCTTGTCGTGGACCCATACCAGGCCCCGGGCGACGAACACGTCGGGCACGCTGAAATGGGCCCAGGTGCCGCACACGTAGTCCCACAGGATTTCGCCCGTCTCGGCCGAGTAGGCCTGAAGCCGGCACCGGATCACTCGCCACCCGATGCGCTTCTGAATTGGTTCCATCTGGCAAAACAGGATCACGTCATCTGTCGCCACCAGCGTCGACATCTCCGACATCATGTGATAGTAGCGGCTCCTATACTCCTTGACTTCCGGACGCGGGGCCTTCCAAAGCCGCTCGCCAGTTTCTTTGTCCAGCGCCACGATCGATTGGCCGTCGACCAGCAGCACGCGGCCGGCGCGGGTGGCCAGCAGCAAGTGGGTCACTCGCTCGACCGAGCCGGTCTTGGTCGTGATTCCCGTGAAGTCGCGCGTCTCCCAAAGCTGCTCGCCACTCTTGGCGTCCATGGCGAAGACCGACTTTTTCTCGGGCGGTTTTTCCTGGATCGTACCGGGGCCTTGGGCCGCTTGATTGACCGAGAGGATCAGTGTCCCGTTATCATAGATGATTTCATCGGTCCATTGCGTTCCTTCGTACGTCTGTTTGATCCGGCCCGTGGCCGCGTCGATTGCCACCAGCGGTGCGTTAAATCCCAGCGTGGCGTAAACCGTCTGGCCGACGGCGACCAGCCGCTTGGGCACATGGTTTGGCTGATTGAAACGGCCCTCCCACCGGCCACTCCAGGCTTTCCATCCCCAATGGGCGATGGGAATGCGCCAAAGCTCGATGCCGTTGAACGCGTCACTCGCGACCAGCGCCCACTTGTCCGGCGTGGTGCCTTCCATGGCGGCGGGTGCGTCGTCGATGATGCAAAAAAGCCGGCCGCCCGAGGAGACCATGGCGCTGATGCTCGGCATCAGGTTATGATGTCGCGACCAGAACGGCCTGGCCGCCCATTGGAGACGGCGAGGCGGGCCGACCACGTCGTCCTGGGCCACCGCATTGCCGTCCGGGCCGTGCAGCCAATGTGTCCACTCGTCGATTTGATCCGGGCAAGGCTTGACCGTTTTGGTCCAACGGCCGTCCTTGTTACAATACGCCACCCCATCTGGCACCAGCACGCGCAGCATTTCTTCGGCCGACACCGCACTCGGATCTTCGACCACCAGCAGATTCACCAGGTTCTCCGCATAGGGCAAGCGGCCCGGTGTCCAGTGTTGAATCGACACCTTTCCGTAAAGGCCCAGAGAACGGGCGTGCCGCCGTGCCCGCTCGACGTTGGCCGGCTCGCTCTCCAGGCCATGAACCAAGTACCGGTCGTTTGCACGCAGCGCCGCCGTGAGTTTTCCGTCGCCACAACCCACGTGAACGACCAATCCGCCGGTCGCGCCGGTGGTTTGGAGAATTTGGCCGGCCGTCGGTTGCTCAGCTTGTGCGGGAAACAACGCGAACAGTGCGGCGGCCAATCCGATCAGTACACCGCAGATGGTTCGAGTGTTCATGGATACTCCTTGCGAGTTTCAATGAAGGCATAGACATTGACGGTCATTGTGGATAATGCCACAAAGATTCACGCGGCATGTTCACTTTTCGTAGTGTAGTGTGTTTGGCGACGTAAAGACACGTGCGTGTGCTGCTGGCGTCGGCGCCGCGTCCTCGGATCCGGAAAGGCCGCACGAAAACGCCGGGCCAAACCCGGCTCTCGCCGATCATCAAGACAATCATGCCGGCAAACCCTTCTTCCTCTACCTGGCCTACAACGCGCCGCACTGGCCGCTGCACGCTCGCGAGTCCGACATCGCCAAATACGCGGGCAAGTACATGGCCGGTTGGGACGCGCTCCGCAAGCACAAGCACTGGACCCACGAGGGCGGCATCGCTACGCCGCTGATCGTCCACTGGCCCCGGGGCCTGAAAGCGAAGCCCGGATCGATCACCCGCCAGGTCGGTCACGTCATCGACGTCATGCCCACGCTCTGCGAGATCGGCGCAGTGGAGTATCCCCGCCAAGACAACGGCAAACCGGTCACGCCGACGCCCGGCAAGTCGCTGGTTCCCATTTTCCAAGGCGAGCAACGAGACCCCCACGACCTCCTGGTGTGGGAGCACTTTGGCAATACGGCGGTACGGATGGGTCACCGGAAACTCGTGCGATCCCGCAAAGAGCCGTGGGAATTGTACGACATGCAGACCGACCGGACCGAACTCCATAACTTGGCCGCCCAGATGCCTCAGAAGGTGAAGCAGTTGAAGGCGGACGAGTCCGTGTCGCCTCCTTCACCGAAAACCCCAGAAAAACAGCACAAGCCGGTCCTTGCCCTATGACACGGTTTGGGACCAGACCCCTCGGCAACCACCATTCTTACGCAGCCTAAGCCCTCTAAAGCGTTCCCGCCGCTTACTGGACGTAAACAGGGCCGCCTTGGACCCATTGTGGCCGATCACACCAGTCCATCCCTGGAACGCGATTCTAGGGCCGTTTCAGCGGTCTGGCGTACTACGCGACCAGGACACTCTGGCTTCGGTCTACCAGTACTTCCCGAACCATGAGTCCGCAGTGTCACATGGACGTTCAGCAACTGCCTGCAACGCATGTTTCAGCCGTATAGTGTAATACGAGATCTTTGGCCCCGATGGGGCGCTTGCACTTTCTGAATTCGCTACCACTTCAGGTATCGATATGCCCGGTCGCTGATGCTGGTTAATCGCCGTTTCACTGCGTGCACACGCGCCTCTGCTGACCACTGGCGGCGCCCGATTGTCTAGTCGCCGCTATTCACTTAGAATAGCCGGGCGCTGCTGTTACAGGGAGCGCCAGCATCGTGCGACCGCCGGCTAACTGCAGTCAAGAATAACACGCAGCAACTGAAATGAGCAAGCCACCGGACGATCGAGACAACTCGCCGAAGGGGCGATGTCCCTTCCGGCTGGAACGTTGCGGGGACCTGACACCGCTGCGCGACGCGTTGAAGTCAGCCGGCTACGACCAGTCCAGCTTGGGTGGCACCGTGAAGTTGGATGATAGCAGCGAGTCGTTAGATGTGCCTGCGTTGGTTTTGCGGACCGCGGAGCGGTCGCCCTACCACACTTTGGTCCGCTTGTTCGTCCTGGCCCTCTCCGTACCTGAACAGGCGGCACGCGATGCACTAGCGCCGATAAGACTGGAGTCTCTGGTGGAATTGGGACTGTTGCAGGTTGTTGCGGAACAGGTCCATGCCACCGCGGCACTGTTTCCCTATGAGGACTTGTTGCTGGCCCGCGACTTCTGGCCGCAGGTGGCCGGGGGCACGGCATTACCGGATTACGTGCCGGGCGTGGGTCCCTCGTCTTTGGCCCTGGCCAATTTGACGGTGCGAAAAGACGTTGCGTCCGCTTTGGACTTGGGCACCGGCTCGGGCGTCCAGGCTCTTTGGGCGGCCCAGCATGCCGATCACGTCATCGGCACTGACACCAATTGCCGGGCCCTGAGTTTTGCCGCACTAAACGCCAGGCTCAACGGAAGGTCGAACATCGAGGTGCGGCATGGCAGCCTTCTTGAGCCGGTCAGCGAGTGCCAGTTCGACCTTGTCGTGGCAAACCCGCCTTACGTGATCTCGCCGAAAGCTCGCCTCGAGTACCGCGATAGCGGAATGGAAGGCGATGCCGTCTGCGAACGGGTGATCCGCGGCATACCCGCACTGCTGCGCGAAGGGGGCTACGGCACGGTAATCTTCAACTGGCATCACCAAACCACGCAAGACTGGGCCGAACGTCCCTCGCAGTGGCTCCAGTCCAGCGGCTGTGATGCCTGGCTGATGTGCTCGAACACCAGCGACCCAATTGCCTACGCATCCGATTGGTTGCGACGCGGTCAGCCGCACGCCCCAGACCGTTACCCCGTGTTGCTGGACGAGTGGTTGGCCTACTACCGGGAACTCGGTATCGGCATGATCAGTTGGGGGGCGGTCATCTTGCGGCCTCGCGCGGCCCAGCGGAACTGGCTGCGAGCGGAAAAGGCACTGTCAGGTCGTCCCACCGGATCCTGCAGCGATCAGATCCAGCGGGTGTTCGCCGCTGAGGACCTACTTGATGGCCTCAATGATGACCGCAGGCTGCTTGAGTTGGCGTTTCAACTAACGCCGGACCACCAGTTGGAGCACGTGCTCCACGCCGAGGACGACGCTTGGACCGTTCATACTGCCCGCCTGAGCCAAACCCGCGGCTTCGGGTTCGTCGGCCAGGTGGATCCACTGGCCAGCAAGGTGCTTGCCGGGTGCAATGGCCGCCGGCGGCTGGGCGAGTTGGTGGCGGAGTTGACTGAGGTTTCTGGCCTGGATTTTGACCAGGTTACCTCGGCGTGCGTTACCGTCATCCGCAATCTGCTTCGCTCCGGGTTTCTGGTTCAACTCTAGGGGTACGATCCGTTTTCACCGGGGTTCTATTCATTGAACGACTCCGTGAACACAAGCTATTCGACAATCGGCATGTCGGACTTCGACGCCCGGGCGTTGTCGATGTCGACCAACTGCTTCGCCTTCTGAGGCATCTGGGCGGCCAAGTTGTGGAGTTCGGTCCGGTCGCTTCGTCTGAGCGGTCTGCCCGACTTCAATGCGATCCCGGTCCAGCACGCAGGTACGGCCTGATACGCAGGCCTACACCACCGCCAACGACTGGCTTCGTCAACTGAGTCGCAAGGCGTAACGTCATCCATCAGGTGCGCCATGTGGCGTCGCCTGGATGGAATTGTTCACTGATTCCGTCAACCACCTTGCCTGCAATCAGGGGCGACGTATTACTTATCGAGGTAAACTGGGACATTGTCGCCTTGCTTCGTTCGCCAGTCTGATAGTTGAGTCTGCGGCGATTTCAGCAAGAGGCCCTAAGTGGAGGATAGGGGACTTGAACCCCTGACCTTCTGGCTGCCAGCCAGACGCTCTCCCAACTGAGCTAATCCCCCAGATTGATTGCACACGCGGATGACCCTCATAAATATCGCGTCTGCAGGCGAGTGTCAATAGGGGGATATCGGCAATCAGGCTAGACAAGACGACTGGAATTGGTGAAAATGGTGTGGTTACGTGACCTAGCCAATTGATAGTCTCATGTCACAAGCCGATTTCGACATCGCTCGACTGGCCGCCTATCTGCATCTGACCCCCCAGCAGGTGGCTAGATTGGCCGATCGTGGTAAGCTGCCGGGGCGTAAGGTGGCCGGACAGTGGCGGTTTGCCAAGGCCGAGATACATCACTGGCTCGAGCAACGGATCGGGCTCTCCAATGAGGATGGCCTGGTCGAGGTCGAGGCCACTTTGCAGCGCTCCGCCGGTACCGGAGATCAACAAGAGATCTCCATCGCCGCGATGTTACCGCGGGAAGCGATCGCCGTTCCTTTGCATGCCCGGACCCGCAACTCGGTTATCAGCGGTATGGCTGAATTGGCGGCCGGTACCGGTCTGCTGTGGGACGCCAAAGCGATGGCCGAGGCCGTTAAGGTTCGTGAGGATATGCATCCGACCGCGTTGGAAAACGGCGTAGCCTTGATGCACCCTCGCCGGCCGATGGCGAAGATCATTGCCGAGCCCTTCCTGGCGTTGGGATGTACCAGCACGGGTATACCGTTTGGCGGGGCATCGCCGATGAGCGACGTCTTCTTTCTGATCTGCTCGACCGAAGATCGCGGCCACCTTCGAACGCTGGCCCGGCTCAGCCGCATCCTGACTTTGCCCGGCTTGCTCGACGAATTACGCCAAGCGGCCGACGCCGAGACCGTACACCGCTTGATCGTTGAGGCTGA
>Ga0180429_10002239_pt1 | contig 16068 bp, 19 predicted proteins | sample SS_ome_FD_132428 | JGI IMG/M metagenome (GOLD analysis project Ga0180429, IMG submission 132428) | Hypersaline lake sediment archaeal communities from the Salton Sea, California, USA - SS_1_S_1 metaG | ecosystem: Environmental > Aquatic > Non-marine Saline and Alkaline > Hypersaline > Sediment ...
GCAAAAAGACCTTGCCGAAAAAGCGGGGATGGCATCAACCTTCTTGTCACGGGTTGAAAACACTGGAAAAAAAATATCGGTATATCAGCTTAACCGGCTATTAAAATCAATGGGGTTTGCCATAACAGATCTGACCGAAGATGAAGACGTAAAAAAAAACTCACTCTCACTCTCAATGGCGACAGCATAGGCAAGCTGGACAATGGCGAGAAACGGAAATTCCTGGAACAAGTCCGCCTCTTTATCAAAATTCTCTTTAGTGCCGAGATTTACGACGAATTAGCCCAGGAATTCCAAGCGAACGCGGACGCCCGCCGCTTACAACGGGAAGCAGCCAACGAGCAAGAAGGCGACTGCCCCCAGGAAAGCTGAAAGCTCAATCATACAGATCGCGGATCGCAGCCACGAATTTTTGTTTAACATAACGATACCCCTCCCAATAATAGATCGCCACCAGCGCGTGCTCGAACCGATACCAGAAGACGCGCTCTGGCGTGACCTCAAACTCAACCCCCCAGAGCAGGGTCTTGAGAATCCGAACATCTTCACACAGAAAGATACAAAACACGACACACGTCAGCACATACGCCTCGTTGCGCGTGCTGCCGTTGCGGTAGAAAATCCACACAAACCCGCCACACACCACTAATTGGCACGTGACAATGACAAACCAGTGTAACGATTCCATACCACACATCATCGCAAACACCAGACGGACAAGCAAGGAAAAAGTTAAAAGGAAAAAGAATTTTCGCCTTTTCTACACTAATGGCACGCCGTAAGGAAATTTCAGCAAAACTCGTGCAAAGGCACATCAGAGCAGTTTTACAAACGTTAGACAAAAACAAACGGCGTGCCATTAGACCCTTGTGAAAGTTCTTCACAAGCTCACGTTTTTTCTAATGGCGTGCCATTAGCTAACAAATGGCGTGCCACTAACTAATGGCACGCCATTAGAGAAAATTACTTACGACTCCGTAGGAAGTTTACGAATTTCGTAAGCTTCCACTAAAAACGAAATACCGAATATACCCCCCCCTTGATTAACTTGGAAAAACTTTGTGAAAACCGATCTAACGTTGGTTTCTCTTTTTTTTATAATTTCTTGTCTGGGTCAAAGTTGGATCAAAGTTGGATCAAAGTGATCAAACTTACGCTGGATCAAAGTTGGATCAAAGTTGAAATGCAACTTTGATCCAACTTTGATCCAGCGTATCGCCTGTCAATCAGTCAATGCGAAACGCTGGATCAAAAGATCAAAGTTTTTCCCATATATAAGCGTGGGGGGGGATGGTAACGGGGTCATTTTCGTCCAATGTGCCATTGGAGCAGTTTTTTGAACACCGATTCACGCTTAAAATTTTCTTCGTCTTTTCTCGCCGTTTTATTTCATTGACAAAAAATATCTCTATATAGTAGCGTAGTATTGTAACCATACTACTATATAGAGGAGGCACTATGAAACCTTATGAAAATATCAAATTAGCGTATCAATACCTGACCACGCAGTTTAACGGCTACAGCACGATGCAGTGGCTAGAGACGCAGTTGAAGAACTTGATTACGCCGGATATTGAGGGCGTCCCCCTGAACAGTATTGCGGACCATAACATTACGCACGATGGCAACGGCAATGTCGTGATTGGGGCATCTGAGGCCGGGGATACATTCACGCTCAAGGGGGAAACGACCGATCTCATCCTTCACTGGAATGAGGATGATGCCTGGTTTGAGCGGTCAATAGATGGAGGGGAAAACTTTTCGCCGGTTCTGTCGCTCGATATGATGGACCCGATCCCGGATGAAGCCGAAAGCCTGAACGATGGACAAGGAAACGTCGTGACGGCGGCCGAAGTTCGTCAGCACATTGATAATGTGGCGATCCATGTTGGCGGATTTCTGAGCGAAGGCGGGTATGTCAAAAATATGTTCTTGGCACTTTCGGGCATGTCCCAAGCCCGGCAACTGTTCTACGATGGATGGGGAGATTCTTTTATTACAAACGATTCGATTGACCCAGCGTCAACCGGCTATTTTATTGAAGCCGGAAAAATTAAAAATATCGGAGAACTCACTGTCTGGGAATACGAAGAAGCGACATACGGATCGTACTCTCAAGATGGCGGGGTCGGAAGTGCGATCATCAGGGTGAAAATTCCGAATGCCCTGCTGTTGGGCGGGGGCTCTCAGGTAGCGGCGAAGGTGCATCCCGGCGCGTACATGCCGGAATTGTGGATCGGGCATAAAGGAGAGCCGGGAACGCATGACTTTGACGGCAATCAAGTTCAGATGCTTCAGGGGGCAGGGGCGTTGATTGACGGCTCTGTTGCAGATGCGTGGACAGATTTTGTCGCATTTACCCTTGATGAGAATAGCGATCTCCTGTTCAGCTTCTCGACAGACGGACAGTATCGGCAAAGATACAATGCGGCGATGCCGTATAGCATCAGAAGTAAAACCGGCATCAATGTCAATGACACCAATATCACCGGGGGAAACCTGCTGGAAACTCGGATTGCGAACATATTAGTACTCAAGGTGTTGTCAACCGGCATTGCTGTTTTGCTCTTTCTGCCTTATAATGCGCCTTCTGCTCCGGCTGCCGGCAGATGCCTGTTGCATATCAATGATATTGGCGGGATTACGCCAGGAACGGACCTGAAGGTCTACCAGGCGGCCGACGAAGCTGCGCCGGTGTGGGAAGAATTCTCCACGATTGAGAGCACTACGCTCTCTGATGATACCTTACTGCTGGATATGCAGGCGAATTTTGCTGAGTCCGGAACAACACCGCAACTCAAGATTGAGACGCCGACCGGCAAAGAGGTGGAAATCTTAGCGGTTAAGCATCTGGTTACGATCTAATGTTCAAAAAGATCGATCCGGATTACGAAAAAGCCCTCTACTACTATAATGAGGCTCAAAGAGTCCTGCGGATTATCCTTTTCATGGACGATCTCGGTATTACGGAGATCGAGAATGAGCCGGGTCCGGGGATATTTTTGAAAGGGTGGGAGTATCTCTCCCTTAAAGTGCTCAACGAGGCGTACGGCGTGCCGATGGAAGTTAATGCCGGTACAACCTTGTATGATGAGGAGGGTAACGGCTATGTGATTCAGAGCGATTATGTGTTCAGGGAAATTACGCCCTACGACGCCCGTGGGCTTGTTCCGCAATGGCTTGAGGAGGTTGCTCGGAAATTTGCCTACGATCCCATTGTTGTGTCATACCGGGCAAAATCCGAGCGGATTCCGTACCCTAATCCTCTTGATCCGTCGTGGGAAGCGGAACTGGTGCCGGCCAGCTTTCAAAATCCGGCGTGGCGCGTGCCGACATCGTACACCGAGACCTGGGGGATTATCTATTCAGAAACCGGTACGCCGACTGGTGGCGGTAATGTGTTGGTCAAGATACGCTGTCCGTTTATTAGTCTCTTGCAGACCAAACAAGACGATCATGTGTATATGGAGCATGACATCACGGACGCTTTTGTGCATGTGCCGGGTAATTTTGATGTATTTGAGAGTAAGGGCATTAATGATAGTTATGACGACACCTGGCTGTGGCTGTATTCGCAACTCAACGGCTTCTATCCGTGGACGCGGATCATGCGATGGGCATGGCTGCAAGGCGAAACCGACTATTTCAACCATTATAAAAATGCCCAATTCGAGAATTATGTCGAGTGTTTGGGGCATAGATTTTTTCATCATAGAAAGTCAACTGACCGGCGTACTGGTGGAATGCCTCCGGTGATGCCGATTCCGACTATTATTGAATCATTCGGACTCACGTTGTCGTTTATGGGCGAGGGCGGGTTTTTTGGCATCCGTCTGGATAACGAACACCAATAGGAGATCGTATGCGTACACAAGCGATTGTGTTTCCGGGAGAGCCGGGAAGTTTTACCCTGACCGACGCCGATCCCATGTACTACACGGAGCGGCTGTCATACATCCTGACGTACAATATTTGGGCATTGAAAGAGGCCGGTTTTGAGTTTGTTCAAATCGAGCCTGACGATGTTGATACAATGCAGTCGGATTTGACGACCTATCTCGGTACGTTCGGGACCTGGCTTCAGGGGGCGGTGCAGGCGCAGGCCGAAGGCGGTACGCCGTCTGTAATGCCCATGCCGCCCGATCTGCCGACTATTCCGATAGGTAATACGCTGCTTGGATTGGTGATTAATCGAGCGATCCAGCTTGTTCTGAAGTGGGTCGAGCGGTCGTTAGATGGCTCGACTGACACCAGCGAGTTGGTAACAGCCTTTAAACAGGCGTTTTTTGCTGATGGTCAGAGCGTGTTTACGGGTGGCAGTGGCGAGGATATTCACTCGGTCTTTGTTGACGGGGTTGCCGAAAGGACGCTTACCGAGTCCCTCACCGCTATGCTCGCTACGTTAGTTGATAGTGAATCCGGCAAATCGCTTGCTGAGATTGTCGCTGATTTTGAATTTGAAGAAGGCGGACAGATTGAAGAGTTGTCTGAGGACTGGAAGACCTGGATCGATAATCTCGGATCGTATCTCGCCGATCTCGAATTGTGGGGAGGCCGGTTTGTTGACGCATTTGAGACGAACGTTGACGAAAACGAAGACCTGAATGTCCCGATCCCGTTGCCGCCGACGCTGCCGGCTCCGCCTCCGGTCGGCGGCCCGCTGTCGGCGATTGTGTCGGTGATTGTATTCCTGATCAAGTGGATCGGCACACACCGGGACTTGATTATTAAGATTCTCAAGATATTGCAGATTCTCAATAAACTGCGTGAGATTATTCGCGGCGGAGAAGATGCCAGCGAATTGTTTAAAAAGGCGTTCTTGTACGATGAAGGGAACGACAAGGATCGTAGTGTGCTAAAAGACGGTCTCTTGTTTAGCGATCCGCAGGATGACAAGCTCAAGGGCACGCTTGAGAGAGGCCTGTTGGTCACGATTACAGGCCCGAACGGTACAGAGACTAAAGGCTTGTTAGACCTGCGCCTGCGTGATCTTTTGTACACGGACGGCGAAATCGAACTACCTGGCAATGTGCGATATTACATACATAGCAAGGTCGTGTCAGGTCCATGAAATTTTTCTTGCATAACCCTCTGTTGGTGCGTATCGTGAACGATACGCACGATTTCACCTGTACGCCGGAACGCTTTCATGTGCTTGAGCCGGAGTATCCCGGTCTGTCTGGCGGCATGGTGTTGCGCTACTGGACATGCGAACGGACATATCTGGGTGATGGGGAGCGGCAGTATCCGAACGATCATGATTGTGGTCAATACTGTGATCGCGTAGCAACGTACACGGCATATCCGGCGATCTATGCGCATGTCTCATTGAGTCAACCCGCGCTCTGTGTGAACGCCGATCCCCAAGATACGATCCTGTTTGACGTGCATCTGAAACCGTCTCTTGACCCCGAAGACGATGACCTGCCGGTTACGCAAGACTGGATTATCCGCTTGAGCCATGAAGACGGTTTGAAATTCGACGGATTCCATGCGCCCTTTGTGAATGGCGCGTGCTCAAGGCTCTACACGTATTCTTATGGCTTGCCATTAGGCGATTGGTATGTTGATGAAACCCTGTTTGATTTGGTAGAGGTCGGCGGCACGGTGTACCAAGTGCATTTAGCGCAGCCGGTCACATATACCTTATACCGGGAGTTATTGTGATGGCAACGATTGATCTTGCTGATGTGCTTATTCAGACGCCACAACCCTATAATGCCAGCCAGCCGACGCGCAATCAGGAGATCGCCGCGTTGATTTTTATTCAGATCGTGGATCTGTTCAAGCAGGAAGGCGCCCAACTTGATCTTCCTCCAAAGGTTGAGGTTGATCTGAATAATGCCGTTGTGCTTGTTAATAAGCTGGAAGAAATTCTTTTAGCGTTGAAAGATTTGCGGTTTAACGGGCAAGTCCTCGACCTGGGGTTTTTGAAGATTGTATTGACGAACAAAACCGGACAGATTCAGGTGTAAAATATCAAAAATCGGAAATTAAATTTCCGATTTTTATTGACAAGATTTTCGCCTTTTGTTAGGCTATGTTTTGTCGTAATCACAATGACTATTTTTGGCGTGTTATGAGTGCAACGATTCAGTTTGAGAAAGAGACCGCTCGCAAACTCGTGCATCTGTACGATGGCGTTGATCTGAACGCTGCGTTAACTTTTGCGACGCAGCTCCAGACCTATTCGAATGCAGCGATAGAGCGAGTCTCGGTTACGGTGAGCCAGTATGTCAGCAACACCTCAAACCCTGGTCTGTATGGGTTAGAGTTGTACGCGAAAATATTGATGCGCGATCTTGACACCCTCAATCTGTACGGACTGATTGTTCCAGACCCGATTGAAAGCATGTTTGATGAAGTTGACGGGGATTTGGAGGTTAAGCAGGCGGTCGGTGTTGCGCTCACGACATTTTATGCTGCATACAGCGGTCGGAACTTGCAGTTTGAGTCCGGGGCGCTGTGCGGCAAACCATAGGAGTGGTATCATGGCTGAAAAAGCAGTTCCAAATGTAACCGTTCGAGACATCTCAGGTGGACAATGCAAGTCCTCAATCAACTTAGGAGCATCGCTCTTAGGCAATTGGGTGGACAAATCAAACAAGTTGCAAAACTTTGTCGAAGCGTTTTCGGATGCTATCGTTGTGCATCGTTCCGATGTCTTCTCACACGGGGTGACCATTGACGATCCTCCGGGGTATGGAACTGGGGCGTATCGTCTGGTTGATTTCAAGGCGCGAGTAGTGCTGCGCGATCCGAGTGACGATTCGATCCATACCATCCAGATTCCGGCCCCCAAAGAAAGCCTCTTTGAAGAGAAAAATGGCGATATGGTGGTCACGGAGGCCGCTGGGGCGGAGATCGTTCAAAAATTGCAAGATGAACTCGGCCTGACCTGGCAGTTCTTGCGTGGCGAGATGGCCAACCGCTAAGTCGTAGTCGTAGTTGTTTAAATCGTTAACACGTAACATTCGAGAGGTAATCACATGGCATTAGAAAATTATGAAAAGGAAGCGGCTCTCTGTATGTTGGAAAAAGTGGCCGCAGATGCGAAAGCTCGCGCAGGCATTACCGATCTGGGCGAGATTGACACCGAAATTACTGCGTTGCGGACGGCATTTGATGCCGATCCCGATACGTGCACCCCAGCAAATCTGAAGGCGACCAAAGACAAGATCGGCGCATTGCGCTTTGATAGTGTCAATAGTACTCAGTCTTTGTGGGTGGAGATTGACGCTGAAGCCGCGTAATTCCGTGAGATCTTACGTTAGGGGGGCGTTTCGGCGCCCCCTCGCTATGTATGTATGCCGGAAATTGTCTTACAGAAGCTTGCCGAATATGGCATTCTTGGTCTTGTTGTTGCGGGGATGGCATGGGCGTTGTATTATCAGGCGAAATCCTACCGGCAACAATTAAGGGAGAAGGACCATGAAATCGATGCTGAGCGGGGGCTCTGGAATGAAGAACGAAAAAGCTGGCACGAAACGAATGAAAAATATCTTGAACTGTCTGTTGAAATTATACAAGCGAATTCTAAGGCGATGGCTGAGCTCACGGCCTACATCCAGCAGATGAAATAATATGTCCTCCATTATCCCCAACACTGAAGTATTCCGACAAGAGCAGCAACGCGCCCAGCAGGGATGCCAAGAGTGTTACGGGATCGTCTCGGAGCTTACAAAAGCCCACTATCGGCTGCTGCAGTCATACGAGGAGCTTGTCAAGACGATTGAGGGTAAGTTGATTGCTCCGAAAGATCATGTCCTTGAATTAACCAAAGACCAAGAACTTAAAGGAGACTGACATGGACTATACACCTGAAGAAATTGCGCAAATCGTTCAGGAGACTGTAGAAGAAACGACCAAAGACCTTGAAATCTTCCTCACGGTTATGCAGCAGATTTCTAAAATTCTTAAAAAGACCGGAACACGAGACCTCAACGCCTCCACCACGCAACACCCCTTACTGATGATCTTCAATCAGGTATATACCAACACCCTTATTGCAGAAGACCTCAAGGCGCAAAATAGCCGCATCGAGCTAAAGCTTGACCGTCTCCTCGCAACCCGAAAAACCGAACGGGTCTAGTTTTCTTTAATGTTCTCTATAGAAATCAAAATGATTTTTTAGGTATCTGGCTTAATAGAGCGGTAATTTGGCATATACGGCTTGCCTGACTTGATTATTCCGCAAATAATACGAAGAACTTTGTTTTCAATGTTATTCAGGATGAGGCGTTTTTCTTTGCCTTCAGCAAATTTTCGTTCAAAGTACTTCCGGAACTCAGGATCGTTTTTCCTCATCCGCATAGCGCAGAGATAAAACTGCTTACGGAGCTGTCGAGGTCCGTGACCCCTCGATCTGGGCTTTCTGTTGATTGACGTTCCGCTTTTGTGCTTCAGGGGACAGATGCCGATGTATTTTGAGAGTGATGTGTATTCAGTGTGCTCTGTAAAGCCGTTCGTGATGTCAATTAAATAGGCAATAATGAGGATACCGACGTTTTTAAAGGCTAAAATGTCCTGAACCTGTTGATGTAAAAGCGGATTCGTTTCGGTAATCGTGGTCAGGTTCTTCGTGATCCTGCTTTTCTGCGTCTCAATACCGGCAACAAGGTCGAGAAAGACCTGCTGGACATGCTGAAACTCGCGTTGCTTCCTGGAAAGGGAGTGGGAGATATTTTTACACGCGGTCTGCATTTTGGTTAACTGCTCCCAGGTCGAAAGCATGAGATGAATTTCCTCAACAATGTTGTTGGGAGGCTGCCAGGGGTGCAGCTTGTCGGGATAGCGGAGCAAGTATTCGGCAATCTGCCGAGAATCAATCGGGTCGTCTTTATCCTCCTCATAAAACGCCTTCTTAATGCGATGAGGAGGCTCAACGTAAACAGAAAAACCTTCGTGAAAGAAGAAGTGGCACAGCCGCTCACCATACACCCCCGTTGACTCCATAATCACCCCTCGCATGTGATTCTTTCGGATCTTGTGGGTTTTTAACAGGGTTAATAGTTGTGTCCAGCCCTCCGTGGACTGCTCAAAGGTCTTCCCAAAAAACACTACAGAGAAGTCATCTGACAGACAAGATGCCGTGTAGGTATTCGCCGAAATATCGATTCCAAGAGCATACATTTGGTTATTCTGATAAGATTCCGAGGCAGGGAGCAACAAGCGAGCACATTAAATACCCTCTAATGGGTTTCTCTCTATATAGCTTTTCGTTGCCCTGAGAGGCAGGGGACTTGAACTTGACATAGACTTGAGTGGCCTTGTGTTTACCGTAGCCTTTATCCTGCCCCTCGGAAGTTATCATTGTTATATATCGCATTCTTGTCAATAAAAATTCTTAGACGCCCACAGCATGGGCTTTAGACGTGAAGTCAATGTGTTTGATTTTTGTCGTGTCTACACCGTCTAACGTGTCTAAAATCCTGTCTAACGTGTCTGAATCTATGGTGGACATGTCTATTTCACCGTTTTCCAGACGAGAGACTTGTTTCTGAGTAAGTCCGACTTTTGCTCCAAAATCGGACTGACTCAGGTTTAGACGCTTTCGACCGGCTATCAATTCGTCTCTTGTGAGGATGGTATTGGCGTCAATGTCTATAATTGGGGCGCGTGTCGTGAGGCGTGATGCGATTTCACGCATATCCTCAATGGTGCACTTTGGCATTTTGACAAATTCCGGTTCGTGCATGTTCAGCGAAAGCACACCTTTGCCAGGTTCATTTAACGCCTTCACCATTTTCTTTTCCTGCGAATCCTCAAGCAAGAGTTCGGCCTGGTGTGGTTTAATTGGCAGAATGAGCATGGAATTGAGGCATTGACGAATCTCGGCCTTGCCGTTAAAATATTTGCCGGTCCAGATATGCGATCCCCCAATAAAGGTGATGCCGGCTTTTCTGGTTTCGGTGACGCAACGCACTAGGAATTGTACGAGCTGGTCAAAGACGGGAAAGCGTGACAGTCTCGGAAGCTCATCAATAACCAGCACCACAGGCGGAGAACTTGACAGTTTTCCTGAGAGCCGATCGTTAAGCAAGGAGTCCAGCTTCTCAATCACAGTAGGTGTGTCGAATGGACTCAAGAGATGTACCCGTCCGGTGGCCTCAAGCGGCTGAAGGAGCGTCGATAAGCTTTCAGGGTGCTCTTTATGAGGATCGATGACATACACATCCGCATCCGCAGACGCCACAAACGCGCCCGACAAATATCCCATTGCATTGGTCTTGCCGCTGCCCTGCCACCCGGCTACGCCTAGCGAAATAATATCACCATGACATGCCGTGAGGTTTCCAAACGAAATCGGCTGTCCAATGGTGAGCGATCCTTGTCGAATCAGATCGGACATGTTCACGGACGGGAGCGGCAAGGCTGACTGTTCTCCTGGTGGCAACATGGCGGATGTGTGGTGATATTGTGACGCCATAACACGAAATTTCTTAATTTCCAGGTCTGCCATCGCCATATAAATCTGCATGGCCTTATCAATCCCGGCGTTGCTCTGCTTCAGGACTTCGGCGTTGGCGAGAGCGGTCATTTGTTCCGACAAATCGCCGCTCTCGATCTGTTTGACGTGTACCGGAATTTCCGACGCGCCAATTTTGGCAACATGGACAGAAGCGCGTGTAACCTCGGCGCGATGCCTACCCATCGCAAAAATAATAAAGCCGATTCCGCCACACGCGATCAGTAGGAGCGTTGAATAAAACACAAAATCGGCATTCCGGTCAATGTCATGGATTTTCCGGCGATATTTGGCGATCTCATATTCTGCTTTGACAGTATCAACAACGGTGTACGATCTTTTTGGCGCAAACAGAGCGGCAAGCACGAGCACGGCAAGCAAAATGACAAGTCCGATAAATTTTCTCATTGACAAAAACAGCTGGGGCAGGCTATAAGGAAAGGGTGAAATCGTGGTGGGTTTCGCTTTCCCATAGCCTCCCGGCGTCCTCCTCTGGCGTTGGGAGGTTTTTCATTTTCTCCATCTAAAATAAGACGATGGAAACCGCTTATAAGCTTTCGCTAATCGATCTTCTAACTCAGGCCCACATTTCGGGACTAATGCTACCTCTTTCGAATGAATCTTCCAAACATCATCAAGGATCGTTACCGTGCCGTGAGCAAGATCAATTTCAATATGTATGTATTGTTTGCCCTTCCTTAATGTCATATTTACAACAGCAACCTCTTTATCCATTACCTATTCCTCCTTCTCAAAGACTAAATATTCAACCTTCTCCTGCCCTTCCATCTTCCAACACCGTCCCGCGTCGTAGTTCCGATTAATCACTAGCCCGCGCATTTTGCAGTAGGTGTTGAGTTTGCCGGTAAACTTGTTTTTCGTGAGCTTCTCATAGAGCGGGTAGCTTTGACGAAAATCTTGGTAAAACAGGTCTTTTGAGACTTCATACGGCAGGCTGTCATCTCCCAAATACTTTTCAAAGTACTCAAGAAACTCTGCCGGCATGGAGCTTTTGAGCTTGCTTTCGTTATACGTTGCCAAATCTGCCACAATCGGCTTTTCCGACTGAAAATACTCCTGAAGACAGGAGATCGTAAAGTCAAAAAAGCGTTGCCATTCCGCGCCGTCCCACTCCACGAAAAACCGTTGCTTGAACTCATCAAGGGGCGTGTATTTCAGCGAGTAGTGGCGCACAAACGGCAGAATATACCAGCGTCCTAAATGACTGTCTCCATTCCCTAAGATCGCGTGATTTGTGGTCATGACAATCTTGGGGCTATCCAGGAACCCCAAGATCAAGCGGTCGTTGCGCTTCTTTTCCAGGGCCAGATCGCCAGTAATCGCGTTGTAGAACGTGGCAAAATCAAACCGGGGTTTCACGTCATCCACAAACAGGATTTGCGAGTCAATATCCAGGGTTTGAAAGAGAAACTGGTTGTTGTCCGTTTTCAGCGTGCGGCCATCTTCCATACTTACCTTCCGGAGCTTTTTCAGGGCTTCGCAAAACAGGCTTTTGCCTCTCCGCCCGTTGGCTTCATATCCAGCATCGTTATCCACGCACACGACGGCGCGAGCGTTCGCAAAATCCTTGTGATCATGCAGCAAGTAGGCGTAAGCATACTTGAACGCCGGGAAATTATCAGCAAGAATCTCAAACGAATCCTGTTGGCCACACGTCTCTTGTGACACATTTATCAAGAACCGCTCAAAGACAGATGGCGTGCCATTCGTTTTGACGGGTTCTGTGGAATGTGTCCCATGATACTCACGATCCAAGATGTGTGACTCCCAGACATGACACGACAATTTGTCATACGGCAGGAAGGTCACGCCGCTTTTAGAAACCTTCACAAAGCCGTTCTTGAAAAAGAGCGTGCAACATCCCGCGCCATCTCGATAAAACGACAACTCAAGCGGCGGGAGCGATGTCAAAAACGCGGTACAGAAAAACGTGCTGTGCCGTTTCAGCATCAATTCCCTCACGGGCTTTTGTTTGAGTTTGGCGAGATAGTTGAGCGTAAAGTGCTTGATGGTCAGATTCATATTGCCTTTCTCAAGCGTGGTTTCAACCACGTTATCGTTCACCCTGACAATCGAAATCTGCTTATCCTGGATATACAACCCAAAGCCGTTCTTTTGCAGGAATTCAAGAAACAGGCTGTAGTCAATCTTCAGCTCGATCCGCTCGTTGTCTTGTCCTTCATTGACCGTCATTTCATACCAAAACTGGACAAATTGCACGTCAGATTTCTGGTCTTTCAGAAAGAGGTGCTTCATCTCCAAGCCGACCGCCTTCACAATATTTTCGACCGAGCAGCCGGCATGACACCTGATCAGGATTTTGTCGTCTTTTTCCGCGACTGAGAGCGAGGCTTTTTGGTCATCGTGCGCCGGGCATTGACACTGATAGCCGCTTTTTGTCTTTTTCACGCCCTGAAAATAGGCTAAGAAATCATCAAGACTTTTTACGGGCTTAGCTAATGGCGTGCCATGTAGCAACGGTGCAACAACTGGAGTATAATCCGGCGTGTCATAAATGAGCTTCAAAAGTGCCTGCGAGAGCGGTTTTTTATCTTTAGCGGCTTTGTACCAATCTGACAAATCGCCGCCTTTCACCTGCTCAAGCCCTGGCAGACACTCCACGATCTTAACATGCGACACGACGCCACGCAGCGCAGCGGCCTTTTTCAAGGCGTCTCCTTTGCCAGGATCGTCGTTATCGGCGATAATTGCCAGCGTATCAACGCCCTTCAAGCTCTCGTTATACTCCACCTGCCACTTCTGCGCTCCCATCGGCGCAGTCGTAGCGACAAAGCCAAGCTTTTCGGCGGTCTCAACGTCCTTTTCACCCTCCACTAACAGGATCAAATTTCGTTCTTTGACTACTTTTGGCAGGCGATAGAGCACGCGGCGCGTGCTGTCGAGTCCCCAGAGATATTGACCCTGCTTGTCAGGATCGGGCCGTCGCTGCCGAAAGTCTTTAGGATAGAACCGGCAGACCTGAAAGAGCAGGTTGCCGGTTTCGTCGGTGTAGTCGTAGGTTTTTTGAATGTGCGCCATAATTCAAAAGCTTGCGTAGGAACATGATAAATTATACGGACAATACTTACATTCCCATGGTTCAGTATTAATAGCAGGTTCGCGTTGATCGTTCCAAGCATCGATCAGTATTTTCCAATCATCGTTGACTATCTCCAAAAATTGCGCCTGAGAAACCGGAAATTCCTCAATCTGCAAGCTTTCTCGATGAACATACGCGATACTGCACTCATCAACCGACATAACTGACGCATACGTCACCAGTTGAAAGACTTGATGCGTGTCTGGCCCCTTCCGCTTGTCAACTTTCCAATACCACTGTTTCCCATTGACCGTTTTGAGATCGTAGAGAATTCGACGGCTGCCTTTACTGACAATCACATCATAATGTCCGATCCGGTGTTCGTCCTCAAGTTCGATTTCAGCAGATTCCAACGCGCCGACATCAGATAATGCCTGAATCACCCAGGCGTGCAACACATTCCCAAGCTCCATATTGCGCCGCGCCTCGACACCTGGCGGCGTCATCTCCTTGCCTTGTCGCTTCCAATAACGCATCAGTCGACACTTCCCGGCGTCGGACATCCTGAACTTTTTCACGTCTCGCTTGTCTTCGTGAATCGGAATCGTGAGGGAAATTTCATTCCCTCGATCTTGCTGTAAATACTCATGAATAAGGTCTTGTAACATTGGTTTCCTCCTAAAATGGACTCTCGTCAGTAAGAATCGCCACATCATTCGTCTGTGGCCGTGTACACAACGGACAGTGCCGGGCTAAGTGCTTTTCGCGTTTCAATTTCTGTTCAAATTCGCGGCCAGCTTTCCACATGATCGGCACGGTCCAGATAATCCCCCGGCGATTCGCTTCTTTGATGAGCTTCGAGCCGTTGACGTTATGCTCGTGCTGCCAGAAGCGAAAACCGGGGTCTATAGTCGATCCGACGTAATGCTTCACCTCGACGCCATTCGACCTGACAATCGGCTCATGAAAGTGGACAAGATAGACATACGTCTCCTGTGACGCCCAGAAGAGATCGAGCAGCGTCACGCAGAGAATCACCATATCCTTGCGTATCTTGAGCATTTCGTAGGGATAGCCGTCAATGTACCGCATCTTATACCTCCAACCCCTGCACTTCAATTGCTAAATGCCCGCTTTCAGGGTCTTCAACGCTCACTTTCAGCGTAATACTCTTAAAACCCTGGTCAAAGATGGCGCGTTCAATAACTCCACAGGCGGTGGTGCTGTGGGCGGCGCCGTACACGTGCCCCACCGCCTCTTTCGTAAAAGCTTCCCTGGCTTCCTCGACCGTACAGCCAACCATATCAGCAATCTTCTTGAGCATGGCGTCACCTGGGCAGCCGTACAACTGGTCAAACATATTCAGGTGCATCTGATCAAAGATGGTTAACATTCCAAGACCTCCGACATCTCCCCAAAGCCGTTTGGTTTGCCTTGAAAGTGTTTGTACGCGCTGAGTTGCTGCAAGTAATTCCATTGCGAATTCAGCAGCCCGTCACCCACTTCATCAGCTTCCACAGCTTCGGGTAAGGCAAAGTTATCAACATTCGGCTTGTTCTCCTCGAGATCTGTCTTTATACGTTCCCAGAGATGCCCGGTTGACTCCTTAATCAGTTCAACACGCGCCTCGAATTCCTCGCGTAATTCATCATAGGCTGACTTGATCGCCTGGTATTCGTCCCGGTACTTGTCAAACACATACTCTCGAATTCCTTCAAGCTCACGTTCCACGCCATGCGCCGCTTCAGACACACGATTCCGCAGCGTCTCATCATAGTAGCAGAGAATATGCTCTTCTAACAGACTACGCAGTGCGCCGGGATACAACGCTTCTAAGGCGTCAAGCTCCGTTGCGCCGGTCCCGAAACGCTCCTCAAACTTCTCTTTGCGCCGCTCGCTTTCTTTGATCGGCGTTCTGGGCAGCGCAAAGTCTTCACATTGTTCCTGTGTCAGGGCGACCGGAAAGAGACGCACATCCGCGTTAACGTTCATTTTCTTGAGATAATATTCGGCTTTCCGGGCGACGGCAACCGGCATCGAGCGACCAGCCGGATCGAAGTCCGATACGTAGAAAATACGTGTCGGTTTGCCGTGTTCGACAATCCGGTTGATCAGGTCGAGCGTGCTGGTAATGCTCTGCTCTCCGACCCCGGTCACGAGATTGACATTGTACTTCTCGCAGAGCGGGATCAAGACATCGTTCATTGTGCTTTTCTCTACCCAAATTTCCAGCAAATAGCGTTGTTCGGCGCGAAAACCAAACAGTTCATACGTCGGCAATGCCGGAAATCCAGGAAGGTCAAAATCCCAATATTCCAGCGTGCCGCTCACGTAAATATCCGGGTTTGCCCGATATGGATCGGCATACAGGCGTGGATCCGGATTGCGCCGATCCACAAACGCGGCAGCCGGGACAAAATCGAGATACCGGGCAAACTTCGACGCCATCTCTAAGAAGTTCCAGCAGGTCATGGTGTTTTCGTATGGCACGCCATTCGGCATCATGACTGGCTCTTTCTGCGAAATAATCTGGTAGTGA
>Ga0180429_10002240_pt1 | contig 16068 bp, 17 predicted proteins | sample SS_ome_FD_132428 | JGI IMG/M metagenome (GOLD analysis project Ga0180429, IMG submission 132428) | Hypersaline lake sediment archaeal communities from the Salton Sea, California, USA - SS_1_S_1 metaG | ecosystem: Environmental > Aquatic > Non-marine Saline and Alkaline > Hypersaline > Sediment ...
AAGAGGCCAGGACGATGGAGCAAATTCCCCGCCTGAAACCGACACTCACCCTGCTCGACGATGCGGCCCGGGACCAGGACGACATGTGCATCTGGATCCACCCCACGGTCCCGGGGCGGAGCCGCATCGTCACTTCGGACAAGAAGGCCGGCCGGCTCTTCGTCTACGACCTCGATGGCTCCACGGTGCAGGCGACACCCACGCCCAAGCCGGGCAACATCGACCTGCGCTACAACATCCGCCTGGGCCGGCAGACCGTCGACCTGGTGGCCTTCAACCAACGGCGCGGGGACCACCTGGTCATGGTCTACGCCGTGGAGCCGGCCAACGGCACCCTGCGCCGCGTGGACAGCGGCACCATCGTCACCGAACCGGGTTATGGCGGCGGCCTCTTCCGCAGTCCGAAGAACGGGCGGCTCTACTTCATCAAGACGTTCAAGGACGAGGGCCTGGTGGAACAGGTCGAGTTGTATGACGGCGGCGACGGCACCGTCCAGGGCGAGCGGGTCCGCCGCTGGGAAATCGGCCAGTGCGAAGGGGTGGCGGCCCACGACGCATCGGGCCGGCTGTTCATCGGCGAGGAGAAACGGGGCATCTGGGCCCTGGGCGGCGAACCCGAGGAGCCGGCTCCCGGCGAGCTGGTGGCCAGGGTGGGTGAGCACGGCCTGGTGGATGACGTGGAGGGGCTGGCCGTGCTGCCGCTCTCCGGGACGGCAGGCTACCTGCTCGCCTCGAACCAGGGAGCAGACACCTTCCATGTCTATCGCTTCGGTGATGCCTTCGAGTTCGTCGGCGCCTTCGCCATCGAGGGGGCCGTGCACACCGATGGCATCGACGTGGCCGACGTGGCCCTCGGCACCCGCTATCCCCACGGGCTCTTCACCTGTCACGCCGTGGGCCGGGAGGGCGAGACCAAGCGCTGCCCGGTGCTGGTCACCCCGTGGCACGATATCGCCGATGCCCTGGGTATCGATCCCGGCCCGGGGCTCGACCCGCGAACCCGTTGATTCGGCCGAGAGCGAATCCCCCCACTCACCCCTTGACGCGCCTGCGTGTGGAACGCATATTGAACACAGCACCACCTTAAAAAAGAAAAATCGACACAATCAATCCGGGATTGGCATCCAAAAGGTATTGTTAAATCAACGGCATACGACCTTGTTGAATAACATTCGCATATGAGATAGATTCTCATTCAAGAATCATCGAGGATTGAATCACGTTGAATATACGCCCCATTGACCAGCGACTGAAAGAACTCGAAGCACTCTGCAGGGAACATAACACCCCGTGCACACTCCAGCGACGCCTCGTCCTGGAGACGGTCCTCGGGCGACGGGACCACCCGTCGGCGGACCAGGTGTATGAGGACGTGGCCGGCAGGAGCCCCGGCATTTCCCGGGCCACGGTGCACCGCACGCTGGATTTTCTCGTCAGTCTGGGGCTGGTGAGCAGGGCCTGCCACCCCGGCCATGTGGCGCGGTTCGACGCCATCACCGAAAACCATCACCACCTGGTCTGCATGCACTGCGACCAGATGATCGATTTCGAGGATTGTGACCTCCCGGAGCTGAAGCTTCCCGACGCCTCGGATTCCGGATTCGAGGTCACCGGCTACCGGGTCCAGTTTCGCGGCATTTGCAGGGAGTGCCGCGAACGGGCCGGGAGCACGATATGACCAACACCACACCGCCCTGCAGATGAACTTATGTTTCACCCCTGTCGGCGGGCAGGCCACCGGGCTCCCCGCCGCCGCCATCAACGAGGTGATGTCATGAAAAACGTTCTTGCTGTCGCATTCCTTATCCTGGGAATGCTAGCCACCGGCCCGCTCGCCGCGGCCGGAGACGGGCCGCCACTGGGCCTGCCACCGGTACCCATCCCCGATGACAACCCGATGACGCCGGAAAAGATCGCTCTCGGCGACAAGCTGTTCCACGACACCCGCTTCAGCACCACCGGCGAGGTGAGCTGCGCCACGTGCCACGAAAAGGAGAAAGCCTTCACCGACAGTCCGCTGAAGACGTCGGAGGGGATCGATAAGCTCACCGGCACGCGCAACGCCCCCACCGTGCTCAACGCCGCCTATATGACCAGCCAGTTCTGGGACGGCCGCTCTCCGAGCCTCGAGGACCAGGCCCTGCACCCCTTCACCAACCCGGTGGAGATGGGGCTGAAGAACCACCAGCCGATTCTCGACATCGTGCGCAGCGACCCCGAGTATGTCGCCGCCTTCGAGCAGGTCTTCGGCATCGAAGGCCGCGAGGCCACCATGGACGAGGTGACCAAAGCCATCGCCGCCTTTGAACGCACGCAGGTCTACGGCAACTCGCCCTTCGACCGCTACTACTACCTCAACGACACGCGGGCGCTCACCGAGCAGCAGGTGCGCGGCCTGGACATCTTCATCAACCAGGGCCGCTGCGTCTCCTGCCACGTCATCGAACAGACCCAGGCCCTGTTCACCGACAACCGCTTCCACAACATCGGCGTGGGGATCAACGATATCCAGGGCGACATCCCCGAACTGGCCCACGCCTTCCTCGAGGCCGACTACACGCTCGAGGAAGTTGATGTTCAGGTGCTCGGCGACGCCCGCACCTCCGAGCTGGGCCGCTTCGCCGTGGTGCGCGCCTTCAACGACATCGGTGCGTTCAAGACGCCGACCCTGCGCAACATCGACCTCACCGCCCCGTACATGCACGACGGCAGCATCGCCACGCTGCGCGAAGTGGTCGAGCACTACAACAACGGCGGGGTGACCAACGAGGGCGACCCGGTGAACGACTTCCTCGGCGGCGGCATCCGGCCGCTCGATCTCAGCGAGGAGCAGATCGACGACCTCGTGGCCTTCATGGAAGCGCTGACCAGCGACGAGCTGCAGCCGCCGGCCGGGAACCAGGAGGTGACACAATGAGCAGCAGATCAACGATTTCCCGGCGGCGTTTCCTCAAGGCGGCGGGCATGGCCGCCGGCGCCGGCCTCCTGCCGGTGAGCAGCGTGCGGCTCTCCTTCGCCGACGAAAAGAAAGACTTCACGTTCGCCTACATCTCGGACGCGCACATCCAGCACATCCGCGGCACGAAGTTCGTGCGCAACTGGGACCGCGGGCTGATCCGCGCGGTGGCCGAGACAAACCTCATGGTGCCGGAGCCCGACTTCGTGATGTTCGGCGGCGACCTGGCCCAGCTGGGGACGAAACCCGAACTGGACCACGGCGCCGAGATGCTCTCCAAGCTGAAGCACAAAACGTACTGCGTGATGGGCGAGCACGACTACTACCTCGATCTCGGCGAGCACTGGAGCAAGCTCTTCGGGCCGCAGTATTACAGCTTCGACCACAAGGGCGTGCACTTCGTCGTGCTGAACAGCATCCTCACGTTCGACGAGTGGACCCACGAACGCTGGCCCTCCGCCGAACAGCGGATGCTGGAGATGGCCGGCCTGGACAACCCCAACGGCTCACCGTTCATGGTCGGCGAAAAGCAGCGCGACTGGCTCAAGCAGGACCTGGCCGCCGTGCCGACGACCACGCCGGTCGTGGTCTTCTCCCACTCGCCGATCCAGAAAATCTACAAGGGCTGGAACTTCTGGACCGAGGACGCCGAAGAGGTCCAGGCCCTGCTCAAGCCCTACGCCAGCGCCACAGTGCTCTACGGCCACGTGCACCAGATCCAGTACAGCCAGATCGGCAACATCGCCTTCCAGTCGGTAATGGCTACCGCCTGGCCCTGGCCCTATCCCGAAAGCTACGCTCACGCGGAGATGGACTGGCCGGTGATGACCGTGCCGATGAACCGTGCCGACCCCTTCTTCGAGCGGGACGCCACCGGCTGGCAGACGGTGGACCTGATGAAAGGCCGCACCGGCCTCAACTACACGCTCTACAACAACACCGCCCGCACGGTGAAGTTCTGCACGAAGACGGGCCGGCCCCGGGACGTGTCGTACCAGGACGAATCTGCACGCATCCCGCCACAGATGCACTACTGATGAGGAGACGAGCCATGTGGAAAAAGTATGCCGGAATCGCGGTCGTGGTGGTGATCCTCACGGTGGCGGCGGCAAGCGTCTGGGTGCACACCGATGAGTTCACCGGGGAAGACCTCCAGCGCTGGGACAAGGAATACCAGAGCGTGGTGGCCTATGGCCGGGAGCTGTGGGTCAGTGCCGAGCTGGGCAATAACGGGGTATCCTGCGCCCAGTGCCACCCCAACGGGGCCAACACCCACCCCGAGACCTACCCCAAGTTCCAGCAACAGCTGGGCAAGGTCGTGGCCCTGCGCGACATGATCAACTGGTGCCTGCGCAACCCGCTGGAGGGTGACCCGCTGGAGCTGGACAGCGCCGAGATGATCGCCATCGAAGCCTACCTGATGACCGAACGCAAGGGAGTGGCCATCGCCCCGGGCAAGCACTGAGGCCGTCCTGACAGCGTACTGATCACCATGACAGGGGAGCCGGACCGAACTCCGGCTCCCCTTTTTTCTTCAGCAGTATCGATCCATTCACGGCGCCAGCCAGGTGAACGGCCAGGCCGGAACATTGCGCAGCAGGCCGTAGAGCAGCAGCACGGCGAGCGAGGCCCAGGCGACCCACGGCCGCTGGAACCAGCGCGGCCTGGCGGTCATCAGCGCAAGGACCGGGATGGAAACGACAAGCAGGGGATTGAAGTCGAGGGCCCGGCTCAGGTCGAGGTGCACCAGGGCGTGGAGCGCCCGCAGCGACCCGCAGCCGGGACAGAAAAAGCCGGTCAGAGCGTTCACCGGGCAGGGCGGAGAGAGGGGGGACGTGGCGGGATCGATGAAGAAGAACGCCGCGGCGGCAGCGGCCAGCACGACGCCGGCCGCCATGAGCCGCGCGTGACCGGGGCTGCGGATCGATTCGATCACGAGCCGGCCACCGCCCCGATAATGACGAGCAGGAAGTAGAGGAAGGTGAAGCCGAACCCGATGCCGAACGAGACCCAGCACCAGGTGCGAGCCTTGCGCGAATAGTCGAGGGCCCCCTGGGCATCGCCCATCTGGATCTTGCCGTTGACCTGGGCGGCGTAGACGATGGCCACGATACCGAAGGGCAGGCAGCAGAACACGGTGACCAGGATGGCCTGCACCAGGTAGTTGGAGACCTGGATCGGGGCCTGCTGACGCGCCTGCGGTGCCGGCGCATCAATCGCGGCCTGATCAGGGGCCTTCTTCAATTCGACTCCGCAGCCGGCGCAGTTGACGGCGGTGTCCTCGTTCGGTGCGCCACATTTCCAGCAATACATCTCATCCTCCCTGACCGGGTCCGTCTTTCACCGGTCATCGCCGCGTTTCCGGCCACCGGAGGCCGGGCGGCTTCGCCGATCAGTTGTTGGTCTGCTTTCCTTCGGGGTACTGGATGAAACTCCCGCTCTGGTAAACGATATCGGAATTGAACGTACTCGTCGTCCCGCCGTAGTATTCCGGGCCGTCCGGCTCACCGTTCTTCCCCAGGCTGACGATGGTGTAGTCGCTGTCGCCGAACGTCGTGACCCAGGAGTTGCCCCAGGCATCGACCATCGGCGGCGACTTCATGTACTTCGGCTGCAGCTCGGAGAGATCGGCCGGGTAACGGCTGTTGTCGAGCTCGAAGGTCGACATGGCGGTTCCCAGTGACCGCATGTCGGCCATGGTGCGCTTCTGCTTTCCCCGCTGGATGGCGTTGAGCAGGTTAGGCACGGCGATGGCGGCAATGATGCCCGTGATGGTGATGCCGACGAAGACCATGGCAAGGGCAACAAAGATCCAGGGGCTCCCGCTCGATTTGGCCACCACCTGCGGCGGGGATGCCCCGGCCTGCGGTGCGCTCACCGGTCTCCCGCAGGAGACGCAGTAAGCAAAATCAGTCCCGATCGGGGTTCCACAATGCGGGCACGTGCTCATGGCAACCTCCGTGTCCCCGACACGCCGGCGGTGCGCAGGTCAGGCGGCTCGGCGGACTCGATGCAATGTGCTATCCGGCTGAATACGAGTCGAACCTGTATCTTGGCTGACGATACTACAGTTTTTCACCGATGACAATTCAGGGATCAGCGTACGAGGAGCGTCGACTTCAGCGCGTGGTAGTCGGTGCGCATGTTCTGTTCCGGGGAATAGTAGTTCGGCGCGGTGAAGTTGGCCATTACGTTGAAGAGTGTGAAGTAGAGCATCACCGTAACGAAAAGGACAAGGCCCGCCCCCGGGCGGCGCCCCCCGAAGCGCTCGAAGAGGAATCGGCAGAATGCGATGGTGGCCACCGGCAGCAGGGGGTAGAGGTGCCAGTGGCTCAATTCGGCGGGGCTGATGACCACCAGCAGCACCATGGCGGCCATGGCGGCCAGCACGTATTGCTCCAGCGGATCGGCGGGCCGGAACCGTTGCCGCCGGAAGCGCCGCAGCTGCCAGCCGAAGGCCCAGAGGGCCAGGACCACGCTCGCTCCGCCGAACGCCCAGCGCAGGCCATCGAAACCGACCCGCACCACGTTCTCCATCCCCCCGGCGCCGAACGCCGAATAGTCGAGATTGCTGAAGATGTAGTGCGGAAAGACCATCGAGGTGTAGCGGACCCAGTACATCACCCCCTTGAAGAAGGAGAACGGGTGGAGCAGGTTGAATCCGTAGTAGAAGTTTCCCCGGGCCTCGTCCACCACCGGCGCAAGGCCGGTTTCATCCGAGACAGCAAGGAGCCATGGCACCAGGGTCAGGAGAATCAGCAGCACGGCCAGCCCGGCCGCGGCCAGATTGAGGGGCAGGGCCCGGCACAGGAAAAGGACTCCGGAAAGCAGGATCAGGACGGCCACCGAAGGATGCAGCTCGATGCCGATGCCCAGGGCGATGACGTGCAGAAAGCTGGGCCAGAAGGCCCTCGGCTGCCGCTGCAGCCGGTGAAAACTGTAGAGGTGGAGCGCCGTAACCAGGATGAGATAGGAGGGGTTCCAGAGGATCGCCTTGGAGGCCCGCCAGGGGGAAAGCCAGAAGAGTCCGCAAAAGACGATGATCTCCAGCGGGCTGAAATGGTCTCTCAGCACGCGGAGGATGATGAGCAGGCCGGCGAGCTGCAGCAGGCCCACCAGCACCTGGGGGGCCATGGCGCTGTCCAGGACCATCAGCGGGACACCCACCACCAGCGCGGTGAGGCTGCCCGGCACGTTGCCCCCGCCGGTGACCAGGTTGCCGTAATGCTCCCACTGGCCGAGACAGGCCAGGCGAATGCCCTTGGTCAGCATCTGCTCCTGGTCCGAGGTCATCACCGCGTTCCAGGCGTAGAACAGCCCCTGGGCAAAACCAAGGCTGATGATCGCCCACAGGACAGCCGGATGAAACTCCCGGCGGTCTGACTGCACCCGTGCTCGCACCGCTGATTCCTCGAACGATTGATGCGCAATACGGTACTGCAGCCACTTCCCGCGATCAAGTGGCCTGGTGGACCACACCATGGGGGCAAAGCCTGTTGCCTCCCTTCCGTCGCCGGGTTATCATACAGGCACTGACCGCGCAACATGTTTATTTTAAGTTATTTAATCAACTTTATAGAGAATGGCGCACGCGGCGGTGAACCGCAGGCCACGGGAGGGAGCGATGACCACCGAACCGTCCACCCGTCACAACAGCACACAGGGAAACAGCCCGGCGATCCTCGTGGTGGTCCTGGTGGCCTTCGCGCTGGTCCTCGGGGGGTTCGGCACGTACCGCTACACGCAGGGCCGGGACAGCGCATCCTGGCCGACGGTCAGCGGAACCATTACGTACTCCCATGCCGAATCCAGCCGCAGGAGCGGGAAAATGGAATACCGGGCAGCGGTGAAATATCGCTACACCGTCGGGGGAAAAGCCTACACCGGCCGACGGATCAACGCCTCCGACGAATACCAGAAGAACCTGGGGAGCGCCAATGATATTCTCCGGCACTACCCGGTGGGCGCCACGGTCACCGTCTCCTACGATCCGGAAGAACCAGGCTCTTCGCTGCTGGAGGCCGGCGTTCCCGGCAACACCTACGTCATGATCGCCGCGGCCATCCTCTGCCTCCTGGGCGCCCTGGCCATCGGTGTATCCGCCCTGCGCCGCCGGGGCCAGCCCGCGTAGCACTGCGTCGTTGTTCCCGACTGCGCCGGCGCTCTCACCCTTCTGCCGGACCCCCACGTACTGCTTGACAACCATAATTCCGCTATGCTAGTTTCGAAAACATGAAAATACGAAACTTCGAACTGTTGGAAATGCATGCGAGTTACTGCCGGATTCTGGCCAATGCCAAGCGGCTGGCAATCATGGCCTGCCTCGAAAAGGGGGAAATCGGCGTGGGCGAGATCGCCGAGGCCACGGGTCTGCCCCTCCCCACGGTGAGCCGGCACCTCGCCCTCCTGAAAAGCAAGAGTCTCGTCATTTCCCGGCAGGACGGCACCAGGGTCTATTACCGTCAGGCCGACAACCGCATCATGAAAGCCTGCCTGCTCATCCGCAGCGTCCTTCTCGACAACATGAAGAAACATGGTGAGATCGCCCAGGATTTCGAGCCTGACGATGTCATCGGTGAAGATTGACCCATCGATCGGAGGTATCGGTCATGGCGTTGAAGAGTCGCCGTGAGTTCCTGAAAGCTGCCGGGTTCGCCGGCGCAAGCATCGCCGGGGCAGCAGCGACCCCGGCCGCGGCCGCCCCGAAGAACATCCTCTCGGAGAACCGCAGCGGCGTGCTGGTGGATACCACGGTGTGCATCGGATGCCGGCAATGCGAATACGCCTGCCTGGGGGCCCACGAACTGCCCCAGCCCCCACTGCAGAGCCTTGAGGATCGGTCGGTATTCGAAACAAAACGACGGCCGGATCACCGGGCGCTGACCGTGGTCAACGCGTACGATCATGGCGATGAGGCCGGCGAACCGACCCACGTCAAGGTGCAGTGCATGCACTGCGACCGGCCGGCCTGCGTCTCGGCCTGCATCGTCGGAGCGCTGACCAAGGAAGAGAACGGCGCCGTCGTCTGGGACAGCGACAAATGCATCGGCTGCCGATACTGCATGGTCGCCTGCCCGTTCCAGATCCCGGCCTTCGAATATGGAGAAGCGCTCCGGCCGGACATCGTCAAGTGCGACTTCTGCCACGACCGAACCAGGGACGAGGGGCTCCCTGCCTGCGTGGAGGCCTGCCCGGTGGAGGCCCTGACCTTCGGCGAACGGCACGAGCTCGTCAAGGCCGCCCACCAGCACATCGACGAACACCCCGAGCGGTACGAGGCCCACCTCTACGGCGAACACGAGGTGGGCGGGACATCCTGGCTTTACCTCGCCGAACGGCCGCATTCGGACTACGGATTCCCTCGACTGGGCCACGCGCCGGCACCGGGGGTTTCCGAGTCGATACAGCACGGCATCTTCAAGTACTTCATCCCGCCGGTGCTCTTCTATGCACTGCTCGGGGGATTCATGTGGGTGACCAAGGACCGTCACCACGGGGAGGACGAGTAGGCACCATGGACATCGCCATGAAACCCGTACCCATCCCGAGGAAATACTTCACCCCCGGCGTGCTGCTGCTCTGCCTGCTGGCGCTCAACGGACTGGTCTTCCTTGCCGGACGGTTCCTCTTCGGGATCGGCGCGGTCACCAACCTGGACAATCAGTTTCCCTGGGGCATCTGGATCGGCATCGACGTGGCCGCCGGGGTGGCCCTGGCCGCCGGCGGGTTCACCACCGCCGCACTGGGGCACGTGATGCACCGGGTCGACTACCACGCCGTGGTCCGGCCGGCGCTGCTCACCGCCATGCTCGGCTATACCTTCGTCGCCCTGGGCGTGGCCATCGATATCGGCCGTTACTATTACATCTGGCATCCGCTGTTCATGTGGAACGGCAACTCGGCGCTGTTCGAGGTGGGCATCTGCGTGACGACGTATGTCACCGTACTCTACATCGAGTTCCTGCCCATCGTCACCGAGCGGTTCATCGGCCGGGTCAACCTCCGGGGCGCCCTGGCCGGCCTGAATCGCCGGATCGACGCGCTGCTCCGCCTGCTCCACCGGGCGCTGGACAAGACGATGTTCATCTTCATCATCGCCGGCGTGGTGCTCTCCTGCCTGCACCAGTCGTCGCTGGGTACGCTGATGATCCTCGCCGGCCCCAAGATCCACCCCTTGTGGCAGACCCCGATCTCGCCCCTGCTCTTCCTGCTCTCCGCCATCGCCGTGGGCTTCCCCATGGTCATCTTCGAGTCCCTGCTGGCATCGAGGTCCCTGGGCATCAAACCGGAGATGCACGTGCTCAGCCGGCTCGGGGCGTTCATCGGCCCCTTCCTCGGCATCTACCTGGCCTTCAAGATCGGCGACATGGTGATCCGGGAAACCTATGTCTACCTCTCCACGGTGACCACCGAGAGTGTGATGTTCGTCATCGAGCTGGTGCTGGGCGTGATCATTCCCCTGCGACTGTTCCTTTCCCGCGCCGTGCTGCGGTCGCCGATCGGGCTCTTCATCGGCTCCTCGCTGGTGGTTCTCGGCGTGTTGCTGAACCGGATCAACTGTTTCGTCATCGCCTATTCACCGCCGTATGCCGAGCACACCTACCACCCGTCGTTCGGCGAAATCTCGGTGACCGTGGGCTTCGTGGCGATCCTCGTGCTGCTCTACCGGCTGTTCGTGCTCAACTTCCCGATCATCAGCCTGCCCGACTCGAAATCGGCTCGAGCGGCGAAGTATTCCATCAGGGGCCAATCGATATGATCAGGCGAATCGTTCTACTCATCACGCTGGCCGTCCTGGCGCCCGCCCTGGCCGGGTCCAGTGCCCCGAACCACTCGGAATCGCTCACCGACTGCCGCAGCTGTCATCTCTGCGACAACCCGACCCGGCAGAACCCCTGCCTTCGGGGATGCCCGCGGCACGACATGCTCACCGTGGCGCACTCCGCCGACGAGGGGCCGGACCTGCTCGTCCTCGACAAGCTGGCCCGACGCTACGAACCAGTGGTCTTCACCCACCGCCGGCACGCCGAGATGGCGGCGTTCGCCGACGGGTGCGCCACCTGCCACCATCACAACCCGGAGCTCGGCATCTCCGCCTGTGAAGTGTGCCACGAACAGAATCCCCGGCGGGCCGACCTGAGCCGGCCCAGCCTGCGGGGGGCCTACCACCGGCAGTGCATGGGCTGCCATCGCGAGTGGAGCCACGACACCGCCTGCTCCGTCTGCCATGCCTTGCAGGACGACGCCGGGGGCGACGAACCGGCAGCGGACGCCACGGACATCGTCGGCGCCGGCCACCCCGAAATCGTCGAACCGGAAAAGGTGATCTTCGAAACCGAATCGGAGATGGGCTGTTTCGTCTCGTTCCACCACAACGACCATACCGGGCGTTTCGGACTTGCCTGCACCGACTGCCACCGCGAGGAAAGCTGCAGCCGCTGCCATGACCGAACCCCCGCCGCTGCCGCGCCGGCGGGCCCCGACATCGAGGAACTCGATTTCGACACGATCCACCGTTCCTGCTTCGCCTGCCACGCGGATGACGACTGCGAGCAGTGCCACCGGGAAGCCCCGCACGGGCCGTTCGATCACGCGACCGATACCGGCTGGGCGCTGGGCCACCGCCACGAGTCCCTCGGCTGCCGGCGCTGCCACGGGGAAGGGCCGAGGTTCACCGCCCTCGACCGCCGCTGTGAGACCTGTCACCTTGACTGGCAGCCGGGCCGGTTCGACCACGCCGCCGTCACCGGCCAGGCCCTCGACGACAACCACGCGGACCTGGAGTGCGAGATGTGCCACGAAGAACGGGCGTTCGCCGAGCCTCCGGCCTGCGACTACTGCCACGACGAGACGAGTGTCCCGGCCCAGCGGCCCGGCCGGCTCGTGCCCGGAGCGTAACCCGGCACCTGGAGGGGGAGCACGATGTTGAACAAAATCGGCGTCAAGTTGAGTCTCGCCGTAGGTATCACCACGGTGCTCATCATCGGCGTCTACTCCTACTACACCATCGTCGCCCAGTCCCGGGTCCTCGTCGCCGAAGTGGAGTCGCACGCCCACCAGTTGAGCGAAACGATCAACAGCAGCATGCGGCAGTACATGCTGGCCAACCAGCGGGAGCAGCTGCACGAGACGATCAACGCCATCGGCGGGCACCACGGCATCTGCGGCGTGCGGATCTTCAACAAGGAAGGGTTCATCATGTACTCCGCCAAGGCGGAGGATATCGGCACCATGGTGGACAAGGAAGCCGAAAGCTGCTACGCCTGCCACACCGTGGACCAGCCCCTGGAGCGCCTGCCGCAGGAGGACCGGACCCGAATCTTCCGCCGGGACGAGGATTCGCCGCGGGGGCTGGGGGTGATCAACGCCATCTATAACGAACCGGCCTGCTGGCAGTCGGCCTGCCATGCGCACAGCGAGGACCAGCAGGTGCTCGGCGTTCTCGACGTGACCATCTGCCTCACCGACATCGATAAGCAGATCCACCAGAGCACGATCAAGAGCATCGTCTTCTCAATCCTCGTCATCATCGGCCTCTGCCTCGTTGTCGGCCTGCTGCTCAACCGCATGGTCACTCGCCCGGTTCGGGCGCTGGTGGGGGCGACGCACCAGGTGGCCCTGGGCAACTTCAGCCACACCATCGAGGACCACGGCGAGGACGAGCTGGGCCAGCTGGCCGACTCGTTCAACAACATGACCGAGAAGCTGTCGGAGATGCGCATGCAGCTCTTTCAGTTCGACAAGATGGCCTCGCTGGGCCGGCTCGCCGCCGGCATCGCCCACGAACTGAACAACCCGCTCACCGGCGTGCTGACCTACGGGAGTTTCCTGCTCAAGCGGGCCGAGGGGAACCCGGAACTGCAGGAGGACCTCGAGGTCATCGTGCGGGAAACCATGCGCAGCCGTGACATCGTCAAGGGCCTGCTCGACTTTTCCCGCCAATCGGTCCCCCGCAAGAGCGAGGTCAATGTCAACGATGTGCTCGATCGGACGCTCCTCGTCGTGAAAAACCAGCTGAAGATCAATCGCATCCGCATCGTCGACCAGCGCGACGGCGACATTCCCGAGATCCTTGTCGATCCCAACCAGATCCAGCAGGTATTTCTCAACCTGGTGGTCAACGCCATCGAGGCCATCGGTAGCGACGGGGGCTCGATCACCATCTCCAGTTCCATCGTCTCCCTCTCTCCGCACGGTATCGTCCAGATCCGGAACGTCAGCTGCGTAAACGGGCACGACCTGATCGATGCCACGCACAAGATCGAGGGGATGCCTTCGATCCGGGTCAAGGCGAAGTACGGCGGCAACGAGGGATTCGTCCACATCGATCCGATCTACGGCGGCCAGCGGCATCATTTCGGCATCGCACTGCTGCGCGATGCCCCGGTTGACGTGCATTGCCCGGAATGCGACATCTCGCTGGTGCACCCCGAGAAAAAATGCCCTGAGTGCGGGGCCCCGGTGTACGTGCTGCAGACTCCCGACAAGGGCCCCATCGAGGGGTGCGCACGGCACGGCGGCACCTGGCAGCGCTGGGAGATGATCGAGCACGAGGGGGAGCGGACCTACATCGAAGTCCGCATCTCGGACACCGGCTCGGGGATCACCAACGAGGATCTCAATGACATCTTCGAGCCGTTCTACAGCACCAAGGGGCAAAAAGGCACCGGCCTCGGCCTTTCCGTGATCTGGGGCATCATCGACACCCACGGCGGCACGATCCTCGTGGACAGCGAAGTGGGCAAGGGAACGACGTTCACCGTGCGGCTGCCGGTGGACAAACGAGCCGGCCACGGACCGGCGACGATTGGTGACGCGACATGAGCGACCGCTACGACATCCTCATCGTGGACGACGAACCGGTGGTCATCGATTCGGTGGTCAAGGTCGGCAGGGCCGAAGGCTACCGAATCGACACGGCGCACAGCGCGATGGCGGCCCTGGAAAAACTGAGCCGCAACCGCTACCGCATGATCATCTGTGACGTCATGATGCCGGAAATGGACGGCTTCCAGTTCATGCAGCGACTGGACAAGAGCGGCCTGGAGACGCCGGTGATCATGACCACCGGGTTTTCCACGATGCAGAACGCCGTGCAGGCGCTGCTCGTGGGCGCCGCCGGCTTCCTGCCCAAACCCTTCACCATGGACGAACTGGTGAGCCGGATGAAGCGCGGCTTGAAATACACCGAACTGCTCACCGGCGTCAGGGCCGGGACCGTCGATCCGGACAAGGTCTTCCGCCGCTGTCCGCGGCGCTTCCGCCGGCTGGGCAATGCCAGCTGGGCCCTGATGGAGGACAGCGGCGTCGTGGTGCTGGGGGTGGTGGACCTCTTTCTGAAGACCATCGATGACCTGCAGGGCATCGACCTCATGGCCATGGACGACACCCTCAACCAGGGCGGAGTCTGCGCCAGGCTGGAAACCGGGGACCACCTGGTGCACAACCTGCTCGCCCCGCTCAGCGGCAAAATCATCGCCCGCAACGAGGCGGTCCTCGACGACATCGGACTGGTCGCCGAAGATCCCTACGGAAACGGGTGGCTCTACCAGATCATCCCTTCCAGCCTGGAAGAGGAGTTGAAAATGCTCAAGCCCGGTCGCGCCGGTTGACCGGGACGAGCCCTGGACGGCGGAAGCCATCGTCGGGGGAATGACGGATGAAGTACCTCTTGTTTGCGGTTATCGCCTTCGTCTTCGTGGACATTCTCGTCCGCATGCTGCTGAAATCGCTGCAGGAAAAGCGCGCCCGCAAGGAGCGTGCCGAATTGCTGGAGAAAAGCCTTGACGTGGACGTGAGCCACGAAGCCCCCACGCTGAAACAGGTGCGGGCGAAGAACCCCAAGGCCCGGATCCTCTGCGTCGACGATGAAGAGATCGTCCTCGCCAGCTTCCGCAAGATCCTCGTGCTCGACGGCTACTCCATCGACACGGTGGAATCAGGCCCGGAAGCGCTGGGGCTGCTGCACAGTCACCACTACGACTTCGTCTTCACCGACCTGAAGATGCCCGGCATGGACGGCACTGAGGTGGCCCGAGCGGTCAATGAAATCCGGCCCGATATCGACGTGGTGATCATCACCGGCTACGCCACCGTGGAATCGGCAGTGGCCTGCATGAAACACGGAGCGATTGACTACGTGCAGAAACCCTTCTCCGAGGACGAGCTGCTGGCCTTCGCCGAAAAGCTGCGCGCGGCCCGCCGGAAACGGATCAAGGGCGAACTGAAACCGCGGGTGCACATCACGCACATGCCCTCGGAAGCGGCGTCCGTCTTCGACGAGTTCGCCATCCCCGGCGGCGTCTTCATCGCCCCCGGTCACTGCTGGGCCAGCGTGGAGCCGGAAGGGCAGATCAAGGTGGGCATGGACGACTTCGCCCGATGCGTCATCGGCCGCATCGAGGACATCGAACTGCCGAACCCGAGCATGAAGGCCCGCCAGGGCATGCCGCTGTTCAGCGTACGGCACGGAGCGCAGACCATTCCCTTTAATGCCCCGCTCAGCGGAACGGTGTCCCGCGTGAACACCGGGCTTCTCGAGCGGCTCGACGAGCTGGATCACACGACCTACGGCGAGAACTGGATCTGCGAGCTCGACGCCGACAACCTGGACACCGAAATGGGCCACCTCAAAATCGGCAGGCAGGTGGTCTCCTTCTACCAGGACGATCTCGAAAACCTGGCCGAATTCCTCGGTAAAACCGGTGGAGCCGACGGGGGCCGCATGGCAGCCCGACCGGACGACCCTTCCGAGGGTTGCCTGCACCAGGTGGCCGACCGAATGCAGGACCAGATCGTCCAACGCTTCTTCCAGCGGTGACCGCACCCCGTCAGAACCGCGCCGGTTTCAGGCCTTCATGGGCCGCCAGTCCGGGCAGGCTCATCGAGCTCGGGGGCCTTCACCGATCTGTCGAACCACTCAATCTGCTCCCAGAGCACGTGCTCGATGCTCTCCTTCGCCCGGTACCCATGGTCCTCGTAAGGCAGATGCACAAGACGGGCCGTACCTCCCGAACCGCGCACCGCCTCGAAGAAGACCTCGGACTGGAAGGTCAGCGTGCCGGGGTTGGAGTCGGCATTGCCGTGGATCACGAGCACCGGTTCGTTGACCT
>Ga0180429_10002243_pt1 | contig 16054 bp, 8 predicted proteins | sample SS_ome_FD_132428 | JGI IMG/M metagenome (GOLD analysis project Ga0180429, IMG submission 132428) | Hypersaline lake sediment archaeal communities from the Salton Sea, California, USA - SS_1_S_1 metaG | ecosystem: Environmental > Aquatic > Non-marine Saline and Alkaline > Hypersaline > Sediment ...
GGCCGAGATGCAGGAATCGCAGGGAGTGGGCATCCGCGTGATCAAGGACGGCGCCTGGGGATTCGCCTCGACGGATCGACTCGACAAGGAAAGTCTCGACGGCGCCGCGGCCCGCGCCGTGGAGGTGGCCAGGGCCAGCGCACGCGTCATGCACGAGGCCGTCGAGCTCGCGGATGAGCCCGTCGCGAAAGCGAGCTGGGCCACGCCGCGCGAGATCGATCCCTTCGAGGTGTCGAGGGAGGACAAGCTGGCCTTGCTCTATCGCGCCGAGAAGGGCCTGCACATCGACGAGAGGATCAAGACGGGCCAGGCGCAGATGCTCTTCGATCAGCAGAAGATCCTCTTCGTCTCCAGCGAGGGCGCCGAACTCGAGCAGGACATCCTCGCCAGCGGCGGCGGCATCATGGCCGTGGCCGGCGACGGCAGCACCATCCAGCGCCGCAGCTATCCCGATTCGGCCGGCGGCATGCACCTGAGCGCCGGCTACGAGGTCATCGCGGAGTACGATCTCGAGGGCAATGTGCAGCGCACGGCCGAGGAAGCCCTCGCACTGCTCACGGCCGAGCCCTGCCCGGTGGGCGAGAAGGACATCATCCTCGACTGGTCGCAGTTGGCACTCCAGATTCACGAGTCCTGCGGGCACGCCAGCGAGCTGGACCGCGTTCTCGGCATGGAGGCCAATTTCGCAGGACGTAGTTTCCTGACGACCGAGAAGCTGGGCAACTTCACCTACGGCAGCGAGCACGTGAACATCGTGGCCGACAACACGCTAGCGCGCGGACTGGCCACTCGGGGCTGGGACGACGAGGGCGTCGCGGCCCAGAGGTGGCATGTGGTCGAGAACGGGCAGTTCAAGGCCTATCTCACGAGCCGCGAGCTGGCCAAGGTCGAGGGGAACACGCGCAGCCGCGGCTGCAACCGATCGATGGGATGGAACCGCATCCCCATCATCCGAATTCCGAATCTGGGCCTGGCGCCCGGAACCTGGAACCTGGACGATCTCATCGCCGACACCGAGGACGGCGTCTGGATGGAGACGAACCGGAGCTGGTCGATCGATCAGATGCGGCTGAACTTCCAGTTCTCCACGGAAATGGCATGGGAGATCAAGAAGGGCAGAAAGACGCGCATGCTGCGAGGAGCCACCTATCAGAGTCGCACGCCCGATTTCTGGGGAGCCTGCGACGCCGTCTGCGACGAGTCCTGGTGGAAGCCCTATGGCGTGATGAACTGCGGCAAGGGAGAGCCCGGGCAGATCGCCCGCATGACGCATGGGTCCTCGCCGGCCCGATTCCGCAAGATCAAAGTGGGGGTGAGCGAATGATCAGCGAAAAGGAATTCCGCAGGATCAGCGAGAAGGTCCTCGAAAGCAGCCCCGCGGAGGAAACGGAAATTCTTCTGGGCGGCGGCACCGAGAACCTGACGCGCTTCGGCGAGAATCGCATCACGCAGAACGTGGCCGAGGAGCGCTACGAGATGCGCATCCGCGTGAGACAGGGACAGAAGATCGGCGTCGCCATCGGCAACGATCTCTCCGACTCGGGCCTGAAACGCTGCGTCGAAGAGGCCGTGGGCATCGCGGGCGTGGCAGGGGAGGATCCCAGCATCCAGCCTTTCACGACCGGGGATTCGCGCAGCGAGAAGGATTCCTGGGACGCGGCGACCGCGAAGGTCTCCGCCGAAACGCGGGCCGAATGGGTAGCCGAAGCCGTGGACATCGCCCGTTCCAAGGAAATGGAAGTGGGCGGCATCGCGCTCGACAGGGAAGGCACCATCTTCGACTACGGCGAGATCGGCCCCTTCGGCGTGGCCAACAGCGCCGGACTCTTCCGCTATGGGCAATTGACTTCCTCGGCCTTCGAGGTCAGCGCGAAGAAGGGCGAGGGCGCCGGTCGATCGCGCAAGTCCTCCTTCAGCGTGAAGAACATCGACGCCGGGGCGGTGGCTCGCGACGCCTGCGAGCGCGCCGAGGCCAGCCTGAATCCGCGCGATCTGGATTCCGGAAAATATACGGTGATCTTCGAGGCCGAGGCCGTGACGGACCTGGTCTTCTTCCTGGGCTACCTCGGATTCAACGGCCTGAACGTGGCCGAGGGGCGCAGTCCCCTGGCGGGCAAGCTGGGCGAGAAAATCTTCGGCGAGAACATCACCTTCCGCGAGGACCCCGGCAATTCCGCGCTCCACGGCCTCACCTTCGATGGAGAGGGCGTCGATACGCGGAAGATGGATCTCATCCGAAACGGCGTGGTGAAGGGCTTCTACCAAGACCGCCGCAGCGCCGCGCTCACGGGTCAGGAACCGACCGGCCACGCCATGGCCCAGCCCAACAGCTGGGGCGCATTCTCCCGTTTCCCCGTGCTGGACGGCGGGGAGGCCAGCCTCGACGAGATGGTGGCCGGCCTGGACCGCGGGGTTCTGGTCACGAGACTCTGGTACACGAACGTGGTCGATCCCATGCGAATGATCGTCACGGGCATGACCCGGGATGGCACCTTCCTGGTCGAGGACGGGAAGATCCAGGGCGCCGTGAAGAACTTCCGTTTCAACCAGAGCCTCCTGGATTTCTTCGGAAATGTGGAGGCGCTGGGCAAGGTGCAGGACCTGGGAGGAATGCTCCTGCCGCACCTGCGCGTGAAGGATTTCAACTTCAGCAGCTCGACGGATTTCTAGAAGTCTTAGGGACTCATCGACCGCGGCGAGATTCTTCGCCCCCTTCCGGATTTCGGGAGGGGGCGGTCTTGAATGGGCCCGCTAAGCCTCACATTTGCCCGACCTTGCGGCTGCATGGTATAATTGGGCATCCGGTTCCAAGAGATGCGCCTCCGAGGCGGTCTCCCAGCTCAGGCATCCATGCACCGCAATTTGGAGGACCCGATGAGATTCGCTCCTTTCGCCCTCGTTCTATTTCTGCTCCTACCCTCGCTCGCCCTTGCCGTGACCTTGGAATTCTCATGGCAGAACTCCGCGCGCTTCGAGGAGGAGATGGACGCCGCCACCTTTCGTACGGAGGTGGCCGGTCGGCCGGCACTGCCCTTGGAAGCACTGAGCTTCGTCATTCCCGAAGGCATGCGCGTGAGGGATGCGCGGCTGATCGCGCCCGAGAGCGAGTCTTTCATTCTCGCCGATCCGCTTCCCCGATTCGAGGGTCTGATTGGATCGGAGGGCAGCATCGGCGCGCTCTCCTCCCAGGATTGGGGCGTATTCCCCGAGCGACATCTGCTGTCCTGGTCCACCGTCTCCTACCGGGGCATCCGCACGGCCGAACTCGTCCTGGCGCCCTGGCTCTGGACGCGGGAGGATTCGGGCGAGACGATTCAAAGTCTGCGGAGCGCCACCTTCCGCATCGATTTGGAACCTGATCCCCAGGCCATCGCTCCCCTTCGAGCCCGCGAGGCGAACTGGAAGCGCTCGCTCGCGAAGGTCGAGGCCAGAGTTTTGAACCCGGAGGATCTGGCCGCGCGCGCGCCGCGTCCCGAATTGGAGGACGGCGGCGGCCTGTTCAGACCTCGGGCGATGCCCAGCGTCGAGGGCAGCGGCGTCGATATGGTGATCGTCACCACGACCGAACTCGAAGGTCTTTTCCAGGAGCTGGCCGACTACAAGACCGTCATGGGCATCAGCACGGTCGTGCGAACCCTGGACTGGATCTACGGGAACTATCCGCAGGGCGCCGATCCGCAGGAGACCCTGCGCCGCTTCATTCAGGACGCATACCGGAAGTGGGGGATCGAATTCTTGATTCTGGCCGGGGACAGCCAATTCATTCCCGCGCGATATGCGCGTTCGAACTTCATCTATCCGCCGGTCCTGCTTCCCAGCGATCTCTACTACGCCGCCCTGGACGGAAACTGGAACGCCGACGGCGACCAGTATTTCGGCGAGTCCACCTATGGTGGAGTGGACGGAGACGACGCCGATCTGGCGGCGGACGTCCTGATCGGCCGCCTGCCCGTCAGCGACGTGGAAAGCGCCTCTCTGATCATCGAGAAGATCATTACCTACGCGGAATCGCCGAACCTGGACTACCTGAGCGAGGCCACCTTCCTGGGAGAAGTGCTCTTCCCCGACGACTACGAGCTGGGAGATCCCGACGAATCCATCACGCGCAACGGCACGGAATACTGCGAGCCGATCTACAACGAGTTCCTTCCTCCGCAGATCAACGGGCGGCGACTCTACGAAACCTATTGGCTCTATCCCGGCTCGGAGCCGGAACTGCTGGCGACGGTGATATCCGATCTCAACGAGCGCGCGCACTTTGTCCATCATGTGGGGCACGGCTTCCGCTACAACATGTCAGTGGGCGAGGGGAACTTCATGATCGAGGATGCCGAGGCCATGAACAACGGCCTGGACCACCTCATCAACGTCTATGCCATGAACTGCACCTCCTGCGCCTTCGACTACAACTGCCTCGGCGAGGCCTTCCTGCTCGCGGAAGAGGGCGGCGGACTGACCACCATCGGATCGGTGCGCGAGGCCTTTCCGCAGACGGCCGTTTACTATCAGGACGCCTATTGGGAGTCGGCCTTCGCCGACAGCTGCTCGATCGGCGAGTCCTTCACCTGGAGCCACAACAAGTATGTCGCGCAGGGACAGCTCGAAGGCAGCCACCGATGGACTCAGCTCGCGATCATCCTGCTCGGCGATCCGAGCACGGAGCTTTGGATGGATCGCCCCGACACCCTGGCGCTCGCCCTCACCGAGCCCTTCACGCTTTCCAGCGACACCCTCAAGGTTTACTTGAGCGAGGATGGTAATCCTATTGGAAACGCTAAGGTTGTGGCGGTCAAGAGTGGCGAGGACAGGGCGACGGGATTCACCGATGCGATGGGCCTGCTGAGCCTGCCCTTCCATGCCGACTCACCCGGCACGGTGGAAATCCACGCCACGGCCAACAACATGCTGCCCCTCCATGTGGAGATCGACGCCGACGCGGACGCGGGTCCGCGCCTTTCCGTGGCCGGGCTCCTGCCGCAGGACGATCCCGCCCTCGATGCCGCAATCCAGGGGAACGCCGACGGCAGGGCCGACGCGGGCGAGTGGCTGCGCCTGGCTTTCACCCTGCGCAATCTGGGCGACGCGCAGGCCAGCGCGCCGATCGTCACGCTCGCCTCCCCCGGTGGGGAACTGACGGTGCACGAGGCCTCCACGGCCGCGCTCGCGGACATCCCGGCCGGCGACAGCCTCGAGCTGGACCTGAGCTTCCTCGTCTCCAGCGACTTCGATCTTTCCGACCGCAGCAGCGTGCTTCTGGATTTCCAGTTCAGCTACGGCGAGGGCCAGTCGAACGATCTGGCCGATCTCGACTTCGCCGCGCCGGATCCGCGCCTGCTGGCTTTCACCCTCGATGACAGCGCGGGCGACGGCGACGGCGAGATGGACGCGGGGGAGACGGTCATCTGGACGCCCGAGTGGAAGAACTACGGCAACACTCCCATCGAAGGTTGGCAGGCCACGATGAGCGCACTGGATCCCGAAGGCGCGGTGATCTCCGGTCCGGTGGCCCTGCCCCTTCTCGGATTGCTCGAGGACGACTCCTCCGCGGGCATCCAGCTCAGCGAAAGCGACACGGCGACGCCGCACAGATTCGAACTGCTGCTCAGCGGACCTCTCGGCGAAACGCGCAGGGACACGCTGACGCTTCGGCGTCCCGCCGCGCCGGGCGCGCCCCTTCTCGATTCGAGCCGGGAGCCCACGATCATCGATCTGGTCTGGGAGGAGCCCGACAGCAATGCCGTGGGCTATTTCGTCCTCATCAGCCTCAGCGAGGGCGGACCCTACGAGAGGCACAACAGCGAACCCAGCTCCTATACCTATTACCGGGCGGACGGGCTCACCGAGAGCACGCGCTACTACTTCGTGGTCGAGAGCGTCGATTCCTCGGGATTCAGAAGCGCGATCAGCCCCGAATCGACCGAGAGCACGAATCCCTCGATGCAGGCCGGTTGGCCGGCCGATACCGGCCTGGGCACGGCCAGCAGTCTCGTTATCGGCGACCTGGACGGCGACGGCGACAAGGAAATCGTTTCGGGTTCCAATCGCATCTACGCCTGGCACCACGACGGGGCCGAGGTGCGCGACGGCGACGCGGATTCCGGCACCTACGGCGTCTTCTCGGATCTGGGAGAGCGCTACACGGCGAGCATCGCCATGGCGCAGATTGATCCGGCCAGTCCGGGACTGGAGATCGTCGCCGCGAGCCGGGAGACCCAGGAGTTCTTCGTGCTCGACGGCGAGGGCAATGTCCTGCCCGGTTTCCCGAAGTCGCACAGTCTATGGAGCTGGGCCACGCCTTCCGTGGCCGACGTGGACAACGACGGCTTCATGGAAATCTTCGACATGTGCCTGGACGGAAACCTCTACGCATGGAATCACGACGGCACGCCCTACCTCGGGAATCCGAACGGCATCTTCGCGGGCGGCATCGGGAGCTGGAGCAAGTCCAGTCCCTCGCTCGGCCAGCTCGACGGGGATCCCGAGCTGGAAGTGGTAGTCGGGACGAACTGGGGTGTGGTCTGGGTCTGGGAACACGACGGCAGCGTGAAGAGCGGCTGGCCCAAGGGCGTGAGCGAGCCGGTGAACTCCAGCGCATCATTGGGAGATCTGGACGGCGATGGTACTCTGGAAATCGTCCTGCTCGGCGAGGCCGATCGACTCTACGCCTTCAACGCGGACGGGAGCGATCACGCTCCCAACTTCCCCGTCACCCTGATTTGCAACGCCGGCGGTCTGGCGCCCAGCCCCGTGCTGGTGGATTTCGAGGATGACGGCGAGATGGAAATCGTGGCCGTCGGCGTGATCGGCTATCACAGCATGGACGTGGTGATCTACGATCAGCTCGGCGTCGTGCAGAACGGCTGGCCCATTCATCTGGACGACAGCAGCGAGAGCAGCCCGGTGGTGGTGGACCTCGACGGCGACCGCGAGCTGGAGATCCTGCTGGGAACGGAAGCCGGATATCTCTACGCCTGGGAGAGGGACGGAAGCTCCGTGCCCGGATTCCCCATCCTCACCGAGGCCGAGCTGAGGAGCTCGCCCACGGTCGATGACATCGACGACGATCTCGACGTGGAGGTCACGCTCATGGGCTGGGACTCTTGGGTCTATATCTGGGACATGCCCACGGGCTACTACAACGGACTCGCCCATTGGCGGATGTTCCGGGCCAATCCCGCGCGCACGGGAGTGTTCACGCGGGAAGACCAGATCACCGACCTCGAGGAGACGGCCGCCGCTCCCGCCGAGGGTCTGCTCTATCCGAACTACCCCAATCCCTTCAATCCGAAGACCGAGATTCGTTTCGCCACGCCCGCCGGAAGCGGCATGACCGATGTGAAGCTGGCGGTTTACGACATCCAGGGACGTCTGGTGAGGACGCTCTTCGAGGGGGGGCTTACGCGCGGCAGCACGCATCGCTATGAATGGGACGGACTCGATGATCGGGACAGGCCCGTGACCAGCGGCGTCTATTTCGCCAAGATTCGCATGGACGAGACGAAGCAGTCCCGGAAGATGCTTCTATTGAAATAGAGAGTCGGGAGGGTGGCTCCCTCCCCTCACTTGAGCTTCGCAAATCGTTCGGGGAGGGAGCCACCCTCCCCGTTCTCTATTCCACCACGAAGTTCGGCGCGAAGTCGGCGGGCGAGGGAATATTGCCGGCCTTGAGCCACGCCTCCATCACGTCCCGGGGAAAGGCGTCCAGGACCACCGCCTTCTGCGACCTCGCGAGTACCGTGAAGCCGTCTCCGCCGCCGTAGAGGAAATCCAGGGTCGCCACGCTGTACACGGCCTCGGGATCTAGAGGCTTCCCGCCGATGAGAATCTCCACCGCCCGTCCACCTTCGATCCTGTAGCTCGCGCCGGAGATCTGCGCGAAACGACCCGTGTCGTGGTTCGCCGCCAGATAGTCGAAGAGTTCCCGGAGAATCTCGCCGCGGAAAATGATTCTGACGATGCGGTTGTCGAAGGGCAGCAGCGTGAAGATGTCGCCGCGGGTGATCGGTCCCGCGGGCAGGCTGATGCGATATCCCCCCACGTTCTGGAGTCCTATGTCCGTCCCGGCCTCCTGGCGCATGAGTTCGGCGACCATCTGGCCGAGCGGGTTCGGTCTGCTCGATTTGTCGTCCATATTGAAATTGCCGGCGAGGCTGCCGACTTCCACTGCCATCTCCCGATCGACGATCACGGCCGCCTCTTCGATCATGGCCCGGATCATCGGATTCTCGGGAAGATTGTCATCCACGGGGATCAGCTCGTGTTCCATTTCCCAGCGTCCCGACTCCCGCCAAAGCATGAGCTTGCCCAGGTTGTATCCATAGGCGCCCGTCGTGCAGATGAGGGTTTCGTCCACGAGTTCGGGCTCGTCCAGAAAATGGTGACTGTGCCCGCTGATGACGATCGGCAGGCCGGGCACCTCGGCCGCGATGAGGAGATCCTCCTCAAGTCCGCAGTGGCTGAGCAAGAGAGTGAGGTCGGCTGCGTCGGGACGAGCGTCCAGCCAGCGCCTCAGCGCTAGGGCCGGATCCTCCAGAAGTAACTCGCCGCGCGTGACCACGCCGGTCACCTCATCCAGTTCCGCGGTGATGAGCCCCACGACATCGATGGTGAATCCACCGTGATGCAGCCGAGTCGAAGCCGGCAGGAGGGGGCTCGCATCCGGCAGGAACAGATTGGCGCAGAGCAGTGGAAAGGCGGCTTCCGAGCTGGCGCGGAGGAAATTCTCGTGACCGTCGTCCAGCTCGTGATTGCCGAGGGCGAAGGCGTCGCAGGCCATGGCATCCAGCAGACGCATCCCCAGCTCGCCCCGGTAGAAATGATAGAAGGGCGTGCCCTGGAAGAGGTCGCCTGCGTCCATATAGATCAGGCGATCGCCGTGACGCTCGCGCAGCTCAGCGATCGCCCCCGCGATGCGGGCGAATCCGCCGCGCGACTCGCCGTCTCTCGACTCGAAGGGCCGGTAGCGCGCGTGCAGGTCGTTGGTGTGGACGATCACCAGGTCGGGTTCTCGGTCCGGGCGCGCGGGAGCCTCGGAGGGCTGGAAGAGCAAGAGGATCGCGAGTAGCGAGAGGATCGGGCGAAGGCCTGGCATGGGCACCTCTATTTGAGCTTGAGGGAGGAAGGGGCAAACCCTATGATTCGCGCGTGCTCCAGACAGGGGGGAATTATGAGTTTCGGTACGGGGAATGGCAAGGCTCTATTGGTGACAGCGCTCTCGATCGCAGCCGCCCTCTTCGGCTGTACCTCCAATCCCGATGCGCCGGTGCTCGTGAATCACGCTCCGGAAATCCACTCCCTTGCGTTGGGCGGCGGAAGACCCGTGATCGGCGCGGGCATGTCGATCAGCATCTCGGTCTCGACCAGCGACATCGACGGGGACGCGCTCAGCTACCTCTGGGAGCCCGAGGGCCAATTCTCCGGCTCGGGCCCGCAGGTGACCTGGAATGTGCCGAACGCCTTTGAAACGGTAAACGTCAAGTGCACGGTCAGCGACGGCGAGTTCGAGGACAGCGCGAGCCGGAATGTGGAGGTGGGCAGGATTCTGGTGCCGGGAGACGTGGGGGAGCCCTCCGGCGGGCAACTGCACTGGGACGGGGGCGGCGCACCCTTCTACATCCTGCGCGGAGAGGTGGAGATCGCGGAAGAGACCGAGCTGGTGATCGACGGCGGCACGACCTTCTGGTGCGATTCCGGCAGCAAGCTGACGCTCCGCGGCGGTTTCCGCGTCGAAGGAACGAGCTACGATACGGATACAGCCTTCTTCAAGGCCTGGTCCTCCGACGGTTCATCCCATGACTTCTGGAAGGGCATCTTCGTCAACTCTCCTGAAATGGCCATCGACATCCAGGGGCTCTATCTCAAGAACGCGGAGTACGGCCTGGACCTGAACCTGGGCACAAGCCAGACTTTGGACCTTCGCAGCAGCAAGTTCGAGCGATGCGATGTGGGCCTCGGCGCGCAGTTCATCGAGGTGGTCGGCGAAGGGCTCTCCTTCGAGGAGTGCGGAGTCGGCCTTCTGGCCGCCAGCCTCGACACGCTGCTTCTGACGGGATGCTCATTCTCGAACTTCGAGGAATACGGATTCCGCGTGTCCTCCAGCGAGGGCTCCTGCACCGGCGCTCTCTTCAGCGGCGACAAACCCGCGGCCTTCTTTTCCCCGGGCAGCGACATCACCTGCACGGGGAATGTCTTCCGGATCGAAAGTCCGGTGAATTTCCTGGTCTTCGGTGAGGATTTCGGAAGTCAGACCCTCGACTTCCGCTGCAATTATTGGGGCGACGGCCTGGATACGCCCGCTCACATCTGGTTGCGGATCGACCGGCCCGGCGGCCAGCCGGATCTGCTGCTGGAGCCGATCGCCGATTCCGAGTTCGAGTCATGCGATCTCCGCCCATGAGATTGCGCTTCCGGATCAGCCGTGCTAGCGTGACCTCGTGAAGCCGAGCAAGAATTCCCCCTACGATCGGGTGCGAACCCTGCCGAACGCGCTCAGCGCCGCGCGGATGCTTCTGGCCGCGCTGGCGGCCGCCCTCTTCATCGTGTGGGGGCCGAGCATCATCGCCGTTCTCCTCTGCACCGTTGCCGCCTTTCTGGATCTTCTCGACGGCTGGATCGCCCGTCGCTGGGGACAGATCACGCGACTCGGCGAACACCTCGATCCCCTGGCCGACAAGATCCTCGTCTCCGTGATCTTCATCGCGCTCGCCGCCTTTTCCCGCAGCACGCTCCTTTGGATCATCGTGCCCCTTCTCCTGATTCGCGAGTGGGGGATCACCTGGCTGCGCGAGGCCTATCATCAGTCCACCGGCGAATCCATTCCCGCCGGTCGCCTCGGCAAGTGGAAGATGATCGCCCAGGTGCTGTTCGGGAACTTCTTCCTTCTCTGGCTGGCGCTTCTCCCCGAGGGCTCCGATCCCGGAGCTCTCTACCGCGGGCTGCTCGTACTGGCCCTTCTCCTCATCCTCCTGCTCTCCTACACCTCGGGACTCCGCTATCTCCTGAGGATGAGGAGGCGGGGCACGAGAGTCTGATTCCCCAAGTGGTATGCTCATTGCTTGTTACTCCCTCTAGTGCTTCCAAGAATATGAAACCAATGAAAATGCAATGATTTAGCAAGGGGAATTGAGGTCGCTTGGAGCCGGATGGCACACGAGCGGCCGGAGAGTGGCCAGTGAAGATCACCTTCAATCCAGATATCGAGAACCGGAATTCAACTGGCGCGGAGCTTCTGACGCGGCTAGGAGCCCTGACCGAGCCGACGGAGCTGGCCGCCTGGATCGGCGAGGCTCTCGAACTTGCTGACCTTTCGGACCGGGGCTGGCTGCTCTGGCAGGGGGATGAGAGTTGGGTCCTTCACCCCCTCCGGGGCGAGAAGTCCATCGAGCTCGAGGCGGAGCATCCCCTGGTGAAGGCCGTCGCCGCCCTGAACCTCGGCGACCTCGTCCCCGGCGGCCTCCTCGAATCCGGATCCGCCTGGACCGTGCATCCCCTGACGCCCGAGGACGCATCGATGCGCGTGCTTCTATTGCTCCAGGAAATGGGCCCCGAGGACCTTTTCTCTCTGAGCTCGCTGGCCGCCGAGAGACTCGTCCTGCGCATGGGACGGGCGGCGATGAATCGAAGAACCGCCGAGGTGGAGGAGCAGCAGGCCAGCTTCCTCAGCATCATCAATCACGAGTTGCGCACGCCCTTGACGGCCATCCTCGGATTCGCGGATCTGACGCTCGACCTTCCCGTGGTCCAGGCCGACCGGATCCTGCGGCAGTTCCTCGAGGGAATCCGTTTCTCGGCCAGGAACCTGAATCAGCGAATCAGCGAACTCCTGACCATGGGAGGCATCTCCTCCGCCTCGCTTCAGGTCGAGCGTGAGGCCTGTCCTCTGCCCGTACTGATGGAGGAATTCCGCCTTCAAGTCCTTCCCGACATCGTCGGGCATGAGCGCGTGTCGATTCCGGACGAGCTTCCCGAACTGGTGCTGCGCGCCGACAAGCAGCACTTCCTGCGCATCCTCACCCACCTCGTGGACAATGCCCTGAAGTTCACCGCGCCGGGAGAGTCCGTCGAGCTGCGTTTCAGTTTTCTGAAGGGGCGCCGCGCCTCGGACACCGGCGACTACCTGCGCGCCGACGTGATCGACACGGGGCCCGGCATTCCCGAAGCCGAGAGGGAAAAGATCTTCGAAAAATTCTACCAGGTGGAGTCCATCGATACGCGATCCCGCGGCGGTCTGGGACTCGGGCTGACCCTGGCGCGCGAATTCACGGAGGCGATGGGGGGCAAGCTCTGGCTCGACGGAGAATCGGTAGCGGGCTCGACCTTCTCCTTCACTCTGCCCTTGGCCGACTAGCCTTCCCCGGGCGCGAAAAAGCGGATCTCGAAGGGCACCCAGCAGGCGGCCGCCCGTCCCTGCTCGAGGGCCGGCCGGAACCTCAGACTCCTCACGATCCGTTCGGCCTCCGCGGCGCAGGCCTCGCAATCGTAGGACTCGAGCAGCTCCCAATCGCTGACGCGACCGTCCGCCTCCACGCGAAGCCGGAAACGAAAACTTCCCCCTCGCTCCAGCTCTCGCAGAATCGATTCCCTGGGCCATTCCTGGTAGAGCAATCGGGCGGCCCTTCTCTGGCCCTCCCCCGTTCCCTCGCCGCTGGCGGCTCCCGCCGCCTCGGGAACCGCATTCTCGGCATCGCTCCCTCGACCGGTCTCCGAGCTCGGGGGAGTTTCCGTGAATTCCTCCGTGGCGGGCTCGGGCGGCGCGGGGGGATCGTCGATGGGGGAAGGATCGGGCGGCTCTTCCCGGATCGGCGCCGCCTCCAGATCGCGGGGATCGCTCGTGTCCCAGAGGATTTCCGGCAACTCCCGTCCCGCCTGGCTCCAGGGGCCGAGATTCCGGTCGCCCTGCCCGAGCAGGCCGCCCACGAAACGCGGGAGCAGGTCCGTGCTCAACCAGAAGAGCAGGATCAGGGCGATCAGGATGACCGGGATCCATCGATAGGGACTCGGACGCATGGCTTCCCTTCTGGCCGGCGGCGGGAACGGGGCTTGCACCCATCCCGATAGGAGACTTATAAATCTTGCAGTCCCCCTCCATCAAGCAGTCCTTAACGGAGCCCCATGCCCCCGATTCTCGAGAAACTGGCCGAACATCTGCGCCATAGGCCGCACGAACCCCTGCGCCTCACGGGATTGCGCTGGTACGCGGGCGATGGGGGACCGGCCCGCGGCGAAGCGCTGGCCCTCTTGGACGGGAAATTCATCGCGAAGGCGCCCGCAGAAGCGGCTTCCCTGGATCTTTCGGGCCTGACCCTGCTGCCCGGCCTCTGCGACGCCCACCTTCATCTCTTCGGCGAGGCGCAGCGCCGCCTGCGCGTGGATCTTTCGGGCATGGATCGTCGCGAACTGCTCTGGGAGCGCCTCGCGACCTGTGACGAGGAAGGTCCTCTCGCGGCCTTCGGATGGGACGAGAGCGAGTGGGACGATCCCCGCTTTCCCACGCGCCGGGAACTCGAGGAGCGCATCCCGGGTCGCGAGATCATGCTGGTTCGCGTCTGCGGCCACGTGGCGGTGGCCAGCGGTCCCGCGCTGTCCCATCTCGAATCGCGCCCGAAATTGGGCGACCTGGAAACCGGCCTTCTCCTGGAGGAGGAGGCCAACGCGCTGCGGCGGCACTACGCCATTCCGGCCTCGCGCCTCGTGGAAGAGGCCGGCTCGGTGGCCCTGGAACTGGCCTCCGAGGGCCTCACGACGGTAACGGAGATGGGGGCCGCCGCCCTGGGTGAAATCATGCCCCTGCTCGACGACGATTTTCCCCTGCGCGTGGAGTGCTACCATGCCGTGACGGCCGGCAGTTCGCTGGACATGCAGGTCGGCGATTCGGGCATCCATCGCCTGCTCGGCCGGAAATGCTTTCTGGACGGTTCAATCGGCGGGCGCAGCGCGGCTCTGGAACTGGACTATCTCGAGGGCGGTCGAGGCGAGCTACTCTGGCAGGACGGGGAACTGGACGCGGCCCTGGAGGACGCCTTCGCAGGCGGACTCGGCGCGGCCCTGCACGCCATCGGCAGCCGGGCCGTGGATCAGGCCCTCGCGGCCGTGGAACGGGTCGGAGCGCCGGAGGGAAGGGTACGGATCGAGCATCTGGAAACCGCGCGGACCGATCAGCTCGAGACCATGGCTCGCCTCGGTGTCGGCGCGGGCTTTCAGCCCAATTTCCTCGATCGATGGGGAAGGCCCGGCGGGCTCTACGAGCAGCGTCTGGGGCAAGGCTGGCGACGGCATTTCCCCGGTCCGGGAGCGTTGCGCGCCGCGGGTCTGAGACCGGCCTACGGGACCGACGGCATGCCCCGCGATCTCTGGGCCGCCCTTCGGGCCTCGGTGGATTCGCACTTGCATTGCGAGGACGCGGACCGTCCCGAAGAGGCCTTGGCCGCCGTCACCGGCGACGCGGCGAATCTGGCGGGACGCGGAGACGGGCGGGGTCGCGTGGCACCGGGTCTGGAGGCCGATTTCGCGATCTTCGCCGACGATCCCCTGGCCGATGGATTTCGCGCGAGACCGATTTCGCTGATGACCGTCAGGGCCGGTCGGCAGACCTGGCCGATCGAAGAAGGGAAGGCGTGACCATGAAACGGCTGCTTTGGATTCCCCTGCTCATCCTCGCCTGTTCCCCGGAAGAGGAGAGCGCCGATCCGCCTCGATACACGCTGGAGGCCGTCTCGGGCGGAGGGCAGGAAGGGGTGGTCACCGAGACCCTGGACGAGGATCTGGTCTTCAGGCTACGGGATCAGTTCGGCGGGCCTCTATCCGGTGAGCGCGTGGTTTTCGCTTTGAGCGAGGGGACGGGCAGCTTCGATCCGCCGGAGGCCTTCACTGGCGCCGAGGGGCGCGTCGCCTGTTCGCTGACTCTCGGAACGAGGGCGGGAACGGTCGTGGTGGCGCCCGAGCTTCCGGATCTCGAAAGCCTCGACAGGGTCGAGACGCTATCGGCCAACGCTCTGCCGGATACGCCGGCGGCCCTGGCCTGGGTTCGCGGCGACGGACAGAAGGACGCGCCGGGCCTCCAGTTGCTCGTGCCGCTGGAAGTCGAGGCGCAGGACATCCACGGCAATGCCGTGGCGGGCGTCAGCGTGGATCTGAGCGCCTCGGAGGGATCTTCGGCTTACCCGGAGCAGCTCGTCACGGGATCGGCCGTGGTTCTTTGGACCCTGGGAGACGAGCTCGGCCTCTATGAGCTTTCGGCCGAATCGGCGGGGCTCGCCGGCGCCGTCGCCCTGGCCCGCGCGGACGATCCTCCGAGCGTGAGCTCCTGGACGAGCAACGCCGACGAGGGAGATCCCGTGACGGTCACCGGCGAGAACTTCTGCGAGACGGCCGAGCACAACACGCTGACCCTGGGCGGCCTTCCGATGGTGGTCGCCGAGGCCGATGAGAATTCGCTCACGGCGATCGTGCCGGTGGGACTGAACCTCGGCCAGCACCTGATGACGCTCCGCGTGGGATCGCAGGAAGCGGAGTTGCCCGAGGGCGTTACCCTGCAGGTGGAGGTGAGCCTTTCCCTTGGGAGCGTTCGCGACTATCCCTTCGTGGAAGGCGAAACGATAGTGCCCGTCTCCGCCTTTTCGGCGGGCAGCGAGTATGTGGCGATCACCTACAGCCTGCGGGATCGCGTGCCCTACGCGGGCCAGAACGTCATGCTCGAGGAGGCCGTTCCCGAACCCTTGTTCCCGGATAGAACCCGCGACGCGCTTCTAGACTTTCACGCCCGCCTGCTCTCGGTTCGAGGCAGCGAGCCTGCCGGACCCTGGACGCCTTACGCTGGAGACAGGGAGAGCCGCGTCTTCAATATTCTCTCCGACATCAACGGCTACACGAACGATCCAGCTTCCTACGACCAGATATCCGCGGACCTGAGATACCAGGGCGCGCATGTAATGATCTACGTGGACCAGCGGGATGCCGGCGGCTTCACGCAGGAGCACACCAACGAACTCGGGCAGATCTTCGACTCGCTGATCCATCCGATAGATTGCGGCGCCTTCGGGCAGGAGAGCGACTTCGA
>Ga0180429_10002244_pt1 | contig 16045 bp, 17 predicted proteins | sample SS_ome_FD_132428 | JGI IMG/M metagenome (GOLD analysis project Ga0180429, IMG submission 132428) | Hypersaline lake sediment archaeal communities from the Salton Sea, California, USA - SS_1_S_1 metaG | ecosystem: Environmental > Aquatic > Non-marine Saline and Alkaline > Hypersaline > Sediment ...
CAGAAGATCGATGAAAAGCACGTAGTCCCGGTCATCTGAAAAAATAGACTCGAACCGTCGGCCCCTGTTCATAACATGATACCAAGCGCCAGGATATTCTATCCGAAGGGGTCGTGACATGGCATGGACATAGCAGCAAAAAGAGCTATAATCAAATGTAGACTTGACCCCTTTATTTGACCCCTTTAGACCCCCTTACGCTTTACAGCACCCAATGCGGCCGGTCGGCCATCCAAGTGCGAACCGTTTCCCGCAGCCCGTCTTCAAGCCCCGGTGAAATGTAGAAGTGCGGTTGCAGGAGGTCGGTGTCCGGGGCGATCACACCGTCGCGCACGGCGGTCCGCGCCAGTGCGGTGTCGGGGTAGATCCGCAGGCCCACGGTCAGTTTGACCGTTTCCAGTTCGAGGGAATCCGCGAAAGCGAGGCTTTGAACCGCCGTCTCCCGGGTCTCCCCGGGCCCGCCCAGGAGCAGGAAGCCCATGCGGCCGATACCGTGATCAGCCAGCAGGCGGGCCGACTCCCGAACATCTTCCAGGCTGAAACGCTTGTGCATGGCGTCCAGGATCGGCTGGAACCCGCTCTCAAACCCCAGGGACACATCCCGGCAGCCGGCGCGGGCCATGGCACGCACCAGGGTCTTACTCACGCGGCCGGGATAGATGATACCGCGCCACTCGATGTCCAGCCGGGCCGCGGTGATCCGGTCGCACAGCTCCCGGGCGTAGCCCTCCGGCAGGTTGAAGACATTGTCCACAAAAAAGATCCGACGGAAGCCGGCGGCCCGCCATTGGGCCAGCGACGCCACGACCGCTTCGGCCGAACGCTGGCGAATCAGGGCACCTTCGATGGCGGGGGTGGAGCAGTAACTGCACCTGAGCGGGCAGCCCCGGCGGGTCTGGATGGGCAGGAAATAGGACGGATTGTCGGCCAGACGGGCATCGAACAGGTCGGGGGCGGGCAGCGGCATCCGGTCCAGGGGCCGCTCGAAGATCCGCGGCGCCTGGAGCCCCCTGCCCCGGATATAGAGCCCCGGCACGTCATCCAGCGCCTTGCCCGCCGCCAGCCGGTCCAGCAGCATGACGAAGGCCGCTTCGCCCTCGCCCTGGATGCCCAGGTCGGCCCCGGTGTAGTCCAGCACGCTCTCCGGGAAAATGCTGTACCCGGCGCCCCCGAGCACGACCGGCACGCGGGCATTCGCCTTGCAATACGCCACCACCGAGCGGGCCTCTTCCAGCAGAAAGCGCGGGTTGGCGCTGTCCTGGTCGTCGATGTTGCGGATGGAGATGCCGATGATCTCCGGCGCCGGGTCGGCGAGCGCGTCCTCGAGAAGCCGCTGCCAGCTCCCGACGGCCATCAGGTCGAGAAACCGCACGTCATGGCCGGCCTCCTTGAGGGCCGCGGCCACGCACCCCAGCCCCATGGGCAGGGTGGGCATGTTGATCGTTTCGGTGTTGGCGGAAATGAGCAGTAGGCGCATATGGCTCCCTTTCACCCTTTCTTACCAGACCGCCCGCCGGACAGGCAAGCGCGGTGTGGCCGCCCTGTCCGCGGCCCTCCCGTATCGCTCCAGAGGGGGGCATTCAGTGCCGGCTGCGATCGGCAAGGTAGGCCGCATGGGAGCCGTAGCGGCAAATGCGATTGTAATCGGCCAGGATGGCGCTGGCGGCAGCTTTGCCCAGCTTGGCCCTTAAAAGACCTTTAAGATACGTCAGGGTCTCCAGCGCGAGCCGGTTTCTGACAAAATCAAAGACGGGGAGGGCCAGAGGAAAGCCGGTCCGGTGGCGCATGAGCAAAATCCGGTAGGCGATCAGGCCCTTGTCGGGCATCAGGTCGCAGTTGAAATCGATGACCCTTGCGCCGACTGCCGCCGTGCAACCCCTCTCTATCAGCGTTTGGCGGCGATAATCATAGATGATCGCATTGATCGTGAAATCGATGCCGGCCAGCAAATTTTCCACGGTCGGTTCGAGATGGAAGATGTCGATCACCAGAAAATCGGGCAGCAGGCACAGGTCATATGGCAGGTCCGACAGGGCCGGGTGCCAGCGAATGCCCTTCAGGTCGGTGGGTTCCACCCGCTGGTCGCCGAGGGCGTCGCGCAGGGAAAAATCGCGGTCCAGCCCGCCGATAAAAATGTCGATGTCCCGCGGGGCGGGCGCGCTGCCGTGCAGTTCCTTGATGAGGATATCACGCACCGCGCCACCGGCGACGAAGATCTCCGCCGAACCGGGCAGGCGCGTGCGCAGCAGTTCCAGGTTACCGCCGACATCGGGCCGCTCGAAAAAGCGCCTGACAGTCTGGAGAAGCGTTTGATCCTCAACCGTGGTGATGCCTGTCATCATGGGAACCGTCCCGACGACCGGCCGATGCCCCTTTTCGACCGCAATCGCCTGTTGGTGGCCACCTGCCTTTGTAACCGGTGTTCATCCAGAAATAGGCAAATTGGGTGAGATCAAGTCGCACGAAAAATTGAACCGCAGGCATATGGGCGATATTCCGAGGAATCCATTTTTCGCGCAACGCCGATAGTTATCCGCCTTCGGCGGGTCGGGCAAATTGGCCATTTAGGGATTGCCACTATCTAGAAAATAGGCATGGTTGCCCGCCTTACAATAGACGACCGTGGCGCAAGGACGGCATGCCGGATCCGGTTCCGCCATCATTCCCCACGCCTGCCCGGCCCTTGGATTCTTCCAAAAAAAACCGCATTTTGTAGACAAATGGCGATGGGCACACGTCTATAACGTTAACAAAGATCCGCTGCACCGCGAGGATGGCCCAAAAGGGTGAACAAGCCCATGTGGAAACAGATAAGATATCGATTATGTTGGTGAAACGAACCGAAGCGGAAATACCCTCGGAGGCAGCGGGCTTTTCGACCTTCGATCTGGTGGAGAAAGCCCGAAATGGCGATCGAACGGCATTTCACAGGCTGGTGGACCAGTTTCAACCGGAGATCTATCGCATGATGTTTTACCGAACCCATTCCCGGATGGATGCCGAAGACCTCACCCAGGACGTGATGCTCAGGGCATACAAGCACATCAGGCGTTTGAAGTCGCCCGAGGTATTTCGCAGTTGGCTCTATCGCATCGCCGTCAATCGGGTAAAGGATTATTATCGCAGGAAACAATTCAAATCCCTGTTTGGGTTCGTGTCCATGGACCAGGAGGGGTTCCATGAAACCGACGAAATGGCACTGGCGCCGGAGGTGGACGGCGGCATGTCGAAAAAGGATTTCTGGAAGCAGATCGGCCGGATGCTGACCCGTCTGTCCGCCGTGGAGAAAGAGGTCTTTTTATTGCGGTTTTTCGATCAGTTGACCATAAAAGAGATGAGCGCAGCGCTCCATAAAAGTGAAAGCACCATCAAAACACATCTTTACCGCGCCCTGCGCAAGTTCAAGGCCGTGGCCGGTCAATTCCATGGCCTCCGGGAGGGGTTATGACGCATCACGATCCCGATTTACATCTTGACGATGATGAATTGCTGCGGGCGATGATCGATCCGTCCGATCTGGGCGCCGCCCGACAGGCACACCTTCATTCCTGCAGGCACTGCCGGCGTCAAACCGAGGCGTTGACCGCGAGTTATCGCCGCCTGGGACAGATGGCCCGGGAGATGGCGCCTGAACCGCGGCAGGCCTTCCGGGTGCCGGCGGACAAGGCGCCGGGCCGCCCCCGGTACCTCAAGCCGGCCATGGCGCTGGGGGTGATGGGGGCCCTGGTTTTCGCCGCCACCCTGTGGCGTCCATTCACCCGCATTTCCCCTACGCCCACGACCATGGTGGCGGAAAAGTTTGAAAATGACGACCAGCTGATGGAAGAAATCGACGCCCTGGTGGAAGACGCCCTACCGGAAAAATACCGGCAATTGGCCGCCCTGCCGGGCGAGCGGTCCGTCGAGGATCTGGACGCGTTCATCGATTGGGTCGTGCCTTCCCCGGAGGATACGGTTGATTGGGAACAGTCGGGCACCCCGGAACGGGAAAGCCGCCAAGGGCCTTTAGCCCGCTATATTTCTACGGATAATGCAGAGAGAGGGATAGTATGAAGCTTAAACGGACACTCGGTATCGTGGTGGTTGTCGTCACAGTGCTGGCAATGTCGGGTACGGCAATGGCGCGCGGCTCATCCAAGTGGCGGTGGTGGCAGAACGAAAAGATCATCGCTCTGCTGAAGGTCACCCCGGAAGAGATCAAGAAGCTGGACGACGCTTATGTCGAATCGCGCCGCAGCATGCTGAAACTCAGGGGACGGGTGGAGGCGGAGCGCTTTGAACTGGAAGAACTGCTGAGTCGCCCTGAAATCGATGCGGACGCCATCCGGGAGCAGAACCGCAAAATGGAGTCCGCCCGCTCCGACCTGGCGGCGGAACGCTTGGATTTCCTGTTGAAATCCCGCGAAGTTCTCGGCCACAAGCGGTTCCAGAAACTCACCGAAATTCAACGCCAGTGGCGGGAGGAACGCCAGAAAAGGTGGGAGCAAAAGCAGGAGGAATAGGAACGCCAAAATTATCCCGGTATCGCACCATCGCCACCGAAACTGACCGTTCAAGACGCTGAAATGGGGCTATCTTAAATTGAAATGTTTTTGTTGTGCTGACTTACTTTGATCCGGCCCCACCCCTATAATGGTCAAACGTAGATTTGACCCCTTTACTGGCGGGCGATATGAATTGCACTCTTACCCTTGATGTACCCCACTACCTGGGAGACGGCATATTTTGGCGGAATTGATATCAGCATATGAAGATGGTCGCCACTCATATGGCCCTCGTGAATCTTGCTTTCCTTATGTGATGCCAACTCATGCAATACGTTGCCCAGATACCGGCGCAATTGCCCGAACAGAAGCTTCTTGCGATACTTTGGAATCCATACCAGGTGATACTTGCAATCCCATGCCGTGTGGCTTAAGCTTTGAATGTTGTTCATCGAAAGCCTCCTCGAACGTGATCTTTGAGCGGTTCACTATCGGTGAGGCTTTCGTTTTTTCCCGGAACTGTCAAACTCTGCGTGTCTCCCCGGCTAAGCCGGGGGTTTACCCAAGGTAATCATGGGCGCGTATGCGCAAGGAGCGTGACAGTGTTTCAAATGTGCACAAATGATTACACACAATCGTATTCAGACCTGTTCTTCGACCAGCTGCGCCGCACGATTGATCGGCTGCAACGCGACAACCGCCGGGATCCGCGCGAAGTCACCAATCAAGGCATGGAATTTGCTTGGAATACCCGTCATTCACCGGCAATGGACCACCAAAATTGACACGGGCTGACCATTGGGGAATGCGTCGGCCGCAGCCGACCCTTGCCGGGCTTTAAACCTGCAACGCTCGCGTTCGGGGACACGGCTGAAGCCGTGTCCCCGAACATGTTTCACCCCTCGCCAGCATCATTTTTTGACGGCATTTGTCCGACAACCGACGATGCGGATAGGTGCCACTCATTTTCCAACGACCCGACCGCCGGTTACCAGATGGGCCAAAGCAGCCGTATCCACCTGTCATAGCCCCTGCGGCAGGCGCTGCCTTCAAAACCCCCACCCCCCTCATCAGCCCTCTTTTGCCCTCGATCAACATCAAACGCTTTTTCGCGCCAATCGCCAAAAAAAACTCAAGAAAACCCCTTTAACGGACGATATAGAACATACAATCAGTAGATTATGGCGTTATGGCTATCATGCCACAGCGGCTGTCGGTCGCATCAGGGTACCCCTCAACGGGGGGGTCGAATGCAGACGGCACGCGGACTGATAAAGCGGACAGATAAAAAGGCAATAGACCGTGTTGAGAGAAAAACACACCGTTTTGATGGCGGTTCACAATGAGGAGCTTTTCTGGCTATCGACCGACGCGGCCGATCAGGGCCGGTGCTTATGGCGATTGCCGCTGGAAACGGTCATGGAAGGCCGGATCGGAACGCCTCCCTCCCCGGAAACCGTCAGGGGCAACAATCAATTTCTCTGCCTTGTGCCGGACCACTGGTTCGGTGTGGAGAGTTATCCCTTCAAGTCCAACAAGCCCAATCTCATCGAACCGTTCCTGGTACGCAAACTGTCCGCCGGCCACCCGAATCTCCATGCCATCGGCCAGTTTTTCAATTACAAAAAAGCGCCGGCCACTGACGGCTCGGACAACCTGTATGTCTATTACCTCAATGAAGAAAAAGCCTACCGTCTGAACAGCGCCCTGCGCAAAGCCAGCCTGGCGCCCTTAGGCTTCACAACACCGGCCTTTCTCTGGGAAGAAATGCTCAACAAGGCGTCCCGTGAGTTCAGCCAGGCGGGCTCGCTGCTGGTGCATATGGACCACCACGAGTGTCGGCTCTGCTTCTACTTCAATGGCAGCTACCAGTTTTCACGGCATGTGGTGCTCCCCGACGATGCCGAGAAAATCGGGGCGATCACTTATGAAATCAACCAGTCGCTGTACTTGTTCTCTCAAAAAACTAGAAGTGAACTCAAACAGATCTACCTGCTGGCCGCCGATCCCACTTCCGGTACGGCACTCAGCGAAGCCCTGGGCCGCGAACTGATCGACTGCGTCCCGTTGATTCCCGAACACCAGCGCGACCTCGTTCTCCCCGAAGTCCCTTTTCTCAGCGGATTACTTCCCAAGGGGCCGTTCGCCAAGAAAGCCTCTGTTTTCAGTGTGATTCACCGGCAGGTCAAACGGCAGCGGGAGTGGCGGCCGGTGCAGCTGACAGGCATCGCCGTCGGTTTGCTGCTGGTCCTGTTGCTGCTGGGGGAAGCGTTTATCCTCGACGGCAAACAACGCACCGCCGAAGATCAACGCCGCCAACTCCAAAACCAGATGCGGGCCTCGGCCGGCACGGTGCTGACGGATTATACCCAGGCCTTCGAACAGGTGATGCAGCGGGTCGATCGCCCCTCCTGTGCCGATGCGGCCCTGCGGACCATGGACAGCCTGCCGGCCAATGCACGATTGAAGGAGTTGGACATGTCATTGGCGCCCAACCCGGTCATTAAAGTGACGGCCCTGGTCGATGCACGCGATACGGATCAGCTGCGAGCGACCCTGTCCCAACTGATCACCAATTTACAGGCAACCTTCACGAGCGCGCAGCCGTTGTCGCTCAGTGACATCGATGTCGGACCGGCCCCGGACGACGACCGCCAGGGCCTGCCACGATTCACCATCGCCTTTCAACTGGAGTTGGCCTGATGTCGCGCATGAACCAATTATGGATGGCGACGGTCGTGATGTGGCTGGTGGCGGTTGGCCTGACCTGCTGGAACCTGTCCACGATCGAGGCGGTCGCTCTGGCACGCGATCAGAACGAGCGGCTGCGCAAGGAAATGATGTTTCACCGCCAGTATATCTCCAAACTGGAGTCCGTGCGCCAAACGGCGGACACCTATTTTTTGCAGGTGGATTCGATCAAGTTGGGGTTCTTAGGGGTCCAGAGTGAGCTCCAGTCCCTGGCGGCCGTTTTTGGGCTGAAAAATTTCAAGATCACCCGCCAGATGGGTCAGGCCACCCCAGAGCAGCTTCCGATCACGATCGCCTTCGAGGGAACCCTGGAGGGGGCCATGCAGTTTTTATTTTCCCTGCGCGAGTACCCGCATCTGCCGATCGATCATACCCGGATAAAACTGAGCATGGACCGCGGCGCGGAAGTGGCCATCGATCTTGCGTTGCAATTCCGCCTGAACCCGGTTGAGGGATTCGCCTCTCCACCGTTGCAAACCACCCGTTATCCAGTGCCCAGCGAGGGAAGCTCGTCATGATGATCTGGGGCAATCGGCGCAGATTGTGTTTCGGCAGCTGGATACTGGCGGCCCTGGTGTTGATCGGCCTGAACGGTTTCCACCTCATGGCGCTGGAAAACCAACCGCTGGTCGGGCATTCGCCGACCATCAAAGCGTTGCGTCTCAACCTCGGTCAGTATGAAAACAGGCTGAACGCACCGGATCTATCCTCTGATGACAAGCGTCTGCACCCCATATTGATCCGCTACGCCAAACCGCCGACACCCGCGCCGTCCTCCATCGCGCCGGCAACTGACGTGGCCGCTCCGGTCGTGGCACCCGAACAGATCACCCTGCCCGTTCTGGCGGGAATCGTTCAGACCCTGGATCAACAGGGCCGCCAATCCTATCGGGCTCTTCTGGACGGGCGCGTCTGCCGGACCGACGACAAGGTAGGGGGCTTCGAGGTCGAACGCATTTCACCCCGGGGCGTTGTTTTGAATCGCTCGGGTCGGCAGTGGCATATCGAGGCCCCGGCCCCCCATTACTCGCAAGACCAGGGAAATTAAGTTGACCGGAAACGAGGAACCGATGAAATCCGCAAAAGCCAAACACCAGTGGCAAGACGTCATTGCCACAATCCTTGTGATATGGACCATGACGGCCGGCTGCGCCGCTCATCAGCCGCAATCACCGGGCCAGAAAGGATACGGCCAGCCTGCCGCCGAACCGCCCCACCAGATTCTGGCACAGGCCAAGAAAACCGCCCGCCCGGGACCGCCGCCGTTTGTCGAACACATGGCGCCGTTGTCCAAAGCGGTGGGGCAGGACGACAAACTCTATTCGCTGGCCTTTGAAAACGCCCGTCTGGGGGAAGTCATCACGGCGCTGACCCACGATGCCGCTTTCAACTTGTCCATCGAGTCGGAAATCGACCTTGCCACACCGGTGACCGTCCAACTGCGGGATGTCACCCTCGAGGAAGCCCTCGACATGATCGTCGTCAACGGCGCCGGCTATGCCTGGGCCTTCGAAAACGGCACGCTGCAGATCAAACGCTTTGGGCACCACATTTATCACCTGGATTTCCTGGATCTCGTAGGTGAAACATCAATCGATGTCGGCGGCGACATGCTCGGCTCCAGCGTTGAAGATGCCGGTGTGGTCGGAAAATTCCAGATCAAGGCCGCCAAGCCGGCCCAAAGCTCCGACCTGTGGTTTGCGGTCGGCGAAGCCCTGGAAGGGATGAAATCGGAAGAAGGACAACTGCGGATCAACCGGAATGCCGGTGTCATCTATATGCAGGACAGTCCGCGCCGCATTGCGGCCATGGTAAATTTTCTGGACTCGCTCTCGGAATCGCTGCATCGGCAGGTCTTCATCGAAGCGCGCATCATGGAAGTCGTGCTCAACGACAATACGACTTACGGTATCGACTGGACCGAATTCAACGTCCAGTTCACTTCCAGTTGGGGCGCCTTACCCGATGTTTTCGAACTGGCCTTCAACAACAACGGATCCCTTCAGAAAGGCAGCGAATCCCGCTTCCAGGCCGTCCTCGATTTCCTGCGCACCCAGGGGGACGTCAGAGTTCTGTCCAACCCGCACCTGTCGGTCATGAACCGGCAGTCGGCCGTTTTGACCGTGGGATACCAGTTCCCGTATGCCGATATCGACGGGGTCGATCGCGATCTGGAAACCGGCGTGGTGACTTTCGGCACCTCGATCCGGCGCGCCATCCTCGGGCTTCAACTGGGCATTACGGCCCAGATTTCATCCGACGGCATGGTGACCTTTCACATTGTGCCAACGATCACCCGCATTGATCGCGAGGTCGATGTCGAGATTCCGACGGCCGGGATAGGATCCCAATCCATTTCGAACCCGGTGATCGATCTGCAGGAACTCGCCACCACCGTGCGTGTACGCGAAGGCAATTCGTTCGTGTTGGCCGGTCTGATACAAAATATTCGAACCATCAACAACGAAGGCCTGCCCATTCTGGGGGATCTTCCCTATCTCGGCGAGCTTTTCAAACATATCGAAACCACCGATCAGAACTCCGAGCTTGTGATTCTGGTAACCCCCTACGTCCGCGAGGGCACATGAGAGACGAAACCACAGGGTATTTGCTCAAGTTTAACCCAAAAGGGCCGATAAACAGTTCAGCGGCGTTTATGAAACGGGATGGCAACAACCGGACGATTCTCGCCTCTGCGCGGACCCTTGAGGCGATAATTGCCGAATGTTGCCTACGCGGTTTTTGAAACCGCCGGATAGACCCAACAAACGAGGAGAAAAAACAATGAAACGGTTCCTAAAACCGGCCAAAAACCAGGCAGGATTCACCCTGATCGAGATTGCGATCGTCATGGTCATTATCGGGCTGCTGATCGGCGGCGTGCTGAAAGGTCAGGCCATGATCCAGAACGCCAAAGTCAAACGGGTCGTCAAACAGGGCGATGAAATCCGTGCGGCCGTCATGACGTTCTACGATCGCTACAGTGTCTACCCGGGCGACGAGAACCTCGCGGCCATCCCGCCCAACGGTGGTGACAACGAAGGCAACGGAAACGGGCAGATCGCCAACAACGAGCGTTTTGAAGTCTTCAACGACCTGGGACTTGCCGGACTGATCAGCGGCACCTACAACGGGACCTCCGATCTTCCGAAACACCCGTTCGGCGACGACATCGATTTGACCTGGGTCAATCCGCCCAGCGCCTCGTCACCGCCGGCCCATTATCTTCGCTTCTACAACCTCCCGGCCGAGGTCTGCCTGGAAATCGACACCAAATATGACGACGGCGTCTGGAACACGGGAAGCATTTCAGGGAATGTTGCCTATAACAACGGAACCAACGTGGGCACCTTTTACAACCAGTTTTAAGGGTAAGACGACACTATCCGGCGCGAACCCGCCAGCGGTCTGCGCCGGATGACATCCAACCGTCTCGCAATTCGGCATGGCCTTGAAAAATGGACTATCCCCCTTCTTCTCCGCTACGGAATCAACGCGGGTTTACGCTGCTGGAAATCGCCGTGGTGATGATCATCATCGGCATCTTGACCGGTGGCGGTGTTTCCCTGATGAAACTGCTCACCGAGCGCAAGGCGCGCAGCGAAACCGTTGAATACCTGAAGCAGGCGCGCATGGTGCTGGTCAGCTTTGCGGTCAACAACGGGCGCCTGCCCTGGGCCGACAGCGACGGAGACGGTCTCGAAAACAGCGGTGCAATCAATGGCACGCTCCCCTTTCTGACCTTGCAGATCGCCCCGGCCGATGCGTACAAGCGCCACCTGCGCTATGCCCTCAACACCAATCTTGCCGCCAATCGATTTGCCGGCTGCAATGCCCTGCGGGCCGGACTGGCTGCCCCGCCGGCGATTGTCGACGCCGACGGGACAGGTGCGGCCTTTGCCGTTGCGGCGGTCCTGATCAGCGCCGGCCCCATGGACGCCGATGGTAACGGCAATGTTTTTGATGCCCTGGCATCGGGCACGCATCAAGGCAACAATATCACCGGAAATCCGAATTACCTGCGCCATCCCATGGTGGCCGCCTATGATGATCTGGCGGTGTATATCAGCGCCCACGAATTGTCGGCGGAAGTGTGCGAGTACCTTTCCCTGGCGGTCAACAACAACAGTGGCAGCACCGTCTATCTGTACGACGCCAATCAGGGAAACGATATCGGCAACGTCAACAATAGTGCCACCGGCCTTTTCAACGTCATTTCCGGATCCCACTTCGAGTTACGCAGCAGCGCCGGCGGGGGGGGCAGTATTGTTGCCTCGACACCGCCAACCCCCATTGCCCTGGCCGGCCGGGGCGCCACGCTGACTCTCCCCTGACGCCCCCCATTCGCCGCTCCAGAAATAGAGACATCCGATCGCCACCCTTAAGAGCTGTAAGCTTTAGCCGGAATGACGAAAACCTGTTGGATTTTGTTTGTTAATTGTGACGCAGCCTCGCAGGCGGAAGTCGCGAACCCATTGAAATAAATGGATCCCCGCCTGAACAGGGATGACGAAAGAATTATCTCGGCGGCTTTTTGCGACAAGCAAATATACAACACTTTATAAAAATCCGCTCTCAGGAGAGATCGCATCGAAACGCAAAGAGGGAAAAAACCGGAAGCCCGGGTCAATAGGCATTCCCCATGCCGGCCATGACGTCGTACAACGGCAGGAGAACCGAAAGCACGATCAGGCCGAACACGCCGCCCAGCGCGACAAGGGTCAAGGGCTCGATGGCGCTGACCATGGTCTGGATCGTGCGTTTGACTTCGCCGTCGAAATAATCCCCCAAACGCTGGAAGGTGTCGTCGAGGGTGCCGGTTTCCTCTCCGTTGCGGATGGCGCCGAGCAGCAGGGACGGAAAGCCGCCCGCCGTTTCGAATCCTCCGGCGATGGATTCACCGCCTTCAATTTCACGGAAGGCCCGCTGCAGGCAATCTTCGATATAGCGATTGCCCAGGGCATGGGTGGACAGGGTTTCGAAGATATACTGGATGGATATGCCGGACGAGAGCATCGTCGCAAAATTATGGCACAGGCGTGCCATGGCAACTTGCAGAACGATGGTCCCCACCAGCGGCAATTTCAAGACCGATCGGTGAATGAACAACCCCCCCCGGCGGGTTTTGTAAAAGGCGAAAACCGCAAGCGCCGGTATCACCATGGCCCCGACCATCCAAATCCATTGGGCCTGGATAAACTGGCTGATGCGCAAAACGCTCGTGGTCACGGTGGGGATCGCCACCTCCATTTCCGACAGCACCGATACCATCTGGGGCAGCACATAACCGATCCAGACCCCGATGACGCCAATGATGGCCAGCACGACAAAGGTTGGATAAATGGCGGCTTTGCGAATCGTGGACCGGATATCTTCCTTCCATTCGAGAAACGCGGCCAGGTTCTTGAGGCTTTGCGCCATCCCGCCCGTTTGCTCCCCGATGCGGATGAGGGCCATATCCAGTTTCTGGAAATAGCGCGGATAGCGCTGCATGGCTTCATAGAGAGTCCGGCCGCCCTCGATGGCGGCCTTCATCTCCTTGGAAATTTGCCGCATCGTCGCCGATGGCAGGTACCGCGCATTTTCTTCGAGGGCCGACAGCACCGGCAGGCCGACCTCGAGGGTCTGGGAAAACCGGTGGTAGAATTCCACCAGGGTGCGCGGCTTGACGCCCCCCTTCAGCATCTGCCGCCAGGCACTCTCGGTGAGGGACTTGCACTTGATGAGATACAGGCCCGAAGCGATCAGATCCTGTTCGACATGGGCTTCGTCCTGGGCAATCGTGGTGCCCTTGAACACCTTCCCCGTCGCATCGACGGCCTTGTAGCGGTAATTAGGCATTGTCGACAATCACGCGCCGGACTTCTTCCAGCGAGGTCAGCCCCCGGGAGACTTTGCGGAGCGCCTGGGTAAACATCATCACCGTCCCCGCCGCGATGGCGGCATCCTTGATTTCGCTGTGCGAGGCACCGGAAAAGATCAGCTTTTCAATCGTTCGATCCACCGGAATCACCTCGTAGATCCCATCCCGTCCGCGATACCCGGATTGCAGGCAGCTCTCGCAGCCGGCGGCCCGGGCGATCTCGGACGGCACGGCCAGTCCGTTGCGCTCGAACACGGCCTTTTCGTCATCATCCGGTGCGTAGCGCTCGGCACACAGCGGACAAAGCTTCCGGATCAGGCGCTGGGCCAGCACGATGGAGAGGGTCGAGGCCAGAATGCTGGTGTTGACGCCCAGGTCCAGCAGGCGGTTGATGGCCGAGGCGGCGTCGTTGGTGTGCAGGGTCGAGAGCACCAGGTGGCCGGTCAGGGCCGCCTGCATGGCCAGGTCGGCGGTCACTTTATCGCGGATCTCCCCCACCAGGATGACGTCTGGATCCTGCCGCATGGCCGACCGCAGGGCATTCTCGAAAGACAGGCCGGCCTTGGGGTTCACGGCGGTCTGGCGAATGGTGGGGATCGCGTATTCGATGGGGTCCTCCACCGTCATACAATTGATATTCGGGCTGTTGATGGTCATCAGGGCCGAATACAATGTGGTGGTCTTGCCCGATCCCGTCGGGCCGGTGGTCAGCATCAACCCGTACGGGCGCTCGATATGCCGCTTGAAGCAGGCCAGATCCTCAGCTTCGAACCCGAGATTGTTCAGATCCCCGACCACCTTGTTGTAGACCAGCAGCCGCATAACCACGGTCTCGCCAAACTGGGTCGGAAAGGTGGAGACCCGCATATCGAACTCCCCCACCCGGCTTTGGTATTTGATCCGACCGTCATGGGGAATGTTGGGGTTGGAGATGTCCATGTCGGCCATGATCTTGAAGCGGGTCACGATGGCCTGCTGAAAGTTTTTGGCAAACAAATACTTCTGGTGCAAGACGCCGTCGATACGGTAATAGACCCGGACCAGGTTGGTGTCCGGCACGATATGGATATCGCTGGCGCCTAAGACATAGCCCTTGTCCACCAGCAGGCCGGACAGTTTGATGATCTGGCGATCCTCGTCCGCCACCACGCTTTTCTGTCCATAGGTGATGGCATTGATCTCATCGTCCAGGGTCTGGGCGGTCTTGTAGTAAATTTCAATCGCCTTGGCGATCCAGTCCTTGGCCGCGATGAGGGTCTTCACCGGTTTGCCGTACAGCCGTGCCAATTTGTCCCGTGCGATGACGTCGAAAGGATTGTTGGTGGCGGCCAGCAGGGTGCCGTCTTCGATGGCAAAGGGAAAGATACGGTTGTCGTTGACGAATTCGATGGGAATGCGTGCCATCAGACCGTGATCGATGGCCACGTTTTCCGTGTCGAGAATCTCGGCGCCGCTCTGGACCGCCATGGCCATCTGCAGGTCTTCTTCCACCACCCATCCCAGACGCAGCAGGACTTCGCCCAGCATGGCATTGGTTTTTTTGGTCTCCATCAGGGCCATCTGAAGCTGGTCGTTGTCGATGAACCCCATTTCGATCAATATGTCGCCGATCCGTTTTCTCATTGCCCCCTCTGTTCCTGTGCTGTCCTTTCCGCCACATAGGACCGCAGCGTGTGGATGCGCTGCCGAATGTCTTTCAAGGCACGCCCTTGTTCATCGCCCTGGACCTGCTGCATGTAGGCCTGGTAGTAGTGCACGGCCTCGCGGTAGTGCTGCTGGCGGTCATGCGCCAGAGCCAAATTGAACAGCAGTTGCGGGTTGTCGGGTTTGAGTTTTTCGGCGCTTTGGTACCAGCCGATGGCGGACTCCATCTGGTCGAGATTGCGATAGGCCAGACCTTTGTGGAGATAGACCGTAAACATCGCAGCGTGCGGTAAATCCGCCACCTCGTCCAGCAACTGGAGGGCTTCCCGGGATTGTCCCAGGCCGATCTTAGCGATGGCCAGATTGGCTAACACCTGCTGGTTGGTGCTGTCCTGCCGGTAGAGTTCCGAGGCGATGCGGTGGGCCTTGGTAAATTCCCGGGTATCGATGTAGGCCGAGACAAGATTGAAATGGGCATCGAAATGCTGCGGCTGCAGCTGCACCACCTGGCGGTATAGGGCGATGGCCCGGTCCATGCGACCCTGGCGGTGGTAGGACAGGGCCTTGCGATAATACCGTTGCGCCTGGGGGGCCGGCCCTGCAGGGGCCGAAGTATCGCGGCCGGTCGCAATGGGCGTTATCACCACCGGCCGCGCAGCCGTTTGATCGGAAGCATTTTCGGGCGGCCGGTCTGACGCTTCAGAAGCGTTATCCTGGAGATGCGGGATCGACACCCTGTCCGACGGCATCGATGCGGATTCGTCCTCCGGACGCCTATCGATCGAATCCACCGCTATCGGTTGCCCGGGAACGGATGCCGTGGTGGTCCTGCTCGCGCTGGCCTGCGGTGAAGGGGCCGTCGCTCCTTCGGGCGATGCGGGCATCTCCGCAGTCGGCAACGCCGCGCCATCCGCGCCGGCGACAACTCCCGCCCGTTTGCTCGGGAGCGGTTCCAAGGCCAACACCGACGTCGCCTCGAAGGAATACACGATCAGTCCCACCCCGACACCGATCACCACCAGCAATGTGGTTACGATGGCAACCACCCAATGGCGCCGGTACCATTCATTCCGTGGCGCAGCCCCTTGGAAGCGTCCGCCGGCGAGGTTCCCCGGCGTCCGCTGCTCACGATTTTTTTTCCGCAAAGCGTCATTGAGAAGACTCATGACGACCGTTTTTCCTTTGAAATCGTCGGGCAGGCCTCCGCCGTCGACTGCCGCCCGCCGAGGTCCGTGATGCGGGTGGCCAGACCGGTGCGCTGATGAATCTGGCCGGCCATGGTTTCGGCGCCCTGGCGGGACAA
>Ga0180429_10002245_pt1 | contig 16044 bp, 20 predicted proteins | sample SS_ome_FD_132428 | JGI IMG/M metagenome (GOLD analysis project Ga0180429, IMG submission 132428) | Hypersaline lake sediment archaeal communities from the Salton Sea, California, USA - SS_1_S_1 metaG | ecosystem: Environmental > Aquatic > Non-marine Saline and Alkaline > Hypersaline > Sediment ...
ACGGCCGGGCATCGCCATCCGATGCCGAAGCCGTGCGCGCGGCGTTCCTCGAAGGATGGCCCTACCTTGTCGACTGCACCCGCCGAGACAGGCATGTAAACGCTGTCCTGTGAGCAATGGCACAGCCGGCCTGTGATGCGCGTTACGAAGCCGCAGTATGGAACGATCCAATCATCCGCGAGTCGATGGAATCCGATCGGTGTACGGAGCTCGGGGGGTGTCAATGGCCTTACGGATCATCGCAGCGTAGGCCTTCGCTCCTTCGGGGCGTAGGTGGTAGCCGTCGTTGTAGAGGTACTCCGGGTTTTCGCTCGCGAGTTCATTCCAGTCCAACAGGATCACCCGATCGCTGCGGAACTTGCGGTCGCACTTGCGCAGGATGCGGTTGTTCGCCTTCTCCCAGGAGCGTGGCACCTTGAAGTTCACTAAGTAGACCGTGCGACCGGCTCCGGCCGCACGCACCATTTGTCGGCAGGTCTTCACCGAGTGGCTGCCGTTCGTGCCTAGGTGGATGACCACGTGCTCGGGCAGCCCAGAGCCCCGTTTGCGTACGAGCCCGACACCGCTGCTGGCTTGCCGAGAGACCTTCGCGTCCACGACCGATATCCCGGCCTTGCGAAGTTGCGATTCCGCACCGAGCATCACCGAATCACCGATGGCGATCGCATCGAGATCCTTCGCAGCGGCGTGCGGAGCTGCCGTCAATGACGACAACAATGCGAGCGCGCACGACAGCGCTAGGACCGCCACGAGATCACGAGAGCGCCGCACGAGGCTAGGACGCATGACTCGCGATCACCGCTCCCATCGCATCGAGGACTTCAGCGAGCACAGTCTCGCTGGTCGCGAAGTTGATTCGGGCGTGACCGACCCCGGGAGCACCGAAAGGCAATCCGGAGTTCACCGCGATGCGACCTTCTGACAGCAACGCCTCCGCCGGATCCTCGCCCAAGCCATCGATGCGCAGCCAGGCCAGGTAGGAAGCCTCCGGGCGAACCCAGGTGACCCCCTGGTCGACGAACGAGGCGAGCCGAGATTCCACGTAGGTACGCCGGGCGTCGAGGACGGTCAACACTTCGGTCAGCCAATCTCGACCATCCCGGTAGGCGGCGAGGGTCCCGAGTACCCCGAAGTGACCGACCCCGAACGTCGCCTCCAACGGAACCTGATCGTGCAAGAGCTGCGCTGTCGAGCCCGTTCCCACCAGTTGCGCGCACTTAAGGCCCGGGATGTTCCAGGTCTTGGATGCCGACAGGCAGGAGGTGGCTCGAGCATCGTCGCGCGCTACCGAAAGGTAGGGGGTGTGCACAGCACCGGGCAGCGTCAGCGGCGCGTGGATCTCATCGGCGATCACCACCACCTCGTGCTCGGCCGCCATGTCCGCGATCGCCTGCAATGTCCGCACAGAGTGCACCGTTCCCGTCGGGTTGTGCGGTGAGCACAACACGTATCCCCGCACCCGAGGGTCTGCGAAAGCCCGTTCCATCGCATCGAGGTCGATGGCGTAGCCATCCTCGAAGGCCGAGAGCGGGACTTCGCGCAACGTGCGCCCCGCCACCTTCTCCACGGTCGAGAAGAACGGCGGGTAGATCGGTGGGTTGATGACGATGTGGTCACCAGGTTCGGTGAGCTGCAGCAAGGACTGGGCGATGCCGGTCATGACGTCGCCGAGGACCAGCACCCGCTCGGGGTCCAACTGCCACGACCACTGATACTCGGCGAAATCGGCCAGCGCACCTGGCACCTCGTCGGCCCACCGGTACCCGGTGTCGGATCGGTCGACGGCCGCGTGCAGAGCCTCGGCGATAGCAGGCGCCAACGTGACGTCCATCTCCGCGACCCACGCCGGGAGGACATCCGCCGGGTAGTAGCGCCACTTGACGCTGCGGCGTTCCCGCAGTTCGACTAGCGAGGGATCGTCGACGGCCACAGGCCCATCGTGCCCGATCAGGCGCTCAGTTCACCACGCACGACGCTGTCCGCGCTGTGGGTGACATCGCCATCGAACTGCTCGACCGAGATGTCCACGACCGGGAAGCGGTTCATGTCCATGCCATCGGGTAGCGGGAACTCGTTGACCTCACCGTTGCCGAGCACACCGATCGACACCATCGACTCTGCATCGGGAGCGAGCATCCACACCTCGTAGTACCCATCGGTCGCGGGCAACCCGGAAACATCGACCACGAGCTTGGCGCCCTGCGCGGTCTGCCGCACCTGCGCCACGCCGCGAGCATCCTTACCCGGAAGCGGCTCGAGTTCGGCCTGCGCGATGGTCGGCGGCGGGGTTTCACGGTCCATCGCGACGATCGTCCCGAGCGAGCCCACGAGCACACCCACCGCAGCGGCGAGCGCGAAGCGGCCCATCCAGGCCCGGCCACCGGAGTTCGCGCGATCGGCAGCGGATCCGCCCACCGCACCATCTGATTCGATCTCGTCGGTGATGCGCTGCCACAGCGCATCCGGGGGAGCCATCGGGCGATCCTCGTCGGTGATCGACCTGGCACTGTCCACCACTGCCTGGAGTTGATCTATCCGCGATCGGCACGCGCCACAAGTGCGCAGGTGAGCGGCGTCGGCCCCTTCGACCTGCTCCCCGAGGGCGAGAAGCGCGATGGTTTCGTCGTCGTAGTGATCGTCGTACTGCTTGCCCGAAGGCGATTCAACGCGGGACACCGTCCACCTCCAATCGTTCACGTAGGCGCCCAAGCGAGCGCCGAATATGGCTCTTCACCGTGCCCAGCGGCAGCCCGAGGAGGCTAGCCACTTGGGCATGGGTCATGTCTTGGAAAAAGCAAAGTTCGAGGATGCGCCGCTGCGGCTCACCCAAGCGGGCCAGCTCGTCGGCGAGCAGCACCCGTTCCACCGTGGTCTCGACCTGGGCATCCGGCGCGGAGTCCTCCGGGAGCTCCTCCACCGGCTCCGGGGTCCGCCCGGCCGCACGCCAATGGTCGGCGACCTTGCGTCGGGTGATCCCCAGCAGCCACGCCGGAAGCGAACCAGCGTCCGGATCGAAGCCCTGGCGTCCACGCCAGGCGGCCACGAAGACGGCCTGGGTGACATCCGCGGCATCGGTCTCGTTCCCACAGCCCCGCCGCGCGATCGTGTAGACCAACGAGGACCACCGGGTGTACACCTCATGCAGGGAGTCATCGTCCCCACGCGCGAACGCCGATGCGATGTCGGCGTCGGCGATAAGTCGCACCGATTGCCCCCTCGAGCCTGACGAGTCTGCCTCGGGAGCTCGTTGGGCTCCGCGCAGGTCCACGATGGACTCAGTCATGATGCCACCTGATCTTGAGACCCATCCCCACCAGTCTCCGGATCGTCGAGCGCCTCGTCCGAGTTCACCGGGACCGCCGTCACGACCACGTTCTCGCGATAGCCATCGGCGCTGCGGTCGAAGTAGCCGATGCAGGAGATCAACGTCAAACGCTCCGGGCCTTCCTCGGCGAACAGATCCGAGGTGGGCAGGATCTCCTTGGCGATGACCTCGCGGGCGACCACCTCGTATTCACGATCCGAGCCATCCTCGAGTGTGACGTCGATGGTGTCGCCGACATCCAGCGCCGAGATCGAGTAGAACGCTCCCCGACCCTGGTCGAAGCCGTCCCGGTGCCCGACGATCACCGTCGAGCCCTGCCGCTGGGCTGGATCGGCACCGAAGCGGTACCAACCCACCCGGGAGACGTCGTCGGGGATCTCCACCGAACCGTCCTCGTAGACGCCCACCGCATCGACCGGCGCTTCCACCCCGAGCCTGTCGATCCGAACGCCCACCGGGGCAATCGGGTCGATGGCCATGCGCGGCTCCACCGGTGCCCCGATGCGCTCGACGTCCGGCCCGGCGACCTGCGGGGCTGCGGCGATCAACTGGTCCGTTTCCGGCTCCGGGGAGCTGTCCACTGGACGCTCACCCACGGTTTCCACTGATTCAGTTGTCGAGTCCGACGCGACGAACCCCGCCCACGCGATGGGTGCCCCGACCAGCAGCACCAGGCTGCCGATCAGCACCACAATCGCGGGGCGGGGTCGTCGCATCGTGACTACCTTGCTACAACGAAGCGACTACGCGCGGTTGCGCGCAACGCGCGCCATCGCACCAGCCGCACCGAGAGCGCCCAGCGCCATCAGGCCAGCGGTCCACACGGGCAGCTGATCGGTGGCAGCCGTGGAGCCGCCGCCGGCAGCGACACCGGTCGGCGCGCCGTCCAGGCCGTCGATGACCTGCACTGCCAAAGCGAGGTTCTCGGCCTCAGCCGAACCCCAGGCGTACACGATGGTGTTGGTTCCCTCGGCCAGCGAGAGATCGGCCGGGCCGATCGCAACGGTGTCGGTGCCCTGCAGCACGACGTCCGCGCTGTAGTCGCCAGCCGGAACGGCAACGATCGCCTCATCCGGGTTCACCAGGTTCTCGATGATCACGGCGCCGTCGGCACGAACGTCAACGGCCGGGGCCGCAGCAACGTGGCGAACGGTCAACCGGGACTCACCGGCAGCGACCTCGGAGATGTCGTTCACATACACGTTCAGCGCCGGGTTGCCGTCGGCATCCAGGTTCGCGGTCACGGTCGCGTTGGCTCCACCGGGAACCTCGACACCCGCGGCCTCCAGCACCGCGGTGCCGTCCTCGGGGGTCTCGCCGTCGGCGAAGACGGCGAGGTCATAGGTGCCTTCGGGCACGGTCAGCGTCTCGAGGCTGCCGGGGGTGAAGTTGTCGATGAGCATGGCATCACCGGCGTAGACGTCCACGACGTCGGCTCCGGCGCCTTCGGGGATCCCGTGCAGCACCGAGACGGTGGCGTCCGCGGCGTACGCCGGCGCGGCTGCCAGTCCGGCGATGCCGAAGGGAAGTGCGAGGGCGGCCGCAGCGACCGCTCCGCGGCGTACCGCCGTGCGGCCCCGCGAGTGGGTGTCGTTCATATTCGGCTCCTTGGTTCTTCTGGTTATTCCTGAATGACCCCGACCATGCGGCCGGTCACCAAGGACTTCGTTGCCGGACCCGGGTTTGGATGCACCCGGATGCAAGTTTTTTTCTCAGGCGAGGGACAAGAACAGTTTCTCGAGCTCCTCGGCGCTCATCGGAGCGCGCTCACCGTCCTCCCAGCACTGCTTCAGACCCGTGGCCACCACCTTGAAGCCGGCGCGATCGAGGGCCTTGGACACGGCCGCGAGCTGGGTCACGATGTCCCCGCAGGAGCGATCCTCCTCGATCATGTTGATCACGCCGTCGAGTTGACCCCGGGCGCGCTTGAGCCGCATCAGCACGTCCTTGCTGATCGTCGGGTCGATTTCCATGGGCAGATAGTACCGCAATACCCTCTGGGGTACCGTATTACTTATGGTCCATGAGCACGGACGCGCCGTCCAAGAGCCCCTCGCCCCCCTTGCCCGCAACCTGCGCCAGGCGATCCCCGACGTCTACGCCGGCTTCAAGGAACTGCACTCCAGCGCGATGGCCGAGGGCGCGCTCGCCACGAAGATGAAGGAACTGATCGCCCTCACACTCTCCGTGCAGGCCCAGTGCGACGGCTGCATCGCCGCCCACGCCCGAGGTGCCGTGCGCGCGGGCGCCACCAAGGAAGAGGCCGCCGAGGCCATCGGCGTGACCTTCCTCATGCAAGGCGGCCCGGCCACCGTCTACGGTCCGCGCGCCTACGACGCCTTCTGCGAGTTCTACGACGCCCAGCACGGGGAAGCGTCCTGACCGGCGCGAACACCCCGGCCTCACCCGGCCGCATCGCCCTCGTCGGCAGCGGTGAGTACTTACCGGAGATGAGCGACCTCGAGGAATGGTTGCTCCAGGACCGGCCGGCCCGCTACGTCCAACTCGCCACGGCGGCCTCGCTCGAGGGTGAGGAAACCCTGCGCAAATGGCACGATCTCGGCGCCCAAGCGGCCGATCGGCTCGGCGCCGAGCAGGTCGTGATCGACGTCCGAGTCCGTGAGGACGCCTTCGATCCGTCCCACATCGAGGCTATCGCCGGGGCCGGGCTCATCTACCTGTCCGGCGGCAACCCCAAGCACCTCGCGCGCACCCTGGTCGGCACCCCGGTCTGGGATGCGATGCACGCCGCGTGGCGCAGCGGATCATCGATCGCCGGCTGCTCCGCGGGGGCGATGGCGTTGTGCGGCTACGTGCCCGACATCCGCCATCCCAAGGCCGGCGGGCAAGACGGCCTGGGCCTGGTGCCCTCGCTGCGGGTACTCCCGCACTTCGACGTCTACGCCAAGTGGATTCCCGATCTGGTCATGCGCCCGCTGCTGTCCTCCTCCGTCACCGTAGTCGGCATCGACGAGCAGACCTCCCTGCGCGCCGAGGCACCCGAAGACCTGGCGCAACCGTGGCAGTTTCGTGGAGTTGGGCGCGGCTCGTGCTGGCGCATCGACGCCGACCGCAAGTACCGGGTGAACTCGCCCCTGGTCCTGCCGGTGGCCGTCAGCTGACCTGCTCGAGCGCCGGCGGCACCCCGGGCAGCCGCCCCCGATGCCGCGCCACGAACCGGTAGCCGCGCTCGGCGAGCGGTCGCACCGCGGGAGCATCGAGCAGGGCGCCGATCGCCGGCCACGGCGCGCGACCGCTTCGCAACACGGCCGCTACCGCCCGCGCTCCATCGAGCACCTGCTCCCCCGTCACGAACAGCACCGATTCGGCTGCTTGCGCCGCACTCACGCCCAGGGCGGCAAGGTCGGCACGCTGGTAGGGCACGAACTCCAAACCCGAGCGCACGTAGCGCTTTTCGGCCAGCACGCACCAGGTGCAAAACCCGCAGGCCCCGTCGAACAACACCACGGGATGACCCGTCGACATGTCACTCACGGCCCACCACCGCCCCTAGCTGCTCGCATTGGTCCCGGGCCACCGCTTGCGTGTACTTCGCGAAGTCCCAACGCTCGTTGTCGATAGCGGCGATCTGCTCACCCGAGAGCCCGGCGATCTCATCGGCGAACTGTGCAGTCTCCTGCAACGCCTCCAGCAACGGGGCGAAACGCTCGTCGGAGTCCACCACCCGACGGGCCGCGTCGAGCCGGGTTCGCGCACGCTCCGCGTTGCGCGCCAGCTGCGCGGGCGTGGCGTCGACGGCGGAGACAATGGGTTCCGACGGCTCCTCCCACCCGCACGCGGTAGCTGCGTCGTCACCCAGGGTCGACGTCGAGCACCCGGCAACCAGCATCCCTGCTACGAGAACGACGACGACACCACGGCGCACCCAAGCACCGTAGGCGAGGCGGCGCGATCCAGCGAGTAATGGCCACACTGACATGGGCCACACTGACCACATGCCTCCCGCCTCGAGCGTCCTGCGTCCGGGTTTGCGCACCTTCAAGCCCCGCCGCAGCCGCATCACGCCGCGGCAACGACGCGCCTTGACCGATCGATCCCACCCCTTCACGACGCCCGAGGAACTCGCCCGGGACTGGCCGACGGATCGTCCGGTGATCGTGGACATCGGCTTCGGATCGGCCGAACCGGTCATCGACCTGGCCACCGTGTTCCCCGAGCAAACGATCGTCGCCGTCGACGTTCACAGCCCCGGGATAGGGGATCTGGTCGATCGTTGTCGCACAGATGACGTCGAAAACGTGTTCGTCGTCGAGGCAGATGCACTGGACCTGCTTGCCGAACTACCGCATGAGGCCGCGGGTTTCCGATCCTTCTTCCCCGATCCATGGCCCAAGGCCCGGCACCACAAGCGTCGACTGGTCCAGCCCCCGGTCGTGGACGCCATCCACGACCATCTGATCGCCGGTGGCTATTGGCATATCGCCACCGATTGGGCGCAATACGCCGAATCGATCATCGAATTGTTCGATGCCGACGAACGCTGGAGCGGCGGCATCATCGAACGCCCCTCATGGCGCCCGGTCACGCACTTCGAACGGCGCGCCATCCGCGATGGCCGCGAGGTATTCGACATGTGGTTCGAGCGCCGGTGACATACCGTCACGTCATGCGGGCGTTGATGATCGCGGTGGCGGGGCTGTTGCTCGCCGGGTGTGCCACCGACGTCACCACCGGCGGTGCGCCCGCTAGCCCCAGCGCACCAGCCACACCGCAAGCGCCCACGCCCTCCGCGGAACCGAGTGCGAGCGAGCCCGAGTCCGAGTCCGCGCCCGCGCCCGAGTCCGAAGGCGAAGGCGAGCCTGTTGTCTGCGAGGACGTCATGTTCCAACGCGCGCAGGGCACCATCCGAAGCCAGCAGCGGGCCCTCGCTGCCCAGGATTTCGAGGCCGCCCGGGCCTACGCCACGGACTCCTTCCGCGAGTCGGTCAGCGTGGCCGATTTCCGTCGCATCATCTCCGGGACCTATCCCTTCTTGCTCGAGGATCCGGCGCTGGACTTCCGGGAGTGCCAACGCCAGGGCGATACGGCCTTGATCCAAGTGGACGTTGCCGGTTCACCCGTCATCGCGATGGTCTATCGCGTAGTGCTCGAGAACGAATCGTGGTTCATCGATGCCGCTTCGATTGCCGGCGAACGCGCGGATGTCACGACATAGCCGCAGGAGCTTTGCCCCGAACCAACCAGACCAAGGCTAGGGCGTACAACAGCGCTGCTGCGATCAGCGAGAACTCCGCTCCCCAACGCGATAGAAACGCACCTACCGCTGCGCCCGCGGTGAAGATGGCCAAGGACCCTACGCGGTACTGCCAGCGCTTGTTGTCTCCACCGATGATCGACCAGTTCGACAGTACGCGGACAAGGGTCAAGGTCATGACGTTCGTAGCCACATCCGGAACGCCGTGCACGAGTATGAGCGCGTTCTGCAGCCCCATAGCCAGCGCTAAGACCGCGACCACGATCCGAGCTTGGGTGGATGTCCCCTCCACCTGCCAGAAAGCCGCCAACGCAGCGGCGAAGACCACCAGCACGAAGGTCCAGACGAAGCCCATGCGCTGATGCGTGCGCAGTCGCTTGCTCCGCAACACATAACCACCCACGAGCGCACCGAAAGTGAAAGCGATAAGTGGCACCGCGAATTGCCAGAAGTCCATTGCCAACCGGCCCTCCCCCAGCGAGAACGCGGCGAACATCAAGTTACCGGTCATGATCTCGGCGAATACTCCGCCGAGTTTGAGGAAGCACGCCGCGTCGATAACTCCGCAAATTCCGGTGAGAGCGAAGACTCCCGGCGTGGTCGTCATGGACATAGCGAAAGGCTCACAGCCCCCACTTACTCATGTCCTGGACTCTACGCCGTGCGAGAGCGAAACTTCCGCCTCTGGCCCCAAGCAGTAGCCTCACGTCGGACTTTGCTACTCATGGGCACCAAAACAAGAGAGCGCGGGCATATGACCAACAGCCAGGAATCGACCATCGCACGGCACCTCGCGCGGCGGCTTCGCGAGTTCGATGTCACCGAGGGGTTCGGAATCGTTGGGGACTACGTCCTGAAATTCGTGGACGCTCTCGATGGCGAAGGATTTCGAGTACTCAACACCACGGATGAACAAGGGGCGGGATTCGCAGCCGATGCCTACGCCCGTGTCCGCGGCTTCGGTGTAGTCGTGTGCACCTACGGCGTCGGAGGTTTGAAACTCGCCAACGCGACCGCTAACGCATGGTCTGAGCGGGTACCACTCCTGGTGGTAAGCGGCGCCCCGGGCATTAGCGAGCGCGAGAACGATCCGATGCTGCATCACCGAGTCAAGGACTTCGACACCCAGTTCCGGGTGTTCCAGGATCTGACCTGCGCGCAGGCCATCCTCGGGAACACGCACTCGGTGGCTGATGAGATCGACCGGGTTATGGCGCACATGGTCTCCGAGCAGCGTCCCGGGTACCTCGAAGTCCCCCGCGACATGGTGAGCGAGGTCATCTCGCCACCGGCAGCAGCGCTGAGCATCCACCGACCGGTGGTCGACGAACAAGCACTGCAGCACGCGCTTGCTGACGTCGTCGGACAACTGCGAGATGCCCGAACCGCTGTCATCCATGCCGGCGCGATGGTGCAGCGACGAGGACTCGTCGACTCCCTGTACGAGCTAGCCACTGCCTCGGGTATCCCGGTGGCAACCAGCTCGCTGGCCAGAGGGGTCTTCCCCGAACGCCACGATCTTGGTTTGGGTGTCTATCTGGGAGCATTGAGTCCTGCGAACATCGTGAGTCGGGTCGAAGATGCCGACGTCTTGCTGAGTCTGGGTGTCCTGCAAACCGATCTCACTTTGGGGGCCTTCACCGCGCACATCGATCATGAGCGCGAGATCCTGGCAACCGATACGGATGTCACCGTGGGCTACCGCACCTACCGGGATGTGCCGCTGTGGGCATTCATCCCCGCGCTGACGGGGGCACTGGAAGGCGAGTCACTTTCCCTCACCCACACACCCCTGCCCGAAGACGAGCCTTTCACCCCCTCAGCGGATGCGCCCGAAGTCGAAGATGTCGTCCACGCAATCGAAGTCCACCTCGACGAGCGGCATTGCCTGCTCCTGGATCCTGGTGAAGCGCTCTTCTCCGCAGTCGATATGCGCGTGCCCACCTACGCCCACGCCAGTGCCTACTACGCAACCATGGGATACGCCGTGCCCGCTGCGTTGGGTGTCGGCCGGGCCGATCCCGATCGACGCCCGGTGGTGGTCGTGGGCGATGGTGCCTTCGTGATGACAGGCCTGGAAGCAGCCGCCTGCGCCTATAACGACGTCCCGGCGATCATCATCGTCTTGGACAACTCCGGGTACGGCACCCAGCGCCCCATCATGGACGGCCCGTTCAATGACATCCCGGTCATGGCCGTCGATCGCCTGCCCGCTGCCTTCGGAACCGGTCGCGGGTTCGATGTGCACACTCGATCGGAACTAGATGAGGCACTTGGCCAAGCAATCGATTCCGACGAACTGTGCATGCTGCGGGTTCACCTACCGAAGAACGGTCGCAGCCCAGCCCTCGAACGCTTGGGCGAGGCGCTGCGAGCTCGCGCCTAGCACTGCCCGAGGAGTTGACCTACCGAATCGAGCACCGCTGCCTGAACCGCAACCCATTCCGGTCGCTCGCTGGTGTCCTTGCAAAAACGGCGGTAAACGGTCGCCCCCTGCATCTCGATATCCCCATGACCAGCGCCGGGGATGACTGTGACGGAACCGGGACGCTGGGCCTCCAGGAAGCGAGTGAGTTGCCCGTCCCGGTTGCACGGACTCGGTGGTGACATGACGGCCCGGATCGGGATGTCAGCGAGTCGCGGCCACGTCCGCCCGATCAGATGATTGGGACTGTCGTTGCCGTCGACGTACACCAGCCCCCGTACTTCGACTCCGGATGCCACCAGCCGAGGAGTCATCCAACTTCCGGCTGCTGCACCGGCCGAATGACCAACAACAACGACGGGTCCCATGATTCGCCCCGAATCGATGACCCGCTTCGTCACACGGTCGAGATGGCGACGCGAATTCATCAACATCGGCAGCCACGATGGAGCGAGGGTGGGCCGCAGACAGTTCCATCCTCGCCGCTGACAAGCCTCGCTGAACGCCGCCAGGTGTCGGGGACGGCGCGTGAAGCCGTGTAGCGCCAGGACGGTCGCCATACGAGAATCCGTCAGATGGTGGATGTCGGCCGAAGTGGCAGTCCGGCCGCCGTGTAGACGGCATCGATGAACTCCGTTTGCACGAGTGCGTCCTCAGCGTCGGAGTGGATCGGGGCGTCGTTTCGCACGTGATCGGCGAAGGCCTCGAGTTGGTAGGTGTACGAGGGTCGTTTGCCCATTTCCTCGGTGCGGGACTGGCCGTCGACTGTGATGTCGATGCGGTCGTCGATCGAGGAGACGCAGAAGTTGTGCGCGAAGGCCTCGCCCGCACTTCCGGTGATCCGCATCGAGAAATTCATCTCGGGAACCACGAAGCTGGTGGTGAAGTGCGCGCTCAGGCCGGAGGGGTAAACCAGGTCCGCCTCGACGGTGGCATCCATTCCGGGAATGTCCTCCCGCTCTACGGCAGTGGCCGAGACAACCGATGGTTCACCGCCACCCACGGCGCCGAGGGTGCGTAGCCCATGGATCGCGTAGCAACCGACGTCCATCACCGCACCGCCGGCGAGTTCCATGCTCCAGCGCGGATCATCGGGGTCGGTGAGCGGGAAGGACATGTTGACGTCGATGTCCTGCAAGTCCCCCAGTTCACCCGACCCGGCGACCTCCAACATCCGGGCGATCACTGGGTGGTAGCGGTAGTGGAATGCCTCCATGAACTTCACGTTCGAGGCCGCGACCGCGTCCCGAACCGCGCGTGCCTCGGCGGCGTTGCTAGCCGAGGGCTTCTCGCTGAGCACATGCTTGCCCGCTGCGATCGCCCGGAGATTCCAGGGGCCATGGAGACCATTGGGAAGTGGGTTGTAGATCGCCTCGACTTCCGGATCGTCGATCACGGCCTGGTAGGAGTCGAGGACCCGCTCGACGTTACTCGCGGCCGCGAAATCCTCCGCTCGTCCACGATCGCGCGCGGCTACCGCCACCAAGCGGTGTCCGGTATCGCGGGCGGGACCCACGATCGCCGTGTCACTGATCCGTGCTGCACCGAGTACGCCGATTCGCAAAGGTTCCATGGCGGGCAACCCTAGACTCACCATCGATCCCACTGCGGGTTCGGGAGGCGCCATGGGAGCAGCGCGTGACCGGATCGGCTCTTTGCTGGTCTTCGATTTCACCGACTTCGATTGGCGTGACGCGCTGCGCGGCGCCCTGGTCACCGCGCTCATCACGTCGGTACCGGTCGTCCAAGGCGACCTGAGGACTGCGATCCCGTTATCCATCGGGGCGGTGTTCGCCGCCGTGGCCGAAGCCGGTCAACCCTTCGGAAAGCGGTGGCGCACGATGCTGGGCACCACAGCAGCTTTGATGCTCGCCGGCTATCTCGGTTCCCTACTCTCCTCCGCGGTTCTCCTGGCAATCGTGGTGACCGCACCGGTGGCCTTCGCCTGCGGACTCCTAGGCGCATTGGGAAAGCGGGCGGCGGTGGGTGGCCTCTTGGCGTTGGTAATCTTCTCGATCTACGCGGGCATTCCGGTTCCGATGGCCGATGCCGCACCGACTGCTGCGCTGCTCGGTTTGGGCGGGTTCATCCAGACGCTCGTGACCGTGGCGATGGGCATAGCGCGCGGGCAACACCGCGATCCGTTGCCGAAGGAAGACGCCGCCACCACACCCCTGCTAAGGAAGTTGAATAACCCGATTTTCCTGACTCACGCCATTCGACTCGCAATCGTCATGACGCTCGCCACGGCTATCTCCGAGAACTTCGCGATTCCGCATCCCTATTGGCTTCCAATGTCAGTGGCCTGGATGAGCAAACCCGACCACGACGGAACGATCGACCGCGTGCTGCACCGACTAGTCGGCACGGTCGCGGGCCTGCTGGCTACTGCCGCGATCGTTTTAGCAGTGCAACCGGATGACGCCGGCTTCCTAGTCCTCTCGCTCGCCGGCGCCGCGATAGCGATCGCCTTCATCTGGGCGAACTACGCCGTAGCGGTTGCCGGTGTCACGATCTGGGTGGTCTCACTGTTCGGCATGGTCGGTGATCCGGTCGTCACCACGGTGGACATCAGACTGTTGGCCACGGTGGCCGCTGCCGTCCTGGTGATCGCCGCTGTCTGGTTGATACCGAGCCTTAACCAGCGGCACCGTCGATAGACCGATAAGTGATCCGATCACCATCGCTGCGCCCAATTCGCTGACCACGGGCAGCTGAACCACTACCAAGCCAGAGGACACGGCTGCACCGATCGTCATTCCCAGCACACCGAGCAAAGCAGCGGCTGAGCCCGCGGAGCCGGGGAATGGATCCAGGCACAAAGCCGTGGCGTTCGCACTCACTACCCCGATCGTCGCCATCGCGAATCCGACCGCGATCGATACGACAATCAAGTTGGGACCGACAAGCGCGGAGATAAGCAAAGTTGCCGATGCGGCTGCCTGGATGAGGACGAAACCGATCGTGAGAGACAAGATGTCGAAGTTGGTCAGAAGCCTTCGGTTCAGTTGTGCACCGAGTGCGAAACACAGGGCGAGCAGGCCGAACAAGGCGGCAAAGGGGACTTCGCCGAGTCCGAAGTAGTCCATCATCACCGCTGGCGAGGTCGAGATGTAGGCGAAGAGGACTACGTACGTGCTGCCGGCCAACAAGGCAGGGGCGAAGAACCTCGGGTCCCGGATGAGCGACCCGTAGACGCCCACCGCCTGTCCGATGCCATGGTCGGTGCGGCGGTCCAGTTCCAGCGTCTCGGGCAGTTTCAGGGTCGCCAGAAGGCAGGCAACACCGAAGACAGCGAGGAAAGCGAACAACAAACGCCATGAACCCAACTGCAGCAGCCCAGCCCCCAGCGTCGGCGCGAACACGGGCGCGAGCGCGAAAACCATGACGACGATGGAGAGCGCCTGGGCTAGGGCTTTGCCCCGGTAGAGGTCGCGAACTATCGCTCGAGCGATCACCACACCCGCGGATCCGCCGAGCGACTGCAGGAAGCGCATAGCCAGCAGGAATCCGAAGTTCGGCGCGAGGGCGCACGCGATGGAAGCGACCGTGAACAGGATCAAGCCCGCTACCAGCGGCCTCTTGCGGCCGTAGCGATCCGACAGGGGTCCGTAGAAGACCTGGCCGAGACCGAGGCCGAGCATCGCCGCGGTCAACGTCAGGGGCACGGTCATGACCGATACCCGGAGATCCGCGGCCACATCGGGGAAGGCAGGGAGGTAGAGGTCGATAGCCATCGGACCGAAAGTGGTCAGTGCCCCGAGGATGAGCAGGGATAGCACGCGGCCTCGGCCCCGAGTCATGTCCTCTGCTCTCACTCCGTCACCGTAGGCCACAGCGGTCAGAAGCAGCCATCCGATCACCGCGATGGTTCGCGTCCGGCCTTGAAACGCGTTACCGTCCAGAGATCGAAAACTTCACTATCGAAGGTCGGGAGACATCATGATCATTTCGCAATTGCGCAGCATCGGGATTAGTTCCACGGTTCTGCAGGGACTCGGGTTTGCAAGCATCGGCGGCTCGATCGCTGTGTGGAATCTGCGCCGTCTCTCCGGCGATGCTGCCCACGCGGAGCGCTTCGGCATCTTCATCGGGCTGTGGGCTCCGACCTTCTTCATCATGGCGAACGAGGCTGCCGCTCAGGAGAAGGCTGAGCAGGTCACCCCGCAGTAGTTATCGGCCGCGACCACCTCTCGCGCATTCGGCCCACGGATGCGCTCAGTTGCCTTGCAGCGCTCCCAGCAGTCCTATCGCTATTAGGCCTGCCGCGATCATCGACAGGCGAAAAGGCCAAACCGGTGCAGGCGTTCGCAACACGAAAAGCGCCGCGGCTGATGCACTAACCACGGCTGCCACTCCGGCGGGAACCGTGACCCAGCGAGCCGACGCACCGCCCTGCCAGATGAGGACGACCGCAGATAGCGTCGTCAAGGCAACGAGTGCGCCGGCGGTGACATCCGGGGACACGCGCTGCGGTAGGCCACGGATTCCTTCTGCTCTGTCGCTTTCGGCATCTGGCAGCACATTGGCGAAATGCGCGCCCACTCCCAAGCTCGCACCCACGAGCAGTACCCACCAGCCGGGCCAACTCGGCGGCTGCGTACCCGCACTGACAAGCGCCGGAAGCGCAGCGAATCCGGTCGCATACGGCACCGCCGACCACAACGTCGCCTTCAGTCCGGCGTTATAGGCGAACCCGGAGAGCAGGAATACCGCCTGGCCCAGTCCCACCCACGGATTCACGAGAACCGACAGCACCAAGGACAGCACCGAACTCGCGACAACGACGATCCATGCCGTTCGCAGGGGTAATGCACCGTTCACCAGCGGCTTGTCGGCGCGTTTCGCGCGCCGATCGCGACCCACATCGACGATGTCATTGCTCAGCCCGATGGCAATCTGGTTGAAGAAGACTGCAACGACGATCATGACCGTATTGCCCAGCGGGACACCGAAAGCGAAAGCCAGGAAGAACGACAGCAGGGTAACCGCGATGGTCGGAACGGGGTGACTCGCACGAAGGACGGTAAGTGGCATGACTAGCGGGCAAGTCGGTCCACGACGACGCCGAACACCCGG
>Ga0180429_10002246_pt1 | contig 16036 bp, 18 predicted proteins | sample SS_ome_FD_132428 | JGI IMG/M metagenome (GOLD analysis project Ga0180429, IMG submission 132428) | Hypersaline lake sediment archaeal communities from the Salton Sea, California, USA - SS_1_S_1 metaG | ecosystem: Environmental > Aquatic > Non-marine Saline and Alkaline > Hypersaline > Sediment ...
CGCGCGCCCCTCGGCGAGTTCGTCGCGCGGCAGCTCGCCCGCGATCAGGCGCTCGTCCGGCTCGGCCTCGAGGCCGTCGTACAGGCCCTCGCCGGCCGCGCGCAAGGCGGCGGTGGCGCCGTGCTCCTCGAGCCACTCGAACAGCAGGTCCTCGGCGACCGCGAAGCGGCCCTCGTGCACGAAGTAGCGCAGCAGACGAGCGTAGCTGGGCTCGGGCAGCACGTGGTCGAGCAGGGCGGCGCGCACGCGCCGCACGCGCTCGGGCAGGTCGGCGACCCCGACCCTGGCGGTGCCGGCCTCGGTGTAGAGGTCGAGGGCCCGCAGCCGAAGCACCGGCGCCCGGGCGGGACCGGCGCCGGCCGGCGCCCGGGCGGGACCGGCGCCGGCCGCGGCCGGCGCGGTCTCGTTGGCCGGCATCGCCGCGTCGACCTCCATGAGCGCCGCCGTGAGGAACGCGCGCTCGCCGTCGACGCGTCCGGTGGTGGAGATGACGGCCAGCAGTTGCTCGCTGGGGAGTCGCCGCACGACCTCGCCGGCCACGCCCAGGTGCCGGCGGTAGGCGCGGTCGAGCAGCTCGCGTGCCGCCGCGACGGCCGCGGGCTCGGGCCGCCGCTCGAGCCGCACCAGGGCGGCCGTCAGCTCGGCGAGCGTGCGCTGGATGAGGTCGTCTTCGATCGGCATGCGGCAGCCTATCGCGGCGCATGCCCGGGACCGGCCGCCGACCCGGCGCGAGCGTAGGGGCCCCCGGCACGGGCGGTAGGCTGACCCCCATGCCGACCCCGCCCGAACGTCCGCGCCCCGCCGAGGTGTGGCCGGTCTTCGGCCGCTGGCGCCGTCGCAGCCCGGCAGCGCGCCGACTGGGCGTCGCGCTGCTCGTGTTGGCGCTGCTGCTCACGCCGATCTGGGCCCACACGCCGCGGGATCGGCTCGACGACGCGCCGGGCCAGGCGCCCGAGTCCGTCACCGTCGCAGCGCATCCGCACGCGGGGGCTTAGGGCGCGTACCGCATGCGCACGCTCATGCCGCCGTCGACCACGATCTCCTGACCGGTCACGAAGCCGGCCGCGGGCGACAGCAGGTAGGCGACCGCCGCCGCCACGTCCTCGGGGACGCCAACGCGCCCCACCGGGTGCTGCTCGCGGTCGGCTTCGCCGTGTACGACCGGCTGCTCCGCGCCCCGTCGGCGCCGATCGCGCACCTCGATCCAACCGGGGCTGACGGCGTTGACGCGCACGGCAGGGCCGAGGCTGACGGCCAGCGCGTGGGTCAGGGCGAGCAGGCCGCCCTTGGAGGCGGCGTAGGCCTCGCCATGCGGCTCGCTCTGGTGCGCCCGCGTGCTGCCGATCGTGACGATCGCGCCGCGGGCCGCGGCGAGGTGCGGGGCCGCCGCCCGCGCCAGCAGGTAGGTGCCCGTCAGGTTGACGTCGAGCACGCGCCGCCAGGTCTCGGGGTCGAGGTCGCGCAGCGGGACGAACGCGCCGATCCCGGCGACGGCGACGACGGCGTCGAGCCGCCCGAAGGCCTCGACGGCCCGCGCCACGCTGCGGCCCACATCGCCCTCGTCGGCGACGTCGCCGACGTGCGTGGCGAGCCGGTCGCCGCCGCCGGTCTCGGCGGTCCATGCCGCCAGGTCGTCGAGGGCGAGTCGATCGACGTCCAGCGCGACGACCGCGCCGCCCGACGCCAGCCGCTCGGCGGTGACGGCCCGGCCGATGCCCTGGGCGCCGCCGGCCACCAAACTGACGTGGGCGGGTTCAGTCACGCGTCAGCAGCCGGTCGATGCGCGCGTCGTCCAGCCGCCGGGCGTCGCACGCCTCGACGTCGACGCAGGTGGTGAGGTAGCGCCAGCGCCGGCCCTCGGCGCCGGGCACCTCGGCGCGCAGGAAGCGGAGGTCGCGCGAGTTGCCCGACCAGTGGCACAGGTCGCAGCAGAGTTGCAGGGAACGCCGGTTGCGGCGCTCGACGGGCGCGAGCCGCAGCAGCTCGCGGCCATTGTCGCGTTCGCGCACCACCACGCCCGCGTCGTCCGCGTCGCGCTCGACGGTGTACGCGCTGGTCTTGGGGATCAACCGGTCGGGGGTGGCGGGAAAGAGCTCGAGGACGATCTCCCGGCCGGTGTACGAGCGTCGTGGTTCGTCGCTCACGCCGCGGCGGCCCCCTTCGGACGTTGCAGCGTCATGAGTGCGAGGTAGGCCAGGGCCAAGGCGCCGACGACGGCGGTCGCCGCAACGAACACCGACGACGACTGCGCGACCACGATGCCGACGAACGCCCACACGAGCACCGCCGCGTAGGCCAGGTCGCGGTAGCGGAGCAGCATGCGGGCCCCGAGGGCAGTGGCGACCAGCAACGTGACGACGCCCCACGCCTGGGGCGGGAGAGCGAGCAGGCGCTCCTGAGCGCCGGCGTCCCATAGCGTGACGGTCACGTTGGCGACGGTGGCGACGGTGATCCAGCCGAGGTAGACGGAGAACGTCCCGCGGGCGAGGATGCGCTCGGCCCGCGTGACCTCGCCGACGGCGCCGCCGGTGCCCGGCCGCGGGCGCAGTCGGAGGTAGGCGATCAGCAGCGTGCCCAGCAGCACGAGCATCGCGACGAGGCTGGTGCCGATCCACAGGTAGTGCCACAGCAGGATCCACACGAGGTTCGCGAGGTTGCCGATCGCCACCGGCACGGCGATCGCCCGCGCCCGGCGGTTGTTCGCCTGGCCGGGGAGCGCCTGCCACGTGGCGTAGGCGGCCAGTCCGAGGTAGATGACGCCCCAGATGGCGAAGACGTAGCCCGCGGGCGTGATGACGACCGGGAACGAGTCCGAGATCTCGCCGGTGAGCCGCCCCGCGATGGGGAGCGCGTTCGCCAAGCCGTTGACGGCGATCGTCGCGACGGTCGTGACGGGGACGAGCCACTGCCAAGGACGCATGGGACTCCTACGACCGGCCGACGCCGGTCACGCGTGGGCGCGCGCGGCCCGCAACGCGGTGGTGGTCAGGATGGCGGCCGCCGCGGCCTCCGCCCCCTTGTTGCCCAGCTTGCCGCCGGCGCGATCGAAGGCCTGCTCGAGATTCTCGGTCGTGAGCACCCCGAAGATCACCGGCTTGGAGGCGTCGAGGGTGACGCGGGTGACGCCGCTGGCCACCATGGAGCACACGACGTCGTAGTGGCTGGTGCTGCCGCGGATGACGCAACCGAGCGCCACCACCGCGTCGATGTCGTCGCGGTCGGCCAGCACCTGCGCCAGCAGCGGCACCTCGACCGCACCGGGCACGCGCACGACGACGACGTCGTCGTCGTCCACGCCGTGCTGACGCAGGGCACCCAGGGCACCCTCGAGGAGGCGGTCGACGATCAGGTCGTTGAAGCGGGCCGCGACCAGCCCGACGCGGAGTCCGGCGCCGTCTGCGCGGCCATCGATGCATTCCATGCCGCCATGATGCCATGGCCGCCGTCGTTCACGGTCGACGCTGCGCCACGTGCCGTGGCGCCACCTGCGGCGGCGTGCCCGCCGGCGGTGGGCTCAGGGGCAGGGCAGGAGGTCTTGCACGTTGCTCGTGGGCCCCGTCGTGACGACGACGAGATCGACCGTCGTGGCGACCTCGTACACCAGGCGCCCGCCGTCGAAGCGGCTGAGCACCAGGTTCCAGCCGGCCTGCAACGGGAACTCCGCGGCGGTCGCCTGCAACACGATCGGGTCGCTGACGTACACGAGGTTGTAGAAGCCACCGAAGTCGGGCAGCTCGGGGATCGTGCTCGCGTAGCGCACGTCGCGCAGCGGGTCGAACGCGTCGCTGCCGCAGCGGTCCTGGTAGGGGTGCAGCACGGCCACGGCGTAGCGCACGCCGTCGCGATCGACGACGAACTCGTTGCCGATCATGAAGGCGAGCGGGAACGAGCCGCTGAGCAGGGGTCGGAGGTAGCGTTCGTCGGGCACGGCGTCGCCCAGGACCAGGTCGAAGGTGCCGGCCACCGTGCGCACCGAGGCGATCTCCTCCTCGGCAGCGATGCCGCGCTCGACCGCGAACGCGCCCAGGCGCATGTCGCCGGGCAGGTCGCCCAACTCATCGACGTGGACACCGGTGATGCGGACCTGCTGCTGCGCGGCGGCGGCCCCGGCGAACCCGGCCGCGGCGATCGCGAGCAGCAGCGTGAGGACGAAGGCTGGACGAGGTCGAAGCATGGGGCTCTCCAAGGTGGGCTCAAGGTAGCACGGGCACCGTGGGTGGCCGATGCGACCCGCATGAGGGTCGCTTCACGACGCCCGGGTAGCGGGCGCGCGTCGTGCGCGCGGCGTGAAGCGGACGGCGGGGCGCAGGCGGCGGACCGCGCCGAACGAACGCTGTGTACCACGGCGCGACATGAGAGGAACCGCGTGCGGCAAGCGCCAGGTCGCCACCGTGGCTGGTGGCGACAGCGCGCGAGCCGGCGTCAGGCGCCGTATCCCTCCGGGTTCGCCCGATGCCAGTCCCAGGCGGTCGCGACGATCGCGCGCAGGTCGGGGTACCGGGGCGTCCAGCCGAGTTCGCGCCGTGCCGCGGCGGCGTCCGCCACGAGCACGGGCGGGTCGCCGGCACGACGCGGCGAGGTCTCGGCGACGATGTCGCGACCCGTGACCTCGCGGGCTACGTCGATCACCTGGCGCACCGAGTAACCCTGGCCGTTGCCGAGGTTGAACGCGCGCGCCACCCCGGGTTCGAGGAGCTCGAGCGCGCGCACGTGGGCGGCGGCGAGATCCTCGACGTGGACGTAGTCGCGCACGGCGGTGCCGTCGGGCGTGGGGTAGTCGTCGCCGAACACGGCGACCTTCGGCCGGCGGCCCGCGGCGGCCTCCAGCACGATGGGGATGAGGTGGGTCTCGGGGCGGTGGTCCTCGCCGCGGGTGGGCGAGGCGCCGGCGGCGTTGAAGTAGCGCAGCGCCACCGAGCCGACCCCGGCGGTCGTCGCCAGCCACTGCAGCGCGCGCTCGAGCTGCAGCTTCGTCTCCCCGTACACGCTCTCCGGCGCGAGCCGGGCGGTCTCCGGGATGGGCACCTCGTCCGGGGTGCCGTAGAGCGCGGCCGTCGACGACACCACCACGCGCCGCACGCCGTGACGCAGTGCCGCGCGCCACAGGCGTAGGGCGCCCGTGACGTTGTTGTCGAAGTAGTCGAGGGGCGTGGCCATCGACTCGCCGACCAGCGAGGAGGCCGCGAAGTGGAGGATCGCCTCCACCCGGTGCTCCTCGAGGGCGTAGCCGACCAGTTCGGCGTCCGCCACGTCGGCGAGCACGAAGGCGGCCCCCTGGGGCACGGCGTCACGGTGCCCCGTGCGCAGATCGTCGACCACCACCACCCGGTGGCCCTGCTCCAGGAGCGCCTCGGTGGTGATCGAGCCGACGTAGCCGGCGCCGCCGGTGACGAGGACGTTCATCGTGACCTCCCCCGCGCGTCCCTCCCGGCGGGGAGGCGCGCAGCGCGTCGATGCTACCGCGCGCGCGACCGCCGCCGCGGGCATGGCCGCCGGGGTCGTCCCAGGTTGACGATGCCCTGAGGCCGCGGCCCTGACATACTGGGGGGCATCGGAGGAACCCTCGATGGCGACGACCCCCAACCCCAAAACCACCACCAGCACGCTCGATGCCGGTCTCGTCTGGTTCGACGGCCGGCTCGTGCCGCAGGAGCAGGCGACCGTTTCGGTACTGACGCACGCGATGCACTACGGGACCAGCGTCTTCGAGGGCATCCGCGCCTACGAGACCGAGCGCGGCGCGGCGGTCTTCCGGCTGCGTGAACACAGCCAGCGCCTGCTCGACTCGGCCAAGATCCTCGGCATGCGTCCGACGATCACGGTCGAGGAGATCGACGCGGCGATCGTCGAGACGATCGCGGCGAACGGGCGCAGGAGCTGCTACATCCGGCCGCTGCTGTGGTACGGGCCGGAGTCGCTGGGCATCAACCCGACGAAGAACCTGCTGCACTTCATGGTCGCCACGCTCCCGTGGGGCATCTACCTCGGCGAGGAGGCCGTGCGTCAGGGCGCCAAGCTCATGACCTCGTCGTGGCGCCGCTCCTCGGGCGACATCCTGCCGACCAAGGCGAAGGCGGGCGGCAACTACGTCAACTCCGTGCTCGCCAACCAGGAGGCGCGCGAGAACGGCTTCGACGAGGCGCTGCTGCTCGACAAGGAGGGCTTCGTCGCCGAGGGGTCGGGCGAGAACGTCTTCTTCCTCAAGGACGGCACGCTGTACGCGATCGCGCACTCGGTCAACCTCCGTGGCATCACGCGCGACACGGTGATCCAGTTGGCGCGGGACATGGGTACCCGGGTCGAGAACACGATGGCCGTGCGGGACGAGCTCTACACGGCCGACGAGGTGTTCATGGTCGGCACCGCCGCGGAGGTGACGCCGATCGCGGCGATCGACCGTCGCCCCATCGGCGCGGGCGTCGCCGGCCCGTACTCGCTCGCGATGCGCGAACGCTACCTGCAGGTCACCACGGGCAAGTTGCCCGAGTACGACCGCTGGCTCACCTACGTCGGCGGCTGACTGGCGCGGCGGGCGGCTCGAGCGCGGGCCGACGCCGACCCCATGAGTCCCCTGGCCCTGGCGTTGGTGCTCGCCTCGGCGAGCCTGCACGCCACCTGGAACCTGTTCGCCAAGCGCGCGGGCGCCTCCACGCGTGGGCCGGCGTTCGTGTTCTCCTTCTCCGCCCTGACGGCGCTGCTCTACGCCCCGCTGGCCATCTCCCAGGGGGGGCTGGCGTTCTTCCAGGTCGGCCTCGCGGGTGGCCTGGCGGTGCTCGGCAGCGCGCTCCTGCACATCGGCTACTTCCTCTCGCTGCAGCGCGGCTACCGCGTCGGCGACCTGTCGCTGGTGTACCCGCTGGCGCGCGGCGGCGGCCCGCTGCTGGCGACGTTGGGCGCGATCGCCTGGCTGGGCGAACGCCCGAGCGCCGTGGCGCTGACCGGCACCGGCCTGGTGGTGGTGGCGACCATCACGCTCGCGTCCGGGCGCTCGCGGGTGCCGGGCTCGGTGGGGCAACTGGCACCGGGGCTGGCGTGGGGTGCGATCACGGCGGCGTTCATCGGGTCCTACACGCTGTGGGACGCGCGCGCCGTCGCCCTGGTGGGCGTCCCGCCGCTGCTCTACCTGTGGTGGTCGGAGCTGCTGCGCATGCTCCTGCTGGCGCCGCTGGCGCTGTCGCGCCCCGCCGACCTGCGCCAGGTGTGGCGCGCGCACCGCGGCGCGGTGTTCGCCATCGCGCTGCTCAGCCCGTTCACCTACCTGCTGGTGCTGATCGCCTTCACGCTGGCGCCGGTGAGCCTGGTGGCGCCCATCCGCGAGATCAGCGTCCTGATCGGCGCGTGGCTGGGGGTCTCGCTGCTCGGCGAGGGGCAGCGCGTGCGGCGGCTGATCGCGGCGGCGGCGATGGTGGCGGGGGTGGTGCTCCTCAGTCGCGGCTGAGGCGACCGCCGGCACGCGCCCGCCGCGCCGTCGTCGACCCGTAGCGCGAGCGAGCTCGCCGGGTGAGAGTTCCGAGAGCGGCCGCCGCGTACCTTGCGGCATGCTCGGACACGTCCCCTTCCGGATCCGCCCGTGGAACGACGCGACCGTCGCGCCGGCCGTCGCGCCGACCGCGCTCGTGGTCGAACCGCTCGCGCCCCTCGCGCCGGCGGCCGACCCCGTGGGCATCCGGGTAGTGCCGCTGCGCCCCGCCTCGCCGTGGCCGCCGCGGCGCGCCCGCGAGCGGGTGCTCAGCCCGTTCCGCGCCTTCCCCTTCCGGACGATGCACCTGTCGCGGCTGATGTACGCCGCGGACGTCGACTGAAGCGCCACCACCGCACGCCCGCCACGCGGTCGCGGTAGCTTCGGCGCATGCCACCAACCCACGCAACCCTGCGCGAGCGCCTGCGCCGCGGCGACCTCCGCCACGCCGCCTGGCTCACCCTGCGCGACCCGCTCGCCGCCGAGGCGATCGCCCGCAGCGGCGTCGACCTGGTCGTGTTCGACCTGCAGCACGGCGCCGTCGAGACCGGCGACCTCATGGGCCTGCTGCAGGCGGTGCAGCCCTTCGTTCCCGCCCTGGTGCGGCTGCCGTCGGTCGAGCCGTCGGCGGTCACCCGTGCCCTCGACCTCGGCGCCGACGGCGTCATCGTGCCGCTCGTCGATTCCGTGGACGACGCGCGCCGGGCCGTCTCGGCGGCGCTTTACCCGCCGGCGGGCTCGCGCTCGTACGGGCCGCTGCGCGCCGCCCTACGGCACGGGCCCGGCTACCGCGAGCGGGTGGCGGAGCACGCGCTGGTCATCGCCATGATCGAGACGGCCAACGCGCTGGCGTCCGCGGAGGCGATCGCCGCGGTCCCCGGCCTCGGCGGGCTGTTCGTGGGACCCGCGGACCTGGGCCTCGCCCTCGGGCTGGGGCCGCAGACCGACGGCGATGACCCGACCTACCTCGCCGCCCGCCGTCGGATCGTGGCCGCAGCCCACGCCCACGGACTCGGCGTCGGCCTGCACGGGGTCGAGGCCCGCGCCCAGCGCAGCGCGCTGGCGGACGGCATCGACTGGGTGGTGGTCGCGAGCGACCTGAGCCTGCTGACGGCCGGCACGCGCGCCCAGCTGGCGGCGATGCGGGACCCCGCGGCCTAGTAGCGACCCAGCAGGCCGCGGGCGATCGCCCGGCGCTCGGCGGCGCCGTAGGCGAGCAGGCCGAGCGCGAAGTACGCCGCCCCGTTGCCCACGAGGGAGAGCCAGTCGGCCGGCCCGAGGCCGGCGAAGCCGACGCCGTGGACGAGGCTGGCGCGCAGCATGTCGACGCCCTTGACGATGGGCGCCAACTCCAGCCAGGGCGCGACCGACAGGGGCACGAAGGCCATGCCCAGGAACACGAACTGCGAGACCTGCAGCATCGCCTGGATCTGCTTGTAGACGATCGCCAGGCCGGCGACGGCGAAGGCGAGGCCGGTAACCCCCAGCAGCATCGGGATCAGCACCGCGACGATCAGGGGCAGGTCGACGGCGAGCCAGGTGCCGACGGTGGCCATCGACGCGATGAGCATGAGCGCCACGATCACCAGGTGGACGGCGAGGTTGCCCGCCAGCCGCGCCAGCAGGATCCAGCGCGGCGCGACCGGCGACATGTGCAGCTGCTCGAGCGTGCCGCGGGTCGCCTCGGTGGTGATCTCCCAGCCGATCGAGTTGATGCCGACCAGCAGCAGGAACCACACGGCGTTCCCCACCAGCAGGAAGCGGACGTTCGTGTCCGCCGCCGCCGGATCGCCGACGACCGTGACGCCGAGGAACATCGCCAGGAAGATCACGTAGAAGGTGATGACCAGGCTGATCGTGTTCGGCAGGTAGCGCCGCATCTCGACGAGCACCTTGCCGACGTTGGCGCGCAGGACGTCAACCCACATGGGCGAGCTCCTCGCGTTCGTTAGCGGGGTCATCGGCGGGCTCCGCCCGCCGCGCGGGTCCGTCGCCGTTCACCAGGTGGCGGAAGACCTCCTCGAAGCGTACGGCGACGCGATCGAGCGACTCCATCGGCGTCCGTTCGCGCCGCAGCACGTCGATGAAGCGGTAGACGTCGTCGCCCCGCTCCAGGTCGACCCGCACGTGGAGCCCGTCGTCGCTGATGCTGACCAACGGGAACGCGCGACGCAGATCCGCGGCCTGCGCCCCGGTGAGCGGCGCGCCGAGGCGTGCGTCGTAGGCGCGGGTCGCGAACAGGCGCATGAGCGTCGCCACCCGCTCGTCGGCGACCAGCCGCCCGTGCGCGACGACGACGACGCGCTCGCAGACGTCCTGGACGACCGCCATGTCGTGGCTGGAGAGGAGCACGGTGCGGCCCTCGTCCGCCAGCTCCCGAACGAGACGACGAACCTCGTCGCCGGTCTGGACGTCGAGGCCGAGGGTCGGTTCGTCGAGCAGCAGGACCTGGGTCCCGGCGAGCACGGCGACCGCGATGGCGAGCTTCTGCTGCATCCCGCGCGAGAGGTCGGCGACCAGCGCGTCGCGCTTGTCGGCCAGGTCGAAGCGTTCGAGCAGGGCGTCGGCCGCGGGGCCCACCGCCCGCGGCGACCGCCCGCGGTTGCCCATGAAGTAGAGCAGGTTCTCGCGTGCGGTCAGCCGCCAGTAGAGGTTGCGGTTGCCCTCGAGGACGGCCGCGAGGTGGCGGGTGGCGTCGCGCGGGCGGCGTCGCGCATCGACGCCGCAGACCTCGATCGTTCCGGCGTCGGGGCGGACCAGCCCACAGACCATCTTGATCGTCGTCGTCTTGCCGGCGCCGTTGGGGCCCAGCAGGCCGACGACCTGGCCCGGCTCGGCGCCGAACCCGACGCCGTCGACGGCCAAGAGCGGTTCACGGCCGCGGCGGGGGTAGGCCTTCCGCAGGTCGTGCACGCGCAGCGCGGTGGGGGTCGTGGATGCTCCCGGCACGGCTCTCCTCTCGCGACGCCGGCGGGCGCCTGCAGGGATTGTAAACCGCAGTTTTACATTTCGTCAACCGGCGCTTACCAAGACGCGCACCCCCGGCGGGGCCGGGGGTGCGTCGATCCAGTGGCGGCGGTCCAGCTGCGGGCGCCGGCCCCACGTCGGACACTCAGCCGCGCGCGGCGGCCGAACCGTTGCCGCGATCGATCCGGGGACGGGGAGCGGAAGAGCGGGGCTCGAGGCGTTCCGCAAGCGCCGAGAGGACACGCGCGAGGCGCGTGCGCAGGCGCGCGGTCGAGCGGGCGCGGCGGCGCCCCGTGGCGTCCACCTCGACCCGACGGGCGGCGACGACGTGGTCGCGGAGAGCCGCCTCGGCGCGGAGTCGCTCGGTGTGGGCGGCGGCGTGGTGCAAGAGAAGGGTATCGCTGAGCAACAACATGGAAGTACCTCGGTCGCCAGGTGAAGGCGCTGTCGGGAGGGTGGATGCGGCGCCAAGGAAACACCCTCGGCATCGCGTGCGGGCCGAGGGCGGCTGACCGGCGGTCGTCGGCGAGCGCACGGCTCGCCTCGCGCTAGGTCGCGGGCTCTTCGGCAACGCGGGGGCTCGTGCACGACGGCTGGCCATCGCCGGCCACGAGCGGCCATGCGCGTTCGATCGATCTCACCATCCGTCACCTCCCCTTCGTCGCCGGCGCTTGGGGACCCAGGGGGTCCATGGGCGACGCACGATGGTAGCAGGTGCTTGCGGGCTATGCAAGTGGGTATCCGCATGCCGGGGCCGCGGCACGTCGGGTCACTCCTCGTCGACCAGCTCGCTGGCGCGACGCTCGCCGCCGTCGCGGCGCCTGCGCCGCTCACGCGGAAGCATGAGCGCGACGACCAACTCGAACGACTCGGCCATCTGGCTCGAGCGCACCGCCTCCTGGTCGACCCCGAGGCCCTCGAAGAGCCCCGGAGCGTACCGCAGCACGTCGACGCGATCGCCCTTGACGACCACCAGGGTCACGTCCGAGGCGCGTCGACCTTCGCCGAAGGCGACGTGCAGTCCGTGCCGCTTGGCGCGCTCGCGCACCGCGCGCTGCACCTCGGCGGCGAGGCCGGTCGCGACGGGGGGAACGTGACGATCGCTCATCGCGGATCAGTAGGCCCGGCCGAACACGACCTTGTTCGCGTACCCGGACGGCCGGCCGGTGTGCACGCAGGTGCTTCCCTCGGCGCTGACGCCCTCGAGCGGGATGCAGCGCACGGTCGCCTTCGTCGCCTCCTGGATCGCCCGCTCCGACTCGGGGTCACCGCAGTGGGTGGCGATGACGAAGCCCCGCTCCACCCCGGCGACGAGCTCCTCGAAGGTGTGGGCCTCCATCGTCCGCTCCTCGCGGAACGCGCGCGCCCGCGCGTAGAGACGGTCGTGGAAGGCGGGCAGCGCCTCGACGAGGTACCCGACCAGGCCGTCGAGCGGCACCGCCGTCTTGTCGACCTCGAGCCGGTCCTTGACGAGCGCGGTGCCCGCGTCCAGGTCCTTCGGGCCGATCTCGACCCGCAGCGGCACGCCCTTCTGCTCCCACTCGTAGAACTTCGCACCCGGGTTGGCATCGCGTGCGTCGACGTGCACCCGCACGCCCGCGCGCCGCAACTCGCCGGCAAGCCGGTCGACCTCGGCCGCGACGCGCGCCCGTCCAGCCTCGTCGTTGCTGCGGCCCATCGGCACGACGACCACCTGCGTCGGCGCCAGCTTGGGCGGCAGGATCAGGCCGGCGTCGTCGCCGTGCGCCATGATGATCGCCCCGATCATGCGCGTCGAGAGCCCCCACGAGGTCGTGTGCGCGAAGGCCTGATCGTTGTTCACGTCGTTGAACTTGATGTCGAAGGCCTTGGCGAAGTTCTGGCCCAGGTAGTGGCTGGTGCCCGACTGCAGCGCCTTGCCGTCGCGCATCATCGCCTCGATCGTCAGCGTCTGCACGGCGCCGGCGAAGCGTTCCCCCTCGGTCTTCTCACCGCGGATCACGGGCACCGCCGCGAACTCCTCGGCGAAGGTGGCGTAGACGTCGAGCATCTGCCGCACCTCGAAGCGCGCCTCCTCCTCGCTGGCGTGCGCGGTGTGGCCCTCCTGCCACAGGAACTCGGTGGTGCGCAGGAACGGACGCGTGCGCATCTCCCAGCGCACGACGTTGCACCACTGGTTGTAGAGCAGCGGCAGGTCGCGGTAGCTCTGCACCCACTTGGCGTACAGCTCGCCGATCACCGTCTCCGACGTCGGCCGAATCGCCAGCGGCTCCTCGAGCTCGACGCCACCCGCGTGGGTCACCACCGCGAGCTCGGGCGAGAAGCCCTCCACGTGCTGCGCCTCGCGCTGGAAGTAGCTCATCGGGATGAGCATGGGGAAGTAGAGGTTCTCGTGCCCGGTGGCCTTGAACATCGCGTCCAGCTCGCGCTGGATGTTCTCCCACAGGGCGTAGCCGTACGGCCGGATGACCATCGTGCCGCGCACGGGGCCGAGATCGACCAGGTCGGCCCGGTAGACGAGCTCGTTGTACCAGGCGCTGAAATCGTCGGATGGGGACGTGAGGGAGGGCTGCTTGGCCATGTCGGCTCAGGGTAGCAGGTGGGGGGCCGCGACGGCGGGCGGCGTCCGGGAAGCCGAAACCGCCCGCTCGTGACCTGCTTCACGACATGCCGCACCGGCGCTTGGGAAGCTGTTGGAGCAGGCACGACGCACCGGCATCGCCGGCGATCCACCACCCTCCGGCTGCCGGATCGGAGTCCATCCCCATGCGCCTGTCCCACCACCTCGTGTCATGGCTCACCTCGGCTGCCCTGGTCGTGGGGCTCGGCGCCTGCGGTCCAGGCCCCGAACAGGTCGACCCACTCAGCGAGCCCACGGCCTTCTCGTTCGAGCTGGCCAACCCCGACGAGGTCGCAGGATCCGTCTTCGGCGTCATGCTCACGCCGTTCGAGCCCAACCCGATGTTCGGTGCGCGCGCGCTGACGCCCGCCGCGGCCGACATCGACGGCTTCATCTACGCCACCATGGACGCGGCGATCGACGCCGACGGCCTCGTGAGCGGCTCCCTGATCTCCGTCTACGACATCCCCCGCATCAACGAGAGCATCGGCCTCGAGTTCGGCTGGCTGCTCTTCTTCCCACCCCAGGGGTGCCCCATGACGGCGACCAACGGCGCCGAGGCGGCGCTCGCGCCGCTTCCGTACATCGCCGTGTGGGACGGAGAGTCCTTCGTCGGCGACGAACCGGATGTCGACGCCATCGTCTTCCTGGAGAGCTTCGAACGGGTCGACGGCGAGGGCGGCGCGTACACCGAGACCTTCGTCGGCCACGTACCCGTGGCGTCGCAGAGCGCCTGGAGCGCCGCGACCGACGGTCCCTGCGTGCCCGACGAGGAACCGAACGCCACCCTGACCGTCGACGTGGCCATCGACGCCGGCTGGCAGTTCCTTCGCTACACCTCCGTACGAACGTCCGACGGCGTCGACATGACCTACACCGACGAACTCGTGTCGCTGACCCTCGACGAGGTCGCCGAGGCCGGGATCATCGGCGAGGCACTGCCGCCGGGCGTGATGCCGCTCGAGTCCCTTTCCGCGGCATCCACGCGTGCGGGCCTGTCGCTGCTGTTCCGCTGATCGCGCGACGGCGTCGGTGCGCGGCGGCGCCCTGCTGGAGGGCGCCGCCGCGCCGCGGACGGGGGACGGCTCCGTCCGGCGCCTCCGTGACCCGGACCCGGGTCGCGTCCTGTCCGCCCCCGTATGCTCGCGCCATGGGCCGCAGCAACACGTCCCGCGCACCGACCCGCGCCGAGCTCGCGGCCGCCACGCCGCGCCTGCCGCTCGCGCTCTACGACGGCGACTGCGTCTTCTGCACCGCCCAGGCCGAGCGGGCCCGGCGGCTCTCCGGCGGGCGGCTGCGCATCGCGCCCCTGCAGACGGCGCTGGCCGACGTGCCCTGGGTCGATCCCGAGGAGGCCGTGAAGGCGCTGCAGCTCGTCGATCGCGACGGGCGCGTGTACGCGGGCGCGGCCGCCGTCGTGCGCCTGCTGCGGCTGACGCGGCCGGCGCTCGGCCTGCTGGCGCTGCCGTACCACCTGCCGGGCGTTCGCTGGCTCGCGGACCGCGCCTACGACACCGTGGCCGCCCGCCGCTACGCGATCGCGGGCCGGACCGACGACGGCTGCGCAGATGGCGCCTGCGGCGTGCCCTGGGCCGCGCGCTTTGGCACGGCATCGGCCGACGCCCCGTCGCCCGGCATCGATCAGAGCACCATCACCGGCCGCCCGGCCGCACGCAGCGTGCGCTCCAGCACGCCGCCGAGCAACGACTCCAGCCAGCGTGAGTAGCGGTAGCTGCCCATCAGCATGAGGTCACAGCTGCGCTCGTCGGCCATGGCCACCAGCGTCTCGGCGACCGGCCCCTGGTGCTCGACGTAGTCGGCACGCACCCCGTACGGCTCCAAGTACGACCGTGCCTTGTCGAGGATGGCGCTCGCGCCGCGCGAGGTATCGGCCACCGTCGCCACCACCACCTCCGTGCGCCACTTCGCCGCCGCGTAGGCCGCCACGAACAGCGCCTCGTCGGCCCGCGCGCCGCCGTCGTACGCCACCAGGGCACGCTCCAGGGGCCGGATCGGTCCCACCGTCACCAGGATCGGGCACGGCGTGCGACGCAGCAGTCCCTGGTGCCGCGCCGCCAGGCGCCAGCCCCTCGTCGCGTCGGGCACGACCATCGGAGCGACCAGCAGGTCGACCCAGGCGGCGCGCTCGCGCAGCTCCTGCGCGGGGTTGCCGACGGCGACGGCGAACTGCAGTTCGACGCCCGCGCGCTCGGCCGCGGCCAACGCCGCCGCCCGCAACGCGTCGACCTCCTCGCTCTCGACGGCATCCTCGTCGGCGGCCACGTGCAGCGCGTACACCCGCGCGCGCTCGCGGCCGGCGAGCACCAACGCTTGCTCCAGGGATGGGATGCCCAGCTCCAGGTCGGGGAGCGCCACCAGCAGGTCGTCGGCGATCGCTGCCGCCTCCGGCGTGCGGTCCTCCCCGCGCCCGCTGACCTGCAGCAGCAGGTCGTCGCGCTCCTTGGCGCCGCGGCGCTCGCTCGCGCCGCCGGACCCGATGGACTCGGCGATCGACTCGCTCGGCAGGGTGAACCCGAGCTCGCGCTCCAGCCGGCCGCGGTGCTCGGAGAGCCACAGGTACAGGTCGGTCTCCGTCCGGCCCGGGAAGCCACGCAGGACGCCGCCCGAGCGAATCGCCTCGCGCACCGGCAGGTACACGGTGTCGTACCAGTGCGCCACCGCTTCCGGGTACGCGACCTCGCGGTCCTCGTCGATGCCCATGTAGTAGCGGTGGACCGAGATGTGGTCGAGCAGCCGTTCGAAAGCGCCCGCCGTGGTCACGCGTAGGTCGGCGCCGGGGCGCAGCTCGTCCAGCGCCGTGGACTCGAGGAAGCGCGCGTGCTCCTCGGCGATGATGAGGTCGTCGGGCGAGACGTCGGCCGACAGCGGCACCCGGGCGTGCACGGGCGTGACGTACGCCTGGATGAAGCGCGCACCCAGCTGACGGGCGACCGACACGCGATGGTTGCCGTCACGCACGAAGTAGGCGTCGCCGATGCGGTAGAGCTCCA
>Ga0180429_10002247_pt1 | contig 16036 bp, 10 predicted proteins | sample SS_ome_FD_132428 | JGI IMG/M metagenome (GOLD analysis project Ga0180429, IMG submission 132428) | Hypersaline lake sediment archaeal communities from the Salton Sea, California, USA - SS_1_S_1 metaG | ecosystem: Environmental > Aquatic > Non-marine Saline and Alkaline > Hypersaline > Sediment ...
CTACCGTGGCTGCCGCCACTCCAGCCCTACCGTGGCTGCCGCCACTCCAGCCCTACCGTGGCTGCCGCCACTCCAGCCCTACCGTGGCTGCCGCCACTCCAGCCCTACCGTGGCTGCCGCCACATGGGCCACAGCGACGGTCCACCGCCGGGCATCGGGATCTCGCCGGTGACGTCGAACCCGAACCGGTGGTAGTAGCCGATGTTGTCCGGGTTGCTCGACTCCAGGTAGGCCGGCGAACCCTCCGCGTCGCAGCGATCCAGCCGTGACCGCAGCAGCGCGTTGCCGAATCCGCTGCCGCGCACCCGGGGATCACTGCCGATCATCGCCAGATACCAGTGCGGTTCCTCGGGGTGCTGCGCCTTCATCTGCTCGCTGAGCGCCCGGGCGATGCCCAACCGGCCCCGGAACGTCCGGATCACCGCGGGCAGCATCGCGATCTGCCGGCGCGGCGAGGGCGGCTCCCGTCCGGGCGGATCCCACAGCGCTGCGGCACCCAACGCGGCGGTACCCAACGCGGCGGCTCCGACCCGCGCCTCGGCGGCCGCCACCTGCACCCCGCCACCCGCCAGATACTGGTGACGTGTCAGCGCGCCGAAGAACGCCGGCAGCGCTGCGCGGCGCGTGCCCGGGTCGGGCTGCAGCCAGCAGAACACCGGATCGTCCTCGAAGGCCCGGCCGAGCACCCGCGCCAGATCGGTCACGTCGGTCCGGCGCGCGGGCCGCACGTCAATCGCCATCGTGGCCACGGTAGTACGGCCCGCCCGGCCTCAACCGAACAGCACGGTGAGGCCCAGGGTGGCCACGCACACCACCACCGCACCGGTGGTCAGCCCGTAGACGAGCGTGCCCGCCCGGCCGGTGGCGAAACTGCCCATCAGGTCGCGGTCGCGGGCCAGGCCGACCATCGCGATCAGCAGCGGCACCAACAGCACGGCGTTGAGCACCTGGGTTCCCACCAGGATGGTCACCAGCGGAACGTCCGGGGTCAGCACGACCACCGCGCCGACCAGGGTCACCACGCCGTAGGTCGTGTAAAACGTCCGGGCTTCGGCGTAGGGATCGTCGAGGGCGGCCTCCACCCCGGCGTACTCACACACCGAGTAGGCCGTCGACAGCGGCAGGATCGAGGCCGCCAGGAAAGACGCCCCGATCAACCCGATGCCGAACAGGACTGCCGCCGCCTCCCCGGCCAGCGGCTGCAGGGCGACCGCGGCATCGGCCGCGTCGGTGACGCGGAGCCCGTCGCGGTGCAGGGTGGCCGCGCAGGCCACCACCACGAAAAAGCCGATCACCCCGGTCAGCACCGCACCGGTGATGACGTCCACCCGCTCCAGCGGCAGATCCTCGGTCCGCAGTTTCTTGTCCACCGCATAGGACTGCATGAACGACAACCCCCATGGCGCCAGCGTGGTGCCCAGGGTCGCGGTCACGATCGCGACCGCCTCACCGGTCATCGGCATAGTCGGCACCACGGTGCCGTGCAGCGCCGCGCCCCAGTCCGGCCGGGCCAGGAACCCGGAGACGATATAGGCCAAGAAGACCGTCGACACCAGCAACAGCAGCCGCTCCACCCGGTGGAAACTGCCGCGCAGCACCAGCAGCGACACCGCGGCCGCCGCGAACGGCACGCTGAGGTAGCGGCTGATACCGAACAGCTCGAAACCCGCTGCGATACCGGCGAATTCGGCGCAGGTGGTGCCGATGTTGGCCACCACCAGCGCCGCCAGCACCGCACCGCCCACGCGGACCCCGTAGCGCTGGCGCACCAGCCCGATCAGCCCCTGCCCGGTGACCACGCCCATCCGGGCGGCCAGCCCGTGGAACACCACCAGCGCGATCGTCGACAGCAGCAGAACCCACAGCAGCTGATAGCCGTGATCGGCACCCAGCACCGAATAGGTCGTGATGCCGGCCGGATCGTCGTCCGACAGTCCCGCCAACAGACCCGGCCCCAGCACCGCCAACAGCGCCGCCCACCGGGCTCCCCCGCGACCCAACCTCACCCGCGCGGATTCCGGAACAGGTGCCGTCGATGCGGCCACACCCGCGACCGCAGGAACCGCCGACCCCACAGCCGGGGCCGACGGGCCAGCCGGGCCCGCCACCGCCCGGCATGCTCGCGAGACATCGCGGCGACGATCCGCGCGGCCAGCGCCGCCGGCATGGCCCGCAGGACCCGCTCCCCCACCTCAGGCGAAGCGGACGTCACCGCCTGCGCCGCCAGACCCGGCTCCTCGACCGCGAGGATCTCAGTAGCCGACTCGGTGTCCACCCGGCTGACCAGGGCGGCCAGGCCCCGGGCGTCCAGTCGGTGCACCGCCGCCCGCGGAGCGCTCAACTGCACCGCGTGGCCCCGCTCGGAGGTCAGGTGCAGATCTGACCACGCGACGACGTCCTCGGTGGGGCGGCCCACCAGCCGGCCCAGCCCGAGGCGTCTGAGCACGCCGCCGAAACCGACCTCGACGCCGACGACTTCCAGCCGGGTGTCCGGCCTGCGGGCCAGCACCACGTCGGCGACCCGGGCCAGCCGTTGGCCGGCCACATCCACCACCTGGGTGTCGAGCACATCCCGGCCGAGCAGAATCTCGTCGTCGTGCAGCTGATCGCCCCGCGACCCGAGCACCCCGGCGACCAGCACCGGCCGGCCACAGTGCACGTTGTGTACGGCATCCCAGGACAGCAGAACCGCCGGCGCGCCGGACCGCACCACCAGCAGCCGCGCCACCAGTCGCGGGCCGCTGTCCCCGTCGAGGCGCACGGTGAGGTCGGTGAGCCGACCCACCGCCGCACCGTCGCCCGACACCACCTGAGCACCGATGACCCGGCTGAGCAACAGCACGCCGGCAAGCATGCCGCATTCGCCCGCGCCGACAGTGCCGACCCGATCTAATCGGGAGGGGCGACACGAGGAGAGAATGCGATGCGGGCACTGCGGATGGTTGGATTCCAGCGCGAGCCGGAGCTGCTGGAGATTCCCGAACCCCGGCCCGGGCCCGGCGAGGTGGTGGTGCAGGTCGGCGCCGCCGGGGCCTGCCACTCCGACCTGCACGTGCTCTACGAACTCGACGCGTCCGCCATCTGGCAGCTGCCGATGACCCTCGGCCACGAGACTGCGGGCCGGGTGCACGCGATGGGCGACGGGGTCACCGGGCTGGCCGAGGGCGATCCGGTGGCGGTCTACGGCGCCTGGGGCTGCGGTCGGTGTCCCCGCTGCGCGGTCGGCATGGAGAACTACTGTGAGGTGCCCTCGCTGGTCGGCGGGGGCGGCCTGGGCCTCGACGGCGGGATGGCCGACTACCTGCTGGTCCCGCATCAGCGCCACCTGGTGGCGCTGCCCGACGGGCTGGACCCGGTGACCGCCGCCCCGCTGACCGATGCCGGACTGACGCCGTATCACGCGATCCGGCGCTCCTGGCCGAAACTGACCCCCGATGCCAGCTGCGTGCTGATCGGCGTGGGCGGTCTGGGCCACGTCGGTGTGCAGATCGTGCGGGCCACCACCGCGGCTCAGGTGATCGCCGTCGACGTCAAACCGGAGGCGCTGGACCTGGCCCGCAAGGTCGGCGCCGACCATGCGGTGCTCTCCGATGACAACGCCGCCGAGACCATCCGGGACCTCACCGGCGGGCGCGGCGCCGACGTCGTCATCGACTTCGTCGGCACCACAGGCACTCTCAACCTGGCCCGCGGCGTGGCCCGCGCACTGGCCGATGTGACCATCGTCGGGATCGGCGGCGGCGAAGTGCCCCTGGGGTTCTTCACCCAGCCCTACGAGGTCAGCATCGCGACCACCTACTGGGGCAGTCGGGGGGAACTCATCGAACTGCTGGCGCTGGCCGCGAAAGGTCTGGTGAGCACCGAGAGCACCGTCTACTCCCTCGACGACGGCGCGGCGGCCTACCGGGATCTGCGCGACGGATCGGTGACCGGGCGGGCGGTCGTGGTTCCCTGAGCCGCCCGGCCGGGCTACTCGAACACGAGGTCGCCGAACTTCAGGGCAGCCGGGTGATGGCCTGTCCCTCGTGGACGCAGGTGGCCACCCGCTGACCGCCGGTGCCGAACAGCCCAGCGATCATCAGCCCGCGCCCCCGCCCGGCCGCCGGCGACCGCGATTCCAGCAGGTTCCACTCGCCGGCGTGCACATCGCTATGGAACCAGGTCGAGGAGTCGGTGGTGGCGGCATGGTGGCTGCGGTCGGTCATCGAATGCCCATGGACGGCCAGCACCGGATCCACACCGTAGATATCGGTGACGTACACCGCCGCGCAGGCGTGCAGCGCGGGATCCTCGGGTAGCTCGGCGGTGACCCGCCACCACAGCCGCCGGACGAACTCGCCGCCGTCGCGGTCGTCGTGCACGCGGATGTCGATCTCGTCCAGTGGCAGCGCGGGCGCGGGGCCGATCGGGCCGGTGCGGGGCAGCGACTCGGGATCCTCGGCCCCCCGCGGGCAGGCCGTCGGGTGATCGGAGTGTTGCGGACCCTCGGCCGGCACCGCGAACAGTGCCGTCGCGCTGATCAGGGTGCGCTGCCCCTGACAGCCCAGCACCCGTCGTGATGAGGCGCCGCGGCCGTCATGCAGCCGTTCCACCTGGTAGCGCACCGTTTCATCGGCGTCACCGCCGCGCAGGAACTGCACATGCAGGCTGCTGACCATCCGGTCCGGTGCGACGGTGCCGGACGCCGCCGCCAGCGCCTGGGCCGCCAGGTGGCCTCCGTAGGCCCGCTTCCCGGCCGGTCCGTTGCCGGCACCGACGAAGCAGTCCGGGCCGTCCGGCGTCACCCGCAGCAGTCGCCGTAGAACACCGGTCACGTTGTCACCGTGCCGGATTCGACCAGTTCGGCGATCTGCGCCGGGTCCATCCCGAGCCAGCCGTCCAGCACCGCGCCGGTGTCTTCGCCGAGGGCCGGTGCCGGGGCGGGGGCGCTGTGCTTGCCATCGACCGACATCGGCAGGCCGGGTGCCGGGTGGCTGCCGATCCGGGGCTGATCCAGTGTGGCGAAGAGCGGGTTGGCGCGCACTCGGGGGCTGTCGGCCACCTCGGCGAAGCTCCGATAGCGTTCCCAAAGAACCGAACTGGATGCCAGTGCCGCAGTGACGTCCTCGGCGGTGTGTGCCCGGAACCACGTCGCGAACAGCCCGGTCAGCACCTCGCGGTGCGCATAGCGCTGACCCTCCTCATCGAAGTCGGCGTTCAGTGCTTCCTCAAGGGCGGCAACGGCTTTCGCCGTCCCGGTCAGCTCCGCGAGGTCACGGAAGTGCCGGGTGGTCAGCGCTACCACCATGAAGCTCGCACCGTCGCTGCTGGTGAAGTCCCGGCCGAACTGGCCGAAGACGGCGTTGCCCAGCCGTGGCCGCTTCGCACCGGTGACCATCGGCTCGGTGAGGAAGCCCAGGTTCGCCGCGGTGGCCAGTGCGACATCATCAAGCGGCAGCCGGATGGCGCTGCCGCGGCCGGTAGTGTCGCGGTGGCGCAGTGCGGTCAGCACCGACAGCGCCGCATACAGACCGCAGCTGACATCCCAGGCCGGCATCACGTGGTTGACCGGGCCGCGGGTGTCGGCGGGTCCGGTGACCAACGGGAACCCGGTGGCGGCGTTGACGGTGTAGTCCACTGCGGTGGATCCGTCGCCGCGACCGACCACCTCGAGGTGGATGAGGTCGGGGCGCCGCTCACTCAGGGTGCGGTGTGAATGCCATTGCCGCCCGGCGGCATTGGTGATGAGCACCCCCGCTTCGGTCACCAGACGTTGGACCAGGTTTTGGCCGGGTGCCGAGCGCAGATCCACGGCCATGGATCGCTTGCCCTTGTTCAGCCCGGCCCAGTAGATACTGTCGCCGTCGTCGGTCAGCGGCCATCGGCGGTAATCCGCGGCGCCACCGATGTGGTCGATACGAACGACCTCGGCGCCGAGTTGGGCCAGGGTCATCCCCGCCAGCGGGACGGCGACGAAGCTGGAGATCTCCACGATCCGGACGCCGGACAGCGGGCGGTCGGCGGCGGTGCCCACCGTTTCAGCGCTCACCGGTCGAGTATGGCGGTCACTGCCCGACGGCGAACGGCACACCCAGCACGAACAGGAACAGCAGCAGCAGGAACCAGCCCGCGGCCTGCCAGATCGGCCAGGCCCCCTCGACCCGCCACACCCGGTAGGTGCGGATGAACGCCCCGATGCCGCCGAGGAAGAGGGTGCCGGGGACCATGATCGCCGGCAGCAGGGTCCGCCACACCGCCGTGGCGGCCAGCGCCACACCGGCCAAGGCGATCACGACGGCGACATAGGTCACCGCCGCCCGGAACATCGCCGGATCGTGCCACCGCTTCTCGACATCGTTATCGTTGCGCGCCATCGCGTCCCCTGATTTCGGTCCTGCTCCCAGGGTAGGCCCGTCAGAGGACGAAGATGCGCTGGGCCGGGTCGACCGAGCTTTGCGACAGGTTGGCCAGGATGCCGGTGTAGCCCCGGGTGGCCGGATCGCGGTCGTAGTACAGCAACCCGGTGGAGCGTTCGTAGACGAATTGGCTGTCCTGACCGGCGCCGCCGCCGAACCGGGCTCGATCCACCACCTGCACCTCGGTACTGGTCGCGCCGGGGATCACGATCGGCTGGATCACCACGATGTCCAGTTCGGCCGGACCGACCATCAACTGCGGCGCTGTCCGCGGAGTAGAGAAGACCCGATCCATAATGAAGGTGTCGGTCGCCGCGGTCCCGGCGAGGACCGGCCGCTGCTTTCGCAGGATCCGCCAGGGCGTGCCGGGCGTGACCAGGGGGCCGGAGTACAGCCACTGGCCGCCCTCGATCACGCTGTCGGTGCTCCGGTCGGAGGACCCGTGCACGCGGATGTCCAGCGAGACGGCGGTGGGGATGTTGGTGAACTGGCCGGCCGTCTCGTCGTTGGGGTAGGTGAAGAACCCGTACACCCCGTTGGCGTCGGCCGGGAAGCCGTCCAGAATCGCGGAGGTGCGCAGGGCGACCGGGTAGGGCGTCGCACCGGGAGCGGTGACTTCGTTCTTCCAGAACGTGAAGTTGCCCGCCGGGGAGTACTGGGTGCCGTCCTGGGCGTACGGGTAGGACTGCGGTCCGCCGTCGTACTGGACGAAGTCCTGATAGGACGCCGGCACCCAGCCAGTGTTGTTCATGTTGACGTTCCCGGCGGGCTCGCTGAACTGCTGGGCCCACACCTTGTCAGGTCCGATGATCCGGCTCACGCTCGCCGGCGGCTGCGGCCCCCAGGGGGTGGCACCGCTCCAGATCAGATCGCCGTAGGGACCGCCGGCGGCGTTGAGCTGGCTGGCCACCGTGTCGTAATCCTTGAAACCGTAGGTCCGCCCGCTCACCGCACCGGTCCAGGCCGCACCGTTGACGTCGAACTCGAACTGCACCGGCAGTGACCACTCGTCGATATAGGAGACGTCGATCGTGTACTGCTCGCCGGTGGCCGCCGGGTAGTAGAAGTACTCGACGAAGCTGTAGTTCAGGAAGGAGTTCCCCGCCGTCACCGCCGTCGGATCGAACGCGTCGACACCTCCGGGCGACGCCACCGGCAGATCGAATCCCTGATCGCCCTCGACGAAGTAGATCCGGTTCTCCGGGGTGCCCGGCGCGCCGGTGCCCAGGGCCAGGGTCACCGGCGCGGAGTCCCCGGCGGCGATCGTCATCGGCTGGAAGTCCGCGGGGATGCTGTAGTCCCCGGAGTTCGGGAGGTTGTACACCCGGATGGTCGTCGCGGAATCGTTGTGCACGGTGATCGACGGCGGCCCCGCACCCACCGGGACAACCGGGGCAACCGGGGCGGCTGCCACTGGTGCTACCGGGGTGACAACCGGCGGGGCCGGGATCGGGGCGGGCGCCGCAACTACCGGAGCCACCGCAGCCACCGGGACAGCCGGCAGTGGCGCCGCGGCGGGCCGTGGTCGCGCCGGGACCGCGGACCGGGGAACGGCAGCCGAGGCCGACACCCCCGCCCGGCGGTTCTGCGCCGGCGCCGTCCGCATCGCGGCCGTACGCGCGCGGGGCCCGGCGGCGCGCTCAGTCGACGAGGAAGCACCCACCGAATCGGCGCCGGCCCGGCCGGACCCGGTGTCGGCCGCCGCGGGTGACGGAGCGGCGAGCAACACCGCGCCCAGCCCGGCGGTGGCGGCACCGGCCAGCAACCAACTCCGTACCGAGGGTGCGGCCAGCTGCCCACCGGGGCCGGCACTGCCGGCATTCCGCTTCGTCACGGCGTTACGCATAGCCATACCTGCTCTCCCCGCCCCGGAACCAGATACCCGATTCCACCCGAATGTATGCCCGTCCGTATTCCGGCTCAGCCGCCGGCCGCCCGCAACCGGCCGCCGAGCCCGCTGGCCCGGGCCGCCCGGCGGGCCACCGCCGCCCGGACCTGGGCGTCCGTCCCGATCACCCGGACCTTGGTTCGCGCGCGGGTGACGGCGGTATAGAACAACTCGCGGGTCAACAGCCGGGAGTCCTCCGGTGGCAGCAGCACGGTGACCTCGGCGGCCTGGCTGCCCTGGCTTTTGTGGATGGTCATCGCGTGCATGGTTTCGATATCGGCCAGCCGGCCGGTGGCCAGCTCCATCGGGCCGGCCGCACCGGCCATCACCGCCCGCAGGGTGCCGTCGCGCTGCACCGCCACCCCGGTATCGCCGTTGTACAGCCCGAGCCCGTAGTCATTGGCCGTGACCAGCACCGGCCGCCCCGGATACCACGGCGCCCACTGCGGCATCTCGGTGTGTTCGGCCAGCCAGCGTTCGATCTGCCGGTTCCAGTGCGTCACGCCGTAGGGGCCGCGGCGGTGCGCGCACAGCATCCGGTGTTCCTCCAGGGTGGCCAGCGCATGGTCCACGGCGCCGAGCACGGCCGCCTCGCGCAGCTTCAGCGCATGGGGCACAACGACTTTGCGCAGCACCCCGGCCGCCTCACCGCTGTCCACCCAGTCGATATTGGCCCCGCCGGCCGCCAGCACCGCGATGGCGCTGTCATCGTCACCGTCGCGGATCGCCTGCGCCAGCGTGCCGATGGATTCCCCGAACCGGTGCGAGGTGACCAGCCGGGCCACCGGGGAGTCCGACACGGAGTCGAGGCCGTCGACCAGGTCGGCGAGCACCGCCCCGGCCTCCACCGAGGCGAGCTGATCGGGATCGCCCACCAGGACCAGCCGGGAATCCGGCCGGACCGCTTCCAGCAACCTGGCCATCATGGTCAGCGACACCATCGACGTCTCGTCGACGACGATCACGTCGTAGGCCAGCCGGTTCTGCCGGTTGTGCCGGAACCGGGACGAGGTGTCGGGCCGGCTGCCCAGCAACCGGTGCAAGGTGGTCGCCGACAATTCCGGTAACCGGCCGCGGTCGGCGGGGTCCAGCGCGTCGACCTCGTTGCGGACGGCTTCGAGCAGTCGGGCCGCCGCCTTGCCGGTGGGGGCGGCAAGCGCGATCCGCAGCCGCGGTCTGCCGTCCCGCTGCGCCTGCTCAGCCAGCAGGGCCAGCAGCCGCGCGACGGTGGTGGTCTTGCCGGTGCCGGGTCCACCGGTCAGCACCGTCAACGCCCGTGACACCGCCACCGTCGCGGCCCCGCGCTGCTCGGCATAGCTGTCCGGGAACAGCCGGCCCAGCTCCACCGGCGTACTCTCCCGGCGGGCGGCGGCCAGGGCCAGCACATCCTCGGCCACCCGGCGCTCCTCGATCCAGTACCGGTCCAGATACAGCAACCCGGCGTCCAGATGCAGTACCGGCTGTTCGGTGACCAGCGGGCTGTCCGACACCGCCCGCACCCAGTCCGCCGGCGCCGGCCACGGCAACTCGGGATTGCCCACCTGAGCCCCGATACCGGACAGTTCGATACACACCGATCCGGCCCGCACCGCCCGCACCACCAGGGCCACCGCGAGTGCCACCCGGTCATCGGCCTCACCGGCGAGCGCGGTCAACCGCTGGGCCACCAGAACGTCGGCTGCCTCCAGCACACCTGCCTCGTTGAAGGTGCGCAGCAGACCGGTGGCCGCGATACTGCGCCGCCAGTCGGCGGAATCCGGTACCGGCGTCGGCGCCGTCATCGTCCGGCCTCACGGCCGTCGAGCAGATCCGACAGCGCGGCCACCAGGGCGGCCGGCGGATGCCAGCCGAACACCCCGGCCCGCTGGCCGTCGGTGACCGGGGTGTCCGGCCCGCACATCCCGCGGATGAACAGATACAGAACGCCGCCGAGATGCTGCTCGGGCTGGTAGCCGGGCTGACGCCAGCGCAGGAACCGGTGCAGCACAACGCTGTACAGCAACGCCTGCAGCGGGTAGTCCGAGTGCAGCATCGCCTCGGCCATCCTCCCGGTGGTGTAGTCCCCGGCGGTCAGCGGCCGGTCCTGTTCACCGAGCCAGTTGGTCTTATAGTCAGCGACGAGGTAGCGGTGGCCCTTCCCGGCAGGCACCCGCAGCACCACATCGAGTGATCCACTGAGATACCCGCGCAGCGGCTGCCGGCCCAGTGTCGCGTCGGTCAACCGGTCCACGTAGGGGGCCAGCAGGTCATCGCCGGTGACGTGGCGGTCCAGCAGGGCTCCGACGTCGGCCAGCCGGATCTGTGGCGCCCGGTCCCGACGATCCCCACCGGCAAGTGGGAACTCGAAGTCCAACTCGCACAACCGATCTGACATCGATATCTGCCGCAACGTCAGGTTATCGGCCAGCTCCCCCAGCGCCGTGTCATGCAGCGGTTCCAGGGCTGCCGCCAGTTCCGCGGCCTGGACGTCCACCGGCCACCACACCGAGTGTTTCTCGATCTGGGCCTGAAGTTCGTTCCGAAGGTCCGGGGCCTGCGGGTCGGCGGTCTCCAGCACCGCGTGGACCAGGGTTCCGAACTTCGCGCCCCGGGGCAGATCCGCCATCGGCGAGGCCATCTCGTGTCCGGCCGGTGTCGCCGTCAACGGGATATCGGCCACCTCGTCATCCAATTCGATCACCTCGGGCTCACTGCTGACTCCGAGGGCGTCCTGCGCCGCCCGCACCAGACCCGAGTAGGAGGTGCGCCGCCACACGGTGTCGATGGTCCGGTGGAAGTGCCTGGCGTGCAGATCCTTCGGTGTTTCCACGGCGGTCGTCGCTGTGATTTCGGCGAATGTCGCCTCCTCGACCACCGGTCCGCCGGCCTTCTCCCAGTCCCGGAACCACTCGAGTGCCGCGGCGTCGGTGACCGTCTGCGGTTCGGCGCGGTCCCGAATACTCGACTGGCCCGGCTTGCGGTCGCGCAGTAGCCGGGACAATCCGCCGTTGGGTTCGTCCCGCGCCGGCGCCCACCAGCAGACCACCTGTGACTGCGCCCGGGTCATGGCGACGTACATCAGCCGGCTGTCGTCGCCGGCGCTTTCCGCCCGGCCCAGCGTTGCCACCTCCCGATAGTCGGGAGTGTCCGGTCCGCCGACATGGAGGCAGCGAATATCGTTGTCGTGGAACAGGATCAGATCGCGTTCCTGCACATTCCGGTTGAAGGCGAACGGCAGGTAGACGATCGGGAACTGCAGGCCTTTGCTGGCCCACACCGTCATGATCTGGACGGCGGCCGCGTCACTGTCCAGGCGGCGGTAGCGCTCCGCCGCGCCGCCGCGCTCCTGCCGCCGGCTGCGCAGCCAGTCCCGCAGCGCCGGCAGCGTCAGATGCTCGCGGTGAGCGACCTCCTGAAGCAGCTGGGTCAGATGCGCCATATCGGTCATATAGCGCTCGCCGCCGTGCCAGCGCAGCGCACGCTCGGCCATCCCGTTCAATTGCGCCGCCTCGAACACCGCGGCCACCCCGACCTCACGAGCGTGGTCGGCCCACTGCCGCAGTGTTTCCGCCACGGCGTCGGTGAGCGAATCACCCTGGCCGGCCAGGTCCGCGGCGGTCTTACCGAAGAACATCGTCGTCGCCACGGCACGGACCAGGCCGGAGCGGTGCGGCTGGTCGAAAGCCTCCAGCAGGGCCAGCCAGTCATCGCTGGCCTCGGCGGCGAAGATATCGGAGTCGCCGGTGTAGACCGCCGGGATACCGGCGTCGGCCAGGGCGGCGGAACAGGCCCGGGCGTCCCGATGTGTTTCGACGATCACCGCGATATCGTGGGCCTGGACCTTCCGGCCGTGGAAGGTGGCCGCACTGGCCAGTAACGCGCCGATATCCGCCGCCAGATCGCGGGGGATGAACTCGCGCAGATCAGCGATCGGGATGATCCTGCTGCCGCGACGGCCGAACTTCTCCCGGGTCACCACGCGCAGCCGCAGCGGGTCGTTCCGCGGAGCCCCCGCCAGCCGGTTGCCCCGATGATGGGCTTCGACTTTGCGCACCACGATCCGCCGGTCGCCCAGTTCGGCCCCGCCGAGCACCGCGTGCAGTCGGTCGACCAGGGCCGCATCGCTGCGCCAGTTCCTGGCGAGGGTTTGTTTGTCGCCGGCGGTATCCGCCGCCCGTAGATAGGTGACGATATCGCCGCCGCGGAAGGCGTAGATCGCCTGCTTCGGGTCGCCGATCAGCACCACCGTCGAGGAGCCGTTGAAGGCCCGTTCGATGACGGTCCACTGCACCGGATCGGTGTCCTGGAACTCGTCGACCATGACGATCGGCCAGCGTTGGCTCATCCGCTGCCGGGCGGCGGAGTTCTCTCCGGCCAGCGCATCAGCCAGCCGGGTCAACAGGTCGTCGAAGCCCAGGATTCCGCGGCGGCGCTTGCGGATGTCGAGTTCGGCCAGGACCGCCTCGGCGAAGTCGACCCGTGCCGCCGCGGCGCTGCCCGGTTCCGGGTCGCGGGGCCGCAGTTCGGTCGACGGGTTGGCCGCCACCACGCGGGCCAGGCCGAGGGCGTCCCCGTAGCTGATCGGCGGGTCCTCACGGTCGCGGCCGAACCTGGCCAGGTAGAGGTCGTCGACGACCTCGGTCACCAGCTCATCGAGGTTCTCCACGAGCTGCACCCCGGTGTCGGTGTCACCGGCCACCCCCAGCGAGGTCAGCACCAGACTGCAGAACTGGTGAACGGTGGCGATGGTGGCCGCGTCGAAACCGGCCAGGGCGTCCAGCAGATTGGTGCGACGCTGCTCACGCTCCGCCGGGGTGCCCTGCAGCAGCCGCTTCACCACCTGGTTGTCACCGGCCAGAGCCGGATCGCCGAATGCCGCCGCGGCCTCGGCGATCTGCCGGCGCACCCGGTCCCGCAACTCCTGGGTGGCCGACCGGCCGAAGGTGATCAGCAGCATCTGATCCAGCGTCGCCACCCCCTCGGCGATATAGCGGGTGACCAGCGCCGCCAACGCGAAGGTTTTTCCGGTGCCGGCGCTGGCCTCCAGCACGGTGGTCGAATTCGGCTTCGGCAACTCACCGAGCAGATCGAAGGCGGGCGGGTCGGTTGCCGGATCCAATCCCGGATTCATCGGCCGGCCCCCTGCCGGGCACGCAGCAATGGCAGCCACAGCCGGGCGGCGTATGCCCCGAGCCGGGTGTCCTCGCCGGGGCATTCCTCGCCGGGTCGCAGCGGCTGCATCAGGTCGGTCAGCGGAGCGTGGCGGCCCCACACCCGCACGTGAGCGGGCTGGTCGTCCTCGCCGGGAAAGCGCCCTGAGCGCCAGCGATATCCCGCCGCGTCCGACGGGTCGCGGCCCCCGTCGCGGGCCTCGGCCCAGGCAAAGGAGGTCTTCAGCGGTAACGGCAGCGGTTCGCGGCGCCCGGCGTCGTAGATGGCCACCAGGTCCCGCAGCACCTCGACGGCGGGCACATCCGGCCCGGCGAGGTTCACCAGCCGGGGACGGCCGCTGTTCCTGCCGCTGCCGCGCCCGATACATGCCGCTGACCAATCGGTCGCCGGCAGCTGAGCGGCCAACGCCAGCAACGGAATCCACGCCGCGAGGAGGTGTTTGCCGTCCAGCTTCGAATAGGTGGCCGACACCATCCGCGCGCCGTACACCGGTGAGACGGTGCCGGCCAGCCGGCGGCCGCCGCCAAGTTCGATGTCGATGTCGAGTTCGATATCGATATCGATCGCGCGTGCCTGCTCCGACCGCAAAGCCATCGCCTCGGCTGCCAGCACCACCGCCTGATCGCGGATCGTCCTGGCCTTACGCCAACCCAGTTGACCGGGCGGCAGGGTGCCGCGGCACCATTCGGCCTCCAGCGCACGTTCCGGGCTGACGCCGCCCAGCAGATCGGTGAGCATCCGATTGCCGACGGTCCACTCCTGCAGCGCGTTGACCTCGACCGCGATCGCGTCGTCGATCCCGTCCACGTCGGTGGGCAGCGTGTAGTCCAGGGCGCGGAAGAAGCCCTTCACCGGATCCTTGAAGAAGCCCGTCAGCTCGGCCAGCGACACGTCGTCGGCGGCAGGGGGCGGTAGTAGCCGGCCGGCAAAGCGGGGTTGGTCGTCGCGATGGCCGGCCGCGGCGCTCGCCGCCCGTTGCACGGTGGGGTCGAAGCTGAAGGCGGTATCGGGCAGCGCCGGGATCAGTGCCCCCGGTTGGACGTTGCGGGCGTCGAAGGGTTGCAGCGGGTGGTGCGTGGTGATCCGATCGCGCACGGTGCCGGACGTGCTATCGGTGGTGTCAGCTGCGGTGGTGTCGAGAGCGTCTAGCAGTTCGGCCAACGGAACCGCCGGCGGGCGCTGCTGGCCGGAATACTCATTGGCTCCGGTGTAGGTGATCACCAGTGTCTCGGTGGCCGCGCAGACGGCATCCAGCAGCAGCTGCCGGTCCTCGGAGCGGATATCACGCTCCCCGGTCATCGGCTGGCGCGCCAGCACGTCATCGCCGTCGGCCGCACCGGTACGGGGGAAGACGGTGTCATCCAGGCCGACCAGGCAGACCACCCGGTGTGGCACCGAACGCATCGGCACCATGGTGCACACCGTCAGTGTGCCGGTGCGGAAGTTGGCCCGGGTGGGACGGCCGGCGAGATGCCGATGCAACAACTGCGACACGTCGGGCAGCCGCAACGGTGTCCGGTCCCGCGAACCGGCCCGGGCCACTACATCGTTGAACTCGCGCTCCAACTGACTCATCTGCCAGGTGTCGGCATCGTCGAGGCGGGTGATCAGCCGGATGCCGTCGGCCAGCGAGGTGAGCCACTCGTGCAGCGGGCGGGTACCGCTGAGCGAGTCCACGACCGTCTGCAGCCGGCCGCAGAACTCCGCGAGCCGCCCGGCCAGTTCGACCCGGTTGCTGCCCACGTCATCGAGTGGCAGCGTGGTCTTGATCCAGGCCTCCGAGTCATCCGACAGCGCCACCCCGGTCAGGATTCGGTCCAGGCCGAAGCGCCAGGTGTTGTGGACGAAGTCGACCCCGTACCGATGACGGTCTCGGGAATCGAAACCCCACCGGATGTTGGCTTCGCGCACCCATCCGGTGATATCGGCCAGGTCGTCGTCGGTGAATCCGAAGCGGGCCCGCACCGGGGCGGTATTGGCCAGGTCAAGGACCTCGGTGGCGGTGACCCGGCTTCCGGTCAGCTGCAGTAACTGGGCAGCCACGGCGAGCAGTGGGTTGGTCTGGACCAGCGAACGGTCGGCCAACTTGACCCGCAACTGGTGCGCCGGGTGCCCGTCGTGGACCACCTCGCCGAGGCCGAAGTCGGCGACGATCAGCGGTGCGTAGGTGTCGATGTCCGGGCACATGACCAGGATGTCGCGTGGTTCCAGCGTCTCGTCGTCGGCCAGCAGGGCCAGCAGCACCTCGCGCAGAACGTCGACCTGCCGGGCCGGTCCGTGACAGCTGTGGATCTGCACCGACCGATCGGCCTCGCGCAGTGAACGCCCATCGGGCCGAACGGTATTGGCGGCGATATCGGACTGCAACCAGCCCAGCAGGGTGTCGGGATACCCGGTACCGGGCAGGAACTCGTCGGTGGCGGCCGCTTCGGGCAGACCACGCTGCAGCTCCCGCAGATCACGGCCGAGGGTGGCCAGCAACGGATGCCCGACCCGCCGGTGGCTGGTGTCCGTACGGCGCGGCACGGGTCCGCGCAGGCCGGCGAGGGTGGTCCACAGATGGGCGCTGGGATGTGGGAGCCACAGGTGCAGTTCATGATGC
>Ga0180429_10002248_pt1 | contig 16035 bp, 17 predicted proteins | sample SS_ome_FD_132428 | JGI IMG/M metagenome (GOLD analysis project Ga0180429, IMG submission 132428) | Hypersaline lake sediment archaeal communities from the Salton Sea, California, USA - SS_1_S_1 metaG | ecosystem: Environmental > Aquatic > Non-marine Saline and Alkaline > Hypersaline > Sediment ...
AATATTATCAGATGGCAGGTGATCAGGATAAAGATAGCAGTATGCATAAAACAGGTTCCCGGGACAACCGAGATAAAGATAGATCCAGAGACAAATACCCTTGTCCGTCAGGGTATTGAGAATATTATCAATCCTTTCGACACTTATGCGGTGGAGGAGGCGGTGAGCCTCAAGGAAAGGCTGGATGCCGATGAAAGCTTTGAGGAAGAAGTGGAAGTAGTGGCAGTTTCCATGGGCCCCCCCCAGGCAGAAGAGATATTGAAGGAAGCCATATCTGTAGGCGCGGATAAGGCTGTACTGCTTTCGGATCGGGCCTTTGCCGGAGCCGATACCTGGGCCACAGCAGCCACCATATCCCTGGCGCTGGAAAAGCTGGGAGATGTGAAGCTGGCAGTATTCGGGAAACAGACCCTGGATGGAGACACGGGGCAGGTGGGCCCGGAACTTGCCCACAGGATGAATATGCCTTTTGTAGGTTATGTAAGCGCAGTTGAAGAAATATCCGGAAACAGTATAAAGGTAAAGAAGCTGGCCGAAGAAAACTATGAGATAGTGCAGGTAAGGCTGCCGGCAGCAATATCGGTTCTAAAGGATATAAACAGCCCCAGGGTGCCTTCGCTCAGGGGCAAGATGAAAGCAAAAAAGGAAGAGATACCGTTATGGACGGCAAAAGAACTAAAAGCAGATCCGGATGAGGTGGGGCTGGCCGGTTCCTATACTCAGGTGGTAAAGATATTCACCCCGGAGATGGTCCATGATGTAAAGATGATAGAGGGTTCTCCGGAAGAGATGGTGGAAGAGCTTTTTGGCAAACTGAAAGAACTAAATATAGTTTAGACGGGGGATGGATGGATATCAGGGTAAATAATAGTACATGTACGGGATGCGGTCTGTGCAGGTCGGCCTGCCTGTATGATGCCATAGAGATAAAAGACACAAAAGCAGTGATAAATGACTCCTGTGTCTTCTGCGGCGCCTGTATAGATGCCTGCAAATATGGTTCCATAGACATAACCGGGCAGGCAGAAGAAAAGGATTTCTCTGACTACAGCGGCGTATTGGTATATATAGAGACCCATGGCAGGATTATTGCCGATGTGGGGCTTGAACTTGTAAGCAAGGGCAGGAAACTGGCAGATGACCTGGGAGTAACCCTTTCTGCAGCAGCTATCGGCAGCGGTATTGCAGAAAATGCAGAAATAGTGTTCGCATATGGAGCCGACCAGCTTTACCTGGCAGACGACCCGGTATTTGAGAATAATATAGACGATATTTACTCTAAGGTGCTGGTCCAGATAATTGGCAGGCATAAACCGGAGATAGTCCTGGCCGGAGCCACTGCATTTGGAAGGACCCTCATACCTAAAGCGGCGGCAATCCTCAAAACCGGACTTACGGCTGACTGTACCGGCCTTGCCATAGACAGCCAGAAGAAGATACTTCTCCAGACCAGGCCCACATTCGGAGGAAACATCCTGGCCACTATAATAACCAGGAATGCCAGGCCCCAGATGGCAACGGTTAGGCCGCATGTAATGGAAAAGGAGAAGATAAATGATATCCCTTCCGATATAAAAGACAGGGTGGCCAGGATAGAGATCGACAGCAAAAAGTTCAAGTCCAGGTATAAGCTTCTGGGTACGGAGACCGAGAAGGGGGAAAAGATCAATATTACAGATTATGATGTCATAGTCTCCGGCGGCAGGGGGATGGGAGGCGGAGAAAGATTCGAACTACTAAGGGAGCTTGCCCGGGCCCTGGGAGGGGTCGTAGGCGCTTCCAGGGCAGCAGTGGATTCCGGCTGGATATCATATCCCCACCAGGTGGGCCAGACCGGAAAAACGGTAAACCCTAAAATATATATAGCCTGCGGCATATCGGGAGCCATACAGCACCTGGCTGGCATGCAGACCTCGGATATGATCATAGCTGTCAACAGGGATGCTGATGCGCCCATATTCAGGGTGGCAAATTATGGGCTGGTGGGCGATCTTTTCCAGATAGTCCCCATGCTTATAAAAAGGATAAAAGAGGGCAAGCCCCTGGTCCCGGGGAAGTCCTAGTACCTCAGTATCTCCCCTATGTTTTTGAAGATGGAGCCAAAGTCGCCGCTATCATCATAGTAAAGATACATATCTTCAAACTTTTTCAATATATGGGCCAGCAGGCTTTCCTGGATTATCTTTTTACGGGTGAGCTCCTGTATATTGACAGCACTGTTTTCCAGGCGGTCAAGATATTTTCTATCTATGTCTATATTTAGCCCCATACCCATTATTATATATCTCAGGTCTTTAAACTGTTTTCCCTCCGAGAGTATGCCGCCAAACTTTGAGCCCCCGCAGTAAAGGTCATTGGGCCATTTTATGTGCGCATCAATATCATATTCACATATCAATGTGTCTGCAGCAGCAAAAGCGGCTATGAGGGTGACCGCAGGCACCTTTTCTATGGAGAGTGCGGTCCGGCATATCAGGGAAAACCAGAGTCCCCCCGGAGGCGATATCCAGTCCCGGTTAAACCTGCCCCTGCCCCCGGTCTGCTCATCGGCTATGATAAGGGTGCCGTGAGGATCATCGGTGCCGGAAACATCCAAGCTTTCGACCAGGCCGGCGGCATGATCATTGGTAGACCCGGTCAGGGAAAGATGGACCATATCTCTTCCCAATATGCCGGTATCCAGACTATTATTAAATTTTTTATCATCAAATCTTTGCATGAGGTCCGGTGCCGCAAATAATATTTTATGATGATAAGACAAAAACGGGATTAATTCCAATATCATGTCCTGCAGGCGGTTTGGTTGAAACCATAAAAAAACTGCTGCGTCTAAGAAATAGGCCCCGGTTCAATTATACGGATCGATATAATGGAGATATTATTTGTATGGTCAAATTCAATAAAAGCGATATAGAAAAGATAATACCCCACCGTTTCCCCTTCCTGCTTATTGACGAAATACTGGAAGTGGAACCGGGAATAAGCATAAAGGGTATAAAACATGTAAGTGAAGACGAATATTATTTTAAGGGGCATTTCCCCGGAAACCCCATAATGCCGGGAGTGCTTCAGGTAGAGACTATCGCCCAGGCCGGAGCTTTTTCAGTGCTCATGCTCCCCCAGAACAGGGGGAAGCTGGTGCTTTTTGCCGGTATCGACAGGGCCAGGTTCAAGAGGATGGTAAGGCCCGGAGATGAACTGACTATAGAAGTCGAGATCGACAGTTTCCGGCGCAATATCGGCAAAGGAAAGGGCAGAGCTGCAGTGGACGGCGATCTGGCCTGTGCTGCCGAAATAATGTTTGCCATAGGATAGCCCGGACCAGGAAAGGTTCATATTGACAAATAATCAGAAGATAAATAACATCGCCCTCATGTTCCCGGGACAGGGTTCCCAGAGGGAAAAGATGGGACAGCAGTTTTTAAGGTTTAACAGCAGGTATGTCCGGTATTTTGAGGCGGCAGGCGGGATGCTGGGCCGGGACCTTGTAAAAATAGTAAACGGTGAAGATCCCGCAAACAGCCTGGAGGACACCAGGTACTCACAGGCATCCATATACTGCCTCAGCTGTGCACTATATGATTACCTCACAAAAGACCTTTCAATGGATATATCCCATATACATACAGTTATGGGACACAGCCTGGGAGAATACAGCGCCCTTTATGCCGCCGGGGCCTATGGATTTGAAAAGGGTGCTGAGCTTGTGGCATACAGGGGCGCCATTATGAGCCAGGCTGACAGGACTGCAAAGGGAATGATGGCTGCCGTCCTGGGAACGGGACAGGAAGCCATAGAAAAGGTACTGGAAGGTTTCAGGGACAGGGTGTTTGTAGCCAATTATAATGATTATGCCCAGACAGTGATAAGCGGCTATGAGGATGATACAAAGAAAGTCATAAAAGCCCTCCAGGATGAAGGGACAGGCAAGGTAATACCCCTTAAGGTAAATATTGCCTCTCACTGCCCGCTCATGCAGGGCGTATCCGTAAAACTTGAGGCTTTTATTGATGAAAACGTGGATTTCAGCAGGCCCAGACTGCCGTTTTTTTCTACCACAGAGCTAAGGCATGTGGATGAGACAGGCCTGAAAGATACCCTTAAAGGGCAGCTGGTAAATCCCATAAAGTGGTATAAAAGCATAGAATACTGCCTGGATAAGGGGATAGATACTTTTATAGAGATCGGTCCGGGCAAGGTGCTGTCGGGACTGGTGATGCGTATTGCCAGGAAGAACAGGGTAAAGGCAAGTGTGATGAATACTGATGAGCTAAAAGACATAGAGGAATTATTGGGAAAATTACAGGAGAGAGGATTGCTGGGATGAGACTTGAAGGAAAAACGGCACTGGTGACAGGAGGGGCCCGGGGAATAGGCAAGACCATATGCAAAAGGTTCCTTGATGAAGGCGCATCCATATCTATTTTTGACATAAACAGTGAAGAAGGAATATGTACGGCAGAAGCCTTCAATAAAGAATATGGAGAGGAAAAGGCATCCTTTTACAAAGTCGATATAACTGATGAAAAGGATGTGGAGGATACGGTAAATAGTATTATTTCCCGGAAGGAAAAGATCGACATCCTGGTAAACAATGCCGGGATAACCATGGACAACCTTGCACTGAGGATGAGCATAGGCGACTGGAGGAAAGTCATAGATATCAATCTTACCGGCGCTTTTATATGTTCTAAATCGGTTATAAAGCACATGGTAAAAGCCAGGTCGGGAAACATAGTCAATATATCATCCATCGTGGGAGTGCATGGAAATGCAGGACAGGCAAATTATTCAGCCTCCAAGGCAGGACTTATAGGGCTCACCAGGACACTGGCCCGGGAGCTGGCAAGCAGGAATATAAGGGTCAATGCCGTGGCTCCCGGATATATCGAGACGGAGATGACAGGAAAGCTGCCTGGTAAAATAAAAGAAAAGCTCCTGGGCCAGATACCCGCGGGAAAGCTGGGATCGGTAGGCGATGTTGCGGATTCGGTGCTGTTTCTGGCCAGCAGCCAGTCCAGTTATATTACCGGCATAGTGCTGGGAGTAGACGGGGGAATGGGCATTTGACCCTTAATGATATAAATGTTCTGAAAGGAAACGGAGAATTACAGGTTATATGGAAAGAGAAAGAAGAGTAGTGGTGACCGGCCTTGGCCTTTTAACGGCACTGGGGCTGGAGCTTGGGGAAAGCTGGAAAAACCTTATTGAAGGAAGATCGGGAGTCTCTGCAGTGGAGCATTTTGATGTTTCGAAGATAGCCTGCCGCATAGCAGCCCAGGTAAAGGATTTTCAGGCCAAAGACCATATGGATTTCAAGGCTGCCAAGCGTATGGACAGGTTTGCCCAGTTTGCAGTCAAATCATCAAAGGATGCTGTGGATGACAGCCGGCTTGTCATAGATGACAGCAATTCGCACAGGGTGGGCGTAATCGTGGGAAGCGGGGTAGGAGGACTTGAGACGCTGGAAAAGCAGCATATAAGGCTTCTTGAAAAGGATGGAAGCAAGGTAAGTCCCTTTCTTATACCTATGATGATACCCAATATGGCAGCTGCCCACGTCTCCATTGCCAGCGGCGCCAGAGGTCCAGTGTCAGCGACTTCTACCGCATGTGCTGCCGGTTCCAATGCCATCGGCGATGCTTTTGAGATAATAAAAAGGGGACTGGCTGATGCCATGATAGCCGGGGGAAGCGAGGCAGCCATCACTCCTATGGGCATGTCCGGTTTTTCCAATATGAATGCCATGTCATCGAAAAATGACGATCCCGAAGCTGCTTCCAGGCCTTTTGACAGGGACAGGGACGGATTCGTCATGGGAGAAGGTTCGGGGATCATGATCCTGGAAGAGCTGGAACATGCTGTTGCCAGGGGAGCGAGAATATACTGCGAGATGTTTGGATACGGCATGTCCGGAGAAGCATTCCACATAACTGCCCTGGAAGAATCGGGATCCAATGTAGCCAGGTGCATCGCGCTTTGCCTTGAAGAAGGCAGTATAGACAAAGAAGAAGTCGACTATATAAATGCCCACGGCACTTCAACCCCATTAAATGATGCTATCGAGACTGCAGCCATCAAGAGATGCTTCGGCAAAAAGGCATATGGGCTCAGTGTCAGCTCTACCAAATCCATGACCGGCCACTGCCTGGGCGCTTCAGGCGCGGTAGAGGCGGTAGCCTCTGTAATGGCTGTAAATGAAGATATTATCCCGCCCACAATAAACCTGGATAACCCGGATCCGGCCTGCGACCTGGATTATACGGCAAAAGTAAAAAAGAAGAAAAAGATAAATGTGGCCCTTTCAAATTCAATGGGTTTTGGCGGCCACAATGTTACCCTGGGGTTCAAAAAATATGGATAATAGCACTGAAAAGCATAAATGCAGGTCTTGCAATAAGAATATAAAAGAGAAGGTCTTTATAGAAAACCTCAGGATCTGCCCCTACTGCAATAATCATGAATATATCGGGTGCAGGGAAAGGATAGATATTACCGTAGACCGGGATAGTTTTTCGGAGCTGGACCGGGACATGGTATCTGTGGATTTTCTTAAGTTTTATGACCTCAAGCCTTATTCTCACAGGCTGGAGGAAGCAATGCAGAAGACAGGATTGACCGAAGCTATTATCACCGGGCGGGCACTGCTGTCAGGCAGGGAGATAGCCATTGGAGTAATGGACTTCAGTTTTATGGGCGGAAGCATGGGGAGCGTAGTGGGGGAGAAGATAAAGAACCTTTGCGATCTTAGCATTGAAGACGATATACCCCTTATCATATTTTCTGCTTCCGGAGGCGCCAGGATGCAGGAGGGTATAGTATCCCTTATGCAGATGGCCAAGACTGTATCCTCGGTAAGCAGGGTGATGGAGAAGAAGATCCCCTATATATCAGTCATAACCCATCCCACCACTGGAGGAGTAAGCGCCAGTTTCGCTACTGCAGCCGATATAATAATAGCTGAACCAGGATCGCTTTTCTGCTTTGCAGGACCACGGATAGTCAAACAGACTATGAAAAAACAAATACCGGAGGATTTTGGCCTGTCCGAGAGGAATATGGCCAATGGGCAGATAGATATGATTACCGACAGGAAAAAGATGAGAGATACTTTATCAAGAATATTGAGGCTTTTTGGTGAATAACATGGATCTAAAAAAACTGGCAAAAGTCCCCAAAAGTTACCTGAAAGAGATGATAGGCTCTCTTTCCAGGATGGAGAAGCTGAAGAAACTCAAGTTTTTCAGCGGGATCCATTTCAAGGATACGGTAGAGGCATTTAACAAAAAGCTTGATAGCTACAGCCTGGTAAACAGGGAATCAAACCGGGTATGGCAGAAGGTACAGCTTTCCCGGCACGAGGAAAGACCTATGTGCCGCGATTATATCAAAGGGATCTTCACTGATTTTGTCGAGCTTTCGGGAGACAGGCTGACCGGAGAGGACAGCTCCATAATTGCCGGCCTGGGCAGGATAAGCGGAAATACAGTAGCCGTTGTGGGGCATCAAAAGGGTAAGAATACCAGGGAAAGAGTACATCATAATTTCGGGATGAGTATTCCCCAGGGATACCGTAAATCGCAGAGGATCATGAAGCTGGCAGAAAAATTCGGTTTTCCGGTAGTGACTTTTATCGATACGCCCGGAGCTTATGCAGGCCTGGAAGCGGAAGATGACGGGCAGTCCGGGGCTATCGCCCGCAGCATACAGCTTATGTTCGGACTCACCGTCCCGGCTGTATCGGTCCTTATAGGCGAAGGAGGAAGCGGGGGAGCCCTGGCCCTGGCGGTAGCAAATGAGATAGCAGTACTGGAGAACTCCACATATTCAGTCATATCACCGGAAGCATGCTCAGCCATACTGTGGAAGGATGCTACAGGAACCAGGCTGGCAGCCAGGGCGCTTAAGATCACTTCCGGGGACTTGAAAAGGCTGGGTATAGTAGACAGGGTGCTTCACGAGCCCAGGGGAGGCGCACATAATGATCCCAGGAGGATGATAAGGATGGTAAAAAGATATTTATCTGACGCCCTGGGAAGATTGAACAAATATCCAGGACAGGAGCTAAAACTTGCCAGGGCGCAGAAGTTTGAGAATATGGGGTTTTACACCAGGCTCCAGCCTGACAGTGACAGCAGCTAAAGGCATGATCACTCACCCACGAAAAGAAGGACCGGTGATCCGGCAGTCAGGTAGATACCCTCCTCAGGCCATTGCTGCAGCACTTCATCCTCCTGGAAAGAATAATCGGCCTCTACATATACGATCTCATAGGAAATATTGAGTGATTCCAGCTCCAGTGCGGCTTCCTGGACATTTGATCCGGTGACAGCAGGGACCAGCTGCACCGGCCCGGGATAAGATATTCCCAGCCTTACTATGCCGTCCGCTTTTATAGTGGAACCGGGCCTGGGTTCGACCGTAATCACTATTCCGTGACGCGCATCCAGGTCATCAGCAGGCACTATATTTGTAACCACTGTGATACCAAGACTGTCCAGGTGCCTCAGCGCATAGTAAAGGTCTATGCCGATGATATTGGGCACCACAATAGTCTCCTGCCCGCTGCTGACTGTTATATCCACGCTTTCACCCATACCGGTCTCAGTCCCGTAGACGGGAGACTGGCTCATGACTTCATCCTTTTTAAAATATTCAGAGTATTTATTCTCTACAGACCCCGGCTCCAGGCCAGATTCCTCCAGGAGCTGCCTTGCCCTGGCTATCTCAAGCCCTGTCAGGTTGGGGATGACGACCTGACCATTACTGCTGCCTGAGCTTATAAATACTTCAACAATGCCTTCTTCTTCGATAATGCTGCCTGCTTCCGGCGTTTGCTGCACAATATAGCCGGGGGGAATGGAATCACTTATCTCTTCCCCTGCGATCACCATATTCAGACCCAGCTGGGATAGGTTATCCTCTGCTGTTTCCATATAAGCATTCTGCAGGGGAGGCACTCTTATCTCCTGTATTGTCTCAGGCTGTCTTTGGTAATAAAGCACAGCGTAAACAATAAATAATACCAGAAAGACAACAGATATTACGGAGGCAGCCAGAAGTCCCGGATTTTTCCCCAGGCTGGCAGCCAGGATGTTAGGCCGGGCATAGTCTCTCCCTGTCTTTCCCAAAAGCAGGGATTTTCCTCCCAGATAATTCTCCAGGTCCAGCTTCAGGTCGCCAATACCAGGGTATCTCAGGGAAGGATCCTTCTTGAGGCAAAGCATAACAATGTTTTCCAGCTTTTTGGGAATACCCTGCACCAGGCGGGTGGGTTTTACCGGTTTTTCATTGACATGCTTAAGGCTTATGTCGATGGATGTATCACCCCTGAAGGGAAGGTCTCCGGTAAGCATCTCATATATGACTATTCCCAGCGAATATATGTCGGTCCTGCTGTCCAGTACAGCTCCCCTTGCCTGTTCCGGAGAAATATAATGAGCAGTACCTACTATATTTATAGTCCTGGTAATATCGGTATTAAGTGATTTGGCTATGCCAAAATCAGTGACCTTTATTTTCCCCTCCGGTGATATAAGGATATTCTGCGGCTTGATATCCCTGTGGATAAGGTTATTATCGTGGGCTGCTCCCAGCGCATCGCATATCTGTACCGCATATTTTGCCGCCGTATCCGGCTCGACCGAACCTTTTTTATCTATCAGTTCTTTCAGCGATATCCCTTCCACGAATTCCATGACTATATAATAATAACTGTTGAACTTGCCCCAGTCATAGATATCGACGATATTGGGATGGTCAAGCCTTGCCAGGACCTGGGCTTCCCGCCTGAATCTGGCCACAAAATTCCTGTCTCCTGCATAATTTGCAGAAAGGATCTTTACGGCTACCTTCCTCTCAAGTTCAATATCCTGCCCCAGATATATGTCAGCCATACCGCCGGAAGCGATCTTCCTTACGATGCGGTACCTGTTTGATATTATTATTTCCCTGTCTTTATCCATAGAAATCGATCACTATAACTGTAATATTATCTTTGCCGCCCAGTTTATTAGCCTGCCTGATAAGCGCCTTTACCGTTTTTTCCGGTCCATCAGACCTTCCGGATATCTTCAGTATCGATTCATCCCTGAGCATGGCATTAAGTCCGTCAGAGCACAGTATGAGCCTGTCGCCGTCCCGGATCTTTAGCTGGTGATATTCGGGTATTATCTTGTCAGCCATTCCCAGTACATTGGTAAGGTAATTTCTCCGGGGATGATCGAAAGTATCCTCATAGGTTATCTCACCTCTCCGGTACATCTCTCCTGTGAATGTATGGTCAGAAGTAATAAGGTCTATCGTGTTGTCCCTTACGAGGTATGCCCTGCTGTCTCCTACATGTATGATGTGTGCTATGCCGGTTTCGGCATAGCATGCAGTCAATGTGGTCCCCATACCGGAATAATCAAGATTGGACACTGATTCCCTAAATACTATTGAATTGGCATAGCTGACTGAATCGGCCAGAAGCCTCCTTACCGATTTTGAGGCTATATGCTTTTTACCGCCGGTCTTTTCTTCAAAATATTTCAGGAAATGATCTACAGAAAGCCTGCTGGCAACTTCACCCGCCTTATGGCCGCCCATGCCGTCAGCCACTATAAAAAGATTGCCGCTGGTGTAGAAACAGTCTTCATTATCTTTTCGTATCCTGCCTTTATGCGTGGCTCCAAAATATTCCATGGATAATATTATATTTTATTAAGGAAGATTATTGAATCAGGTATTAAAAACCAATAATTATAATATGCCCTTTAATGCAAAAAAAGATTATCAGCTATTTAAAACTGGTTTATTGTATGATAATATGCAAACGTTAATTAATACTGGAAGACTAAATAAAAACCCGTTTAGGGTTGTTTGACAGTAAGCCAGCACAAATCTTTTAGTTCGTTTTAGGATAAAAAAACGGGCGGAAGAGGATGTGTTGGTTTTTTTGTTTTATAGGAGGTAAAGATAATCTTATGTATGCCCACGGAACTGGATCTGCTATTTTCAATATATTTAAAATAACCTGCATGGCCTTTAAATATACTTTCCGGATGTTCTATTATCCTGTGCTTCTATGGTCATCCAGGTTTTTCAGTATTCGACAATCATGATTATGCTGATGTGGAAAACATGAGCAAGAAATGAGAGAAAGATTAAAAAATCATCAACATTTAACTTAAAACTGGGAATCATTGCAGGCGGACAACTTGGTAAAATGCTGATCCAGGAAGCGAGCAAGTGGGACATAATAACATATGTATTAGATAATGATGAAAACTGCCCTGCCGGCAGTATTGCTTCCCATTTTATCAAAGGCAGCAATTTAGATTTTAATTCAGTTTATCAATTCGGAAAAAAGGTAGATGTTTTAACATTAGAAATTGAGAATATAAATATTAAAGCCCTGAAAAAGCTTAAGTCAGAAGGACTCAGAATAATACCCGATCCTGAAATATTAGAGCTAATACAAGACAAGGGCCTGCAGAAGGTGTTCTATGCAAAAAATGGGATACCTTCATCGCACTTCAAAATATTTGATACAACAGCAGATATTTTGAACAGTATTGAAAAAGGCGAAACAAAATTCCCTTTTGTACAAAAATCAAGAAAGGGTGGATATGACGGGCAAGGAGTAGCAGTAATAAATGATCAAAAGGATTTACCCAGGTTAATTAATGGAGCATCAGTCGTTGAAGATAAAATTGATATCACCAAAGAGATATCATTAATTGCAGCACGGAATAGAAATGGTGATATTAAATGTTATCCTGTGGTGGAAATGGTTTTTGACCCAAAAGCAAATCTGATAGATATGCTAATATGCCCTGCGTCAATTACAGTTGAACAATCAGAAAAAGCTTTTAATCATGCAAGTAAGATCATAGATCTACTGAATATGGAAGGTTTGCTTGCAGTTGAGTTTTTCATAGACTCAAAAGGCGAAGTGATCATAAACGAAATGGCCCCGCGGCCGCACAATAGCGGCCATCATACCATTGAGACCATAATAACGTCTCAGTTTGAGCAATATCTGCGAGTGGTCCTGGATCTGCCATTAGGGAGCACAAGGATCAAGCTGCCATCGGTGATGATCAATATTTTGGGAGCTGAAGGATCTGAAGGTTCCGTGATGTATGAAGGATTGACTGAGAGCATGGCAATAGAAGGAGTTAAAATTCATCTATATGGTAAAAAATATACAAGACCTTTTAGAAAAATGGGTCATATAACCATACTCTCCACATCATTGGAATGCGCACTAAAAAAAGCCGAAAAAGTAAAACAACTAATAAGGGTAAAGTCATGAAAAGAAAATTAGTAAGTATCATCATGGGATCTGACTCCGATCTGCCAGTGATGGGACAAGCAGCCGAAATGCTTGATAAATTTGGTATCGGATATGAAATCGATATAGTTTCTGCCCACAGAACACCGAAAAAACTATATGAGTTTGCTTCAGATGCACATAATAGGGGAATAACAGCAATAATTGCCGGAGCAGGCGGCGCAGCACATTTGCCAGGTATGGTGGCCGCAATTTCGCCATTACCCGTGATCGGCGTACCAATAAGATCAAGCAATTCCATTGACGGGTGGGATTCCGTCCTTTCTATTTTGCAGATGCCTGCCGGAGTTCCTGTTGCTGCAGTCGCCCTTAATGGTGCAAAAAATGCCGCTATACTTGCAGCTCAAATCGTATCGGCAATGGATATCTCAATACAAAATAAAATTATACAGTATAAGCATGAACTGGAAAAACAGGTATTATCCAGATCAAAGAAATTAATAGATCAAGAGGAAAATTTTAAGAAAAAGAAAAACGTAGTAACAGCCAGGCAGAAGAAGTAAGGATTAGTCAGAAACTTACTAGGGAGAAGGGGAAAGACCAGGTGAACACATTGCGGGCATGCGGTAAAATGAAAAAATATTTAACCGTTCTAGCATCTTTTATAATAATGCTATGCATAGGCAGCGTTTATGCATGGAGCATATTTGCGTCTGAGTTAATTGAAAAATTTAATTTTTCGACTTTTCAGTCCCAGGTAATATTTGGGATATTAATTGCCGTTTTTCCAATTACTATGATTTTTGTGGGACAATTAAGTAAAAAAATCAGCTTCAAGTATTTCGGTTATATTTCAGGATTATTGTTTTTTGCAGGGTACTTTATTGCAGGAAATTCTCAAGGTGATTTTGCAATAATCCTTCTGGGGATCGGAGTTTTTGCAGGAATGGCCACAGGTTTTGGTTATTGGGCTGCGCTTACATCACCCGCTCAATGGTTTCCGGAAAAAAAAGGATTGATCACTGGCATTGCGGCTGCAGGTTTTGGTTTAGGAGCAGTATTGATGTCAGAAATGACTGAAAGGATCCTTACAGGTGGTAAAGATGTATTACAATTGCTTAAAATTGTAGGGATATCATATGGCCTTATTATATTTATTTTATCAAGTCTTATCTATCAGATCCAAAATCCGTTAAACGGTAAAGAAGAACCTATTAAAATAAGGGATCTTCTTGGCCTGAAAATCTTTAAAAAATTATTTCTTGGAATATTTTTGGGAACATTTTCAGGGCTGCTGATAATTGGAAGCCTGAAAATCATCGGCGGCCAATACAATATATCTAACCATTATTTAATTCTTGGAGTTTCATTATTTGCTATTGCAAACTTTCTGGGCAGGCTTCTTTGGGGTAGTTTAAGTGATTATATTGGAGCCAGTCCAAGTATATTTTTAGCTCTGGTCTTTCAGTCAATATCAATTATATTATTGAATATCATAGATCTGTCAGATATTTCATATTTGATCATTGCCTTTCTTATAGGCCTGGGTTTCGGTGGAAATTTTGTACTATTTGCAAAAGAGACGGCCCAGGTATTTGGAGTCAGCAATCTGGGCATTATTTATCCATATGTATTTTTGGGATATTCAATAGCGGGCATTACGGGACCTATATTCGGTGGATTGCTTTTCGATATTTCTGGCACTTACTTCTATCCTGTTTTCCTTGCAAGTATTATGAGCTTTGCAGGAAGCTTGCTTTTTTTGAAACAAATGTATTTAAAGCGATACATCTTTTTGAAGTTGATAAAGAAATTTAAGTAATAATAGCTGAGCCTTTTGACGGAATCAAAGGAAATAAAAAACATTTACGTAATTATGAGATTTTCAGTAAGGGCTTCCTATCCGGAAAATAGAAAATTTAACTGGCTTGAAGCTGTTAAAGCCATGAACAATATAAGAAGAAATAAACTGCATATACTAAATTTCTATGAGCTTACGCCTATAGTATTTACTTAATTCAGGCTTTGCCTGCCCGCTTTCAGCGGGGTGCCTCCATCTACAAGCATAAGCATGTAGTATTTATAGCGGAATAAATTTCTTTTGATTCAGCAACTCATCTTCCAGGAAACAACGCTTGTACTAAATTTTCTTTTTCGTCTGGCTAGCAATCCTCAATGCAAGCTTAACTCCTAATATTATTGCAAGCAGGGCACCAATTACAGCTCCAACATATGCAGCTAACTCATATCCTTCAAAACCAGTATATTTATAGATATCAAGGCTGCCTAAAAAAGTACCACCCACAACTAAGCCGACGAAACCACCTCCAATAACTCCAATCACTAAACCTATAAAACCACCGATGATACCCGATAACAGTTTTCTTTTCATCGTCAATCAATCCTTTCACTTTGATTTTATTTTAAAGCTTTTTGAGTTTTTTATATATTTTATTGTGTGTTTGGCCAATATATTTTCTGTTGTTTGTAAATTGCCGGCTTTCAGCCCTCACACCCAGCCCCCTTTTTCGAATCAGCGGCGCTTCAAGCTCTTTCATTCTTCAAGAACTTTAAAAGTCATAATAATCAGCCAGAACTATATTGTGTTTGCGACTTTTTAGATTTTTATGCCGGGTATAAAGAGAAAAATAAATTTGATTTTTATAATGATTTATTTAATTATCCTCTAAGTAAAGTATCCGGTGATATTGGCTATAAATTTAAAAAACCTTCCGGAAAAGTTTATGGAATCACCAGGTCATTTTTTTTAAATAAAAAAACTTACGATCTGTTAAATACCACATATAATAAATCACGGAAGCTTTATAGATCTTTCTATGATGATTACTTGTCCCTTGGAAACTTTACCGAACTGATATTGTATGTCTATATTACTGACAATATAGACAAAAAGATTTTAAATCTATTTAAATTTGATTTTGGTATTAAGAAAATTACCTAAAATTAATTTATAAACATATTTGCTAAACCTATTTATATTCTGACATAATAATCATATAATAATGGTATAAAAATATGATTGGAGGATATAAAGTGATTATAAAATCATCCACGACACTACGAAATGATTATAATGCAATAGCAAAGCTTGCCCATGAAAGACAGGAGCCGGTATATATTACAAGAAATGGTGAAGGAGATGTTGTTGTTATAAGCATAGAAACATTTGAGCGCAGAGAAGCCATGCTTGATTTGCGTGAAAAACTCTTGCTTGCAGAACAGCAGCGGCTTTCCGGAGAGGCTACAATTTCTCTTGATAAGGCCCATAAGCTTTTAAGGGATAAAATCAATGAAAAAATATGATGTAGAATTGCTTCCTGCTGCATATGCAGATCTGGATGAGATATTTGATTATATTATGCCAGAAAGTCTTCAGGCAGCAAATGATACTCTTGATAATATTATAAGTTCTTTACGCAGACTTGAAGATTTCCCACAATCCGGAGTACCTCTTACTGAGAGGTCTATGAAAAAGTTCAATTTTAAAATGGTTATTATCAATCCTTATATAGCATTCTACCGTTTTATTGATGGCAGTGTTATAATTTATCGCATTTTACATTGTGCAAGGAATTATCCTCATTTGCTCAAAGAATCTATAAAGAAGTTGTGATTATAGTAAATAATAAGATTTAATTTTATACTACGAATTGACAAAGCGTTACCTTGAATGGTATGTTACTGCTATCACGATGAGAGAGCACACCCAAGGTTTTGTCCGAAGGTTAATCTCT
>Ga0180429_10002251_pt1 | contig 16027 bp, 13 predicted proteins | sample SS_ome_FD_132428 | JGI IMG/M metagenome (GOLD analysis project Ga0180429, IMG submission 132428) | Hypersaline lake sediment archaeal communities from the Salton Sea, California, USA - SS_1_S_1 metaG | ecosystem: Environmental > Aquatic > Non-marine Saline and Alkaline > Hypersaline > Sediment ...
CCGTCGGTGTCGCCGTTCTGGGCGATCACGGTGATCGTACCGCACGGTTCGACCCTGGCTACGGCGTTATTTGAGAAATCCGCAACGTAGATGTTATCGTTCTTGTCAACGCAGATTCCATCGGTGGTGCGCATTTTGGCTTTAGTGGCCTTGGGAAGAAAGTCTTTGTCTTTCTCCGGATCGAGTGTGTAGTCGTGGTCGGTCCTGGCGAAGATCGTCGTACTGGCGACCTTACCGTCTGCGTCGAACGTGATCTTGTGGAGCGCCCCGTCGCCGAAGTTGCCCACGAACAGGTTGCCCTTGGAGTCGAAGACGATCCCGTCGGCGCCGTATTGGCAGTGCTTGTTGAGCGTGGGGAACGAGGCGATGATCTGCTTGTCTTCCAGCGTGTTGGTGATATTGATGTCCTTACCGTCGGCGGGGAAGACGTATACGGCACTGGTCAACAGCCCGTCCGGGCGTTTGACCTTCGGCAGCATGGAAACCGTCACGTACAGCTTTCCCTCTCGATATCGCACGCCGTTGGGATGCGATATCCCGCCGGCGACCACGACCGTCTCGACGAGTTTGTCGCCTTCGACCTTCAGGCGCAGGATGCGCCCCTGGTTTCGCTCACCGTTTTCGCCATTACCGTCAGGCCAGTTCTGATTGTCCGAAACGTAAATCTCTCCCTCGGGTCCGATGGCGATCCCCATGGGGCAGGCCCGCCCGGTTTCTTCCAATACCGGAGAGTCGAACCACTTGCTGACCTTACCGTCGGGTGAGATCTTGATGAAGCATCCCGGTTGGGTCCCCTTGGTGGCGTCCTTGGCGTAGCTGCCGTAGTTCGGGCAGGCCACAATGAGGTTCCCGTCCTTGTCAATGTCCATTCCGTCGGGGGTCAGGCAGAACTCGGGCAGTTCGGCCAGCAGCTTGGGAGTCTGCAGATTCGACGCCGGCGTACCGTCCGGCGATTCATCCTTCTTACCGCATCCGGAAACAAGCATTAATGCGACGGCGACGAGCACCAAAATCCTGGCGTACACTGTTCGATCAAACATAGCGTCTCCTTTGATTTAACGAGCGGCGGGCGCCCGGCCGACGCGGCCTGCCCCGTCCAACTCAACGACCAGACCAGACGATACCGACCAGATGCTGCGGATTCAATGATGGAATACAGGAAAGTTGAACTTCAATCACCAGGTTACCCTCAATAACGATCGTGCAGCGGTAACGCCCTGTTGCATCCGAACGACACATGGGGATTACATGGACTTTCACCGTTTGGACTGCGTGATCAGGTAACACCACTACTCGATCTTGCCTGCAAATCAATCAGCCAGTCGAGTCGAATTCGACGGCGCCGTTTGGCGATGCATCGGCCTGGTCGAGTATTGCTGTTTCCCGGCCCAGACCCAGACCGAAGCGCCTGGCGCCTCGGCGGTACATCTCAACGAGCGTCTCGAGGTCGCGAATACCGCCGGATGCCTTTATGCCCGCATCATCGCCCACCACGCCCTTTATCAGGGTGATGCTCTCGAGGGTCGCGCCGCTCGGCGTCCAACCGGTACCAGTTTTGACAAATGCCGCCCCACCGCGAACGCACAACTCGGAGGCATGGCGGATCTGATCGTCGCTCAGGTAGTAACATTCGATGATGACCTTGACCGGAAGACCGCCGGCCGCTTCGACCACGCCTCGAATGTCGTCGAGACAATAGTCATACCGGCCAGAGATCAGCTTTCCGATATCGACGACCATATCGATCTCGTCGCACCCGGCTTCGACGAGATGCCTTGTTTCGGCGATCTTGGTCTTCGGCAGGCAGGCGCCCGACGGAAACGCCACGTTACCCCCTATCCCCACGTCATCTGCGCCGGACAGCAGTTCCTTTAACAGCGGGATCCAGCTCGACATCGTGGTGGCCACACACGGACGAATCTCCATCGCCCGCTTCGCCAGGGCGCGAACCCTTGCCTCGCCATCGTCGCACTGGACGACGCTGAGATCTATCATCCGGGCAATATCTTTTCCATTCAGCGTGGTTTTCATTCCGCTTACTCGATTTTGGCGAACATATCGCCGATTTGGGCCTGGTTCCTGCCGAGTTTCTCGAATATCTCCGTCAGCGGAGCGTATCGCGCCTGGTTGGCGGGCAGGGGTTTTCTAATGTCCTGGACCTCGTGAATCTCGTCGATTTTCGAGAAATCGTCCCACAGGCCCGCGCCCACCATCGCCACGGCCGCGGCGCCGAGAGCGGCCGCCTGCTGCCCGACGTTCGTCCTGACCATGTTTTTATTGTACAGGTCAGCGTATATCTGCATCCAGAGGTCCGAACGGTTTCCGCCGCCGACAGCGATCATTTCGTCGCTGACATCTGTGATTCGTTCGAGCGCCTTGAGTGCCAGTTGGAGGCTCATGGCGATCCCTTCCATGGTCGCCCGTATCAGGTCGCCCTGCGTATCGCCCAGATCGAGGTTCACGAACGCCCCTCGCACGTTGGGGCTGGAGTCGAGCGACGACCCACCGGCCAGCGTGGGCAGGAACATCGTGGCGTTGGCGCCTATGTCGGACTCGGCGGCAAGGCGAAGCATCAGATCGTACGTGCTGACGCCTTCGGCCTCGGCGGCTGCGTCAAGGTTCGTGCATAGCTGCTGGCGCACCCATCTGAATGACGATCCGGTCGAGAACACGCCCAGGGCGGATGTGAACATGCCCGGAACGACGTGGGTGAATACGTACGGGCGGGTCTCTTCGTCCAGGAGCGGTTTGGCGGAGGTGACAGCTATCCAGCTTGACGAGCCCATCGAGTTGTAGCAGTCGCCCTCCTTGTGTGCCCGGGCGCCCAGGGCCATGCACGAATTGTCCACCCCGCCGGCGACCACCTTGACGCTTTGGGGCAGGGACAGTTCGTCAGCGGACTGAGGAGTCAGAGTACCGAGCACTTCGGTGGAGGCAACAATCTTCGGGAAGATCGCAGGATCCAGGGCGCTGGCTGTGATAAGTTGGTCGGAGTACTTCCATCCGACAAGATCGTATACACCGCTGCCGGATGCGTAGGAGTAGTCGGTGGCGATCGCGCCGGTCATGCGAAAGTTGATGTAGTCCTTAGTGCCGATGACCTTGTCTATCCGCTCGAAGAGGTCAGGCTCGTTGTCGCGAAGCCACATTATCTTGAAAACGGTGTACAGCGGAGGGGGGAATCCATTGCCCGTGGTAAGATACCACTGCGCTTCGGGTACATGAGCGAAGAATTCCGCCGGCTGGGTATCGGGGCGGGAATCCGACCAGATTGGCACGTCCCGGCGGAGGAGTTGCCCATCGGCGTCGAGCGGGACAACGCCCAGGCTGTGCCCGGAAATCCCGATCGCCACGATATCGCCGCGGTCGACGTCCGAGGCGGACAGCAACTCGCGCGTGCTCGCGACGACCGAAGCCCACCAGTCCTCGGGCCTCTGCTCGTGCCACCCCGTCCGCGGATAGCGAGTTTCATAGGATGCGAAGTGGTCGGCCCGGCAGTGTCCCTGAACATCGTAGAGCGATGCCTTGGTCCCTCCGGTCCCGAAGTCATACGCGATAACATATTTTGATTCCGCCATTTGCGTATCCTGTTTGCTTGTATTCTCAATTCGATTTGGCCGCGTCGAGCAGTATTGCCTCTGCGGTGCGAACTCCTATACCGAATCGCCTTGCGCCCAATTCATATAGCGCCAGCAGCGTCTGGAGGTCTCTCACGCCGCCGGCGGCCTTCACCAGGCACCTCCGGCCCACGGTCTGCTTGATCAGGGCGATGTTCTCCGGCGTGGCGCCGCTCGGGGCCCATCCCGTACCGGTTTTTACAAACGCCACTCCCGCGTCCGCACAGATGTCCGAGGCCTTGACGATCTCTTCATCGGTGAGATAGTGACATTCGAGTATGGCCTTGACCGGCACATTACCGGAAGCTTCGACGACCGCGTCGATATCCCCGCGGAACAGATCGTACCTGGCGGCCTTTAACCAGGCGATATTAATCGCAACGTCGATCTCACCGCAGCCCATCGCAATCAGCTCCCTGGTTTCGGCGACTTTGACCGCCGTTGTCTGCCCGCCGCTGGGAAAACCCGCCGCCCCGCCGACGAGGACATCGCTCCGGTCGGCCAGCAGTTCCACCAGCAGCGGTGTATGGGCGGGCAAAACGATCACGCAGATGCAGTTGTGCCTCCGGGCCAGATCGGCCGCCGCGCTTAGTTCGTCTATGGTGCTGTCGTGTTTGACGGCGCTTATGTCGATCATCCCGGCGATTTCTCTTGGTGTCAGCATTCCCATTTTTACAGCGCCTTTCTCAGTACGGTCAGCAGGTCCTCGCGACTGACGGGCGGATTGCACGCCAGCAGCCCGTCGGGACCGAAACTCACTCGCACCACGCCGTCGACGATCTCGGCGAGATCGTCCTGGTTTACATTGACCTGGTCGAGTGTTGTCGGGGCGCCGATGGTCTCGAGGAATTTGCGGAACTTCGCGACGCCTTCATCGATTGTTTCCCGATCGCTTTTTCCGGCGGGGTCTACGTCCATCACGCGCCTGGCGAATCGCAGGTACTGTTCGGGGCGGCGGGTGTTGAATGTCTCCATCCAGGCGGGCATGATTATCGACAGCGATGCGCCGTGATTGACGCCGTGGCGGGCGGTGAGCTGGTGTCCGACCTGGTGCATCGGCGTCCACCCGTCGCCCGGATACGACCACCCGTTGATAGCGCAGGTTGCAGCCCAGGAGAGATTGGCGCGCGCCTCGATGTCGGCGGGATTGTCCAGGGCCCTCGTCACGTTTTCGATCACGGTTCGCATCACACCTTCCTGGAAGTAATGCTGCAGCGGGGTGTCCGGTTGTGAGTTGATGTATATTTCGAGTACGTGCGAGATGGTGTCGGCGGCCGCACACGCCGTCAGAAACGGTGGAAGGGAAACGGTAAGTTCAGGATCGATTATGGCGGTCTTTGGGAAGATGCACTCGGCCCAGATATACGATTTCTCCTTGAGTTGGGCGTTGGAGAGCACCGAGCACATGTTCATTTCGCTTCCGGTCGCGGGCAAGGTGGGGATCATGAGCGTCGGCAGGGCGCTGGCCGGCGGTTTGATCGCCTCGGCGCCGGACCCGTCGTGTCGGTGGTAGACCATGTTCCACAGGTCGCCTTCGTATCGGACGCCGGCGGCGACGGCCTTGGCGGCGTCCATCGCGCTTCCGCCCCCCACCGCCAGCACGCAATCGCAGTTCTCGCTCTTCGCCAGTTCTACCCCTTTGGCGACCATTTCCACTTCTGGATTGTCGCGGACCTTGAAGAAATCCACCGTCTCGACGCCCTCCGCCCGGATCGTGTCCCGGATTCTATCGAGCAGTTCCGCAATGAAGGCATGATTTTCGTAGGAGACGATGAGCACCTTCTTTCCGAGTTTGGCGACTTCGGTTCCGGCGCATTCGATCTTACCGGCGCCGAAGATGACCCTGACGGGGTTGTAGAACTCAAACGTGTACATGACTCGTTCCTTTCGGTTCGTTGCGACCGCTCACCGCGCCGCGGTCGACGCCTTCTTCGCTACTCTGTACCGTGAAATCGCTATGACGACCACCCCGAAGATCATCAGGGCGCCTTTGATTATGCTACCAATATAGTCTTCCAGGCCGATAGGTGTCAGCCCGTTTGTGAGGACGGCGAGAAAAATTGCGCCGATGAACGTTCCGATCACGTTGGGTTTTCCGGCCTTGACGACCAGCGCACCGAGAAAAACCGCCGTCATTCCATCGATGAACACCGTCCCTTTCATTCTCGGGACGCCCTGGGCGTAAAAGAGCACCCATACAACTCCCCCGCAGGAAGCCAGCATCGCCGAGAGACTGAAGAAGCTGATGATGATCTTTTTCTCTCGGATTCCCGCTTCGAGCGAGGCCTGGCGGTTTTCTCCCAGCGCGTAGAGGTGCTGCCCGGTCGTGGTATGGTCCTGGATGTATTTGAACGCCAGGTAGACTCCCAGCACGATCGCTATCCAGGCCAACTGCACGCCCATACCTCCCGAGCCCAGCGTCTTGATGACCCCGACCGTGCTCGTCAGGCGGACCGGAGCGTAACCGCCGGCTATGATACAGGCGGCGCCCATGGCGATACTACCAATGGCGATTGTCGCGATCAGTGACGGGCAGCGGAAGGTGGCTATGAGAAAACCGTTGAGCAGACCGAAAACGCTTCCTGCCGCGATAGCGATAAACGGCGCCAAGGCCCACGGTACGCCGTTCTCTATCGCCAGTGCCATTACCACGCTTGCCAATCCCGCCACCGACGGGAAACTGACGTCAATCTCGCCACTGGCCACGATCCACGTCAACCCGAGCACCATCACCGCGATGACACTGGAGGATTTGACCGCCCGGATCAGGTTCGACGCACTGCGAAACGACGGGGCCTCGACGCAAAACAACACGACCATCGCCAGGAACACCCAGACCAGCACATACTGGGGGCGAAACAACGATCCGACCATTCGCTTCACGATGCACCTCCCCCGGACGCAATCTTCGCTCGAAGACGCCGCCTGCGAACGATCTCTTTGAAGTCGATCCGGGAAACGACTATCGAGACGATAAGCAATACGCCCATGACCAGTTCCATGACATAGGTCGGTTTGCCCAGGGCCATGAAGCCTTTCTGCACCGTTCCGATCAGCAGCGCACCGAGAAACGTGCCCACGACCGTCGGTTTCTTGAAGACCGACACGCCGACAAATACCGCCGAATAGGCCGGCATGAGCCAGTCCAGCCCGGCCTCTATCTCGCCCTTGGCAAGCGATGACATGCGAATAATGTTGGTCAGGCAGGCCATAACCGCACAAATCACAAACGCGGCGACTATGTAACGCTCGACGCGCACGCCGGAGAACCGGGCGGCCGTCGCGTTAGAACCAATCGCATAAAAACGCCTGCCCAGCGCCGAACGGTCCAGCACGGTAAATCCGATCGCGTAGGCGATCACCATCAGCACCACCGGAAGGGGCACGCCCGCGATACGGGCCTTGTATAGCAGCTTGATGCCCGAGTCGGCGAAGTTATCGTATATCTGCGTACCACCGCTGTAGAGATACGCCATACCGAAAGCAATAGCGCCCAGCCCGAGCGTTGCGACCATGTCCGGAAGCCTGAACTTTCCGACCATGAAACCGTTGACGGCGCCGAAAAAGCCCCCCGCGGCGCATCCGATCAGGATGGCGCCCGGCGGCGCCATGCCCCGGGCGATCATGTAACTCATCGTCATGCCCCCCAGGCAACTGACGAAGTGGAACGACATGTCCGCATAACCGGTAACCGCCACGAAAGTCAGGCCCAGGCCCACAAGGGCCATTTGCGCCATGAGATTGAGCAGACCCAAAAGATTATCGCCCGACAGAAAACTAGGTCTCAACACAGTAAAGACGCCCATGATCCCGATCTGAAGCGAGCAGAAAACCGCAAGCGTGATCGACTCGCTCGAAATGCCTTTTCGCCGCCGCCCCATCATTGCCCCCCCTTACCGGTCAGACCGCACAGCAGCATTTGATCGAGGCGGACCTCACTTGCGGGTTTGTCCATCACCACTTTTCCCTGGTACATCACCATCGCGTGATCGCACAGACCGTAGATCTCCTCGCAGTCCGAGCCGACAACGATTACGGCCTTCTCCGCCGATAGTCCGCGGATCATTTCGTAGATGCCCGTCTTGGCGCCCACGTCCACGCCGACTGTGGGCTCCTGGAAAATGTAAACCTCGCCGTCGGTATAAAGCCCCTTGCCGATAACCACCTTCTGCTGATTCCCACCACTGAGCAGGGAGACGGGCTCGGATACGTCGGGCGTTTTGATATCCAGTTCCTCGACAATCGACACCGCGTCGGTCCTCTCGGCGCGACGGTCGATCAGGAAGCCCATGCCGGAGACCCTCGCCATGTTCGACAGGATCACGTTGAACGAGACCGACTCGTCTGATATCTGCCCCTCGGTCCGGCGGTCGCCCGGAACGAGAAAGAGCCCGCCAGCGATGGCGTCCGACGGTGAACCCAACGCCACCTTCCGCCCGTTGATCTCGGTGGTCCCCGCCGTGCGGCGCAGCACACCAAAAAGCGTCTTGCACAATTCGTCGATCCCCGAACCGACCAGTCCGAACACGCCCAGTATCCATCCTCGCCTGGCGGTGAAACTCGTTTCGGCGAATTTGCCCGCCAGCGCCAGGCCCCTGACCGACAGCACGGCGTCTCCGGGCGATCGGCCCCTGGGCGGATACACGTTCGTCAGTTCCCTTCCGAGCATCAGTTCGGCGATGCGGGCGTGGTCGACGCCTTTATCGGACGTCAGGCAGGTCGCGACGTTCCGCCCGTCGCGAAAAACCGTCAGGCGGTCGGCGATCCGGAACACCTCGTCGAGCCTGTGGGTGATGTAAATAATCGAAATACCGCTTTCCTTGAGCATACGGATCTGCTCGAAGAGAATCTCGATTTCCTTCCTGGTCAGGATCGACGTGGGCTCGTCGAGCACCAGGACGCTCATGTTCTCGCGCGACAGCGCGCGCAGGATCGCGATTGACTCTTTTTCGACGGCCTGGAGTTCACCGACCGGACGGGTCAGATCGATATCCACCGGGAATCTCTCGAGCAGCGCCCGCGCCCTGGCAAGAAGCTTCTTCCGCCTGATCCTCGGGAACAGGCCCGCCGAATCGCTCTCGGCGCCGAGGAAGATATTCTCGTATCCGGTGAACGACGGGATCATCTGCGGGTCCTGGTAGACCGTGGCGATTCCGGAATCGATCGCGTCCTGCGGAGAGTTGATCTCGATCCTTCGTCCGTTGAGTTCGATTTGCCCCGCATCGGCCTGGTGGACGCCCGAGAGCACTTTTATCAGCGTCGACTTGCCCGCCCCGTTAATGCCCAGCAGCGCGTGGACCTCACCGCGTGCGAGGTTGAATTCGGCGCCGTCCAGCGCCCTGACGCCCGGGAATTCCTTCACGATCCCGGTCATTTCCAGAGACAAATCTTCCACGCCGGCCTCTTTCATCGCGGTGGCGCCTTGCGGTTAACTCAGAATCGATCAGAGCACGGGCTTCCATCCGAACTTTGCGGCATTGCCCGGAATGTCATAGTCCTCGGGCTTGAACTTCTCATCCAGTGCGTCGAGCGCGGTTTTATCCACCGCGAATACCGGGGAGATAATGAACCTCGGCGCCTGCTTTCCTTTGAGATGCTCGTGGGCGTAACGAACGCTCATGAAACTCATGTAGTAAATGCTCTGGGCCATTGTGACCTTGAACGGTCCTCCGGTCTGGATCACCTCGAAGGCGTGCTTTCCGCCGTCGATTCCGGTGGTGATGATTTCGTCGGCGCGCCCGGCGGTTGCTACGGCCTCGGCGCCTTCCTGCGCCGCCCCGTCCCAGGCGCACCAGATCGCGTCGAGCTTGCCCTTGGGATGGGCCGCGAGCATGCTCTCGACGGCCTGCAGCGGTGAGATGCTCGTCTGCGAATCGTGATGGTGGACCTGGACCACCTTGATGTCGGGGTATTTCTCCAGGGCGAACCTGGCGCCCTGCCCGCGAAGGTCCCACGCCTCGTTTTCGGGCAGGTCTATCATGGCGATATTGCCCTTTCCCTTGATGTGTCTTGCGATGTAGTCCATCGTCCAGGCGCCCATGCGAAAGTCGCTGGAGCAGATCGACGTGGTCGCCGGGACGCCGGCTACTATCGCATCGGCCACGAATACTGGGATTCCCGCGTCGACTGCCCGCTGGCAGGCCTGGGTGATGCCCGCGGGGTCCGACGGCGTGACGAAGATCGCCTTGGGTTTCATCTCGATGAACGCGTCGATCTGCTCGGACTGCTTCTTGGGATCGTAGTTTGCGTTGGCGAACGTGACCTGTCCGCCGAACACCTTGAACGCATCTTCGAAGCCCTTCCTCTGGCGCTGGCCAGATTCGTTCTCCATCCACCCCAGCGACACGCAGAACTTCGAGGACCCCGACCCGCCGCCTTGAGATTCGTCCCGCTTACTGCACGAGCCCAGCCCGCAGACCAACGCCAATACCGCCAACACGACAAAAACATTCACAAGTCGTTTGAACATCGCAATATCTCCTTTACCAGGCCCCGACGGGGCCGAACAGTAAAAACCTATCCTGTCGCCCCCGCAGATTCAACGCCAAAAGCAAGGATTCACTCATTCCCCGCGGTCGGCGACAATATCCGGAATTGCCAAACGATTCGCATGCGGGCGGCGGGGTCTGTATAATACCCGGCGATTTCAAGGTGGAATTGCATGAGTTGGACCCCCGGGACATTTCGTGCGTTGTTGCGTGACGTCAGGCGATTGGTCTCGCCGCTGGATGTTATGTATCACGTTGGTAACATGATCTATCGCAAGTCGCTGCGATACACTCTGTTCGTTGTGGGCATCAGTATACTTGGCGTTCTGGCCAGCAGTTTTTCGCTTCCGGGTCTGTCGATCCGCCAGGCTATCGCCCTGCCGCTTATCGTCGGGGGTTTGGCGCTGATGATCGGCAGTGCGTTGAAGGTGATACCGGGTCTGATCTCGTCGCGGTTGCAGACGGTGGCCCAGGCGTCCGATTTGAACCTGATGGAAGATTACCGCAAGACCCAAACCGCCGAACACCTCGAAGCAATCTGGCAGCGAGTTTTCCAATACGAGTCCGCCCTCGGTGACGAAACCGACGACGACGAGGCACAAGAGCGCGCAAAATCCGATTTCCTCGCCCGGGCGGAAAAAGCACTGGCCTCGCACCTTCCGCAAATACGCCAGATGCACCTGTTGGGCCTCGACCTTCGATATCTCGAAGACTGGCGTGACGGCGCCTACCTGGACTGCAGCGACACCAAGCTCCGCGAGCAGTTCGAAGGTAACTCGACGCTGACGGCCGTCCGGCGCGAAGTGGGACTCCGGGGCGCCGCGGGAATGTTGCGCTTCGCACCCAGAAAGATATCCAGAAACCTGTGGTTCAGGTTCATCACGCGTACGGTCGCAATGGAGATTGGCACGTCGGTCGAGCGACTGAACAGGCTCTACAAGACGGACCTGTTCAATTCTCAGGTGCTGCTCTGGCCCGAGGAGTCCGACTCGCCGTGGCTGGGAGAGTTTGAAGGGGCCCGCGACGAAGTTCTCCGCCTGCGCCGAAAGGCCATCCGTAATGTCTTCGGACCGGATATCGAAACCGCCGGCGAGGTCATAGACCGAATGCTCTACACGGACTTCGTCCTGGCCACCGAACTTCGCATGCGATACGACGTGGAGTATTGCACCGGACACCTGGGTCATGACGCGCCGGCGGACATCCGGTCCGGATGCCGGGAACCTCGCGATCTGAAGCACGCCGAACGAATGAGCCGCCGAGCGGGAAAAGGCCAGGTCGCCCTGAAGAGATTCCTTGCCACTCACCGGACCGAACTGCTCGATCCGAAAAGCGCCGCGGCGCTGCGAGCGGTGAAAATCGCCTTCCATATCGACAAAGACAATCTGAAGCGCAAGATTATCGACCACATTATCCGCCCTCAGTCGAGTGGGCCCCTCGAAGACATACTGGCAATTACAGATACCGCCGCCGCCAACGAACGGACCTTCACGCGCCGCCTGGTGGCGGTTCGCATGCACCACGAACTGACGCGCCTTGCCAGAAGCGGATACTACAAACTCATCGAAAAGCTGGGATACGCTAACGGCAGGTTCTAGGTTCTGGGTTCTGGGTTTCAACCCTGGAACCTAGAACCTGCCGTTAACAGGATCGCGCGGGCTGGGGCGGCTTCGGCGGCGGTTAGGTTCAGGGGAAGGCAGATCAACTGGTACTCACCCGGCGGTACGTCGGCGAGGTTAAGTGACTCTACGATGACCACACCGGCACCGAGCAGTATGCGATGCACCGCTTCGCTCTGGTCGGAAAATCCTATCGACATGCGGTCGATCCCGACGAGTTTCACGCCGCGGTCGACCAGCCGGAGGGCCCCGCATTCGCCGAGTGCGGCCGCATCGGGCGCGTGGAGGAGCAGCCGTGTCACGTCGGGGGGAATTGCAAGTTGCTCGATCAGGTCGGCGGTTATGGCCCCTGCACCGGCGACCTCGACAAGCATGGCGCGACCGACCAGAACATCGAGCGCCAGTGCATCCACGCTCGCCGCACCGGCGATGAAGTGGGAAGGCGCATCGACGTGCGTACCGGCGTGGAGAGACATCGCCACTTCGCTGAGAGTTAATTCGTCACCACGATCAATGTCGCTTGCGCGGTCGATCCGCACGGGCCGATCGCCGGGATAGACAGGCGTCGAATCGCTGAGCGGAAGTGAAATATCGTAAATCATGGCGCCCCTTCGCGGAGGAAGCTATTCGGGGGGCAGGTCGATTTTGCACACCTTCTGGGTCGACAAGGTCTTTCCCGTAAGGTAGTCGATGAATTCCACACGAACGGTGATACCCGCATGCTTCGGCGGACCGGATTTCCACGGACACGTAAACGAGAAATGGTAAGTCAGGAATCCACCGGAGAACGCCTTGGACACCTCGTCGACGGAAAACTCGTACTGGCCGATCAGCGTTTTATCGGCCGGTTGGCAAAGGTCATACAATTGTATCGTGACGGAACCGGCGGCCTTTATCGTATCACCGTTGGCGTCGATAGGTCTGAGGAACACTTTTACACCGTCGTCCCCGGACTGCCCGTCGAGGTCCGCCCCACCGGTATACTGTCCGAGCTTGACAGCCTTGGCGTAATAAAGTTTCTTGAGACGTTCGGGTCCGAGCGACACGAGCGTGTCTATCCGTTTTTGTCGGCGGGCAAGTTCCCTCCTGGCCTGGGAAACCGCCTGGTTGGCGGTTTCGGTCTCCGCACGGGCGGATTCCAACTCCGCGGTGAGTTGTTTTATCTTCTTGTCCTGCTGGAAGATATTCATTCCGCGGCAGCCGGGCAAAGCGGCTGAAGCAATACCAGCCGACATCATCACCAGAACACCGCGCCAGGTCATTTGTCCTTTTCCTTCCCAGGAGTTTCCGGCATGCGTTCGAGGATCTTGTCAACACATCCGTACTCGACGGATTCTTCCGCCGACAACCACTTGTTCCGATCGCAGTCCGCGTGAACCTGCTCGACGGACTGCCCGGTGTGCCGGGACATTATCTCGTAGAGACGCTGGCGAAGGCGCTTGATCTCGTTGGCTTCTATCTCGAGATCTGTAGCGACGCCGGTCATCACTCCAGAGATAAGGGGCTGGTGGATCAGCACGCGGCTGGAAGGAAGCGTGCTGCGCTTCCCGGACGAACCGCCCGCCAGGAGCACGGCGCCCATGGAGGCGGCCATCCCTATCGCATACGTGCAGATATCCGGACGGATGAACTGCATCGTGTCGTAAATAGCCAAACCCGCCGAAACGCTCCCGCCCGGCGAGTTGATGTACATGTGTACGTCGGCGTGCGGGTCCTCGTTGGAAAGGAACAGCAGTTGGGCAACCACCACGTTTGCGACAGCGTCGTCCACTGAGCCGCCCACAAAAATGATGCGGTCTGCCAGCAGGCGCGAGTAGATATCCATGCTGCGTTCGCCGCGGCCGGTTCTTTCGATAACGAACGGTGTGTAGTATGGCATGTTCTTGTCCACTGTGGTCACCAGTTCGGCGGGCGAAAACAAGCCCGCCGACCAGGTGACTACTTGTCGGTATCCTTGAGGTTCTGGATTATCTCGTCGACGACGCCGTACTCGACGGCCTCCTGAGCCGACATGTAGTAGTCGCGTTCGCAGTCTTTTCGGACTTGCTCAACGGTATGCCCGGTATGTTTTCCGAGCAGTTCGTTCAGGACGCCCTTTGCCCTGACGATTTCCTTGGCCTGGATTACGATATCCGAGGCTTGTCCGGTAATTCCGCCCCATGGTTGGTGGATCATCACCTTGCTGTGCGGTAGGGCGTAGCGTTTTCCGGGCGTACCGGAGGCGAGGATGATAGCCGCCCCGCTGGCGGCCTGTCCCACGCACAAAGTCGAAACATCGCATTCGAGGAACTGGATGGTATCGTAAATCGCCAGCGTATCGTCAACGGAACCACCGGGTGAATTTATGTAGATCGCGATGGAGCGCTCGCGTGCTTTGGCCTGCAACTCCAGCAACCTCATTATCAGACCGCCCGCGGTGTTCGGGCCTATCTCCCCCCAGAGAAACACGATGCGCTCCTCCGCCAACCGCTCCTCGAGGGTCATCTCGCGCCTGGCGGCATAATCAGGATACGCAAGCGCCTGGGGATCAGAGGGTCTTTTCATTATCACTCAACTCCTGCAGGGCGTTATTTCGAATCGTCCCGGGATTTTTAATCCGATTCCTTTTCCGCTTTCTTGGCGGTCTTCTTTTCCGCCTTCCTGGCGGTCTTCTTTTCCGTCTTCCTGGCGGTCTTCTTTTCCGCCTTCTCGGCGGGTTTCTTTTCCGCCTTCTCGGCGGGTTTCTTTTCCGCCTTCTCGGCGGGTTTCTTTTCCGCCTTCTCGGCGGGTTTCTTTTCCGTCTTCTTGGCGGGTTTCTCTTCGACGGGCTCTTCCTTGACCGGTGGTTCTTCGGCGACCTCGGTTACTTCGGCGTCATCGAGAATCTTATCGAGCGCCGCGTCTTCTCGCATCGAGATTCTGACCTGTTCGAGCGAACCGTCGGACTCGAGTTCCTGGCGCATCTTCTCGGGGCGGCGTTGGTATTGCGAGGCCATCGAGGCGACCATGGCGTTCAGATCGCCGTCGGAGATTTCGATCTCCATTTCGTCGGCGACCTTGCCGAGGATAAACTGCAGCCTCAGTTCGCGATCGGCCTGCTGCTCGGCTTCGGCCTTGATTACGGTCATGTTCTCTTCGATCTGCTCGCGGGGCATTCCCGCGCGGAGCAGCTCGATATACTGTCTCCGCAGCACGTTTTCGGTATGCCTGGCGGTGACACCCTCGGGCAGATCGAACTCGGTATTGTCCAGCAGGAACTTCGAGACCTGCGATCGCATATCGCGTGTGATTTCGCTTTCGATGCGATCGGACATGCGTCCCCGAACGAACTGGCGGAGTTCTTCCATGGTCTCGAAACCGAGCTGTTTTGCGAATTCCAGATCGGCGTCCGGCAAGACGCGGGAAGTCAGCGATTTTATGGTCAATTCGATTTTCGCGCCCTTTCCCTTCCATTCTTCGTTGGGATGGGCTTCGGGCACAGTGACTTCCAGCGTGACGGTCTGTCCGACCTTCTTGCCGACCAGCTCCGTTCCCAAATCCACCAGGGGCAGACCCTCGATCTGACCTGGCGCGGCGCGGAGACCGATATCGTCACGCTCGACGGTATCGGCGCCTTCGACAATTACTTTCGCCGAGGCGGTCAGGCTGTCACCGTCGGTTACCGGACCGTCCGACGCCTCGAAAGTAGCCCTCGTTCTCCGCAGTTCGTCGATGTACTCGTCGATCCGATCGTCACCAACCTCCGTCACGCGCTTCTCGACGCCGATACCCTTGAAGTTCGGAAGATCGAACTGGGGCGCCACTTCCACCTCGAACGAGAAGACCATGTCACCGGTCTCGGGCAGTTCGATCTCGTCGAGTTCCAGGTCCGGTTGACCGAGGACTTCCAGGTCGGCGGTCTCGACGGCATGACCGAGAGATTCACCTATAAGAGCGTTGCGAACGTCGGTGGCAACTTCGCGTCCGAAGCGCTTTTCGATAAGCCTCCGCGGCGCGTGCCCGATGCGAAACCCGGGCACCTGCGCGGTATTGCCCAACTCGCCGTACATTGTGTCGCGCTTGTTTTCGATAGTGCCCTGGGGAATCGTAACGGTTATTTTCTTTCTCAGTTTACCGGCGTCCTCTACGGCCACCGTATTGTCATCCATCAGGTTTTCTTTTGTATCATCTTCATTTTCATCTTCGCCGGTCTGCTCGGTCTGATCATCCGCAGGCGGTTCGGTCTGGTCATCCGCGGGCGATTCGGTCGGGTCTTCCACCATCTGTTCGTTTTGATCTTCTGCTGCAGCCTGCTCGTTTTGGTCTTTTTCTTCGTCGGCCATCG
>Ga0180429_10002252_pt1 | contig 16027 bp, 14 predicted proteins | sample SS_ome_FD_132428 | JGI IMG/M metagenome (GOLD analysis project Ga0180429, IMG submission 132428) | Hypersaline lake sediment archaeal communities from the Salton Sea, California, USA - SS_1_S_1 metaG | ecosystem: Environmental > Aquatic > Non-marine Saline and Alkaline > Hypersaline > Sediment ...
AAACTGACAGCCCTGGCTCCCCGGCGGGCATTGAAAGTGCTGGCGTTCACGGATGTGGATCTGTTCATTCCCATCTTAACCCATGTGTTTGGAGAAGCCCAGCTGGGGGGTGTTTCCTGCATCGTCTCCACGCACCGGCTGGACGTCGATCTTTCCGCCGCAGACGGCCGCCGGCTGTTTCAGACCCGTGTGGCCAAAGAAGCGGTCCACGAGCTGGGCCATACCTTTTCACTGCGACACTGCCGGGACAAAAGTTGTATCATGCATTACTGTCACAGCGTTTTGGATGTAGACGCCAAATCCAACCGCCTCTGCCGCTACTGCCGCGTGCTGCTGGCTGATGAAAAAAACGCCTGACGTCATGAGGCGGTGCGCAGGAACCGGCGGGTCAAACGCTCCCAATCGAGCTGCGGCAGCGCGCCGTAGATGTCTTTTCCCAGAAAACCGCCGTCCGCCGCCAGGGGTCCTGCTGTTTCCTCGATCAAATCATAAACGCCCTCGACCTCCTGTTCCAGAAAATCCGCGGCCCCGTCGCCGATCACCAAATTCTTCAGGTCGCTCCGCAGATTGTCGCCGTGGACCATGAGGATCCAGCCCTTGTCATAGGGATGGCCGCCGGCCATACGGCTGTTTTCCCGGGTATCCGGGTTCACTGCCGTAACGATACCCGTTACAGGCGATAGTGCTGCCGCGCTGCGGGAACCCCGATGCAGGCGCAAAGCGGGCCGCCCCTGTTTAACGGCTTTGCCCAGCAGGGGGGCTTCAATCCGATGCGGCGGTCCCAGCAGCCGGAAAGCAAAATCGTCAAGCCCCACCCTGACCGTATTGCCCTCTTCCAGCTTTATCCAAGCATGGCCGGGGTGTAGATAATAGCCCTGCGGAATGGCAAATCCCCGCACGTTCAGGACATTCACCGGTTTGACCACCGCATGAACGCTGAATTCATCTTCAAAATACTGATCGAAGGCACATTCACTGCAGCGATATCCATTGGTGCAGGTCCGGAACGCGATCTGACGCTTCATATAATGAACACAGGGCCTCCGGGCGGCGGGCAGGGCAGACAGCTTTTTCTGCCAAAAAACGATTTGCCCCTTTTTGCCTTTGGAATCCAGCCCGCGGCGCCGGCGTGCGTCATTTTCCTCTGCCAGCGTTGACATGGCCCGCTCGAAGCTGCAGGTTCTGCACTGATAATGCTGGCGGCAGTCCTTGCGCGGGACAACGCCGGCCTGCATCCATATGCATGCCGGCGGTTTTCGCATGTCCTGATGAATTGTCTGCATCTTCTTGTCGTCCTTATCCGGTTTTTAAAAACGTTCTGACCAGTCTGTCCCAGCCCAGATCCGGCAGATTGCCGAAGATGTCGTGGGTGAAATAACCACCGTCCGTGGCCATGGGGCCGCACGTCTGTTCGATCAAATTTTCAAGCGTCTGCACTTCGCTGTGGGTCCATTCAATGCCGGCCTCGTCGTTCATCAGCGGCGCCACCGCCGACTTCAAATCCGGATGGTGCACCGTGAACAGCCAGCCTTCGCCGTAGGGGTCCTGGTTGGCAGTGCCGGCCGCTTCCCTGACCTTTGGATTGACATCCACGATAACGCCGTTGACAGGCGACAGTACGTCGGCTGTATCGTCTTTTCTTTTCAGGCCCCAGCCCGCTTCTCCACAAACCAGCTCTTTTCCCATAAGCGGCAGATCCAGCGCAGACAGCTGCCCCAGCGTTTTCAGCGAGAAATCATCCAAGCCGACGCGCAGGAAGCCCCCGTCTTCGATACGGGCCCAGGTATGGCCTTCGTGAAAATAACGATCCCGCGGGACGTTAAATCCTTTGACATTTTCGATCTCCGGGATGCGGGATCGGGTCCGGTGCGACCAGATGTCTTCAAAGAACTGATCGAAATCACAATCATTGCAGCGGTAGTCATAGGCGCAAATCCGGCTGGGGATTCGCCCGGTCAGGCTGTGACGGCAGATGCGGTTCAAACCCGAACGTTTGCGCATGACATTTTGCCAGCTCTGGAGCCGGCCTTTGTCCACCTGCTTTTGCATGCCTTTGTCATAGCGGCAGCTGTTGCAGTCGAAATGGTGGTTGCATGTCTTGCGGGAAACAACGCCGGCCTGCATCCAGAGGCAGGGGCCGCCCTCGCATCTGTCTTTGCGCGGCCGCTGCGGATTCGATTGCCTGGTCTGTGTTTTTTGGCTTCCGGTCTGATGTTGCATGGTGTGCTCCTTTGGCTGTAGGGTTGATTGTTTCCCCGATAAAGAGCAATGCGCGTGCCATCCAAAATTTATTCGATGCTCAAAGGAGTCAAGCCGCTGTTTATACAAAAAAAATGAAATCTTAACGCGGACGACCTCCGGTTGTCGACCATCTGCGATGCGTTCCCACAACAGTCGTGGTTGTTGTAAATTCCAGCACTTCCGCGGCGACAGGAAGAAAATGAGACCAAAAAACCAATATTATTTAAAAAAAACAGGTATATATACACGTGTAGGAAACCACGGCGCATGCGTCGATTTTTACAACATGCCTGTCTGCCCCACCGCTGCTCTGCCGCGCAACCGTTGAGAAAGCGTTGCAAAATGAAGTTAGATTCAACACAACAGCTGCCCGACCCGTTCGCTTCAGAATTGTGGAAGGCGACATATTTTTTCACAACTAACCATAAAAACAACATATATTTCCAGTCAAAAATTTGTAATTGGGTATTGACAAACCCGCACCGCGAAGATAATATGAATGAATATTCATTCATAAATTCCGATGGGGAGGGTTGTCATCAAACCGCAGAAAAAGTCAAACGACAAGTACCAGCGCATTCTGGATGCGGCCATCATCGTCTTTGCCGAGCAGGGTTTTTTCCGCTCCACCGTCGCCCAAATCGCCAAGGCGGCCGGGGTGGCGGATGGAACGATTTACCTCTATTTCAAAAACAAGGAAGATATTCTGGTCCGGATTTTCGACGACAAGACCCGCCAGGTGTTCGCGCGGTTCAGGGTCGCGGTCGACGAGGCCGACAACGCCATCGACAAGCTGCGCAATCTGATCCGGACGCACTTGAGCGAATTTCAGAACAACATCCACATGGCCGTTCTCTACCAGTCGGAAACGCATCAGAGCACGCGCCTGGTGGAAGTACAGATCAGGGAAATGTCCAAAATGTATCTGGACATTGTTTCCGAAATCGTCGAACAGGGGCAGCAGGAAAACCGCATTCGCAAAAATCTTTATCTTGGGCTGGTGAAGCGTTTTATTCTGGGCGCCGTGGACGGAGTCATCAACACCTGGATCCATTCCGGCGGCACCTACGAACTGGCGTCGATGGCGGATCCTTTGGTGTCGCTGTTCATCAACGGCATAGGAACACCGCAGAAACAAGGAGATACATCATGGCACAAATCATAGCCGACCGCAGGGACATTGATTTCGTTCTGCACGAACAGTTGCAGGTGGATGCATTGAGCGTGCACGAACCGTTCGCCGAATTCAACCGCAAAACCGTGGACCTGATTCTCAACGAGGCGCGCAATCTGGCCGTCAAGGAAATCCTGCCGACGCGGGAGGTCGGCGATGCCGAAGGCGTGACATTTGAAAATGGAAACGTGACGGTGCCGGAATCGTTTCACCGGGCCTGGGAATTGTTCAAGGAAGGCGAATGGGTTGCCATGACCGAGGATCTCGAATGGGGCGGACAGGGAATGCCGCGCTCGGTGTCCATGGCGGCGGCGGACTATTTCAACGGCGCCAACTATGCCTTTATGATGTTTCCGGGCCTGACCCACGGGGCGGGCAAACTCGTGCAGACATTCGGCACGGTCCAACAAAAGGCCCTGTTCTTGAAGAAGATGTTTACCGGCGCGTGGACCGGCACGATGCTGCTGACCGAACCGGAGGCCGGCACCGATTTGGGGGCGCTGATCACCAGTGCGGTAAAAAACGAAGACGGCACGTATTCCATCACCGGCAGCAAGATTTTCATTTCATCCGGTGAGCACGACATGGCCGAGAACATCATCCATCCGGTTCTGGCGCGCATAGAGGGCGCACCAGCGGGCACAAAGGGCATTTCCCTGTTTCTGGTGCCCAAGATCTGGGTCAATGAAGACGGGCGCCTGGGAGAGCCCAATGATGTCGTCTGCACCGGCATCGAGGGCAAAATGGGCATTCACGGCAATCCGACCTGCTCCCTTTCCCTCGGCGAAAAAGGCCGCTGCCGGGGATTGCTGCTGGGAGAGGAAAACAAGGGCATGCGGGCGATGTTTCTGATGATGAACGAGGCGCGCCTGCTGGTCGGGCTGCAGGGTCTGAGCTGCGCCAGTGCGTCATACATGAACGCCGTGAACTACGCCCGGGAAAGGATTCAGGGGAAACGTCTGACAGCGGCCAAGGATGAAGACGCGCCCTTGGTTCCCATCATCCAGCATCCGGATGTGCGCCGTCAGTTGATGACCATGAAAGTTTATGTGGAAGGCATCCGCAGCCTGCTCTACTACATCGGTCTGTGTGACGACCGGATTGAAACCAGCGATGATGAAAACCTGAAGGCGAAATACAAAGGCATCGTGGACTTTTTGATCCCGGTGGCCAAGGGCTATGTGACGGACCGCGCCTTTGAGGTCTGCAGCCACGGCGTCCAGGTCTACGGCGGCTATGGCTACATCAAAGAATATCCCCAGGAGCAGCTGCTCCGGGACTGCCGCATCACCATGATCTACGAAGGAACCAACGGCATCCAGGCCATGGATCTTCTGGGACGCAAGCTGGGGCTGAACCAGGGACGACCGATCATGGATTTGATGGGAGAGGTCCAGGCGACCATTGCGGAGGCCAAGCAAATCGAGGCGCTCAAAGACATGGCCGAAAAGCTGGAAGCCGCCCTCAATCGTCTGGGCGAGGTGGCCATGCACCTGGGCGCGTCGGCCATGTCGCCGAAGGTGATGACCGCTTTTGCTTTTGCCTACCCCTTCATGGAAGTCACGGGTGATCTGGCCATGGCCTGGATGCTGTTGTGGCGGGCGACCCTGGCGTCCAAAGCGCTGGCCGGAAAACCGAAAAAAAAGGACATCCCCTTTTATGAGGGACAGCTGAAAAGCGCCCGGTTTTTTATCTATACCCTGCTGCCGACGGCGCTGGGAAAAATGAACGGCATCATGACGTTGGACGATGCAGTGGTTTCCATATCGGAAGACGGCCTGGGGGGAAAGTAGCGTGGATCTTGACTTGGATAGCGATTGTCCGGTACGACAAAGTGTGGTATGCCAACACCGCCGGATGAACCGGATCGCTTTTGGCAACACGAACCACAGCAAAGGACGGCACCCATGGAAACGGCTCTGATATCGCCGGCGAGTGCGACGTTTTGGGGCATACCAACCATCATTTTTTCTTTTCTGATTCCGATCTGCGGTGTAGCCGTTTTTACCTACATCATCGCCCTGCGGCTGGCCCCGCTGATCCGGGCGACGCCGGACGCGCGTCTGAACCACTACGGCGCCCGGCTGCTGAACCTCATGAAAATCTGGCTGCTGCAATACCGCCACCCGCGCTACATGCTCGCCGGGGTGCTGCACATCGCCCTGTTTGCCGGTTTTCTGACCCTGGGCGTCCGTTCCATATCCATGGTGCTTCTGGGCATCTCGGAAAATTTTGTGTTTCCGGGATTCGGCGGGATTCTGGGCGACGTTTACCATGTCGTAAAGGACTATGCCGCGACCCTGGTGCTGCTGGCCTGCATCGCCGCCGGCATCCGCCGCGGGGTTTTCAAGCCGGAGCGCTATGCCGTACCGCCGCGCTACGGACGGGATCACACCGGCGAAGCCCTTTTTGTTTTAGGCCTTATTTCAACGCTGATGGTGACCGAAGGCCTGTTTGACGCTTCGGCCGCCGCGGCACAACTACAGCAGGGGGCCGGCGGCGCGTATCCGGCGCCGGCCAGCCTGGCATGGTTTTTCACCGTCGCCATGCGCCATGCATCGCTGGAAACCCTCCAGCCGCTGCATCTGGCCGCCTACTACCTTCACGACCTGACTTTTTTCTTTTTTCTGTGTTTTCTGCCGCTGGGAAAACACTTTCACGTCATCACCTCCATTTTCAATGTCTTTTTCATGCGGCTCGACCGCGGCAACATCAAACCGGTCCGACACGGGGTCGGCGACGATCGGCTGGACGCGCTCGAATCGTTCGGTGTCAAAAAGCTGGAGGATTTTACCTGGAAGCATATCCTTGATTTTTACACCTGCGCCGACTGCGGCCGATGTTCGGACAACTGCCCGGCCAACACTGTGAAGCGCCCGCTCTCGCCGCGCTTTATCACCATCAAGGGACGCGATCTTACGTATAAAAACTATCCCCTCTATCCCTACGGCGCCACCTTTCGGAAAAGCGAGCCCCTTATCGGCACCATTTATGAAGAAGATGAAATCTGGTCCTGCACCACCTGCGGCGCCTGTGAACAGGAGTGCCCGCTGGGCATCGAGTACATCGACAAAATCGTGGATCTGAGACGCGGCATGGTGGAAGAGGGGGCGGTGCCCCAATCCCTTCAGAAACCGCTGGGGGCACTGGAAAAACGCGGCAATCCCTGGGGTAAAATGGAAAAGAAGCGGGCCGACTGGGTCAAGACGCTGCCGGAAACCGAGCCGGTGAAAATCCTGGACAAAAAAAACCGGGCCGACACCCTGTATTTTGTCGACAGCATTTCCTCCTATGATGACCGCATGCAATCCATCGCCCGCGCCACCGCCCTCCTGCTCAAAGCGGCCGGCGTCGACTTCGGCATTCTCGGCAAGGCCGAGAAGGACAGCGGCCACGAGGTCCGGCGTTTCGGTGAAGAAATGCTTTTCCAGGATCTGAAAGACCGCAACACCGCGGCTATCGCCGCATCCGGCGCCGGCCGCATCATCACGGCGGACCCGCACGCATTCAACGCGCTGAAGCACGACTATAAAGACATCCCACCGGTTGAGCACATCAGCCAGTTTCTGGCCCGGGCCGTCAAAAGCGGCGCTCTATCGATGACATCTCTGGCGGAGGATCGCGAAAAAGTGTACACCTACCACGACCCCTGTTATCTGGGCCGCCACAATGACGTCTACGACGACCCCCGCGCTGTGCTGGATGCGGTCCCCGGTTTGAAACGGGTGGAAATGGCGCGCTGCCGGGATCGATCTTTCTGCTGCGGCGGCGGCGGACTGATGTTGTTTTATGAACCGGAAGAGGAGCAGCGCATGGGGGTTTTACGGGTGGAAATGGCGGATCAGGCCGGCGCCAACATCATTGTAACCGCCTGTCCCTTCTGTCTGGTCAACATAGAGGACGCGATCAAAGTCGCCGGGCTGGAAGGTAAAATGGCGGCCATCGACCTGGCCGAATTGGTGGAAGCGCACCTGAATGGATCCAAACAGCAACGGGAGGTTGAATATGGAAATTCTGGTTTGTGTTAAACGGGTTCCGGATACCGCTGAAAATGAAATCGCGGTCAACCGTGACGGGTCGGACATTGAGCGCGACGACCTCGTCTACTCGGTGAACGAATGGGACAACTACGCTGTCGAAGAGGCGATCCGTCTCCGGGACGAGAAAGGCGGCAGCGTGACCGTCGTGTCCGTGGGCGACGAGGAATCGGAGGAAGTCGTCCGCAGAGAAATGGCCATGGGTGCCGATAAGGGCGTTCTGCTGAGTGATGATGCCTTTGAGGGTGCAGACGGCAGGGGCGTCGCGTCCTTGTTGAAAGCCGCAGCGGAAAAAGGCGCCTACGACCTGATTTTAACCGGGGCCCAGGCCGACGACGGTGCCGGACAGGTCGGCGGTATGCTCGCGGCAATGCTGGATCTACCGTATGCCTCCCTTGTCAACAGCATCGAAGTGGTGGACGACCGCCGTCTCAAGGTCGGCCGGGAAGTGGAGGGCGGCAATCAGGAAATGAATGCAATTGAAATGCCCTGCGTGCTGTCCATTCAAACCGGCATCAATGAACCCCGCTACGTCGGCATCCGGGGCATTCGCAAGGTGGCCTCGGTGGAAATTCCCGTTTATGACGCCGCGGCGCTCGGCGTGGCGGCGGAGGCTGCGGGCGGGGCCGGCGCAGCAGTGAAGCGCCTTGATTATTTTGTGCCGGCGCTGGGCGACGGTGCCGAAATGCTGGAGGGCAGTACCGAGGAAATTGTCGAGAAGCTGATTGAAATGCTGAAAGCCAAAGGAGGTATCAAATAATGGCTGCACAGATTTTCGCATATATCCCGCACAAGCAGGGCACACCGGACGACGCCGCGCTTGAACTGGCGACCGCCGCGAAGCAGATGGCGCCGGATGCCGCCGCAACCGCTGTTGTCACGGGCACCGGTGCCGATCTGGACGCGGTCTGCAGCGCCATGGCCAAGGTATATCCGGCGGTGTGGAAAATTGACAACGAAGCGCTTTCCTACCCGAACGCCGAAATCATCCGCAGCGTGCTTTTGCGTCTGCTGCCGGAGAAGGCCCTGCTGCTGGTGCCGCACGACACCTTCGGTATGGATTTGTCGCCGGGGCTGTCGATTAAAATGAAGGCCGCCTTTATTCCGGATGTCGTGGAGACGGCGCCCATCGAGAACGACGAACTTAAAGCAGTGCGCCAGGAATACGGCGGGGCCGTCAGCACCCACGTCGTTTGCAGCGTCGCCGGCGGCGCGGTCGTCAATGTGCGCCCCGGCGCATTTCAACCCCGGGAAAGCGCCGATGCCGGCGGCCAGGTGACGGACAAATCCGACGACGTCGGTGACGTTTCCGCCAAACGCCGCTATCTGGAAACCGTGGCCGCCGAGGTGGGCGACGTCGACATCACCAAAGAGGATGTGCTGGTATCCATCGGACGCGGCATCGAAGACGAAGACAACATCGAAATCGCCGAAGATCTGGCCAAGGCCATGGGAGCGGTCGTATCCTGCTCACGGCCCATCGTTGATGCGAAGTGGCTGGAAAAATCGCGCCAGGTGGGCACCTCCGGCCAGACGGTCAAGCCCAAAGTCTACCTGGCCTGCGGCATCAGCGGATCCTTTCAGCACCTGGGCGGGCTTAAGGGCAATCCTTTTATCGTCGCCATCAACAAGAATCCCAAAGCCCCTGTTTTTCAGGTGGCGGATGTCGGGATTGTGGCTGATATTCTTGACTTTCTGCCGGAGTTGACCGAAGCGCTCGAATAAAAATTTCAGCGGGCCTTGGTTCACAAGGCCCGCTGAAATTTTTATGTTTAAATGAACCAAAATGATTGTGTTTAAAAAAAGTTCGGGGTTCCGGCGTTCATCGGTCCGATGCCCGGCGTGCCGCCATTCAGGATGCCTTCGGCGGCAGCGTTTTTTCCAGATCTTTGATCAGCTCGCAGAACAGGCGCACCCCGAAGCCGGTGGCGCCGGCGGCGCAGTAGTCATGGGGTTTTTTGATGTAGGCCGGGCCGGCGATATCCAGATGGGCCCAGCGGACGTCTTTGCTGAACTCGGACAGAAACAGGGCGGCGGTGACCGCGCCTCCCCAGCGACCGCTGCTCACATTGTTGAGATCCGCCAGCTCGCTTTTCAAAAGCTCCCGGTAGTCTTCGGGCAGCGGCATGCGCCAGCAGCGTTCGTGCGTTTTAAGACCCGCCGCCACAATCGCATCCGCCAGCACATCATCCGGCGAAAAGACCCCGGCGATTCTTTCGCCCAGGGCGATCACGCAGGCCCCGGTCAGGGTCGCCGCATCGACCATGACCTCGGGTTTATAGGTTTCCAGGGCATAGCTCATGGCGTCGATCAGAATCAGCCGGCCTTCCGCATCGGTGTTGCCGATTTCAATGGTTTTGCCGCTGTAGCTTTTCACGATGTCGCCGGGCCGGGTGGCGTCGCCGGAAGGCATGTTTTCCACCAGCGGCATAAGGCCGACCACGTTGACATCCGGCTTCAAATTTGACACGGCGACGAGCGCAGCGGCCACGGCCGCGGCGCCGGACATGTCGCTTTTCATGTCGGCGATGCCGTCGGTGGGCTTGAGGTTGATGCCGCCGGAATCAAAGGTCACGCCTTTACCGACCAGCGCGACGGTGGGCGCCGTCTTCTTCACCCGGTATTCCATCATGACCAGGCGGGGTTTGTTGCTGCTGCCGGCCGCTACGGCCAGCAATGCCCCGAATTTTTTGCGCTTTAGCTCCTTCTCCGACAGAACCGTCACTTTCAACCCGGTGTCGGCGGCGGCATCGCTGAACAAACCCGCCAGCAGCGGCGGGGTCTTGTCGTTTGAAGGCGTGTTCACCCAGTTGCGGGCGGCAAGCGTCCCCTGGCAGATGGTTTCCACGCGCAGCGGCAGGTTTTTGCAGCGCTCGCGGCCGGCGCGGGAACACAGAAGACTTATGCGGCGCAGCGGTTTGTTTTCCTGCTTGGCCTTGTAGCGGTCAAAGATGTGGTTTCCCATAAACGCACCCTCCAGCAGCGCCTCGAAGACAATGTCCGTTTGCAGCGGAAGATTTTCCCCTTCCGGTGCGGCGATGAGGAGATTTTTAAACCCCTTCTTGACACAGGCTTTGGCCGCTTTGCCGGCGAAAGACCGCAAGCGCTCGGCATCCAGATCTTTTACTTTTCCCAGGCCGAAAAAAAGCGCCCGCTTGACCTGTGTTCCCGGCAGGTCGTAAAGGATCAGCTCCTCTTCCTTGGCGCCCTTGAATTCTTCCCGGGCCTTGGCGCCTTCCACCAGCGCCGACACCGGCATGGCGTGCAGGTTGTCATCTTCCCACACCGGCACCGCCAGCACCGGCACCGTTGTTTTTTCCAGATTGATGGATGTCAGTTTCATCATACGACCACCTTTCACTGCAGTTTGCGTTTTTTTTTAAGTGCCCGTAGCCGATCAGCACACCGTGAAACGGTAACGCACAAATAACAGATAATTCCATATGATCCAAATCCAAAATAAAAAAACAAGGGCCGCTTCGAAAGCGCACCGCCGATGGTGCGCGATGATAAGCTGTTGACATTTTTCGTGGTTGTGGTTCAATATCATCATTGAAGGAGGGCCGCATGCAGAACGTCACTTTTAAAAGTGCGCTGGTTTTGGGTGTTTTCACTTTTCTGGGCCTCGCCGCCCTCGGCTGGCAGCTCGGATCCAGCGCCATCAAATTCAAGGAGTATGAGCGCACAGTAACGGTAAAGGGTCTTTCGGAAAAAGAATATCCGGCGGACATCGCCCTCTGGCCCATACCCTTCTCAACCGCCGGCAACGATCTGGCCCAACTCTACGCGGCCCTTGAAAAAGATGCGGAAGCCATCGCCCGCTTTCTGAAAGCCAACGGGATTGCCGAGACGGAAATCAGCCGCTCCGCCCCCCGCATTTCAGACCGCCTAGCCCAAGGTTACGACAAGGACAAAATTGAATTCCGCTATCATGCCGCCCAGACCATCACCGTTTACACAGCCAACATCGACGCCGTGCGCGCAACCATGAACAAGATGGCGGCGCTCGGCAAAAGCGGCATCGTTCTGACGGAAGCCGGCTATCAGCAGGACACCGAATATCTGTTCACCCGATTAAACGAGGTCAAACCCGCCATGGTGGAAGAAGCCACCACCAAAGCCCGCGAAGTGGCCCGCAAATTCGCCCAGGACTCCGACAGCCGCCTGGGCAAAATTAAACGGGCGCGCCAGGGCCAGTTCTCCATCAGCCCGCGGGACAAAAACAACCCACACATCAAAAAAATCCGGGTGGTTTCGACCATTGAGTATTACCTGTCCGACTAGCGTGTTCACCCCACAGTCGCTTTCGGAGAAAATACCTTGACTGCCGACATACACGCCATCAAAGCTGGGATCAGCAACTGCTACCTGGTCAAAGACAAGGGCGGAGCGATACTGGTGGACGCCGGTCCGCCGGGGGAAATCAAAGCGCTCGTCAGCGGCCTCGCCAGGGCCGGCGTCAAACCCGAGGGACTGAACGCCGCCGTCGTCACGCACTGCCACTGGGACCACATCGGCAGTCTCAACGCGCTCAAGGAAGTAAGCCGCGCGACGGTCATTGTCCAGCAGCGCGAACGACACGCACTGGAAAACGGCGAACGGTTGATACCGCCGGGCGCAACGCTCTGGGGGCGTCTGTTCGGGTGGTTCTTAAAGGGAATCAGCGCCAAGATGACCATCGTTCCCTGTGACGCCGACATCGCGGTGGGCGAAACGGACTATTCGCTGCAGCCTTTCGGTATCGAGGCAACAATCGTCTACACGCCCGGCCACACCAGCGGTTCTGTGTCAGTGCTCCTCGACAACGGGGCGGCCTTTGTGGGCGACAGCGCCATGAACGGCCTGCCCTTGACCCTTGGCCCCAACCTGCCGATATTCGCAGAGGATATGCGCGCACTGCGGCGCAGCTGGCAGACCCTGCTGAAAAAAGGCGCGCGAACCATCTACCCCGGCCATGGCAAACCCTTTCCCGCGGCGCAAATGCGCGGCCGGCTCGCGCCGTTTATGGATTCAAAAAGAAAATGAAACCATTGGAGCGCTTCGATCCCTTTCAAGACCGCCTGTGCCGCGATGTACGCAACGACCTGTCCGAAAGCCTGCCGCGTTCCATCAAAGCGCAGGACATCTCGCCCTCCCTGCAGGTGGCGGACCGTTACCTCAATACACTGTCGCCACAGGTGGTCGTGGACTATATCCATGATCGCATCGCGCGCTACCGGGCCGTGCTGCGGCCTGTTAAAGACGGCCGGCTATCCGTGGAAGATCTTTTCGATATCGCCGTCGCCTTGTGGGATCAGCACCTGTTTTTCGAATTTCACGAGTGGCTCGAAGCTGCATGGACCCGCAGCCGGGATGCACAAAAAAAATTACTGCAGGCGCTGATCCGCGCCGCCGGCGTCTACGTTCACTTTGAAAACGGAAACCGGACCGCCGCCCGCAAGCTGGCCGCCAAAGCGCTGGACGGCCTGAGCCGCTATGGGGACGTCGCCCCCGCCTGCATGGCGATCGAACGCCTGAAGGCCAAACTGGCGAAACTGGATCCGGCACCACCGAAAATAGGCATTCATGAAAAAAATCCAAAAAACCGACGACCCTTTTGATCTCCAGCATTTTGTCGGCGCCCGGGAACGGGTCTATGGTAAAATGGCATCGCCCGGAGCGTTCAAATGACGGCATGCATTGATGTTGCCATAAAAGGATCGATCGCGGAGGTCGTCTTAAACCGCCCGCGGGCCTACAATGCGTTTGACCTCGACATGATGCGCCGGCTGACCAGCGCCCTCATGCGTCTGGCCGCCGACGATGCCGTCCGGGGCCTTCTGATCAGCGCCAACGGCTCGGCCTTCTGCGCCGGCGGCGATCTCAAGTGGGCGACGGGCGGGGAAGGAACGCCGGCCGGGGCCTTTCACGAACTGGCGGCCTGCTTTCACCTGGCCATCCTGGAAATCAGACGCATGCCCAAACCGGTGGCGGCCGCCATCGACGGCGTGGCCGCCGGCGGCGGGTTTTCCCTGGCCCTGGCCTGTGACTTCCGCATCATGGCGCAGTCGGCCGTCCTGCGGCAGGCCTACACATCCAGCGGTCTGTGCCTGGACGGCGGCGGCAGCTTCCACCTGCCGCGGCTGGTCGGCCTGTCCCGCGCCCTGGAAATCGCGGCTTTTGACCGGCCGATCACCGCCCGCCGGGCCGAACAGTGGGGCCTGGTCACCCGGATTGTGCCGGACGGCACCGCCCGTCGACAAGCCTTTGATCTGCTGGAGCAGCTGTCCCGATCCGCCATTCACGCCTTCGGGCGGGCCAAACAGCTTTTCACCGACGCCTTTCACCATTCCATCGAAACCCATCTGGAGCTGGAACGGCAGGCCCTGTGCGCCTGCGCCGAACATCCGGAGGGCCGCGAAGGATTGGCGGCGTTCGCCGAAAAACGCAAACCCCGGTTCAGCAGCGCGCCGTTGAAGCGTGCCTGACGATTTTTTCGTAAATGTCGTCACCCGGGAAAAACCAGAGGCAACAAATTGATGACAACCCGTGTCGTGAGGAAAAATATGACCGAAATCTACCAACGGCTGGCGAACCACCTGGACCATTTGCCGGCCGGATTTCCAGCAACGGAGACGGGTGTGGAGCTGCGAATCTTAAAACGCCTGTTCACCCCCGAAGAAGCCGCGCTCGCCATCCAGCTGACCATGCTGCCGGAAACGCCGGAACAAATCGCCGCCCGTCTCGGCGAAGACCCTGATGCGCTTGCCAAACGGTTGGAACAGATGGCGCAAAAAGGGCTGCTTTTCCGATCTTCCAAAAAGGAAACCGACTATTATATGGCCGCACAGTTCGTCATCGGCATCTGGGAGTACCACCTCAATGATCTGGATGAAGGTCTGATAAAGGACGTTAACGAATATTTGCCGTACCTGATGCAAAAAACCTGGCTGAAGCAGAAAACGAAACAGCTGCGCGTCATTCCGGTATCAAAAGAAATCAGCGCGGAAATGGCCGTCACTTCCTATGAGGCCGCCGAAGAAATCATCCGGCGGCAGTCCAAAATCGTCGTGTCGCCCTGCATCTGCCGTCGTGAACACGAAATGACGGGCAACGGCTGCGGCAAGCTCTCCGAAGCCTGCCTGTCCTTCGGCGGCGCCGCCTATTTTTACGAACGCAACCGTCTGGGCCGCGCCATCAGCCGGACGGAAGCCCTGGACCTGCTTAAAAAAGGGCGTAAGGACGGCCTGGTCCTGCAGCCCAGCAATTCCCAGCATCCGATCAACATCTGCATGTGCTGCGGCTGCTGCTGCCAAATCTTGAAGAACATCCGGTCGCTGGACAATCCGGCCGCCGCCGTACATGCCAACTACAGCGCACGGATTAATGCGCAGGAATGCACCGCCTGTGAAAGTTGTGCCGACATCTGCCCCATGGCGGCCATTCAGGTCGACGAAACCGCGGTTGTGGACCCCGAACGCTGCATCGGCTGCGGCCTATGCGCCGCCGAATGCCCCACCGGTGCGGCCGCGCTGTACAAAAAAAGGCCGGAGGAACAATATGTGCCGCCCCGCAACACGGTGGAAACCTATATCAACATGGCCCGCGAGCGCGGGTTGATCTAGCGGCCGGGAAGCCTCGGGGCCGAAGTGAATCCGCTGCCGGCGAGGGCGTCAATAGATTACGCCGTGCCTTTCTGATCGGAACATAAAGGGTTGTTTCCATGACTGGAGCCGGGCGATGAATGAAATTCTGATGAGAAAGGCCCGTCAATATCGCTGGTATATCTTCTGGGTGCTGGCGCTGGGTTATGTGCTGGTCTATTTTCACCGCCTTTGCCCGGCGGTCGTGGCGGTGGAAATGATGGCCGATCTCAACGCCACCGGCGCCCTGACCGGCTTTCTGGCGGCCGCTTATTTCTATCCCTATGCGGCCATGCAGCTGCCCGCGGGGCTGTTGGCGGACTCATGGGGGCCCCGCAACACCATTGCTATTTTTTTTATCATCGCCTTCATTGGATCTGTTCTGTTGGGCATGGCACCCGGCGTCACCACGGCTATCGTGGGCCGGACCATGGTCGGGCTGGGGGTCGCCATGCTGTTTGTCCCCACCATGAAAATTCTGGCCGAGTGGTTCCACGTCAGAGAATTCGCCATGATGACCGGCTATCTCATGGCCTTGGGAGGACTGGGAACCCTGACCGCCGCCACCCCCCTGGTGTGGATCAGCAACTGGATCGGCTGGCGGCAGTCGTTTGTTCTGGTCGGCCTTATGACGCTGCTCCTCGCCGTTTTGGTGTATATCGTCGTCAGGGATCGGCCGGAACGGTTGGGCTGGCCCTCACCGGCCGCCGGCACAACCGGACCGATCGAGACGATTTCTCTTCCGGCAGGTGTCCAGAAAGTGCTGAAAAACCCCTATTTCTGGCCGGTGGCGGTGTGGTTCTTCTTCGAGTGCGCCGTTTTTTTCTCCTTCGGCGGTCTGTGGGGTGGACCGTATCTCATGCAGGTTTACGGCTACAGCAAAGCCCGCTCCGGCCATATACTCTCCATGCTGGCCCTGGGCATGATCATCGGCAGCCCGCTGTTGAGCTTTG
>Ga0180429_10002256_pt1 | contig 16003 bp, 15 predicted proteins | sample SS_ome_FD_132428 | JGI IMG/M metagenome (GOLD analysis project Ga0180429, IMG submission 132428) | Hypersaline lake sediment archaeal communities from the Salton Sea, California, USA - SS_1_S_1 metaG | ecosystem: Environmental > Aquatic > Non-marine Saline and Alkaline > Hypersaline > Sediment ...
AGCGGTGTTAGCGGTTCGTACCGCCGCGAAAATGAGTTCTCGACCCGTGGACGTGATGACCTCCACCTCGTCCACGTAGTCGGTGTTGTCAGCAGACCCGGTCACCCACATGAAGACAAGTGTGCGCCCGTCCCACTGCGTCACCCGCGTGTTGGCCTTGACATTGCCGCCCGCGTATGCGCCGCCCACGGTGCGGGTCTCGACCTCGACAACTGCGACCTCTTCGTAGTCAAGCCGGCCATTGAACGGCGCCGACTGGCGCATCAGATGGCGGGTGATGTCGAAGGCGAGATACCTATCTTCGTTCGGCGACAGGCTGTAGGACGCGCGGGGCACATCCTGCCCGACCGGGAGCGGCTGCGCGTCGACGATGACCTGACCCGGTGCCGGGCGACTCGGAAGGACCGTACCGGTCTTCGGGGTGCTCGCGGTGAACGACCCGGACGAATCTGTCGGGCTGTCCTCGCCCCAGTACAGGTACAGCACGCACGTTCCGTCGGTGCTGTCCGGCACCCACCCGTCGACCTCGATGACCGCTTGCCGGTTCGCGTAGTTCCACGTCTGCCGCTGCCATGTCAGCTCGGTGTAGCCGTCCGAGTCGCAGACCTTGATGCTGTGGCCGCTGGCGTCGACGTTGCCCCAGAACGCCCCGAAGTCACCGGGGATGGCGATAGAAACATCAATCGGCGAAGTCCCGCCGTTGTTGTCGACGGTGACCGGTGCGCGCCATTGGCTGTCAGACGAGAACCAGGACATGACTACAACCTCGCCCAGAAGAGCTCGACCGACATTACCACGTACACATCCCGCGCGCGGCCGTCCGGCTCCGGTCCCGTAACCACCTCGGTCGACACCGTGAGGTCGTGGACCGCCGCCGCGCCGAGATTGCGCGACCCGTGTAGCGCCGCGATGATGTCGGCCTCGAGGTCGTTGCCCGCCGACACCGCCGCGTCGGGGTCGATGCCCCCGGAGACGACGCCCACGAGGTCAACCGCGAGCGTTTGGCCGTACTGCGAAAGGTCGGCACCCGCACCGCTACGGATGTCCTGCCGTGCCCCGAGGTAGAACGCGACGTAGGGCCGGACACGGGACAGCGGCGGGCCGTTCAAATCGACCTGCTCGACCTGCCCCGTAGCCGAAAGGTCGTAGGTGTAGTCTCCGGCGCCGTCGATGCCTTGGAGGATGCCGGTCAGCGCCGTGGCGATGGTGTTGCGATTCGTGGGGCCGCTCATGCCTTACCCTCCCCAGCGATGGACCCCGGCGCCCGGAAAGCGACGTTGAAAGCATCCCCGAGCGTGCCGGGAATCTCGGCGCGGGTGTCCCACCACGCGCGGCGCGCAAAGCCGGTCGCGGGCACCTTGGTTTTTTTGCGGAGCCACCACCGCACGACATCCTCGTCGCCGACCCGCTCTACCAGTGCCGCGAGACCAAAAAATAGGTACTGGAATCGTAGCGGCTGGGGGTAGTCCCGCGGTGATGCGTAGCCCGCGCCCCCGGCGGCCGTTTTGACCTCGGGTGTCGGGATGGCGAGCCACTTGCGCCGAACCGGGCGGATGGTGCCGCCCTGGTCTTGGATGCGGGCATAGATGAGGTTTCGACCGCCCGTGCGCCCGCCCGCCGAGAGGATGGCCGAGAGCGGCGACCCCTGAACCGTGCGGCCGAAGAGCTGCACCTGACCCGATTCGTCGACCGCTGAAACAGTGCGCCCGGTCTGCACGACACGCCCCGCGATGGACCGCCGCAGGGAGCCCGAGCGCGACCGGGGCCGCGTCGTCGCATTCTCCACGGCCCGCGATTGCATCTTGAGGGCGAGGACCGTAGCCCGTCGCTGTAGCACCGCAGCAAGCCGCGGACCCGCAGACGAGCACCGCCGCTCCCACTCCTCCGGCGACAGCCGCTCCACTACGGCACCGCCAGCACGTACCGGGCGAGCATTTCGCGCACCTCGGGGAGTAGCGAAAGCGGCGCGATGGACCGGGAGCCGCCGCCGCGTGTCGAGGTCGAGGTCGACCCCGCGGCGGATGTGTTGGACGTGATGTGCGCTGCCTGTGTGATGGCCGCTTCAGTCAGCACGGGGTGGTCGGCGACCGTGTAGCCCGCGGACGCGATTACCTTGTTGGCCCGCGGAGAGGTCGACCACCCCGCCGTCGCACCCACGAGGAGCTCAAGCCGGCGACCGTCGGCGACGTATTCGGACGCCCCGAGGAGCGTGTCCGCCCCGTAGGTCTGGTCGGGGTCTACGTGCACCGACGTCACCGACAGGACAGGAGGACACGGCAGCACGAGGACGTTTCGGTCATCCCCGGTGCCGATGTCGTAGCGCCCCGGATACATCGTGTAGGCGGCGGCCTCCATCGTGTGGGCGCCGCTGTCCGGGACGGGATGCCCGCAGTAGCGAGCGAACGACGCATCAATCCGGGCGAGGACCACCCCAATCGTCGCGTCGTCTGCGGAGGACAGTCCAGGCACGAGGGCGCGGACCTGTTCGGCCGTTGCGAGTCCCATGTCTCATCCCTCCGCGAGTAGTGCGCGCGTCCGGTCGTCGATGGCTCGCACCACCGACTCCCGAGCCGCCCCGGCAACCTCTCGGTCACGGAGCGGCCCGAGCACACCGTCAAGCGCGCCGGACGCGACACGCTCGACAATGGACCGCGCCCCGCCCGAAAGCGCCCCGAGGGGAGCCACGGGTGCCGGGTAGGTGGCCCGGATGGCGCGGTCGTAGACCATCAGTCGGCCCGCACTCGCTCCAGGGTGACCTGCACCGTGCCCGCGATGGCGACACCGGTACCGGGCTTGGTGATGGCCACCTTGACCGCGCCGCCGTCGGCCACGAGGTTGCTGCCCGCGCCGGACAGTGCGACCGAAGCCACCCCGCCGTCGGAGATGTCGCCCGAGTCGGTGGTGGTGGTCGACACGGTGCCGATGGACGTGCCACCCACGGACGCGGTGAACGTCGCGTAGTTGGTGTCGTTGGCGGTGACGGCGCCGTCGGCCACGAAGTCGACGGCGACCACCTTGGCCTTGCCGCCGGTCCGGTTTGCGCAGAACAAATCGGCGGCGGTGCCAGCGGTGGCGGCGGCGACGGGGATGTAGAGCGCGGAGCTCATGCGTTCGGAGTTCATTGGTACCCCCTCACTTGCTCATGTTGTAGGCGTAGCGCACGGCCTTGTCCGAAGACTTGGTCATGTCCTTGAAGCCGACCCGCTGGCGAGCCCGCAGGTAGGTGCCGCCGATGGTGATATCGTTCTGCAAGGCGACAGTCGCCCCGGCGCGCATGACGTTTCGGAACATGCGGCGGTTGAACACGACGTAGCCGGTGAGGTTGGTCGTGCTGTTGTCGTACACACCGGACGCGTTCAGGTCGGCGGGCATGGCGTCGGTCATCAGGATAGGGTGACCGGCGATGCTCGCGACCTCGCCCGAGGCGATGGGGGCGCGGTTGCCGTAGTCGTTGGCGCTCACGATGCCCGAGAGGTTGACGAAGTTCGTCAGGTAGCCCTCGGGGCTGGTGATGACGGGCATGTCCTGCGGCACCGACCGGGGGCCACCGACGGCGTTGATGTCGGCAAACAGCGTGGTCAGACTGTGCGTCGAGCGGTCCACACCGTTGGAGTCGTCCAGCGCCATCGCGCGAAGACCCTTGAAGGTCCGGCGGTAGTCGATGCTTCCGGCGTCCACCGCACCGAAGTAGCCGCGCAGGTCCCAGTTGGCGAGGTCGTCCTGATGGCTGGCGGCCGTGTCGCCGTTCATGATGCACAGGCGGCGGCCCATGGCGAGCGACATCGAGATAGCCGACCGGATGAACGGGAAGGCGGCCACGATGCTGTCGGCGGCGGCGTCTTCGTGCACCAGCACCATCGAGTACATAGGGCTTGCGGTCAGGGTGAGCTTGTCGGTGTCCACGCTCGACTTGGCCAGCGCGGCCGGGTTGTCACCGACTGCCCCGCCGCCCTTGTAGGGGAACGGGTAGGCGGTGCCCACGGGGAGCTCAACCGATTCGCTGTTGATGGTGATGGTCTCGAACAGTCCGAGAAGGCCGTCCGGGTCGTAGGCTTCCACCTGCCACATCGGCGAGGCGAGGAGCGGTTCCGGGATGAACTCGCCGCCGTTGCCGTTCTGCGAATCCCAGGCGCGACGGATGGGAGCGGGCATCCGCGACCATGCGCGTTGCACGCGGTCCCATGCGGCCTTCTCGCCCTTCACGACGTCCAGGCGGTAGCCCTGGCCGCGGTGGTCGAAGGCGTCCCGGCCGTGGCGGGCGACGGAGAGGACGTACAGCTGCTCGGTGGCGTCGATGAGGTCGCGGTGCACGTCGTTGACGGGCTGGCTCGCGAGCAGACCGGGGGAGTCGGAGCGGAAGCGCTCGGACGCGCCGCCCTCGTGGCCGCGGAGGAAGACCTTGCCGTCGGTGTCGACGAAGCGCTGCACGAGCTCGCGGTCGGTGCCGCCGAGGGTGGCGAGGGGGTCGGCGGCCTTGGCCTTGGCCTCGGCGAGCTCCTGACGCACGGTGCGGAGGTCGTCCGCCATGCGCTTGATTTGCTCGGTCTGCTCGGCGCGGTTGCGCTCGCCCTGCTCGACCTTCTCGGCGAGCTGCTGGGCCTTCTGTGCGGTGGTCGCAGCAAACGCGTTCCACTCGGCCTGTGTGGTGGGCATGATGCCTCCGTTCGGGTGAATGCCCAGCATGGGCGGTCGCCTGCACCTTATCACGGGACCCAGGCGGGTGGGGGTGTCAAGTCCAGGGGAGCCCGGACGAGATGGGAGAGGGGGACCACGGCAGCCCCGAGGGGGCCGACCGCTTGACAGGTTCCGCGTCCGTGGTGCGCAGGCGGGCGGCGCGCGGATTCATCGGCATAGGGGTAGGCGAGCACTCCAACAAACGGGGCAGCGCGTACACGTAGCCCCGGTCTGCATAGCGCGGGTCGTCCTCGGGGAGCGAGGACCGTGCGAGCACCGCCGACGGCCTGAACCCAACGGAGCACGTGCGCAGGGTGCCGGCCTCGAGGAGCGCCGCGACCGTGAGCGACAGCGGGTAGGACTGCACCGGGGTCGGGATGAGGGTACCGCGGAGCACGCCGCCTTCAACCGCGACGTCTTCCCACCGGCCGATGGGGGGCGCGGTGTAGTTGTGGTTGTAGGGTGCCACGGGGTTTGCGATGAACTCGCGGAGGTCCCATCCCTGCTCCACAATGTCGTCGGCGCGGTCGGGCTGCGCGTCGCTCATCACGAAGCGGTAGCCTTGCGGCTTGTCCTCGTCGTCCTCGATGGGCTCGGGTGCGCCGGTCGAGTCGTAGCGGAGGACCGACCGGTAGGCGAGGTCAAGCGGGGACGCCCCCACGGACCCGGCGAGTCGTTGCACGAGGTCGCCGTCGAGGAGCTGCCCGAGGTGAGGCAGCGAGCCCCGCGCGATTGCGTGGACGTCCTCGATGGTGCCGCCGAGCGCGTCCGCCATGCGGGGCACCACCTCGGGAGACAACCCCGCGCGGGAGGCTTGCCCAATCCAGCCGCGGACGACATCGGCGGGGGTACAGGTGACGAGAATCGGCGAAAGTGCGGTATCCATGGTTACCCTCGGATGTCGACCGGGCGGGCAACGCACCGGCAGTTAATGTCCTCTTCGGGGACGTAGAACAGGCCCGGACCGGGGCCGCTTGCCCCGCTCTCGGAGTCGAAAGGCTCGCCGGGTTGGCGCTTCTGGCCGTCGAGCGCGACATGAGTAGGCCTGACGGCATCGTCGCGACTGCTCACCCACTCTTTCATAAACTCGACGCCCAAGTTGGCGGCCTGGTTGAACGCCATCTCCTGCCCCTCCGACACGGTGCGGGCCGTCTCGGTTCGGGCGATGGTGAGGGCACGCGCCGGGCTAAACGACTGGTCGAGGATGATGGCCCGCTGGAGGTCGCCGACGCTTGCCCCCTCGGCGAGCGCAGACCGGACGAGCTTGGCGATGCGGTCTTTCGTGACCTGCTGCACCTGCGTCACCATCTGCGCGATGACCTGTTCGGTCGGGTCCAGCGTCGGGTCAAAGTCGAGATCATCCATGAGGCGGCGCGCCACAAGCGCGTAGGCCCGGCGCACCCCGCGGGCTACCGTCTCATCGTCGAATGCTTCCCGCACCGCAACCAGCTCGGCGTCTGACATCAGGATGGCGCGGAGCTCTTCGTCGGTGACGTCCGCGCGGGTGACCGACCGTTGGCCGCTGAGCACACGGCCTACACGGTCCGCGTAGCGCTGCGCCTGCGCGGGGAAGATGCCCCCCCGGCCTGCGCGCCATTGCGCCCGGATGGCCCGCTCGGTGGGGCGCTGGACGGCATCAAGCCACGCACGCCAGTAGGCGCCGCGGGGAGTTTCGCCGGCTTGCACCTCGAGGGCACGCACCACCGGCCCGCAGACCTCGAGCGTGTAGCGTTTGTCCTGCTCGTCGGCGCGGTCGAGGGCGGCCCGCTTGCGGCGGCTCCAGGCCCGGCCCGAGTCGCCGCCCCACAGGTCCCAAGCGATGCGCAGCGGTCCCACCTTGTCTGATGACGTGTCCCACCGCTCGGTGCCGCGCTGCTTTTGCGCCTCAGACGCGAACCGCTCGAAAAAGGCGAACATGTCCCGCACGTTGTCCGGGTGGATGCGCTCACCCGAGAGGATGCGGTTGGCCATCGCGAGGCCCTTGCGCGTCCCGCCGCGGCGGTGTTTCTCGCGGAGGTCCTTTCCGCGCTTGGCTGCCCGTTTCATCGGCCGGGTTGCCTTGAGGTCGATGTCATCGTACCGGCTTGGCGCCTTGCCGCCGTCGCTGCGGCTGTAGGGCAACCCCGCCGTCATCCGAGCACCGGCCCGAGCATGTCGAGCAGCACCGACAGCTCGGTACGAAGGTCGTCCTCGTCGTCCGGGTCCGCGTCCACGAGCATTGACCGGAGGGCCTGCGCTTGGACTGCGATGTCGGCGCGCGTTTCGTCGTCGGGGGCCTCGTCGTCGGCGCCGTCGTCCGTGGGCTCGGGCTCTGGTGCACCGGGAGCGTCAACCGCAACCCCGAACCCTGCGACCTCGGGCGCGTCGTCAAAGCCCTCGTAGGCGTAAGCATCGGCCGGGGCCATGCCGTTTGCGACGTGGATTTGCACCCGTGCGAGCCGTTCCGCGCGGCCGTCGTCTGTCTCGGGGATGACGTGGCGGATGCGCACGTCGGGGAACCCAAGGCGCCGGGCAAGGTCGGTCAGCGCGTCATCAAGCAACGAAGCGAGCGGGGCGAGCGTGTCCGTGATGAAGGTTTTGCGCTCCATCTCCGCGGTCGCGTAGTTGGCTGACTGGAGCCCGAGGAGCGTGGGGGGCACGCCCGTAACCGCGACCACGACAGACCGGGCGTATTCGCGGGCCTCAATGCCTCCGAGGTCGCCGATGGTCCAGTCGATGGCCTCAAACTGGCCCGCACCGGACATGACCGCGACCCCGCCCGTCTGCTCGCGCAGGATGCGGTCAATCTGCGTCTGCATGTCCCGGACTTGCGGACGGCCCCAGGTCTGTTTCGGGTCGCGGGGCACGTAGGCGGCATCCGGTCGACCTCGTGCCGACTTCCGCGCCATCTGCGCGGCGAGCGCGACGTCTGCGGCGATGTCGCGATCCATCGGCTGGACCTCGCCGGTCCCATACAGCCGGAACAGACCCGTCCCCGCCGATGCGTACTTGATGTGGCCGATGACGTCCGGGGAGTAGTTGACCGTGACGCCCTGTTGGTCGTACACGTAGGCAAGCGGCGACCCGTCATGCCCTGGTGTGATGGTGACCCGTGCGGGCTCGAGGAGCAGGAGCGCCGCCGGGGCGGTGCCGGGGACCGACCACCCCGCGGGGAGCACGTAGGCATTCCCGGCCGGGAGCAGGTCGGTGGCGAGCTGGACCCGGAACTGTAGGGCCGTCTGTGAGGTGTTCGGCTTGTGGAGGAGCGCGGAGAGCGGGTGGTCCTCGGCTGGCTCCCAGCCGTCGGAGCCTTGCCGCTGGACCTGGAGCGGCAGCGCGGCGAGCTTGCTTGCCCGGATGGCGACCGCGCGCCAATACCACGGGTTCGCGATGAGCGCAGACGCGGCGCGTTTCGGGTCGTAGGGGACCGGGACGGCCTCGGCCATCGCAAAGTCGGACCCCGCCACGAACGCGTCTTCGTCCCGAGGGGGCTCGGTTGTCACGACCGACAGTGCCCGCAGGACGCGGACCGGGAGCGAGAGACGGGCGATGGGGCTTGACATGGGAGCACACTATCACGTAGGGGCGCGGGTGCGCTACGACTCCTCATCCGGGGCGTCGGTATCCCACGCGAGCAGACGTAGCCGTCGGGCCTCCATCACGAGGTAGCGGAGCGCGTCCCATGCGTGGTCAGGCCCGGCTACCTCAGTCTCTCGGTGGACCGTGAGCTGCGAGCGCTTGCCCGCCGTCGGGTCTTTCCAGGCGAGCTCCCGCAGCTCGACCCGGAGCGGTGCTGTGCTCGGGTGGTCATGGATGACGAGACCGGGGCGGCCGTCCTGCACCTCAAGCAAGCGGTCGAGCGCTTGGAACCCCTCGCGCCGGGCCTTGTTTGCGGGGATGGTCGGCAGTCCGAGGGCCGCCCACCGGTCGCGCGCGTCCGCGTCCGCCGGGTCGGCTGCACGGGCGTAGGGTTCGGGAAGTCGGCGCCCGGTGCCGTCGCACGTCCCGCATTGCTCGGCACGCATGAATCTCCGGTCCCACCACCGGTCGGCGGGCCAGTCCTCGGGGCCGGGCCAACAATCGGGGCACGACTCGTGCCGCAGGACCGCGTACACGTGCGCGTCGGTGCCGACCTTCGCCTGATAGCGGACGCGGAGGATGTGCAAGGTCCCGCGCGGGTCGACCGCGCCCCAAATGTACGCGAACGGCGCCCGGAATCCGAAGTCGGCGCCATCGACTCGGGGCCAATCGGCCATCTCGGCGTCGGGTAGTGCCTCGATGACGTGGACGGCCTCGTCGTAGGTGGGATGCACCAGCCCCTCGAGCTGCACGAACTCCGCGAACCGACGCACGCGCCTCTCACGCTCGGTCATCGACCCGAGCCACCGGGCCATGGCGTCGCCGTCAATCATCGGGTTGTCAGTCGGGTCGAGCCTGTAGACCTCAACCTCACCCGCTGCCCGCGGAGGGTCGCGGAACAGGATGTCCACCACCGCAGCCGACTTGCCCCGCGTCGGGGTGAACGTCCCGAGCCACCGGCCGCCCTGGTCTGCAACGGCGCGCACCTGTTCGCGGAGCACTTCCACGTCTCCGTGGTCTTCGTCGTTGTGGACGAGAGGCGAGGACGTCCCCTGCCACCGCTTGCTTGCATCGGCGCCGGAGGTGGTTTTGAAGAGGATGGACCCCGGTAGCCCGAGCCCCGACCCCGGCATCCACGCGGCGGCCGTCTGCGCCGCGAATCGAGCCGACCACGCCCAATCCGAGGGCAAGAGCGTGTCGTAGATGGGCCGCAGGTAGTCCCGGCTGTCGTCGTTGGTGATGGAACCGGCGAGCACGAGGGCCGGCGCCGCCTGGAGTCGACCGGCCCCGAGACCGTTGCGCCGCAGGAACTCCCGCACGTCGGGGTGGTCGGCACCCATGGCCGTTATTGCACCGCAGACCGACCCGCTCCACGACTTGCTCGACCGGTTGCCGCCGAGGGCCACGAAGTACAGCGCCGAGGACTCGAGGAACCGCCGCAAGAGCTCCCGCTGGCTTGTCCGCTCCTCTTCGACCCCGCAGGCCGGACACCGGTGCACGCCGCCGCCCGTGTGCTCCATCGACACCCCGTGCATGGGCTGCTCATCATGGGGGCCGGTCCGCCCGCACGGCTTGCCGGCGACGTTGCCGAGTCGGCCATCCGCGAGGCGGGGCCACGTCGGGTCCGAACAAGTCCGGCACTCGGGCCTCCACAGCTCGACAAAGCGCAGCGGGTGCCCCGCGTGTTCCTTGCGCTGCGCGACCTCGTGGGCCACGAGACGTCGGCACACGTCCATCATCTCGGGGCGCACGTCGCACCCGTGCCGCACGACGTACAGCGCCCATCGGAGGCGGTCGTAGTAGGACGCCCACGCGGGTGGGCTCGGTGGGGCGTCGGGTCGAGACACGAGCCGCAGCCCTATGTCCACGAGCAGAGCCCCATACCTGCCGCGTAGCCGTCCCGATGCCCGAGGGTGTACCCGAGGGCTCCCACGCCACCGGCGAGCAGCACAGCGGCGAGCAGCGCCGCTACAACCGCCCCCCACACGAGGCGCGTCAAGCGGTCGGGGTCCACCCGAAGTGGCGCGTTCATTCGCCACCCCCGGCGAGCATCGCGGCGAGCTCGTCCGAGGGGTCGACCGTCACGCTACCCGAGGCGCGGACGTCGGCGGACAGCTCCATGCGTTCGGCCTTGGGCAGGCCCGCGCGGTCCAATAGGGTCTGCGCAGCGGACAAGGCGATGCGCTCATCTTCCGAGCCAATGAGAGCATGGATACGGGTCGCCGCGTCCGTGACCCCCATCCGCAGGCGAGCACGGGCAGACCGGTGCGCGTCATCGAGGAGGGCAGCCACAAGCGCCGGATACGCGGGGTTGTCCCGCCACCGGTAGAGGGTCTTCCGGTTCACACCGACCGCCTCCGCGATTTCGCGCATGACCACGCCTTGGGCCTCCATGCGTGCCGCTTGAATCTGGCGCTCGTCCAATGGGGCGTCTTGTGGCATGATTCAGCCCTCCTCGTGCAGTCTATCACGCTCGCACCGCATCGGCTCACCCCCACCCATCAGGACGGCCACCGTCCGCATTGACCTCGAGGGGCACCGGCCGTTCCCGGTCCATCCAGCACCCGACCGCCCTTGCCGTGTCGTACCGGTCCCGCGGTCCGCCGGGTGTCGCCGTCCGCATCCGTGCCGAGCACTCGCCGTCCCCGGTCGAGCCGCAGACCACGCAGGGCCCTCGCCCTTGCTCCGCTCCGATGTGCCCGTGTCCTGCCATGTCGTCCTCCGTGTGTGATTTCACCCACCTACCGTCATGGCGTGGGGCATGTCGCGATTTACCGAAAACCCCGTCGCCGGGCGGGTTTTGCTGTTTCCGTGTGTTGCCGTGGGGCATCAATGGGGCACGAGTGGGGCATGTCTCGATTTGGTGAAACGCCCGTGCTGTCGCACGTTTTGGTGCAGCGTGGGGCATGTGGGGCATGGATTTTAAAGTCCTTCGCGTATGAGGAAAACAAAACGCCCACATATAAAATGGAGTTGGAAAAACGTGCCCCACGTGCCCCACGCTCCCCGAGGAGCGGCCCTGCGTCGGCATTCTCACCGATTTCCGCGATGCCCCACTCATGCCCCACACATGCCCCACGGTGCCCCACCTCATGCCCCACGGTCTTCCAAGTCCCGCAGCTCGCACCCGACGCGCCATGCCCCGCGCGACTTCGCGAGACCTATGCCCATGTCCTTCACACGGCTCGAGAACTCGTGCGCACTCACCGGGCGCCGTCCGCAGTCCATGCACCAGCCCCGATAAGCCCGGTACACCTGCGACCGCTTCGGCCACTGCACCTTCGGCACGTCGCCGAGGGCGGCCATGTGCTCTTCGGCGAACGCGGTCACCGAGTCCGACACGCGGTCCCACTGCGCCATGATGTCGGCATGGCATCCGGGCTCGGTGTACCCCCTGCCGCCTGCCCCACCGGTTGCGAGGAACGCGCCGATGGCCGCGCCCATGATGGTGGGCATTTCGGCGGCGAGCTCGCGAATCACGGGCCGGTCGCCCTGCGTCCCGGCGAACACGCGGTCATACTCCACCACGAGCCACCGCCGCCAAAATCCCGAGTTCGCGCGCACCGCGGCCGGTAGCCGATTGCCAGCGTAGATGTGGCCGGCGCTCGGATAGATGCCGTACCCGTCGCGCCCCTTGCGCTCGATGTCGATGCGTCCGCCCGTGATGGCCGACTTCCACACCCCGGCGTCGGAGATGGCATCGGCGGGAAGGTCGTCGACGACATTCATCAACGCCCCATCGAGCCGGGCCGGGGCAAAGCGGTTGTCGCTCATGTCCTGCGGCGTCACCGAGCACACGGCGCCTGGCTGGCACCACCGCGTCATCAGGTCAATCAGGGTCGACTTCCCCGTGCCGCCTGGCCCGTACAGGAACAGCGCCCGAGCCATCGCCGGGGCGAAGCCGAGCACCGATGCCCCTAGGACCTCCAACACGGCCGACAGACGCGCGCGGGCCTCGCTTGCCCCATGGTGGCCCCACCAATCGCGGTGGATGCCCCACAGGACCGGGCAGGCGCGTTCTACGGCGTCCGGCTCCACGACCCCGAGCCACGGGCAGGGCAGGACACGAGACGCGCGCACGCGGTGCCGCGGGTGCGGACTGTCCACCGACAGCGACAAGGCACCGGGGCCGGTCTGTGTCACCACCACCGCCTCGTCGGCAAACTGTGCAATCCCGACCCGATGCCCCTGGAGCTGCGCCGGCCGCCAGAAGTCGCCGCTATCGGACCGCTGGTGGAGCTGTGCCGCGGCGAGACGAACAGACCCGCGGGCCTTCGCGAGAGACAGCGACAGCGGATTGACCCGCACCTCTCCGTTGCGCTTGTTGCCCTGGTACACGAGCGTCCCCGCCCACCGCGCCACCCACGACACCGCCTCAGCCTCTTCGATGTGTCGCCAGCCCTTACGGCCGGGGTCGTATTGCCACAGGTCGCCCTCGATGCCGACCGCGTAGCGTCCGAGGCACCGTTCCCGCAGGATGCCCGCGAGCTCGGCCTCGTCGCCCCGCCACATGCGGGCCGGTTGATGTCCCTCGATTTCGTCGAAGTCCCACGGCCCATCCGGCGGCATGGGCGGGTCGAAAGCGGAGCCGGCGACGATTTCCAGCGGCCGGGCGTACTGCTCGAGGTCGTCAATCGTCAGGCCGGCGTCATCGGGAGACAGCCCCGTCCGCCCGGCATCTGTCATCTGCTGCTCACCCACGGGCCACCTCCTGCCAATCCTGCACCATCGGGGTGCACCCCACCGCCTGCAGTGCGCGGATGATGGGGCGCCCGATGCGGTCACCTCCTTCGTCGTCGTCGCACGCCACAATCACGCGGCGCGCCACCTTACACCGTCGAGCAATCGCGCGGCCGGTGTCGTCATTAGGCCATGCGCCCGACCACACCCCGAAGACCGCAGGCGTGTAGCCGAGGCCGTCGCGCACCTTGACCCGACCAGGCTGTGTCGCGTAGCGCAGGAACGCCGGGCCGCCCTCGATGATGATGACGGTCCCGCTCCACCGCAGGTCCGGCGCAAGCGGATCGATCTGGCCTTGCCCGAGCGAGGACAGCAGCCACCGCCCGACCGGGTCCGCGTAGACCGCCCCGCGGCAGTATCCCGCGCCGCGTGGGCTCACCTCCTTGCCGGCAAAGGGCGGCGGCAGCTCCTCCCAGAAGTCGCCGAAGTCGTGGTAGGTCTCCGACCGGTCGGCGTCGACGGGTCCGAGGTCGCGGTCCTGCGTCCCCGTCCACCGCGCCCGGATTGCCACGAGCTGCCCACGGGCGTCGTAGCAGGGCAGCGCGAGACCCCATCCTGCGGCACCCCACGGCCGAAAGCGCTCACCCTCACCGAAGCCGGCCCACGTAGGCGCCTCGATGTCCGCGGGGATGCCGCGGGCGATGTCGAGCACCCCGATTGCCGGGCCGTGGAGCTCGCGCGCAGCGAGCCACCGACCGGCCGGCGTGTCGGGCATCCCAAGCGGGTAGCAAGCGCCCCACAGGGCCGCGACCTCCGCAGCCGGGGCACGGGCGGGCTCGGGCCGTTGCCGAGGCACCACAGGCCGCACAGGCGCCGCAATCGGCACCGGAGCCGACTTGCGGCGCCCTTCCCACGGTGTGCACCATCCCCGCTCCGCAAACCATGCCCGCACGGCGTGGAACTGCTCACCCCGCACCGTCGCCGCTCCGAAGAGGGCGTACGACACGAGCGCAATCGGGCCGCCGCCGTGCCCGCCTCGATGGCAGTACCAGGCCGCGCCGCCACGCACAATGCGCCCGGTCGGGCGTCCGTCCGTGTGCCGCTCGGGGTGCTCGGGGCACGGAAACCCGCGGGCGCCGGCCTTGCTCCACACATCCCATCCGAGGGCCGTCGCCACGTCTTCGACGGTGCAGCGGTCGCGGACTTCTTCGGTCCAGTCCAGACGCACCAATCCGTCCCCGCACATGCGGGTCTTTCCTTCCATGATGTCACCTTCGACGTTTGGGCCACCTGGCCCGATGCCCTCCCCGTGGCTGGCCGGCCAACGGGGAGGGTGCGCCGGGGGGCGCCGGGTCGAAGGTGACCACAGGGTCAAGTCAAGAATACCACCTGCGCCACTACGGCGCCACCACCCACCACCGGACCGCCCACCCCATCTGACGATAGAGCGCGTCCCGTGCGCTTGCCTTTCGGGTTGCCCACCGGCCGCCGTCCCGCAGGTCGACCACCACCGGGGTCCGCTTGCCGGGCAACGCACGACACGCCCGCCCGATGCGCTGACGGGTCGCGGGCCGATGCGAGGACGGCGCCGCGAGCACCACCGCGTCGAGCTCGGGCAGGTCGAGGCCCTCGTCCGCGAGCTGCGTAGCGACGAGCACTCGACACGCGCCCGACCGCACCGCGGCCAGCGCCTCCGCGCGCCGGGTAGCCCCGACGGTCCCCACGAGCGCAATCCCGGCAACCTCCTGCGCCGTCGCTTGTGCGTGGTCGACCCGTGCCGTCAGGACGAGGACGCGCCGCCCGTCCTCCACGAGCTGCCCGACCGCCCGACACAGCACGTCTTGCCGGTCGTCGTCGCCGAGCACGTCCCGCAGTGTGTGCGCGGCGTGGTCCTGCTCGACGACCTCGTGCCCGGTCGCGACCAGCCGGATGTCCGGGGGCATCGTGCGCCCGGATTCGTCGAGCGTGCGCTGGTTGATGCGGTACACCGTCGGCCCGAGGGCCAAGTGCATCCAGTCGTGCAGACCGTCCTTGCGCTTGGGCGTGGCCGTCAGTCCGACGCGACACCGGGCAGGAAGGGCAGCGACCACCCGCACCCATGTCTCGGCCGGCACGTGGTGGCACTCGTCGCACACGAGCAGGCCGAAGCCCACCCCAAACGTGCGCAGGTCATCCCACGACCACCGGGCGAGCGTCGACAGGGACGCCACCACGATGTCGCGGTCTCGCTGGTTCCTGCCGCCGCCGATGCGCCCGACGGACACACCGGGAAGCCACGACTCGAGCCGCGCCACCCACTGTCGCTGCAGGTCGAGGGTGTGCACGAGGACGAGGACGCGCCCCTCCACTCCCGCGGCAAGGAACGTCCCGATACCGGTCTTCCCGGCGCCGCAGGGGGCTTCGACTACCCCGCCGTGCCCGCGCTGCACCGCCTCGACGGCCTCGGACTGGTACCAGTACGGCGCGATGCCGTCTGCGAGCGAGCGAGGCGCCTCACGGGCCACCCACTCCCCCGCGGACGACGGCACCCACACCGCGCCCCTCTCGGGTCCCGAGGACTCCACCACCCCGCACGGGAACACCCACTTGGCCGGCTCTTTGCCGCGGCCGTGGTACTGCCATGCGAGCCACTTCGGATTCACCGACCGCAGCCCGCGGGCAACCTCCCGAGCAAGCCGCCGCCGCGCGACCGGGTACAGCGTGGCCCCGTACAGACGTGCGCATCCATCGCCCCCACCGGGGCTATCCTTGTCCATGTCGTCTCCGTTGTCGTGAATCCGTCGCCGCACCCACACCCCGCCCGGAGCTACCGGACGGGGGGCCTCCGAAGAGACCGGGGGACAACGGAAGACCATGAGGTCAATACCTGCATACCAGACGCGGCCCCGGTGTGCAATCAGGCCGGCTCAACCATGAGCACCATGCCGCACGCCTCCACAATGTCCACCGGCGGCGAGACCTCCGATGTGACCTTGGCGAGCACATCAAGCGGCACGGTACGCGCCCCGGACCGGTAGGCATAGACCGTGGACAACGGCGCCCCGGTACGCTCCGCGATGAACGCGGGGGAGTAGCAGCGAAGGCAGGTCAC
>Ga0180429_10002257_pt1 | contig 16001 bp, 14 predicted proteins | sample SS_ome_FD_132428 | JGI IMG/M metagenome (GOLD analysis project Ga0180429, IMG submission 132428) | Hypersaline lake sediment archaeal communities from the Salton Sea, California, USA - SS_1_S_1 metaG | ecosystem: Environmental > Aquatic > Non-marine Saline and Alkaline > Hypersaline > Sediment ...
CCGGTGGGCCACGCCCTCCCCGATGGGCAGGATGGAGGCCAGGCGACCCACCAGCACGTACATGGGGGTGGCCGGCGGATGCGGGATGCCCAGGATGAAGCTGGTCGTGATGAACTCGCCGCAATCCCAGAAGTTCAGGGTTCGGCTCATGGTCCGGAGATAGACGGCCAGAGGTGCCAGGAAGGCGAAAGCGGCCCCCAAGGCGACGGCCGGATCGAGACGTTTCATGATCCCTTTCGTTTTGCTAAGCCCTTGATATTGGGCGGGATTCAACCGGCATCCTGAGGGAAAGTTCCGCCACTGGCAAGACTTTCCTTAGGGCCGGGCGATCGGCGAGCGACGCCTCCTGGCCAGAAAAATCAGCCCTCCCACGAGGCTCACGAGCAGCATGAGAAGGTAGGCCACGAATTGGAGGGTAACGGGCACCTCGCCGACCAGACCCAGGGGCCTGAATAGGGGAATCGCCAGGCTCTCGCGCAGGCCGAGGCCCCCCACCGTCACCGGCAGGGTGAGGGCGAAGGCCAGGGGCGGCACGGCCAGGAAGAACTCGGGAAAGGCCGGTGTGGAGAAGCCCAGGAGGGCCAGGCAGACCATGTAGTGCACTCCCACGCGGAGGCCCTGAACGCCGAGCGAGAATAGGAAGAGCCCCAGCAGCAGGCGCCTCTGGGAGCGAAGCTGCCGGAGCTGGCTCAGCAGGCGTCCGCGCAAACCCTCATCCGAGAGCAGTCCCAGGGACTGGGCTCCACGGCGGATGAGCGTGGCCACGGGATCGAGCAGGAAGAGCAGGGCGGAGAGCAGGTAGAGCGCCGATCCGAACAGCACCGCCCTGGCGAAGGGCGCCAGCTGTGGATCCCGGCTGAGCGGAATCGCCGCCAGCATTGCCAGGAAGGCCAGGGCGCTCAGTCCGGTGAGCCGATCGGCCAGGGTCGCGGTGGCCGAGGCGAGGGTGTCCTGGCGGCTGCGGCGAAGATCCCAGACCTTCACCACATCTCCGCCGAGATTGCCGGGCAGGAAGTTGTTGAAGAAAAGACCCACCCAGTAGAGTTCGAGAACCGGTCTGAAAGTCAGGAAGATCCCCTGCGAGGCCAGGAAGCGTCCCCACTGCCAGGCGCCCGCGAGGACGCTGAGGAGGAAGAGCGCGAAGGCCGCGATCAGAGGAAGAGGATCGGCGGCCGAGAGTAGATTCCAGGCATCGCCCAGGGAGATGCGGCGGAGCACCCAGGCCACGAGAGCCAGTGTGAGGATCACGCGTAGTGCGTTCCAGGCCGCGTGCCTCACGCCCTCTCCTCCACCAGCGCGAAGAGCTGCTCCTCCATCTCCCGGGCGGCGGTGTCCCAGCTGTAGCCGCGTGCGCGCCGCGAAGCGGCCTCGCCCATGGACGCGCGCCGGGGCTCGTCGGAGAGCAGTTCCAGCGCGGCCTCGGCCATTGCCTGCGTGTCGCCGTAGGGCACGAGGATGCCCGTCTCGCCGTGACGCACCGAATCGCGCAGGCCCGGCGAATCCGCCGCGACCGTGGGCACGCCGCAGGCCCCGGCCTCCACCACCGTGAGGCCCCAGCCCTCCTTGGGACTGGCATTGAGGAAGAGATGGCTGCGATGGAGCAGATCGACCATGTCCGGCAGCGGCATGAAGCCGTGGAAGCGGACCCTGTCGCCCATTCCCAACGACTCGGACAGGCGCTCGAGAGCCGGGCGCTCCGGCCCGTCTCCCACGATCTCGAGTTTCGCCTCGGGAAGCGCGGCCGAGATCTTCAGGAAGCTCCGCAGGACCAGATCCGCGCCCTTGTATTTTCTGAGCCGTCCCGTGTGGACGATCGTGGGATGGCCGTTCCTCGGCGGCGGCTGCCTCAGGTCGTAGGGCTCGGCGTCGAAGCCGCAGTAGCTCACCTTCACGCGCGAGCCGTCCAGACCGCGCGCGATCAGGTCCTCGCGCGTGCTGGGACTGATGGCGATCGCCCTTCCCCGGCCGAAGACCGTGGGCACCGCCCGCTCCATGAGCCAGACATAGCTCGCGAAGAGGGGATTGGTCTCGCGGAATACCGTTGCGCCGAAAAGATGCGGCACCACCAGCAGGCAGGGCAGATCGCTGATCCTCGGCAGGAAGAAGGGCACCTTGTTCACGTCCTCCACGAGCACGTCGAAGCTCTCGGCGGCGAGCAGCTTCCGGGCCTTTCGCGGCAGGACGAAATTCGCGGTCATGGCGCCGCCGCCGCGGATCACGCGCAGCCCGTGGTAGCGCTCCTCATTGGTCGCTCCGGGATAGGAGGCCGCAAGCAGGGTCACCTCGTGACCCCAGGCGGTCAGTCGCTCGAGAATTTCGTGGATATGCGTCTCGGCGCCGCCGGCCTCGGGGTTCTTCAGGTCCCGCCAGTTGACGGCCAGGATGCGCAGGCGCCGGCTCATGACTCGCCGCCGGGCTTCTCGGCCATCACGCCGATGACCATGGCCGTGTAGTGGCCCAGGCGACGGTATCGCAGTCGGCGCCGTAGTCCGGCGAGTGCAGGTCCGAGCAGTGGCAGGGGCCGGGGCGAAAGCGGCAGGCGTAGCCCAACGCCGCCGAGCAGTTTCCGCAGTATGCGATAGGCCAGCCCGGGAACGGGCCAGTCCGCGTAGGTGCCGACCGGCGACAGTCCGTGGCGAAGGGTCATGACCTCCAGCTCGCGGGCGCTGAAGGAGCACTCCCAGCCGGCGAACCAACGGTCCAGGGCGATGAGGATCCGCTTGATGAGCGTGTAGATGTGCCAACGCTGGGGAACGTCCACGAGCAGGAGACCGCCGGGCGCCAGCACGCGGGCGTTCTCGGCGAGCAGCCTGTGCGGATCGCGGAAGTGTTCGAGCAGGCCCTGGTGGAAGACGATGTCGAAGCCTCCGTCGGGGAAGGGCAGGTCCAGCGCGTCCCCGCGGGCGAGCGTGAGAAGGCCCTTCGCGTCGAGAGCGGCGATCATTTCCAGGGCGGCGGGCGAGTAGTCGAGGACCGTCACCTTCGCGCCGAGTTCGGCCAGGCGGAGGCTGTCGCGGCCGCTGCCAGCGCCCACTTCCAGGACGCGGGCGCCTTCGAGCCCGCGCCTCGCCGACAGCTCGGCCGCCAGGTCCCCCACCGATTCGTAGATCTCCTCGGCGGGGGCGGACTCCCAGTAGCGGTCCCAGTGCTCCTGACGGCTCTCGCGCCTGCTCATGCCGGCGCAGCCTTCTCGGGCAGCAGCTTGTCGAGCAGACCGTTGACGAAGCGGGAACCGTCTTCGGAATCGTACTTCCGCGCGAGCATGACGGCCTCGTCGATGACGACGCTCCGCGGCTGCTCGGGGAAATAGAGCCCCTCGGCCAGGGCCAGGCGCAGAATGCTCCGCAGCACGAGGTTCACGCGCTCCGGATTCCAGTTCTCGAGCTGCGCGTCGATGCTCGCGTCCAGCGACGCGCGCTCGGCGATCACTTGAGCCAGCAATCGCCCGGCAAATTCCTCGCTCTCGGGATGGCTGCCCCGCCGGTCGGATTGCGCGCGCAGGACCTCACCCGGATCCTTTCCCGGGAATTCCATCTCGTAGAGGCTCTGGAGCGCCAGCTCGCGGGCCTTGCTTCGTCTGCCCAAATCAGCCCTTCAGCTTTCCGGCGAGGTCGAGCATCTCGATGGCCGAGAGCGCCGCCTCCCATCCCTTGTTGCCGCTCTTGCTGCCGCTGCGTTCGATGGCCTGCTCGAGCGTGTCGGTCGTAAGCACGCCGAAGACCACGGGAATCTCCGAGCTCATGGCCACCTGCGCGATGCCCTTGCTGGCCTCGGCGGCGACGAACTCGAAGTGCGGCGTTCCTCCCCGGATCACCGCGCCGAGGCAGATCACCGCGTCGTATCGGCCTCCGGCCGCGGCCATCTTCGCGACCTGCGGAATCTCGAATGCGCCGGGCACGCGGATCTGATCGATCTTCGCTTCCTCTGCGCCGTGCCGCAGCAGGCAGTCGATGGCTCCCTCTGCCAGCTTGCTCGTGAGGAAATCGTTGAAGCGGCTGACGACCAGGGCGAAGCGCTGGCCTTCGATGCGCAATTGTCCTTCGATGATCATGTTGCCTCCAGGGGAGGGGTAGAACAGTCGCCCTCCGATTTCAAGGAAAAGGACCGCCTAGTTCATATCGAGCAGGTGTCCCAGTTTCTCCTTCTTGGTCTTCAGATAGCGTGCGTTCTCGTCGCGCGGGGGAATCTGCAGCGGCAGGCGCTCGACGATCTCGAGCCCGTAGGCTTCCAGGCCCACGACCTTCTTCGGATTGTTGGTCAGCAGCCTGATCTTCCTGAGGCCCAATTGCCGCAGGATCTGCGCGCCGATGCCGTAGTCTCGCAGATCGGCGGCGAAGCCGAGGTGATGGTTGGCCTCCACCGTGTCCATGCCCTGGTCCTGCAGATGATAGGCGCGCAGCTTGTTCATCAGACCGATGCCGCGACCCTCCTGCATCATGTAGAGAAAGACGCCGGCGCCCTCGCGGTCGATGATGTCCAGGGCCCGGTCGCGCTGCTCGCCGCAGTCGCAGCGCTTGCTGCCGAGCACGTCGCCGGTGAAGCACTGGCTGTGCACGCGCACGAGCGCGGCCTCTTCCTCCGCCGGCTCCCCGCGCACCATGGCCAGGTGCTGGACCCCGTCGATGATGTTCTCGAATAAGATGAGCCGGAAGTCGCCGTGCTGGGTGGGAAGGTCCACGTCCACCACCGCCTTCACGAGGCTTTCGCGGGCGACGCGATAGGCGATGAGCTCCTTCACCGAGATCATGACGAGTTCGTGTTCCTCGGCGAAGATCTCCAGATCGGGTACGCGGGCCATGGAGCCGTCCTCGTTGAGGATCTCGCAGAGCATGCCCACGGGACGCAGGCCCGCGAGCCGGGCGAGATCCACGGCGGCTTCCGTGTGACCGGCCCGGCGCAGGACTCCGCCGGGCACGGCGCTCAGGGGGAAGATGTGCCCCGGACGCGCGAAGTCCTCGGGACCGGCCAGCTTGTCGGCCATGAGCTGCACGGTCAGGGCCCGGTCGGTGGCGCTGATGCCGGTGGTGGTGCCCTTGCGGGCGTCCACGCTCACGGTGAAGGGCGTGCCCATGCGGCTGGTGTTCTGCTGGACCATGGGCGTGAGGTCGAGGTCCTCGAGAAGATCGCGGTCGGCGGGCACGCAGATGAGCCCCCGGCCGAATCGGGCGAAAAAGTTCACGTCCTCGGGCGTGACCTTCTCTGCGGCCATGATCAGGTCGCCCTCGTTTTCGCGATCCTCGTCGTCCACCACCACGATCATGCGCCCCTGTCGGATCTCCTCGATGGCCCGTTCCATCCTGAGCTGGGTATCATCCATCATCTCTTCTCCGAGAAGCCCTGCTGCATGAGCAGGCCCATGAGGTTGGTGTCCTTGCGTTCGTTCTCGCCGCGCTCCATGTAGCGCAGCACGTATTTGCCGAGAAGGTCCGTCTCGATGTTCACCTCGTCCTGCACCTTCGCAGCGCCGAGGGTCGTGTGCTCGAGCGTGTGGGGAATGACGTAGATCTCGCATCCGTCGGGCAGGATCTCCGGCCCCACGGTCAGCGAGATGCCGCCCACCGCGATCGAGCCCTTGGGCACGAGCTGCGCCAGGAGCTCCGGTTCCATGACGAGGCGGAAGGCGGACCACTCCCCCTCGCGCGTGATCGAGTGGATGCGCGCGCGGCCATCGACGTGGCCCGTGACGAAGTGCCCGCCCAGCCGGCTCGTCGGAGTCAGCGCCCGCTCCAGGTTCAGGCTCGCGCCCGGCCTCAGGCCACCCAGGGTCGTCGCGCGAAGGGTCTCGCCCATGGCGAAGAACTCGAAGCTCTGACCGCTGATGCGCGTGACCGTCTGGCAGACGCCGTCCACCGCGACCGAATCGCCCGGCGACAGATCGCCGGTCAGGCCCGCGGCCTCCACGAGAAGCACCCTGCCGCCGCCTTCCTCGCGGCTCTGGCGCAGATGGCCGATTTCCTCGACGATGCCGGTGAACATCTAGGCTCCTCCTTCGGGAACGAGACTGATCTGCAGATCTTTGCCGAGCGACTTCACGCCCGCGATGCGCGCGGAAGTTTCAATATTCCGTGTCCATAGCGGACGTCCGTCCGCGGGGAAGAGGCCGGGAGCCAGGAAGTGTTCCCAGCGGTCCCACTGGCCCGAGGACAGGAAGGCGCTGAAGAGTCGCCCGCCGCCCTCCACGAGCAGGCTGGCCACGCCCTCGCCGGCCAGGGCGGCCAGGGCCGCCGCGATGTCAACTCCGCCCTCGGCCTCGGGCACCGAGAGCCGGGTCCAAGCCGCATCGACCCCGCCACGGCCTTCGGGCAATACCAGGATGGGCGAGCGCCCCTCCCAGGCGGGATCCGGGGCGCCAAGTTCGCCCCGGCCCCCGAAGACGACCGGGCGGGGCGGCGTATCGCCGTCCTCGATCATGCGGAGGTCCAGGACGGGCCGGTCCAGGCGGACCGTCTCCGCGCCCAGGGCTACGGCTCCTACCGAGGCGCGAAGGCGGTGGCCTTCCCTGCGGGCCTCCTCGCCGGTGATCCAGCGGGAGCTGCCGTCGGCCCTGGCGAGCATGCCGTTGAGAGTCGCCGCACTTTTCAGGATGACATGGGGACGGCCCCGCTCCTGCAGGGAGAGATAGCCGGGGTTCAGGGCGCGGGCCTGGTCGGCCATCAGACCGGACTCGACCTCGATCCCCGCCTCGATGAGCAGCCCAGCGCTGCGCCCGGCCTCGGCGGGATTGGGATCTTCCATCGCGAAGACCACGCGCGCGAGGCCCGCCTCGAGGATGGCCTCGCTGCAGGGCGGCGTGCGCCCCTGAAGATGGCAGGGTTCCAGGCTGACGTAGAGGGTGGCGCCGCGGGGATTCTCGCTCGCCGCGGCCAGGGCCTCGATCTCGGCGTGAGGGCCGCCGATCCTCCGGTGCCAGCCCTCGCCGATGGGGCGTCCGTCCTTCACGAGAAGTGCGCCGACACGGGGATTCGGCTCCACGGCGCGACCCCCGCGAGCGGCCAGTTCCAGGCAGCGGCGCATCCAGCGAAGGTCCTCGGCGCGGTGGCTCATCATCACCCCGAAACGAAAAAGCCCACGCCTCGGGGCATGGGAGCGCGCGCGAAACCCTGCGGGTCCTCGCTCGGTCGCCTTCTCCCATCCGGACTGTGACCGTCGGCTCCGGATTCTCGCCGGATCTGCGGCTCTCGCCGCTCGCGGGCTTAGGGCCTGGGCCCATCACCGCCGGTGGGGAATTCCACCCCGCCCCGAAGGCTCTGATTGTTTGGCCGGATTCCCTGGGGATTCCAACTTCTACAAGCTGTTCCCGTCGGTGGATTTTGTCAAGTCGGCGGACTTGGCAAAGGCCGCTTTCCTATCTAAGTTGATTCCGTGAGGGATTTGCTTCAACTATCCGGAACGAGCTGAGATATGACGAACGGCAAGAGCTTTCAGGGCGAGGCCGACCGGGTGCTGGACACCCGCGGAAGCTATTGCCCCGTGCCCGTCATCGAGACCGCCAAGGCCATGAACTCTCTGGCGCCCGGCGAGGTGCTCGAGGTGATCAGCGACGACATCGGCGTGAAGCTGGACATTCCCGCCTGGTGCCAGGGGCAGGGACAGCGCCTGCTCGGAATGGACGAGGAGAGCGGCCTCATCCGCATCCATATTCTCAAGACCGGCGAGGTGGCCTAGGAGCATGATGAAACCCCGACTCAAAGCGGACGGCAGCCCGGTCAAGGGCATCGGCCTGGTCTCGGGCGGCCTCGACTCCACGCTCGCGGTGAAGGTGATCCGCGATCAGGGCATCGAGGTGATCGCCGTGAATTTCTCCACGGGATTCTGCCGCAGCGATCATCACCGGGCCATGGGCCGCTTCGGCGCCGATCAGGACCCGGGGCGCCTGCGCAACGAGGCCCTGCGCGCGGGCGCCGACCTGGGCGTGCCGGTGCGGGTGGTCGATATCTCCGAGGACTACATGGACGTGATCCTCAGGCCCAAGCACGGCTACGGCGCCAACATGAATCCCTGCGTGGACTGCCGCGCCTACATGCTCGCGGCCGCTTCGAAGATCATGGAGGAGGAGGGCGCCGACTTCGTCTTCACCGGCGAGGTCCTGGGCCAGAGACCCATGAGCCAGCACCTGCGCGCCATGAAGGTGATCGAGAAGGACGCGGGCCTCACGGGCAGGCTGCTCCGTCCGCTCTCGGCCCAACTGCTCGCGGCGACCCTGCCCGAGCGCGAAGGATGGGTGGACCGCGAAAGCCTGCTGCGACTGCAGGGACGCACGCGCAAGCCGCAGCTGGCCCTGGCCCGAGAAGCGGAGCTGACGGACATCCCCTCTCCCGCCGGCGGATGCTGCTATCTCACCGACAAGGTGTATTCCTCGCGCTTCCACGATCATCTGATGCACCTAGCCGAGGGAGAGAAGCCCGGCGCCAAGGACGTGCTGATGATGAAGGTGGGCCGCCACTTCCGAATCTCGCCGGCGCTCAAGCTCGTGATCGCCCGCGACGAGGCGGAATGCAATTTCCTGACGCACTTCTTCCCGGAGTTGCCCAGCCTGGAGGCCGTCGATGCGGTGGGTCCCGTGGCCGTTGCCCAGCCGCGGAAGGGATACTCTCCCACGCCCGCAGAATACGCCACGATGGCCGCCTTGGTCGCCCGCTACGGCAAGGGCAAGGACGCGACCGCGGTGAAGGTGTCGATTCGCGGCGGCAAGGCCGAAGAAGTGGTCGAGGTGAGCCCGCTCGTGGATGACGCGGCCATCGACGCCTTCCGCATTCCCGAGAAGTTCAATCCCCGGGAGCGGCGAGAGTAGGCCGATCGCCTGCACCTTCCCGACCGAACGCCTCTTCATCCAAGCGCAGACGATTGACGAATTGCAGGTCCTCGGCTAGCGTCGCCCTCGGCACGCTTTCAAGGAGGAGAGATGAACAAAGTCATCATGCACAAGATTCTGCTGAGCGGACTACTGCTGGGGATCCTCGGAATCGTGGGTTGCGGCAGCGACGACGGCCCCGCCGATACGCCGACGGGCATCTTCAATTACGACGAGGTCCACGAATGGGATTGCGCGGGTGTCGGAGAGGGAACCTGCCAGGACGTCTTCGACATCGAGTTCAAGGCCGGATCCACGGTCACCTTCCAGGCCACCGAAACCACCGACGGCTCCGTCCTCATGATCGCCTTCTACGCTCAGGGAGAGCCACTGGGCGGCATGAATCTCTTCACGAACAACGAGTCGGAATTGCTCTGCGACCTCGTGGATGGCTGCAACAACAATGTCGATGGCCAGACCGTCGAAGACTTCGTCATCCCCGAGAACGGTATCTATCGCCTTGCGATCACCCGCAACTGGTTTGAGAGCTGCGGAAACTCGGGCACCTATCGCATGATCATCGACTCGGATAGGAGGTTTCAGGAGCCCGAGCAGAGCGTCGATGACGAGGCGAGCCTCGCCACGGACTGGGACTGTCCCGACGAGGGCTGATCAGGGCGCCGCGCCAAGCTGCGCCGCGGCGAGACGCCGCAGATCCTCGAAGGCGCGCCGGTCCTTGTCGGTGGCGCCTTCCCCCGAGGCGAGGTCCTGGAGCCTTCGCAGGATCTCGGCCAGGCGATCGAGATCCTTCTGGGCCAGCACGATGGTGCCGAGGTCATGGAGCAGGTTCGCGTCGTCGGGATAGACCTCGAGCAGCGCCTCCAGGTGCGAGGCCGCGCGATTCGGATGGTTCGACTTGAAGAGCAGCCGCGCCAGCTTGTGCCGTCCGAAGTCCCCCGGTCCCAGAGGCGCGATGGTTCCCTCGCCGTAGGTCCACCAGAAATTCATGTTCCGCCACGAGTCGCCCGCGGGCACCTCCTCCTCGAAGCGCACGCTCTCCAGCTCGGGAAAGAAGGTCAGCAGGGCCTTCCCTCCCAGCAGTGCCCGCTCCACCGGCATGAAACTGATGCGCACCGCGTTTTCCTCACTGGCCAGACCCTCGGCGAGATCGCCTGCTTTCTTGACGAAGGGCGCGAGGATGAGCATGTCGCCGCTCTTGGGCGATTCGTCCGCACGGAGCGAGTTCACCGAGGTCTCGGCGTACTCGGCGTAGCGGATCATCGGATCGGCGATCATGCCGTCGGGACGCTTGAGGTTTCTCCGCTCCGATCCGGCCCAGGCCGAGTGCAGGGCGAATATCAGCAGAAGCGGCACCAGGATCCAGCGGCGACTCCGATCCAGCCTGGCCAGGCCCTCGCCGGCCAGGAGCCAGAGGGGAACGAGGGGCAAATAGAGGTAATAGAAATAGCTGTGGCGAATCAGGGGCAGGACCGGCAGGAGAAGAATCAGGAAGAAGAGCCCGGCGCGGACGATCGAGCTTCGCCAGTCGGGACGGCGCCATGCCGCCAGGGCCAACAGCGCCGGCAGGACAAGCCCCCAGAGCCAGAGCGCCTTTTGCGGCTGGGGAATGCTGTCGGGATAGAAATCCCAGGGGCGGACCAACCAGGCGAGGTAGCCGAGCAGATTCCAGAGCAGGTTCAGGCCCAGCGCAGTCTCGTAGGGATCGCCCTCGGGCTTGGGCGCCAGAGAGCCCGAGGCGCCGAGGACGAGCAGAGCCAGGGCGAGGCCGCCCAATCCGATCCGAAGGCGGCGGCCGCGATCGCCCGGAAGGAAGATGGCCATGGCCGGTAGCAGGGGCGCCGCCGATTCCTTGCACAATATGGCTGCCAGGAAGGCGGCCAGCGCGCCCCAGGCGCTCCCCCGACTCTTGCCGAGCGCCAGCCAGGCGGCCAGCAGGGCGAAGAATACCATGGAGCTTTCCTGGATGCCGCTGATCCAGTACAGGGTGGTGAAGGCCACCGGAGTCAGGGCGAAGAAGGCGGCGGATGCCAAGGCTCCCGCCTCGCGCATTCCCAGCCTTCGGGCGAGAAGCGCGACCATCGCCGTGCTTCCCAGATGCAGCAGCATCTGCGCCAGATGATAGAGCCAGGCCCTGTCGCCGAAGAGCGCCCAGGCCGCGTCGAAGTAGAGCTGGGTGGAGAGCGGACGGCGGAACTGATCGGGCCAGACCTCGTGGCCCGAGGCGCGAAGCAGGAATTCGTGGTCGTCGAGGCTGAAGAATGTGCCGAAGCTGGGCCACCAGACGGCCAGGACCGCGAGAAGCAGCAACAGGTATTGGAAGATGACGAGTCCGTTTTTACCCGGTTTCATGGATCACTCCCTGCTGAGGAGGGCCTCCGCGAAAAGATCGGCGTCGAAGGGCTCGAGGTCGTCCAGGCCCTCGCCCAGGCCCACGTAGCGCACCGGCAAGCCCAACTCGCGTCCGATGGACAGCACCACTCCGCCCTTAGCCGTGCCGTCCAGTTTGGCCAGCACGATCCCGGTGAGGTCGGTGGCCTCCTTGAAGACGCGAGCCTGCTGGATGCCGTTCTGCCCCGTGTTCGCGTCCATCACGAGCAGCAGTTCATGAGGTGCGCCGGGCACCTCGCGCTCGGCGATGCGCCGCATCTTCGAGAGCTCCTCCATGAGATGGGCCTTGTTGTGCAGGCGCCCGGCCGTATCGACCAGCACGATGTCCCGCCCGCGACTTTTGGCCGCGCTGAGGGCGTCGAAGATCACGGCCGAGGGATCCGAGCCGCTCTTGTGCTTGACGATGTCGCAGCCGAGCCGTCCCGCCCAGATCTCGAGCTGCTCGACGGCCGCCGCGCGGAAGGTGTCGGCGGCGGCCAGCAGAACGGTCTTCCCCTCGCCCTGGTAGCGTCGGGCCAGCTTGGCGACCGTCGTGGTCTTGCCGACGCCGTTGACGCCGACGAGAAAGATCACATGCGGCGATCCGATCTCGCCCTCCTTCTCCGGGGCGAGTCCTTCGAATTCCTCGCGCAACTGCTCGCGCAGGAGAGCCAGCACCGCGTCCAGATCGTCGCCGGAGACCTTGTCCTTCTTCAGGCGGCTCTCGGCCTTCTCGGCGAGGTCCAGGGCGAGGTCCACGCCCAGGTCGGACTCGATGAGCAGCTCTTCCAGGGATTCGAAGACCTCGGGACTGTAGTTCTCGCGGCCGCTGAAAAGCTCGGCGACGCGGCCCACGAGATTCTCGCGAGACTTGCCCAGCCCCTTCTTGAAACGGTCGAACACGCCCATCAGCTCGCGCCCTTCTCCGCCACGAGGGGCTCGCTGTCCAGGTCGTCCGGCACGTCGTCGAAGGCCACCGAGACGATCTTCGAGACGCCGCTCTCCTCCATAGTCACGCCGTAGAGGTGCTTGGCGACCTCCATCGTCTTCTTGTTGTGCGTGATCAGGATGAACTGCGTGCGCTCGCTGAACTGCCTGAGCAGGCGCAGGAAGCGCGCGATGTTCGCGTCGTCCAGGGGCGCATCTACTTCGTCGAAGACGCAGAAGGGACTCGGCTTGCTGAGGTAGATCGCGAAGAGGATCGACAGCGCCGTCAGGGTCTTCTCCCCCGAGGAGAGCTGGCTGATGTCCGCGATGCGCTTGTCCTTGGGACGGGCCGTCACGATGATGTCGGCCTGCAGGGGGTCGTCCTCGGTGCTGTAGCTGAGATCGGCCTCGCCGCCCTCGAAGACGGCCTTGAAGATCTCGATGAAATTCTCGCGCACCACCTGGAAGGTCTCGTCGAAGCGCTGCCGCGCTTCGCGGTTGATGCGGCGGATGGTCTCGAGCAGCCCGTCGCGCGCCGTGATGAGGTCCTCGCGCTGCGCGAGCAGGAACTCGTAGCGCTCGTTCTTCTCCTCGTACTCGTCCAATGCCAGCAGATTCACGTTGCCCAGCCGGCCGATCTTCAGACGCAGCTCGCCGATGGCCTCCTCGCAGGTCTGCCCCTCCGGGGGCGCGTAGGCATCCTCGGCCGCGGAGGGATCCTGGGAGGCATCGGGCTGGACCTCGTACTTCTCTCCGAGCGATTCGCGCAGGGAGTCCATGCGCACGCTCAGCGTGTTGCGGTCCATCTCCAGTTGATGGAGGGCCTGTTCCTGCTCGTGGCGCAGCTCCCGCAGGCGCCGCACCTCCGCGCCCTTCCCGCGAATCGTCTCGCGACTGGCCTGGATCTCCTCGAGCTGCCGGTCGCTCCCCGCGCGACGCTCCGCGAGTTTGTCCTGTTCCTCCTTCATCCCATCGCGCAGGAAGGACGACCTCTCCCTGGCCTCGCCGGCCAGGCGCTGGCTCTCGGACAGACCTTCGCCGGCGCGATGGAAACGCTCCTTCTGACCCGTTTCCTCGCGGACTCGTCCCTCTTCCCGAAGGCGCAGATTCGCCAGCTCTCCGCCGAGGGCGGCCAGCTCGAGACGCAGTTCGGCCAGCCTGGCCTGATCCGCGTCGCGCTTCCTCTCCAGTTCGGCCACCTCGTTCTCGAGGGCGGACAGGTCGGGGCTCTCGGGCTTCTCCAGGCCGCTGAGCCGAAGCATACGACTCTCGGCCTCGCCGAGCGCCTCGCCGAGCGACTTCTCCTGACGGATTCGAAGCTCCTTCTCGGCGCGCAGTTCCTTTTCCTCTTCGCCGAGTCGCTGGAGCCGGGTATCCAGGCGAGTTTTTTCGAGATCGAGCTCGCCTCGACGGCTCACCAGAAGCGCCAGCGACTCGTCCAGAGCGCTCAGCGCCGACTGACGCCGCTCCCTCTCATGACCACCGGCAGCGAGTTCATCGCGTGCATCTTCTCGATCCGATTCGATTTCCGAAAGCCGACGATCCAGCTCGGCGATCTCCTCCTCGCGCCCCAGCGGCGCCGAAGCGGCCACCGCGGACCCGCCCTCCAGCAGGCCGCGTCCCTCGGCCAGGAATCCCACGCGCGTGTAGAATCGATGCCGGGGATGCCGGCGCGCGGCCTCGAGGGCGCTCGCCTCGTCCTCGGCCAGATAGGCACCGTCCATCAGGCGCGAGAGCGCGGGCATGAACTCGTCCTCGCACTCGACGAGATCCACGAGAGGCCTCAGCCCTTCGATGCGCTCGCCCGCCGCAGCGGGAAAGGCCATGTCCAGCAGGACGGCACGGCCTTTTTCGCCGCTGCGAAGCTCGTCCAGCCATGCGATGCCCAAAGACGCATCCGCGAGAGCCACGGCCCCCAGGGCGCGACCCAGAGCCAGTTCGACGACTCCCCGATTTTCGGCGGCCACGCGAAGATGCTCGGCCAGGGGACCGAGCACGCCGCTCTCGCCGGCATGTTCGTCCATCAGGGCACGGGTTCCCTCGGGGAAACCCGCGCGCTCCTCACGCAGACCTTCGAGCAGGTCCCGCCGGGCGCGCAACTCGCCGCCCTTGATATCGAGGACCTGCAACCTGTCGCGCCGCGCATCCAGCAGCGCGACCGCCTCTGCCAGAGCCCTGACCGCGGCATCCTTCTCGGTCGTCCTGGCCTCGAACTCGCCTTCGAGTTCGGACAGTGCGCGGGTCGGCAGACTCAATTGCCCGCTGAGCTCTTCGCGCCGGGCGGACAGCTCGCCCGCCTCCTTCTCCAATTCCTTCAGGCTCTCGCGAGTCTGCTCGATGCGCTCGCCCAGTCTCTCCACCTCGCCGCCCGCTTCGGCCCGGTTCTGCACGAAGTCGAGCTGAAGCTGCTTCTCCTTCTGCAGGAGTTCCCGGCGCTCGCGATAGCGCTTCACGAGTTCCGCATATCTGGATTCTTCCGAAGCGAGAGCTTGTCTCTTCTCGTTCAGGTGCTGCTCGCGGGCGATGCGGCTCTCGCCGAGTTCGCGTCCCGTCGCTTCAAGCCGGTCCAGAGCCTCGCGGGCCAGGCGGATCTCCGACTCGAATCCCTCGGCGCGCCTTCCCTCCGAGCGCGCCTTCTCCTCGAGGACGGCCACTTCCTCCTCGCGTTTGCGTAGGACGGAGGCCTCGCGCTCGAGGGCGTCGCGCCCGTCCTGGAAGGCGGATTCGAGATCCAGAAGGCCGGCCTGAAGCGCGGACAGTTCCTCCTCGCCGGCGGCGAGCTTGCTGTCCTCCCCCAGATGCTTGGCGCTCATTCCGGAAAGCCGGCTCGTCAGTTCTCGATCGCGGAGCCACATCTCGTGCAGCTTCAGGCTGGAGGTGTGGATCTCGGCGGCCCTCAACTCTTCCTGAAGTTTCTGGTAGCTGCGGGCGCGGCCCATCTGCGTCTTCAACGAGCGCACGTTGCGGCCGAGCTCATCGAGGATGTCGTCCAGACGCGTGAGGTCGCCCTCCACCGAAGCCAGCTTCGACAGGCTCTCCTTGCGCCGAAGCTTATAGCGCAGAATTCCGCTGGCCTCTTCGAAGAGGATGCGCCGCTTCTCTCCATTGTCGGCGAGGATGGACTTGACCATGTCCTGCTCGATGATGGCGTAAACGTGATTGCCCATGCCGCTGCCCGCGAGCAGGTCGTTGATGTCGCGCAGGCGCCAAGGCTGTCCGTTGAGAGTGTATTCCGATCCGCCGCCTCGGCTCACCTTGCGCTTGATGCTGATCTCGTCGTAATCGACCGGCAGGGTTTCGCTGGCGCCGGTGAAGGTGAGCGTCACTTCCGCGATGCCCATGGGCGGCCGTTTCTTCGTCCCCTGGAAGATGACGTTTTCCATCTTCGAGCCGCGAAGAAGCTTCGCGCTCTGCTCGCCGAGCACCCAGCGCAGGGCATCGACGATGTTGCTCTTGCCGCATCCGTTGGGACCGAGAACGGCGGTGATGCCTTCCTCGAAACGGAGGTCGGCCCGATTCATGAAGGATTTGAAACCGAGCATTTCCAGGCGGGCCAGGCGCAATGTGTCCTCCGAGGCGGGTCGCGGATCAGGGTTCGGGATCGATGCCGATGACGCAGAAGTCTCTTCCGGCCTGATCGAGCAGGGAGTCCCGAAACGCCGCGGCGGAAGCAAGATCGGGAAAGCATCCGACCTGGACTCGATACCAGGTCCGGCCCTTCACGTCGGCCGGCTCGATGCGGAAGGGGAGATCCCCAAAACCCTCTTGTTCCTGGGCCATAAGCGCCCGGACACTGTCCCTGAAAGAACTCACGTGTACGTGAAAGCTGCCCGAATGGTCAAGCGCGGAATTCCAGTCGCTGCGGCTCTCGCCGCGTCGCAGGACCGCCAGGGGC
>Ga0180429_10002258_pt1 | contig 15997 bp, 11 predicted proteins | sample SS_ome_FD_132428 | JGI IMG/M metagenome (GOLD analysis project Ga0180429, IMG submission 132428) | Hypersaline lake sediment archaeal communities from the Salton Sea, California, USA - SS_1_S_1 metaG | ecosystem: Environmental > Aquatic > Non-marine Saline and Alkaline > Hypersaline > Sediment ...
AGTGGTCCAGCGCACAGTTTGGGGACAGGCACTTATCTCGTTGAGCGCACAGTTTGGGGACAGGCACTTATCTCGTTGAGATAAGTGCCTGTCCCCAAACTCCCCCAAACTGCCCAAACTCCCACCGGACTTTCTTTTGGCCTGACGGCGCTCCCTGCGGTATACTTGATCCCCCTCTGTCCAACCGAACAGGGAAGAAAGGAGAACGCCATGAGTGACGTCTATGCCAACCTCAGGGAATTCCTGCACACCTTTCCCGGCGGTTATCCTGAAACACCGACGGGCGTCGAAATGAAGATCCTGAAGAAGCTCTTCTCGCCCGAAGACGCTGAGATGTACTTGAAACTGACAAAGGAGCCGGAGGAGCTCGGTGCAATCGCCAAACGGCTCGGGCGGGAGGAAGGCGAGCTTGGGGACAAGCTCGAGGACATGGCAAAGCGGGGCCTCATCTTCCGAAATCGGGAAGACGACAAGGTCCTCTACAGGGCTTACCAGTTCTTCGTGGGCATCATCGAGGCCCAGATCGACAAGGTCGACGCGGAACTGACGCAACTCATGGATGAGTACTTCCCGTCTCTGGGCGCTACGGGCCTCGCACTGCCGACGAAACAGATGCGGGTCATCCCTGCCGACACGGCCGTGGAGGCGAAAACCACGGTCGCCTCCTACAACCGCATGCGCGAATTGATCAAGGACGATGAACTGATCGCAGTGGCGCCCTGTATCTGCACCCAGATGGCGGACACACGGGGAAGCAAGTGCGAGCACACCATCGAGAGGTGCCTGTCCTTCGGCGACCAGGCCCAGTACTACATGGACAATGGAATCGCAAGGAAGATCAGCAAGGACGAGTTGATGAAACTGCTGGACACCGTGGAGGAAGAAGGGCTGGTCCTGTGCACGAGCAACACGGAGGAGCTTTCGTTCACCTGCTGCTGCTGCCCGTGCTGCTGTGGCATCGTCCAGGGCATCAAGCTGCTCCCCCAGGCCTCATTGATGGCGAACATCTGTTACAACGCCAAGATCGACCCGGAGCTGTGCATCCAGTGCGGGGATTGTGTCGACCGGTGCCCCATGGACGCGATCGCCGAGTTCGATGAGACCGTGGAGGTGACAGCGGACAAGTGCGTCGGCTGCGGGGTCTGCGTCTCCGTCTGCCCGGAAGGGGCGATCGATCTCAAGGAAGTTGCCGCTGCAACGTCACCCTTCCCCGGCGAAGCGGAAATGTTCACCTCGGTCTCCAAAGACCGGGGCCTCGTCTGAAACACGGATCAGGGGCCGGAAGTCAGGGATCAGCCCCCCACCGTCCACTCGAATTGCAGCCTCCCTGATCGGGGACAGCCACCGAATTCAGGTGCAACCCCTTGATTTGCTGTGCTTTAAATCGGTGGCTGTCCCCGACTTCGAGGGGGGTGGTGGTGGGCTTACTCTCCGGTGTTTATGTAGTCTTCCCGGAGCTTGGCCTTCATCACCTTGCCGACCGGGGTGAGGGGAAGGGATTCACGGAAGACGATCTGTTTGGGCACCTTGTAGTCAGCCAGGTGCTCGCTGCAGTAGGCCTTCAGTTCCTCCTCGGTAGCGTCCTGTCCCGGGTTTGAGATGATGTAGTACCGTCCCACCTCGCCCATCACCGAATCCGGGACCCCGATGCCGGCTGCCATCGCAACCTTGGGGTGCTTGTTGAGCAGATTCTCCACCTCGACCGGATAGACGTTGAACCCGCCCTGGATGTACATCTCCTTCTTCCGGCCCATGAGGATGATGTAGCCGTCTTCGTCCATGTAGCCCATGTCACCGGAAGAGAGCCACCCCTCTGTGTCAAAGGCCTCACTCGTCTCTTTGGGCATACGAAAATAGCCTTCCACCACACACTCGCCCCGGAAATGAAGCTCGCCCGTCTCCCCGATGGGAAGCTCTCTGCCTTCGGGGTCCTTCACCTTCACTTCCATCCCCGGGAAGGGTTTCCCGATGGAGCGAACCGTCTGTTCGAAGTCGCTGTCCCAGGGGCTCATGACCACCCCGCCCGAGACCTCGCTCAGGCCGTACAGGTTCATCACCGTCGCCCTCGGAAAGACCTCCTTGAGCTGCCTCAGGAGAGGTGGGTCGGAATTCGACCCCCCGGATACCACGATCCGAACCCGGGTCAGGTCCAGCGCGAGGAATTCCTCCTTCATGAACAGGAGGGTGTACAGGGTGGGGACGCCGCCGAAGATGGTGGGTTCGTGATCTCGCGTCTGGGTGACGAGCTCGTCGAAATCGACTTCCGGGATCAGGATGCCCGTGGCCTTTGCGAGCAGGCCGGACAGGACCATGCAGGTAATCCCGGAGACATGATTCAACGGAAGCACGATGAGGAGGATGTCCTCCGGTGTGACCCCACAGTGCACGGTCTGGGCCCGGGCAGAGGCGAGCTGGCTTCTGTGCGAAAGGGTCGCCCCCTTCGGCCTTCCCGTCGTCCCGGAGGTGTAGATGATCATCACGAGGTCTTCGGGCCGGACGGCCGCCTTGGCTTCGTCCAGTGCCCTATTGTCCACCTCGACGCCCAGGAACGATTCGAGTCGATGGCTCCCCGCAAAGCCTTCGCCGCCGATGAAGATGAACTCCTCGACCGAAGGGATCTTCTCCCGGAAGGCACCGAAATACTCGACGTAGTCCATCTCCCCGGCACGGGCGATGGTAACCAGCCCCTTCGCCTGGCTCTGGTTTAGGATGTATTCGATCTCCGTGTCCCGATACCGGACGTTCAGACCGACAATGACCGCTCCGATCTTGGCGGCAGCGAAATACGTGTAGAGCCATTCAGGCTGATTCAGCCCGATGATGCCGATCCGGTCTCCCTTCTTGAAACCCATCTTCAAGAGACCCGCGGCCACGCGGTCCGAGCGCTCGTCCACCTCCTGAAAGCTGATATCCTGCCCCTGGTATACATACATCCTTCTGTGGGGCAGTTGGCGGGCTGCTTCCTCGAGGACCTTCCAGATTACCCTGGCTTCGGATATCTCGGTCATGTTTCGCTTCCCGATCAAGACGAACAGGCGGTACTCAATCGCTCGAGTATGGGCTTCGCGTCAGTGATCAGCCGGTCGATCAGGCCCTGGCAGGTGGGCACATCGTGGATCAGCCCGGAGCCCTGACTCGCGGTGATCGTGTTCCTCTCGAGGTTCCCATCCAGAAACGCAGCGATCGTCCGGTTGCTCTCCGGGTTCTCCTCCGGACTGCCCGTTGCGGCGATCACTTCTTCGAACGAAACATTGCCGCCCTGTGCCGCAATGACCTCTCGCGCAAAATCGTTCATCAGCAGCCGGATCGAGCCGCGCCGCTCCTCCACGAATCCCCGGTCCCCGGTCTTGTCGTCTTTCCGGGAGACAGGGCTGCCGTGCCGGATGGCCATGGTGCTCGTATCCATGGCGCCCAGGATGGCCTGCTTTACGTTCGGGTGGGTGGGGCACTCCTCGGTAGCCATGAACCGCGTTCCCATGTACACGCCGTCCGCCCCCAGGGCCAGGGCCGCCACGAGGCCCCGTGCGTCCACGATCCCACCACCTGCGATGACCGGGATCTTGACCGCATCCGTTGCCTGAGGCACCAGGCACAGGGTTGTCATCTGATCGAACCCGCTGTGCCCTCCCCCTTCCGTCCCGGAAACGATCACCGCGTCCACACCCGCCTCTTCCGCCTTCTGCACGTGCCGCACCGTGGAGCCCACATGAATCACCTTGACCCCCGCCTCCTTGAGCCGCGGCGTGTAGACCTGGGGACTCCCCTGGGACACCACGGCCACGGGAACCCCCTCTTCGATCCCCACCTCCAGGCACCGGTCGCTGTAGTCCCTGTCCCACCCGACCACGCCCACCACAAAATTCACGGCAAAGGGCCTGTCGGTCAGTTCCTTGCACTTCCTGATCTGGTCCCTGAGCCGCTCTCCCGTCTCGCCCACATCGGCCGTGACGGTGGTGCAACCCGCATTCGGCCCGATCGTACCCAGCCCGCCGGCTTCCGATACGGCCGCCGCCAGCACGGCATCCGTGATCCAGGCCATCGAGGCCTGGACGATCGGGTATCGAATACCCAAAAGCTCCGTGAATCTCGTTCTCATCCGCTGATCTCCTCCTTGAGCTTGGACTTCATGATCTTGCCCACCGGGGTCAAAGGCAGTTCCGAACGGAAGACAACTTGTTTTGGGACCTTGTAGTCGGCCAGGCGTTCGCGGCAGTAGCTCTTGACCTCTTCCTCGGTGAGGTCCTCCCCCGGCTTCGGTATGATGTAGTATCGGCCGATTTCACCGAGCACCGGATCCGGAACACCGATTCCCGCAACCATGGCCACCTTGGGGTGCTTGGAGATGAGGTTCTCCACCTCCACGGGATAGACGTTGAACCCGCCCTGAAGGTACATCTCCTTGAGCCGCCCCATCAAGACGATGTATCCCTTCTCGTCGATGTAGCCCATGTCGCCCGTGTGCAGTCATCCGTCGGCGTCGAAGGCGGCCGCCGTCTCCTCGGGCATGCGGAAGTACCCCGCGGCGATGCCCGCCCCCTTGAAGTACAACTCCCCGATCTCTCCCTGGGGAAGCTCCAGTCCGTCCTTGTCCGCCACCTTGACCTGGAACCCGCTGACCATCTTTCCGATGGACTTGACGGTGCTCTCGAAGTCGGAGTCCCAGGGGCTGATGACCAGCGCTCCGGACGACTCGGACAGGCCGTACAGGTTCATGACCGTTGCCTTTGGAAAGGCGTCGTACAGGCTCGCAAGCAAGCTCGGCTCGGAATTCGACCCACCCGTGATGACCAGCCGGACCTTATCGTTGTTCAGGAAGGCGAACTTCTCATTCATCAGGATCAGCACGAGCATGGTCGGTACGCCGGCCATGATCGTGGGCGGGTTCACCCGGGCCTGCTCGATGACCAAGTCGGCATCGAAGGCGGGTATCAGCTCGATGGCAGCCCTCCCCAACATCATGTTCACGATGCCGCACGTGGTCCCTCCCACGTGATTCAGAGGTGCCGCCACCTGGACCAGGTCATCCGGCCCAACCTTGGTGTGTTCGGCCTGGGCCCGGGCCGCCGCGATCTGTGACCCGTTCGTAACGGCCGCGCCTTTGGGCACGCCTGTGGTCCCGGACGTGTAGATGATGATCATCAGGTCTTCAGGCCGGACCCGGGCTCTTGCCCCCTCGAGGGCCTTCCGGTCCACTTCCGTGTTCAACAGGGCCTCGAACGAATGGCTCCCTTCGAACCCGGGCCCACCAATGAAGACAAAATGCTCGACAGACGGCACCTTTTCCCGAAAGCCGTCGAAGAACCCCACGTAATCCATCTGGTCGCCCAGGGCGGCCAGCGTGACCACCGCCTTTGTCTCCGACTGATTGAGCATGTAGTCCAGTTCGGTCTCACGGTACCTGACGTTCAGCCCGACAACGGTCGCCCCGATCTTGGCCGCGGCAAAATAGGTGTAGACCCACTCGGGCTGATTGAGCGCGATGATGCCGATGCGGTCTCCCTTCCCAATCCCCAGATCGAGAAGGCCGCAGGCCAGGCGGTCGCTCATCTCGTCCACAGTCCGGAAGCTGATTTCCCTGCCCATGAAGAAATAGCACGTCTTGTCCGGCACGCTCTTTGCCGCCTGGTCGAGCACTTCCCAGATCACGTTCGCTTGGATGATATCCGTCATGGCACCCGCTTCCTCGCCCCAATGCCTCCGGGTCACGTTGAAAGGCCCTTTCTTATCCACCAAGAAGGTCCCAATACTATTCCAAAACCACCGACTGCCGCAAACCCCGGAACAACCCACCGCCCCTCCCGCTCCCAATTTAGGGGACGTTCTTGACTAACTGGACTAATTGGGAGTGGCTGAGTTTGTCCAATTAGTCAAGAACGTCCCCCAATTGTCGAACAAAGGCTGACCGGGCCCTAGCCCGTTTGGCTTGACTCGAGGCAGCGTGATGGGCGAGAAAGGGGCGTCGCTCAAGGCCCAGACCGGGAGAACCATTCGCCTCGGAGGGAATCCATGGTGAAACTGTCAGAGTTCGCGGATTACGATGGGTTGGGACTGGCCGATCTCGTCAAGGGTGGGAAGGTCACGCCCCAGGAACTCAGGGACGCCTCGCTCGAGGCGATCGAGAGACTCAACCCGAAGCTCAACTCGGTTGTCACTGTGCTTGCGGACGAAGCGCAGAAAGAGATCGAAACGGGCCTGCCCGACGGGCCGTTCAAGGGCGTTCCCTTTGTCATAAAGGAGATGGTCCTGCACGCAGCCGGGGCCACCATGCAAATGGGAAGCAGACTGGCCGAAGGGCTCGCCCTGCCGCACGACACCGAGCTGATGGCCCGGTTTCGAAAGGCCGGCCTCGTCACCGTGGCCACCACGGCGACTCCTGAATTCGGCTTCAACGCGAACACCGAACCGCTCCTTCACGGCTCCACTCGCAATCCCTGGAACACCGAGCGGAGTCCCGGAGGCTCGAGCGGCGGTTCGGCTGCTTCGGTAGCAGCGGGCATCGTTCCGATCGGCCACGCGAACGACGGTGGAGGATCGGTCCGCATCCCGGCCGCCTGCTGCGGACTCGTGGGCCTCAAGCCCACCCGGGGCCGCATCCCCACGGGCCCTGACTACGGGGAGCTTCTGAACGGCATCGCCATTGAATTCGCCGTCACGCGCAGTGTCCGCGATACGGCCGCCCTTCTCGATGCCGTGGCAGGGCCGGATGCCGGATGCTACGGTTGGGCCGAGCCGCCCAAGACGCCGTTCCGGTCCCAGGCATCCACACCTCCCGCAAAACTCAGAATCGCATGGATGGAAGAGCCCCTAACCGGCGTCCCCGTCGATCCGGAATGCGCGGCCGCCCTTCGTGACGCGGTCAATCTATGCAAAGACCTCGGACACGAAATGACAGAAGCGGCACCGCAGATCGATGTGGAGGCACACGCCCTGGCCACCCTGCGCGTCTGGTCTGCGAACCTGGCAAACATGATGGACGCAGTTGCTGAAGCCACCGGCCGCACCCCCTCTCCGGAAAACCTCGAGACCGCATCCTGGGCCTGCTATCAGCACGGAAAGAGCCTGACCGCACCCGAATTTCTCAAGGCACTGGACATGTTCACAGGGGTTTCCCGCGCCGTGGGCGCCTTCTTTCAAGACCACGACGCGCTCCTGTCCCTCACGGCCGCACACCCTGCCTGGCCATTGGGAGAAATGAACCAGAACGCTCCCGGCATGACCGCGGAAAAATGGGTTGAGCAGATCTTCACGGTCTGCCCCTTCACCAACCTGTTCAACACAACCGGGAATCCGGCCATCTCCCTGCCCCTCGGCGAGACGAAGGACGGCCTGCCCATCGGCATCCAGTTCGCCGGGCGATTTGCGGGCGAGGGGACCCTGCTCAATCTCGCTACCCAGCTCGAGGAGGCCCACCCCTGGAAGCACAGACGCCCACCGATTCACGTGTCGAACCTTTGAGAGACAGGAATACTGTAAGGAGTAACGATGACCACAACAGATCATGTATATGAAGTGACTCGCAAGTACAAAAGGCTGTCCAGGTACTATGACCCCTTGTTTCGGACATTGGAAACAATCGTCTTCTATGGCAAGAACAAGAACCCACGACAAGCACTGTCCAGGAAGATACCTACGGGCAGTCTATCTGTTCTAGATGTATGTACCGGAACCGGGAGAGGAGTCCTGCCTATCGCTCAATCAGGAGCCGACATTGTAGGGATCGACCTGTCGTCGGACATGCTTGAAGTCGCAAATAGAAAGATTCGAGAACAGAACATTCGGAATATCTCTTTGCATAGAATGGATGCAACAAGATTGGAGTTTCCTGATGAGCATTTTGACATAGCTATGTCGTCGTTTGCTTTGCATGAAATGGATCATCAACTCACAAATCAGGTGTTGAAAGAGATCAATCGTGTTCTGAAAATTGGTGGAAAACTGTACCTGGTTGAATTTGAGAAAGACACAAATCCATGGATACAGTTCATTTTCAATATCTATACGAGGATTTCCTATCCACCAAGTGTTCAGCAATTTTTTCAATATGACTGGGCCGAAATTTTGTCCCATACCGGCTTTCATCTTGACGACATCGAAAAATATCGGATTTCAAAATTGATTTGTGCCGCCAGAAATTCATAACCCCATTGCTCACCCCTTCCCAATCCGACTTCTCTCAAGAAAAACCTTGACAAATCCGTGGAGATGTCTAAAATGCGGGTATTTTACCCGCACAGGAGAAAGATCCATGGAAGCCGAGAAGGATTCGAAAGAAAGCGTGTTCACCCGGGGCGAAGACGGCCTTTCCGAAAAGGACGCTGAGCGCCTCTTCCATGAAGTCAATGAAGCGCACCTGCCCTACTTCATGAACCTGGACCGTGAGGACATCTGCCTCTTCCTGCCCCACTGTCTGAAAAAGCGGGATTGCCCTGCGAGCACGGACGAAGAGGGAGTCCACTGCGAGAAATGCGGTCGTTGTGTCATGGCGACCCTGACCGCAGCAGCAGAAGAGGCCGGCCTTCGCGTCTTCTGCGCGCCCGGAGGGACGCTCATCAAGGCCCTCATCAAGAAATACCGACCCAAGGCCGTTATCGGCGTGGCCTGCTGGAAGGAGATTCTCCTCGCCTATGAGCTCCTTTGGAACACGGGGATCTTTGTCCAGGTGTTTCCGCTGGAAAAGGACGGATGCTTCGAGACCAGCGTCAACCCGGAAGCCCTCCTCTCCTTCCTCAAAGAGCTGTCGGCGGCCAAAGAGGCACAACCCGGCAACGGAGGGGTACACGACCCTGCCGGGAAGCTCTCCATCGACGGGCTTGCCGCGGTCTGCCTGCCGGAGACGTACGACACCCAGCTTCTCGCCAACCTGTGCGGAGGGTCGGCACACACCTATGACACGGTGGGCCCCACCAAGGCGATCGCCGAGCCGCTGCGGGACATCCTGTCGAGAAACGGCAAGGGCATGCGAACCCGGCTCTTCTCCCTCATCCTCGAGGCCTTCGGCAAGGAAGCAACCGACTTCAAGGACTACATGTTCATTCCCGAACTGAGCCACAACGGCACCCTGATCATCGACGATATCGAGGACGAAAGCGTCCTGCGCAGAGGAAAGCCCTGCATTCATCACATCTACGGCACGGACGTTGCCATGAACGCGGGCAATGCCCTCTATTTCCTCTCCCTCCTTCCCCTGCTCCGCAGAGAAGATGCCCTCCCGGATGCGACAAAGAGCAAGATCTTCGAGGTCTACGTACAGGCCATGATCAACCTCCACTTCGGGCAAAGCATGGACATCGCGTGGCACCGGGGCCTCAAGGAGGTGCAGAAGATCTCTGAGGACAACTATCTGCAAATGTCCGGCCTCAAGACAGGCGCCCTATTCCGGATGAGCGCGCAGATCGCGGGCGCTCTGGCCGGTGTAAACGACACGGTCCTCGAGGAACTCGGGCAGTTCGCCTGCGCCATCGGCGTGGCCTACCAGATCAAGGACGACGTCCTGGACATCGAAGGTGACAAATTCGCCGCCGGTAAGGGAGGCCAGGGCAAGGACATAACGGAAGGCAAGGTGACCCTCATGGTCATTCACGCCCTGCGGAGCGCGGGGCCGGCCGGTCGGAAGCGCCTGAGAGAAATCCTGTCCATGCACACCGAGGACGAGGCGATCATCCTGGAGGCCATGGAGATCCTTCGTCATTGCGGATCCCCGGACTACGCGCTCGAAAAGGCCGAAGAGATCATCAAGGAGGCGTTCGAGAGGGTGGATCCCGTCATTCCGTCCGGAATCCTTGCGTCCGGAATCGAGAAATTCACCTCTTCTTTGCTGCAGAGGGAGCTGTAGAGGCCAAAAATTGACAGAAACCACGGGAAAACCTAAGATGCGGGTAATTTAACCGCATCTGAACCGTGGGGGTGACCCATGCGCTACCATGACCCTTCCGATCAATGCAAGAACCTGTACCGGTTCGTCCGGTTGGTCCTCGGAGAAGACGTATCCGACCGGGAGATTGCGCGGCGGTGGGGCGTGGACGAGAAGAACCTTCGCGAGTTGAAGAACGGGCTGCGTGTGGTCCCCAAGCTCTCCAGGTTGGAGGACCTGGCCGAGGCCCTGGCGGTTCGCAAGTACTATGTTCTCGAGGTGGCCTCCGGCGTGCCCGCGGACAAGGTTTACCGGATCCTTCGGAACTACGTGGTCGAGGACCATCTGAGCCTCATCGAGACCACCTTCGCAGGGGCCCGCGCCGGCCAAGCCGACAGGGACCTGGTCCGTGCGGGCCTGGACTCGGCCGTTCATCTCGCCTACCGCACCCTGGAACCGGAACAGCTCTTCACCAAGGTCTCCAAAGAGTTGAAGAAGCACAAGTTCGAGTCGCACATCTTCTTCCTGGACCAGGAATCGGGCAGCGCAGCGATCAAGCACTCCTCCTTCAGCCCGCGCCTGCTCCACGTAGCCGAATCCGTGACCGGCCTTTCACTGATGGATTTCCGCTTCCCCCTGCAACGGGTCCCCTCGTTCCAGACCTGTATCGACGCAAAGAGTCCGGTCTATCTACCGGACGCATCGGTTCTGCTCTACCAGATCCTCGGCGAGCGCCAGCTCCGTCGATTCGTGGAGAAGATGATGGGGATGTTCCGGATCCTCGAGGTCGTGCTTGCCCCGATCACGGTCCAGGGGCAGGTGACCGGCGTCTTTGCCACGGGAAGAAACGGGAATCTCGATGAGAGCTGCCTGCCGGAAGTGCGGTCCTTTTCCGAGCATCTCTCCTACTCCCTGGAAAACGCCTTCATCTTTCAGCAGGTCAAGCAGTCGGAGGACAGACTGAGATCCTTGTTCGACAACCTTCCGGAAGGGGTCTTCGCGTGCGACGAATCAGGAAGGATCGTCCAGATGAACTCGGCCGGCGCGAGCATACTCGGCCTTGACGCGCCACAAGGCGCGGTCGGAATGCCCATGAAGTCCTTCCGGCTGTTGTCCCCGAACGCGAAGGCGGTCCGGCAACACATCAAGAAGTCGAAGAAGGTATCCATCCAGAACCACGTGGGCGTCGCGCTGCGCAAAGACGGCAGTCCCTTCCTGGCGGACATCACGGTTCGCACGGAATACGACCGAAGGGGGGCCGTTTCGAGCACCGAAGGGGTCTTCCGGGACGTAAGTCAAAGGGTTGTGTAAGGCAAGAACAAGCGAAAGGGCAGGGAAAGATGACGACAGGTGTACCCTCAGAGAACCTGGAATCCTGGAACGGCACTACCTATGGTTACAACACCTCCCCGGCCACACGCCGCAAGAGGACCTACCGGGCCTTTGGGAGCGAGGAACTCGACAAGGCGATCGCCCGTTCCCAGGAATATCTGCTGAGCATTTACAATCAGGACCAGGGGCTATGGGTGGCCGAGTTGGAGGCCAACACCACCCTGACCTCGGAATACGTCTATTTCATGCATTACATGGGCACCGTGGATGAGCTGCGGCAGAGAAAGATGGTTCACTACCTGAAGGAGACGCAGCTTGCGCAGGGGGCTTGGAACATTCATTACGACGGCCCGGGTGACCTGTCCACCACCCTGGAGGCCTACTGTGCCATGAGACTGGCCGGTGAGGACCCGAGCGCCAGACACATGGCCCGCGCCAGGGACTTCATCATCGCCCACGGAGGCATCGAGAATGCCCGCGTCTTCACGAAGATCTTCTTTGGACTCCTGGGCGTCTACCCCTGGGAACGGTGCCCTGCCCTCCCGCCGGAGCTCATGCTCCTGCCCGAGGGTTTCCCCCTGAATATCTACGAGATGTCCTCCTGGGCCCGCTGCACCGTCGTCCCCCTTCTCATCCTCTGGCACCACAAGCCCACCATCGAGGCGCCGGAGGGCTTCAACCTGAATGAGCTCGAGATCATGGGATCCCCCGGCGGCAACGGCCACGGGAAGACTTCCAACGGCAACGGGTGGGAAAGCTTCTTCTACACAGCGGACAGCGTTCTGAAACGCTACGAGAAGAAACCTCTGCCGTGGACACGAAAGAAGGCGTTGAAGCTGGCCGAGCAGTGGATTCTCGACAGGCAGGACCCCACGGGCGAATGGGGAGGGATCATGCCTGCCATGATGAACAGCGTCATGGCCTTGAAATGCCTGGGCTACCCGCTGGAGCACCCGGCGGTCCGAAAGGGCATGGAAGCGATTTACCGCTTCACCATCGAGGACAGAAAGAGCCTTCGACTCCAGTCCTGCGTTTCCCCGGTCTGGGACACGGCGAACACGAGCCTGGCCCTGCTCGAAAGCGATCTTTCGCCCAGCCACCCGGCCATCGAGCAGGCAGCCGACTGGCTCTGGACGAAACAGACCACCCGGAAGGGTGACTGGGCCATCAAGAACCCGGACGCAGCCCCGGGGGGATGGTCCTTCGAATTCGCCAACGAATTCTACCCGGATACCGACGACACGCTTGCCGTACTCACGGCGCTCAAGCTGAGCGGCTCGGACGCAAAGCACCCGGAGGACTGGTACCGCGGGCTCCAGTGGCTCCTTTCCATGCAGTCCACCAACGGCGGGTGGGCGGCCTTTGACGTGGACAATGACAAAGAAATCTGGAACCGAATCCCTTTTGCAGATCACAAGTCCATGCTCGATCCACCCACGAGCGACCTGACCGGAAGGATCCTGGAGTTTCTGGGCGGCCTGGGGTACGGGACTGATTTCGAGCCCGCCCGCAAGGCGATCGCCTTTCTCGAGTCGGAACAGGAGGCGGACGGGTCCTGGTTCGGCAGGTGGGGCATCAATTATCTTTACGGCACCTGGTGCACGTTGTGCGGGCTCTGCTCAATCGGCTATGACATGCAATCGCCTCGAATCCGGCGGGCCGTGACCTGGCTCAAGTCCGGCCAGAAAGAAGACGGTGGGTGGGGTGAGCCCTGTGCATCCTACGATAACCCGATCAACAAGGACAAGGGCAGCAGCACGGCCTCCCAAACCTCCTGGGCCCTCATGGGCCTGGTTGCCGCAGGGGAGGCGAACTCCGAGGCGGTCAAGCACGGTGTGGGCTATCTCTTGAGGTCCCAGAACAAGAAGGGGTCGTGGGACGAGAAGGAATTCACGGGCACAGGATTCCCCAGCTTTTTCTACATCCGCTACCACATGTACCGGGACTACTTCCCTCTTATGGCCCTGGCCCGTTACGCCAAAGCCCTGAATGGCGACAAAGGCTGATCACCCGGCAGGCCCGAAACGGTCGACGACACTCCCAACAGAAAGAAGACGAGCCATGCGATTTCCCCTCAAGCTGAACATTTCGATGACCACTTATCTGGCAAAAATGGGTTGGCAGAAACGTGAGCACTTTCCCCTTGTCCTCATGCTCGAACCCCTGCACAAGTGCAACCTGACCTGCCAGGGCTGCGGCAGGATCCGGGAGTACGGCGACTGCATGGACATGATGCTTTCCACGGAGGAATGCCTTGCATCGGCCCGTGACTGCGGGGCCCCGGTGGTGAGCGTGAGCGGCGGAGAGCCTCTGCTCCACCCGTCGATCGACGAGATCGTGGCAGGGCTGCTCGACATGGGCAGGCATGTCTACCTCTGCACGAACGGGCTCAAGCTCGCCGAATTCGTGGGCAGAAACAAGCCGCACCCGCACCTCTACCTGAACGTACACCTGGACGGCATGGCCGAGCGTCACGATGCCCTGGCCAACCGGCAAGGCGTGTTCCGCGCGGCCACAGATGCGATCTGGGCGGCGAAGCGAAAGGGCTTTTCCGTTACCACGAACACGACCGTCTTCAAGTCGACGCAGATCGATGAACTCCGCAGCCTCTTCGCCTTCCTGGCCTCCCTCAAGGTGGACGGGTTCCTCGTCTCTCCCGGATACCAGTACGAGGGCCTGTCCGACGAGGACTTCCTGAACCGGGAAGAGATCTTCGACAAATTCGAGCAGGTCAATGGTCTGACCGAGCAGTATTGCTTCTTCTCCACGCCCCTGTACCTCGACTTCCTCCGTGGAAAGAAGCAATACAACTGCGCGCCCTGGGGCACGGTGACGCGCAACCCGCAAGGCTGGAAGGCACCCTGCTACCTGATCACGGACGCCCACTACGAAGACTACGACACGTTCATGCGTTCCGTGGACTGGGACTACTACAGTTCAGGACAGGACCCGCGGTGCAAAGACTGCATGATGCACTCCGGCTTCGAGCCTGCCGTGGTTTTGGACCTGAAGAGCAACTGGAAGGACGTGTGGACCATGTTCAAGTGGAACATGCATTGAGCGCGAGCCTTGTGCACGCCCAAATTGCCGTCATTCCCGCGAGGGCGGGAATCCAGTGGCCTCACGTGGCGCTCTTGAAAGGACACTGACGTGGAAGTGATCTCCCTCCTCATCGGAACCGTCATTCTCAGGCCCTACGTCTTCACCTTCCTCGCCATCTACCTTTTCATCGCTTCCCAGCAGATCGGGTGGACGCGCACCCTGATCTGGACGGTCACCGCGTACCTCGTAGCCTTCGCCTGCGAGTACAGTTCCATCCACAACGGATTCCCCTTTGGAATTTACTACTACGTGGAAACGACACGAAATCAGGAACTCTGGGTCGCGGGCGTGCCCTTCATGGACTCCCTGTCCTGGAGCTTCCTCACCTTTACCGGCTACACCTGTGCATGGCAGCTCGTGGCAGCATGGAAAGGGAGGAACGGGCAACTGGATGACGCTGCCTACCAGGCGGTCCGCAGATCCCCCGTGATTCTCTTTCTGGGCGCATTGATCACCGTCTGGATGGATCCGATCATCGATACCGTGGCCCTGATGGGCGATCGCTGGTTCCTGGGGCAGATCCACGGGTGGCCCAACGGAGGGGAATACTTCGGGGTTCCTTTGACCAACTTTGCGGGATGGTATTTCGTCACGGCCGTAACGATCGGGGCAAATCAGGCCATCGACGCCCTGTTAAACAGGTCGGACGAGCAACCGAGCCGGCCCGGCATTCCATACATGCACCTGGGCGGCTTCGCCCTCTTCATCTTCCTCGTGGGATTCAATCTCTTCATGACCGGCTGGCTCCGGGAGTGGACCCTGTTCCTCGCAGGCCTGCCCTTTGCCGTCAGCTTCCTGCTGGTCTCCTGGCACATCCTTACAGGAAGCGGCTTCTTCGCACCCCACTTGGCGGTCCCTCCCTTTCCCGAACGAAGCACCGAGCCGACGTAAGACGCCTGACAGTGTTTCCTAGCTCACGATGCGCGCAAGCCGACTCACATGACGGCACCGCTCACCTTGGCACTCTATTCGGGTTTCTCGGATGAAGAATCTCGCGTGGATGTCCGGAGGAAGGGGATGGCAAGCAACCAAGGCAAGGTCAGCATCTTGGGATTCCTGAAGGCGTCGAGTCCGATCGTCATTCCCTCGTGTCCCATGGCCGGTTGGCTCCGGTACGTCCCAAACAACCGATCCCACCAGGAAACGCTGAAACCAAAGTTGCTGTCCGTTTCCCGGCGCACAATGGAATGATGGACGCGATGCATGTCCGGGGTGACAAGGACGAGCCGCAGCACCTTGTCCACGGATGATGGGAGACGGATATTGCCGTGATTGAACATGGACGTGGCATTCAGCAGGACTTCAAAGACAAGCACGGCTTCCGGGGGTGGACCCAGCAGGGTCACAACACCCAGCTTGATACCCATGGACAAGACAATCTCAATCGGGTGGAAACGCAGACCCGTCGTCACATCATAATCCAGGTCTGCATGATGCATTCTATGGATACGCCATAGAGCTGGCAGAGCGTGAAACATCACATGCTGCAAGTAGATGGCCAGGTCCAGCCATGCCACCGCCAAGGCGGCGGCCATCCAGTAGGGAACCTCAATGCGGTTGAGGATTCCCCATCCACGCTCTTGAGCAAGGAAGGCCAGGCCCACGGCCACGACAGGAAAGAGCAAACGGACCGCCAGACTATCCAGAAAGACAATTCCCAGGTTATTGATCCAGCGTACTTTCTTGGAATAACCCGGAGCCCGGCGGGGCGCC
>Ga0180429_10002260_pt1 | contig 15982 bp, 3 predicted proteins | sample SS_ome_FD_132428 | JGI IMG/M metagenome (GOLD analysis project Ga0180429, IMG submission 132428) | Hypersaline lake sediment archaeal communities from the Salton Sea, California, USA - SS_1_S_1 metaG | ecosystem: Environmental > Aquatic > Non-marine Saline and Alkaline > Hypersaline > Sediment ...
CTGGAAGACGAGCTGTACGAGCAATCGGCGGCCTACTACGAGGAGTTGATCCCCTTGCACCAGCGAAGCCAACCAAACCGCGGCATCGGCAACGGAACGCTGTCGCAATACTACTCCCACATGGCCCGGGCATACGGCGGTTTGAAGAACACGGCCAAGGCGGTCGACGCGGCCTGCGGCGCGGTGGTCAGTTGGGGGCCGCGGCACAACAACCGCAGCGGCGCCCTGAACTCGCTCAATCAGGTGCTTCGCAGTTCGCCCGACCTGGACGCCTATGTGGTCGAGCTGGACAAAACAAGCGAAGAGACCAAGCTGCACAACCCGATCGTCCGCAAGGCCGTCGGCATCGTCTACTTTGAACAAGAGCAATACGACAAGGCGACCGTCCAACTTACCCTGGCGGCCGACGTGCAACCGAACGACACCGAAACGCACCGCAAGCTGGTCGAGTGCTTCGACCGCCGGGACGACAAGCAAGGGGCCGTCGACCGGTTGCTCGAATCGCTGCAGCTTTCGCGCCGCGACGTCAACCTCTACAAAGACCTGGGCCAAAGGTTCAAGGAACTCGAAAGGCCGGAAGACGCGGAGCGCGCCAACACGTCGATCGTCGAGGTCTTGCCCAGCGAATCGGAAAGCCATGCCATGTTGGCCGAGATTCGCCAGCAGCAGGATCGTTGGGACGAGGCCATCGCCGGGTGGCGGCAGGTGGCAAGGATTCGCGCCCTGGAACCGACCGGCCTGCAGAGACTTGCCGAGGCACAGATTCACGAGAAACTATGGGACGCCGCCGCCGAGACGCTCGACAAGCTCGACAAGGGCTGGCCGCCGCGTTTCGGCGACGTTGGCGACACGGTCCGGCAGTTGCGCAACAAAATCGACCGGGGGCGGTCGACGCAGTAGGTTTGCAGGCGGCACCGATGCCGGGGCCGGGAAGCTCTCCGCCCTCCGTCAAAACGCATCCTGTGCTTCCACGCCCTTCGTCTCCATTTGGTACATCTGGTCGAGTTGCTCGACCTGTTTGCCTTGGAAGGCCTCGTTGGTCATCTGCAACTCCTGCAACAGATCCTCCTGGATCGCGGCGGCCGGTTTCTTCGCCGCGGGTGCGGCTTGCTGTGGCGCCGGGGACTCGGGAGCCACCGCCAGCGGCGTCTTGCCGCGGAAGAAGGCGTAACGCGTCTTTTCGACCTGGGCAATCACGGTCGAGGTACCCTGGATCCCGTCGGCCACGAAGACGCCTCGCAGATCGGTCTCGCCGGAAACGAACTCGTCGTTGTGGCTGCCAATCACCTTCACGTGGACGTCGCGGAGGTAGCGGTCCTCGGTGCGATCCTTGACCGTGGTGCGAACCCGGCCCGAGGTGGCGTCCTCCTGCACTTCGACCGCCAGCGGCGTCAGCAGCACCAGTCCGCTGGCGTGCAGATTCTCGCCGCGGCAGACGACCAGGTACGCCCCTTCTTCCTTCAAGGGCAAGGGGATCTTGTGCGTGCGATCGCGATAGTCTTTTCCGTCGCCCAGTTCGACGGTCGCCTCGTGGTAGGGGCTGATCCCGGCCAGGTTGATCTTCGTAATGCCGCCGAGGTTTCGCTTCAGCAGGCTGAACTTCATCAGGTCGATGCGATAGACCTTGGCGTCGCAGGCCGGAATGTTCCGGAACTTCAACTCGACGTCGGCCGCCTTGCCCGGCTCGACCGTGGTCACCTCCGGTAGTCCGATGGCCTTGCGCATGAAATAGTCGATCGATTGCCCGGCGTCGGGGAACCGGTCCTTCACGCGTCGATACTCCTCGATGGCGGCCGGGGCTTCGCCGAGGCTGTGATGCACCTGCCCGAGGATGTAGATCGCCCGCCACTTGTTGGGGCTTTCCACCTTGCGGCCGGTTTTTTTGTCGGTCCGCAGGTGTTCGGCCACTTTGCGGCACATCTCCAGGGCCGCCTTGTGCTCGCTCGTGGCGAAATGGCAGTAGCCGATCATGTACCAGTAGCTGTCCAGCAGGTCGCTTTCGGGATACCGCGTGGCATACTGATTGCAGGCGGCGGTGGCCTCCTTGTAGGCCTTCAACTCCAGCAGCGCATTGGCCGCGGAAAAAGCGGCCTGGTCGGCGGCCGGGTCCTCCGGATACGCGGCCAGAAAGCTCTCGAGCATCGTCCAGGCACGGCGGATCAGGTCGACGCGATTGATCTTCTGCCGGCGGAGTTTTTCGTCGCCGGCCGCCTTCGGGGCCTGCGCGTAGACCCGCTGGGCCAAGGCGTAGGTGGCCGAGGCGATGTAGCCTTCCGCCGGATACTCGCGCAGCAGACGCCCCATCACGGCGACGCTTCGAGTGAACTCGCCCTGCGATTCGAGGAACCCGGCCACGCCGCTTTCACGCATAAAGCTGCTCTCGACCGTTGCACGAAAGATCAAGTAACTCCGCTCGTACTCGCCCAGCTCGTGGTAGGCCGTGCCGACCTTGACGATCTTCTCGAAGGGGATCTCCTCGTCCGGCCACTTCTCCTTGATGATCTCGAAGTAGTGGACGACCCGGCTCGGCGGCCCGGTTGCCAGGTGGACGTCCATCAGCATCTTGACCGACTGCCGGTACGGATCCGGATCGAGGTCCCACTTCTCGACCAGTTCGGTGAGGTGTTTTCCGGCGGTCTTGAACTCGCCCTTGTCGAAGAAGTGTTTGCCCAACGCGTAGAGTTCGTCGGGCGTGAGACGGTACTTGTCGCTACTGGCGGCGCCAAGCGGCAGGACGGCCAGTGACTTCGGCGTCGAGACCACAAGTTGCTCCGGCCGATGCGCATTGCGGATCACCGTGGGGCCCGCGCGATACGCGCCCGGCAGGTAACCGTATAACTCGTAGCAGATCGTGCCAATGCTACGGCGGCTGCCGATGTAGAAGGTGATCGCGTCGGGTGAGATCTCGAAACGCTCGAAGGGTCCGGCCACCGATTTTTCGATCACCGTCGCTCCGCTCGGGATCGGCTCGGTGATGACAAGGTACTCGTACTGGCTCTCGGGCGTATCGGACGAGTAGTCGCGATGGACGTACAACTCGACCAGCCCGCGGCCTCCGACCGGAACCTGCGTCAGGGGGTTTTTGAACGACGAATAGCTGCCGTGGAGCACGCCGAACCCGCGAGGTATCTCCCGGCCGTCGACCTCGAGCGGGGCCGGCTGATAGGTCCGCGTAACACTCCAATCCTGGGTCGTGCTCTTGAGCTTCTCGGCCGGAACGAACCCACCCAGGATACACTGATACGTGTACCGTCCCCGGCCGGTGATCTGGAAGTTGATCCGCTGCTTGCCGTCTTTCAACAGGCCGTCGGGCACGTCGACCACTTGGGTGCCGGCCGCCGGATCGACGTCGAGCACCTTGACGCGAACGTCGTTGACGAAGACGGTCAATTCGTAGCGTTCGCCCTCGAAACGGCTCTCGGCGAACCACCTGCTAAGTGCCGTGGCGGCCGGGCCGGTCGCCTTGTCGGGCGTCCACCGGTGCCCGCTGCGATGCGCCAGCAGCCAGTCGACCAGTCCTTTGACCTTCGGATCCTTCGGCGCGACCTCCTGAAGCCCGATCGCGTAGAGGGCACGGAGTTCGGTCGGGCTGTGGCTCCACGGCAACGCGCCCTGGGCCGATTGGCGCCGCGTCGCCGGGGCGTCAAGGTTCCGCTCGCTAAGCGTGTCGAGCAGTTCCTTGGCCGTCGGCCCGCGGTCCATTTCCGCAAAACTCAGCGCCAGGTGGGCCAGCGCCGCGCCGGACAGCAACGTGCGGCTGCGATACAGCCGGTTGGCCAGTGCGAAGTCGCCCTTGCCGGCCGCCGACAGGGCGTGCAGCAGGATCGCCTTGCTCTCGTAGTCGCTGTTGGGGACCGCCGCGACCTGGTTGCGGAGATAGCCGAGCGTCTTGTCGTAGGTATCCGCGGGCACCGTGTAGCCGGCCTCTTTCGCCAGGCTCAAGGCCCAGACGACCCGCGCCGTGCCGTAGCGATTGCTGGTGCCGCCACGGCCGGTCCAACTCCATCCGCCGTCGTCGTTCTGCGAGGAGACCAGCAGACTGATGCTCGAACGGACGCGGGAATCGAGGGCCTGGGATTGGGCCCCTCGGGCACGGCCGGTCGTCTCGGGTACTTTCGAATCCTGCCCCGCGACGAGTTGTTGCAGCGCCAGCGAGGCCATCAGGTCGCTGGTGGCGGTCTCCAGGCCGGCGGTGAATCGCCCGGCGTCGATCTGGCACGGCGGCGCCGGACCGAGCACGACGTCGATCAGGCTCCGTTCGACGCTAGGGCCGACGAGGATTTGGAGGCTGGGGCCCTGAAGCGGCATCTCCTTCGGGGCTTCCACCCAGGCGGTCGTGTCGCTGGTGGCGGAGCCGCCAGCCGTGGCAAAGACGGGCATCCCGTACGGCACCAGCGGGACCGTCCGCCGGACGATGTCCTTCTTACCGCCGGCCGAGACGGTCAACTCGAAGCTGACTACGCCCGACTCGGCCGTGGCGTTCTTATCCTTGGGTTCTTGCGGCCGGTTCAGCGCGGTCTTGAATGCGATCTCATGGATCCCCTTGGCGGCATCGATCGATTTGTTCTCTTCGACCGTGCGGCCGGCGATGGTGGTCTTCAGGACGACTTCGATCTTGCCTTTCTCGACGGCGCTGTTGTGGATCGAGGCCGTCACCTCGGCCTCGTCGCCGTCGGTGAAACTGGACGGCAGCTTCAACTGCCCGAACAGCTCTTTCCGCGCCACCACCTCGCCGGTCGCCTCGCCGGCCAGGGTCTCGGTGGTGATGCCCTTGGCCATCAGGGTCCAGGCGGTGGAGCGCTCGGGCATGGTGAAGGTAATGGACGCGCGGCCGTCTTTGTCCGTGGTGACGGCCGGATTCCAGTAGGCGGTCTCCTGCCATCGCACGCCGGGCAGCAGTACGGCGCCGGCCTCGGCCAATTCGGCCGCCGCCTCGGCCTGCCGGCCGCCGAGATCCGTGTTGAACCACTGCATCTGGCCGCTGGCGTCGAGCCGGACGACCTGCGGGCGGTTCTCCGCGGCGAGCCGGCCCAGGTCGGCGGCGCTGAAATGCCCGTTGGTGAAGCTGAGGTAGAAATCGCCGTTCTGTTCGCCAGTCACGATCGAACCCCTCAGGCCGGTATCGGAGTTCACCCCCGTGCCGAACATGAATCGGCCGCTTGCGGACCGGTTGGGCACCGGCCCACTGCGCCGACCGCCGCGCTGATTGCCACTTTGCGCGCCCGCTTTCCCTCCACCTCCAACACCTCCCATGCCCATGCCCCGGAACTGGTTCACCCCGAGCGAATCGCTGGAAGTCTGTCGTTCGTCGAGGACCATCGCTGTGCCACCGTTCAGGGTAACGGTTCCGTCGTCCGCAGTGAGGAGGCTCAGATTCGTGGCGCCCGGCGGCATGTCGGGAGTATCTTCCGCAACGGTGAGCAGATCGGCCGATTCGAGCCCGCCGGCGTCGCCGGCGGAGAACGCAGCGGCTTCGCGAAGGCTTTCCTCTTCCTCTCGGGCAACTTCCAGCCGGTCCTGCTCGGCTAGGAGTCGCGGATTGATCGGCCGGGTCGGGGGAGTGTAGGCGAAGGTGATGCTCGACGTCGTGCGGACCGCCGTCTGGCGGACGTTGCCGCGGAAGAAATCGCCGATCCCGGCCACCTGCCAGGGGAAACGGTTCAGCAGCGACTGTTCGATCATGGCCAGGCTCAGCTCGGCGGTGACCGGTTTCCCTTGCGGGTCGGTCGTGGTGACGTTCACTTCGAGTTCTTCGCCCGGCCGCACCGGACCTTTCGCGTCGCCTTTTCTTTTGGTGGCGATCTTCACGTGCAGATCACGCCGGACGGTAAACGGACTGGAGGCCGCATGGAACCGCCGGACCTCCCGGTCCTTTCCGCCTTCCGCCTTATCCTTCCCGACTTCGGCCTTTGCGTCGGTCATCACGGCCACGGCCAGTTCGAAGTTCGGTGCCAGCGTGGCGGTCATCGGGATCTCGAGCACGTTGGCGCCCTTATCGAGTTCGACCAGTCTGTAGTCGAGTATCCGTGCGCCCTGGAAGGTAACCAGTGCCAGGGCGGGGTCCTCTCGCCAGTGCAGCTTGACCTTGGCCAGTTCGCCGACCTTGTAGGTGTGTGCGTCGGCCAGGATTCGCAGGCGGACCTTGTCCTCGTCGTCGGAGATCTGCACGAGGTACCGGCCGGAGATCGGGTTGTCGAACCGGTCGGTCCCCTCGACGCGCAGCACGTATCGGCCGCCGTCGTCCAGTTTGAGCGTCTTTTGCGCCGCGCCGTCCTCCGCGTCGGTCTCGATCGCGTGTTGCTCGACGAGCCGCTCGCCGACCTTGCCCTGCACGGTGGTCTTCTCGAGGACCTTCAGCGTCAGGTCGCGCCCGACCGGCTTGCCTTCGGCGTCGTTGGCCCGCACGGTAACCTCGAACGTCTCTCCGGCGACGTAGACCGGGCGGACCGTCTTCAGCGTGATCGAGTATCCCCGCGAAGAGAGCACGAAGTTCGCCGCCGCGCGCAAGTTCCGCTCGGGAAGTTGCACGACCAGCGGCAGCACCTGAGTTTCGCGGAACTCGCGGGTCGGCAGTTTGAACTTCACCTCGCCTTGCTCGTCGGTCTTGGCCGCGTGCTGCCGTCCGTCGGCCAGTTGATAGCGGATCTCGCGCCCGGCCAGCGGGGCACCGTAGTAGAACTCCGCGCGGATGGTCCCCTCGATCTCTTCGCCCCGGTAGTAGACGTTCCGCGGCGTATCGATCACCAGCCGGACCGGTTCGAGCTGGTACTGGTGGACCCGGAACGTGCCCTGGTGGCTTTTGTCCTCCCGGTCGCGGACCAGCACGCGGTAGTCGCCCTGCGGGCTGGTCACCGGCAGCACGAAGTGCGCGTGGAAGCTGCCGAACTCGTTCAGTTCGACCTCCTCCTGCCGCACGAGCCGGCTGCGGCCGTCGAACACCTCGACCGTGTACTTCTTGCCCTTCTCGATGACGTAGGCGTCGTCGGCCGCGTGGCGCAGGCAGCCGCGGAGGTGGACCACCTGTCCGGCGCGATAGGCGGGCCGGTCGGTGTAGATGTAGCCCTTGTCGGCCAGGCCCCGAGCGACCCCGACGCCCTGCAGACCGACCACGTTGGAGGCGATGTTTCCGCCGGCGATGGCGAACACGCGAACGTCGCCGGCGTCTTTCAACTCCTCGTACGACTCTTGAAAAACTCCGTCGGGGCCGGTGGCGGCCTCGGCAAAGACCTTGCTGCCGTTGGAGATCAACAACCGGGCATCCGGCCAGGGCTTGCCGGTCCGCATGTTCTCGGCGAACACGAAGACCTCGTCGCGCGAACTCTTCACGATCACGTCCAGGTCGCTTTGGATCACCATCGTGGTCGCCTCGAGCGTCTTGCTGCCGACCGTGATGGCCATCACACCCGACGTCCCGGATTTCGGCAGCGGAACCTCGACCGCATTTTCCAGTTCCTGGTATTTGTTGTAGTCGGGTACGTTGAACTCGAACGTCTTGTCGGGGTCGATCAGTGCGATATCCAGACCCTCGACGCCCCGAGCCAGGTGCATCTTGCGGAAGTAGGTCTCCATGTCGATCTTGTACGCGCGGACGGTGACCGTCTCGATGTTACGCGTGGTGAGTTTCAGCACGGGTACTTCGTCGCCGCGGAACACCCGCTCGGTGGCCACCGTCATCGTCTTGGCGGTCAGTCGGGCGATCGCCTGCCGCGCCGCTTTGACGTGGTTGCCCCACGTTACCTTACGGTATTCCTCCAGGCCCTCTTCCAGCTTCTGCATCTTCTGCTCGAAAGTCGTCGCGATCATGAACTGGGCCTGCGAGGCCTCGTTCGTGCCGGGATACTTCGACACGAGCCGACGCCAGACGGCGATCGCCTCATCGAGGTTTCCCAGACGCTCATGCATCGTGCCGAACTGCAACAGGATGTTCCGATTGCGGTTGTCCAGCGGATACTTGGCGAGGAATGCCGACCAGAGTTTCCGCGCCTCCGCATACTGCTTCTCGTTGAACTTCTCCTGGCCCATCAGGTACTCGGTATCGATGATCTGCCGCTGCACCGAACTCCACGCTTTGTGGGCCGGATGCTTCGCGAGGTACTCCCGCCAGGTCGCCAGGGCCTCGGGGAACTTCTTCTGGAGTTGGTAGGAGCGGCCCAGCAGGTTGCGGGCCGCGGGGATCTCGTCGCGGCCTTCGTATCGCTTGTCGCCGAGGAAACGTTTCAGGCCGGCCACGGCATCCTCGAACCGCCCGCGATGGACGTAGCTCCGTGCGACGTCGAGATGCGCCCCGCTGGCCAGCTTGTGATCGGGATACCGTTCGATGAATTTCTCCAGCGCGGCGGTGCCCAGGCCGAGTTCCTCGTTGCTTGCCGGCTGCGGGATCCGCCAGGTCCGAGACAGGTTGAACTGGGCCTCGGCGATCCGCTTCGACTTCGCCGTGGCGTGCTTCGCCAGCAGGTCCTGCCAGGTGCGTCGGGCCAGCTTCAAGTTCCCCTCCTTCAGCCGGCACGCACCGAGTTGGTAGCGGGCCTCGACGTCCAGCGGACTGTCCGGGTGATCCTTGGAGAACTTCTCATAGAGTCCGGCCGCATCGCCCGTGGCGCCCAGCTTCTGACGGCATTGCGCGACCAGCAACTCGACCTCGATCCGTTTCTCGGGTTTCGGACCCACTTCCAACGCCTTCTGGTAGAACTCCAGTGCCTTGGCGTAGTCGGGCTTCTTCTCTTCCTTAGGCGGCTCGAAGTAGGCGTCGGCGAACTCCAAGTAGACGTCGGCAATCTCCTGTTTCCGATCGGTCGAGAGGAGAAACTCCGCTTCGGAGCGAACGATCAACTCCGCGCCGCGGAAGTCGCCCTTGCGTGCCAGGGCCAGGGCCTTGCCGAACCGGCAGCGCCGTGCCCAGGGGCTCTCGGGAGAGTCCTTCGCCAGACGGTCGAACGTGTCGATCGCCTCGTCGTACCGTTGTTGCAGGTAGAGTGCCCGACCCTTCAAATACGCCAGGTAGTCGGTCGGCGCGTCTTCGGCCTTGGCGGCCTCGTCGATGGCCTTGACGGCCTCCGGGTAGTTGCGATCTTGCATAAGTTGCCGGACCTTCTCGCCCACCAGCGGGGCGTCGGCGGCGGCCGGCTCCGCGGCCGCAACCACCGCAAGGGACAAGGACACGAAGCCAAGGATAGACAAAACGATGGATAGGCAGGAGTTCTTCATGGGACGTTTCCAATCGGTTCGAGGGGGACGGCACGCCGGTCGTGGCCGAGCACGGTTCTGATGAAGGGGCCCTATGCAACCCACTGGTAGAGAATACCTTACGGAAGCGGGCTCCGCGCGCACCACTCCATGGAATCTTGGACGTTGTATCGCCCGCAATAGTTCCACGGATTCCTCCCGGTGAGGATGCAACTGGGACTCAACGGGCAATTGACTTTCGATGCCTTAATGCGGGGGAGCATGGCCGCCAGCTTCTGCTGGGCCAGCTTGCCGTCTTGTTCCGTCAGCAGGATGCTCGTAGTAGTCATGTCCCTCGGCAATGGCAGTCGCCCAGGCGCAATCGGCCACGACTGCCGTAAGGGGCGGCCGAACGCAGGAACACACGCATCTGCTCCTCCAGGCCCTTTTCGTCGGGTGCGCCCTTGACCCTCTGGTCGATCTCGGCGAACGATCCGCCGCAGACGACCTTCCCGGCTCCTTACGCCGCGCCAGTCGAATCCCGCGCCTTGAGTTGCTTTATTGCAGGGCCGTCGTCCGCCGCATATAATTGCAGGTCAGTGTGGCCTCCTGCCCCAAGAGCCTGCCGCGTTTTCGCCCTCCTCAGGTACAAAGGAGAGGTTGATTCGATGAAAACGAGCAATCTGTACCGTTCGTTGAGCGTCGCCGTCCTATCGTTGGTGCCGTTCGCGGGGGCCGACTGGACCCGGTCGCTATGTCCGGGCGCGACGGGCATTTCCGCTTATACGAGACTACCGATTCGCTGGAGTGCTGACGTATGAAACTCGGACCAATGCTGACCGTTCTTGTTGTCACGTCGTTGTGTGCCTGCCACGCGACGGCCGAAGAGTACGACTTCTACGGAAACCTCCGGTATCCACCGACGGTCCGCCCCGGCGTGGGCCGCGACGAGGTCGAGCAGGAAGGGGGACCCAACGCCTCGGGTTACCGGCGGCGCACGGTTAAGTGGTGGCCGCGGAAGGGACAGGACATCGTCGACGTGCCGCCGGGCGCGCCGTTGCGCACCTGGACCAGGAACAAGGGGCAGCAGGACAAGGAAGCCCTGGCCGGGCTGTGCCGGAACTGGACGGAATCGGATCCGCAGACGTTCAAGGCGCACCTGGTTGGGTTTCGCGGCTTTGCCGTGCCCACCCCCAACCCCACGTTTAGTGATGACGTCCTCATTCCAGCGGCCGTTTTACGTCTGGAAGACGGCACGCAAAGGGCCGTTGTCCACCACACCCCGTTCGTGCTGATGCTCAGTCCGGAAGATCACGACTTCATCCTGAAGAAATGGCAAGAAGAATGGCCGAAGTTGACGGCCTCGCTCTGCAAAGAGGAATACGTGACGAATCCTCGCGACATCAAGACCTTTCCTCCCAACGATCCCGGTTACCTGGTACTGGAGAGCGACCATTGGCGTTTTCAGGCCGGCTCAACAACTTGGGTCGACGACTACTATTTGCTGTGTCCGGAGGAGCCGGAAAAGCAGGCCCGCTATCGCAAGGGCACGCTCGAGTTTGCCGAGGGCCTGTGGGCCTACGTGGAAGCCGCGGGAGCGAGGATGCCCTTTTGGCGCGAGTTTGGTCCCGATTACAAATTCGCCGTGACTACCGGGCCGAGCATCAAGAACGGTTGGGAACGCATTGACCCCGGCAACGGCGGCGGATACGGATGCTGTACCGTCTACTGGTGTGGCGGCGGGCCGCGCAGCGTCAAGCTCAGCCACGAGTTCGGCCACAGCGGATTTCACGGGGAAAACGGCTGCAATGCCATGATACATACGCTCATCCCGGGAGAAATGCAGGTGTTCTCCCACAATTTCTGTTATCCCTGGCGCAACGTGATGTTCGCCGATTACCAGGCCGGCCTCTGGATGATCGCCCTGGGAGACAACCCGAACTGGGGCAGCGGGATCGTTCCCGTTCTCGGCTCCCTGCGCGCCGAAACGGAACCGACCCTCTACCACGCCGTTGCCCGGCTCGGGCAGAAAAAGGGACTTTGGAAAAACGGCATCAAGGGGTTCGGAGATTTCTTCGGCGAGTACGCCGCGCGAATGGTAACGATCGACCTGGTCGCGCAGCCCATGCTGCGATGCAAATACGGAATGCCGGAAATAAGCTACGTCTATCCCGTGTACGGCAGGGAAAACACGTACCGCGTTCCGAACAGCGAATCGCCCAGGGCCTACGGATTCAACATCATCCGCCTCAATCCCGATGGCGATGCGAGAGAGGTCGTCGTGGATTTCCACGGGTTCAACAACCCCCAAACGCACTCCGACTGGCGTGCCTGCATCGTGGCCGTGGACGGAAAGGGGCGTGCTCGTTACAGCCCCCTTTGGAACAAGGGCAAGATGACCTTGGGCCTGAAGCCGACGGACAAGCACCTGTGGCTGAGTGTTGCCGCTACGCCTTCGGCGATGCCGGTCCGCGAAGGCGCCGGATGGCACCACAGCATGAATCAGTACTTCCACGGCAACCGCGCGCCGCGATTTCCGTGGGAGGTTACCTTGACCGGATGCCGGCCGGGCTCGCCGCACCGCCGGCAGGGCGACGTGGTCAATCTCGACGAACTCTATACCTTCAACAACTCCAACTTCTACGTGGATCACGGAGCGAAGCACGAGGTGCCGATCCCTTGCTGGGATGCCGATGCCGCGCTTGCCCAAGAGAAGCTCGCGGCGATGCTTCCGCGTATCAAGGCTTCGGCCGAGGCGGTGCGGAAGAGGCTGGAAGCAGGCAACGGCCACGATGAGTACTGGCTGAAGGACTGGTGCGAGTATCGCAAACTCGAGCGGCTGGAAGATCTCCAACGGCGCGTGAAGTTCCTGCAGCGCAACACCAAGGGCCGGCGCCACGACAACGGCGGCGGCTTCGTGGCCGAGGGGGCCAAAGTCGCGCCCACGGCCTACGTGGGGCCCAACGCAATGGTGCTCGACGGCGCCCGCGTGGAAGGCAATGCCTGCATCAAGGAGTACGCGGTCGTGATCGGGCCCGAGGCGGTCGTTTCAGGCAACGCCAAGATCGGCGGCCGGGCGTGGGTTTTCGGTAATATCAAGGTTGACGGCAATGCACGGATCCTGGAATCCGTGTTGATTACCACCGACTTCCGCTTTCGCGGAGGCTACCACGTGCGCTCGGATCACTACACCGAAGGCGAGGCACACGTGACCGGTAACGCGGTTATCAAGGGCGAGCACGTTATGCAACTGTGTTACGCGCCCGACCAGGTGCTTACCGGCGGACTGGTCGTGGACTACACGGCGAAAATCGCCAACCACGCAAGCGGTGTTTTCAGTTCGGGCAGATTCTGCCACGACGGATCATACAATTGGGCATATACGCCCTTGGCGAAACTCGGCCGGAACCTGGGCGGCGGGCCCGACAGCGGAGCCCTCTACGCCAACTGGGAGTTCGACCATCCAAAGGTCTACTTGCTCGAAGATTCCTATGTGAACAACAACGGGCTTCTTCACGGTAGACCGGAATTCTCGAGCGATGACCACCACAAGTGCGTCGTTCTAAACGGCACGCACCAGTACGCGGAAGCACCGCCGTCGGTGGCGGATTTCGGCGAGCTTACCATCGATATGGGGATCAACTGGTCGGGCGGCAAGGATCAGCGCATCTTCGATTTCGGAACCGGCGGGGATGAATGCTTCTACCTGGACGTATCCGACAAAAACGGCAAGCCGGCGCTGGTTGCGGTGCATGACGGGAAGACTCACCGACTGACTTCGTCTGAAGCCGTCCCCGCAAACCAATGGGTCGTGGTGCGCGTCGAAATGGACGGTTCGGACGCCTCCATTCACGTTGACGGCCGGCGCGTGGCAAAAGGAGCCTTCCGCTTCAGGCCGCGCGACGTGTTCATCGGCGACAGGGCCGAAGGGAACTTCATCGGTTGCAGCAGAGACAAGACGGGATTCTTCAAGGGCCGGATCGATCATTTCCGCATCTACCGCAAGACCCACGACGATTTCTATGCAATCGGCACGCGCGACCCCAACGAGAGCGAACTTGCCGCTGAATGGACGAAGCGTCGGGCGGCAAAAGAAAAGGAGTTGGCGGAGAACTCCATATTCAAGAATATGCGGAAGGAAGCAGAGGAACTCGTTCGTCGCAGATCGCAGTTGCTGGGCACGAGCGAAAGACTTACCGAACTGAACGAAAACCGCGGGGCGGCCGGCACAAAGAAAGCCGAACTCGACAGGATGGTTCTCGACAAGTTCAATGCTCTCGAAGATACCGTCAATGCGAACAGGGAAATCGCCGAGCTTCGTGAGGAAATCGACCGCATGAACCGCGAGATCAGGCAGTCCAGCGAGCACACCGGTGCCCACGAGACAATTCGTGCGGCCGAGCAGCAACTCGGGGAGATTGACCGGCAAGTGCGCGAAAGCGCCGAAGTCAAGACCATCGAAGAAAAGGCCCGTGCCGAGGACGCCAGGAAACGCGAAATCGAGGAGTCCATCAGGCAACTCCCCCAACTCAAGAAGGCCATGGAAGTGCATCTGAACGAGAAAGACAACCGGAAACGAGACGAGCTTCGACGCAAGTACGATTCCCTGTTCAACGACAAGAAGTCGTCAAGCGTCGAGTATGCGGCGGCGGAAGCCTTAAGCCGGGAGTATTGGGCACGGCACAAGAGAATGGTGAGCGAGCAACTTGATCTTCACCCCGAACGGGCACAAACGAGCAGGACGCTCGACGCGTTGCGAAAGAACCTGCCCGATCTCTTGAAAAAGCTGAAGGCCAATCACCCGAACCTTTCCAAACTGGAGGCATCCCTCGATAAGAAGCAGAAGAGCTTCGAGGAAAAGAAGAGGGAGTTCACGACCGCCGAACCGAAAGTCGGTGAGTTCAAGGATGAGTACAAGAAGGTCCTGGCGGAACTCGAGGCCGTCGACCGTGCCATCTCCGAAGAGAAAAAGCGGCTGCTGTCGGTGAATCTCGAAGAACTGGCGAAAATCGGCGAACGCCTGTACGATATGGAGTACAAGCGGAAGCATTGGCGGTACGATGGAGAGGGGCTCGCCTTGAAGAAAGCCGGGATGGATCGGAATCCTTTCCTGAACGTCAAGGAAGAAAGTATCTTGACGTTGCACGAAGGGCTGAACTATCGCACCTCGGCGGATTGGGATTACAGGACGCGGCAGGAAGTGAGAAACGAGGTCCCGCCGATAATGAAAGAGTGGCTGGAACGGGTCCGGGGGTATTGACCGGGCCCTCTATTTTGAATGCCGCTGTCTGCGAGGGCTCCGTTGAAACCACACCGACCGCTTCGTAACACCCTTGCGCGTCGGGCACGTTGCAGCGGCGGGCAGCTTCCGCCGCAGAATCCCTGGACCCGATCATGAATGTCCCCGGAGGATTGAAGTCGTTTTTTCGGCTCTTTCCTCTCCCAAGGCGTCTGCGGTTTCGGTTAGAATGGACATCGTCTGAAAGGACCCGTCGTGGGGAGTATCCGTATTCCGTTCTCGCAGGAGGACTCATTGTGAGATTCCAGGCTTCCATTCCAGAGCATCGTCGCCGGTTAGCGTCGGCGGTGATCGCCGTGACGTCGCTTGCCGTTTGGAGCGTTGTGTTCTCGCCGGTGCCCGGCGAGGCGGGGCCGGCCGGAGTGTTCCAGATTCAGGGTTGGACCTTCGACCGCGGCAATGCCGAGGTTTTTGCCAACCCAGACATCTATGCCGATTATCGAGACAAGTTTCCCGAACTGGTGGTCGGTGACGGAGGCCACTTGCCGTGGGTGGTCGAGTATGATGTCGAGTTTCCGGTCGACGCCACTTACGCACTTCACGTCCGTTACGGGTCGCCCGAGCCGCGGCCGATGGATGTTTGGCTCGACGACCGACGCGTGGGCACCTGCTGCGGGCGCGTCACCGGCAATCCGCCCCCGTATCTGGATCGCCATCCTGGTCACGAGCGGCCCAGACTCGCAAACAACTTTCACGGCGTGGAGTGGGAAGAGGCCGGCAAGCTGCCGGCCACGAAAGGGAAGCACACGTTGAAATTCACCCGTCAAGGGCCGCCCCCTCGCGTGAGCGCTTTACGGCTGGAGTCGCCGGTGGCCTTTCCGAAGGATTGGAGACCGGAGAAGCGGGAAGTGAAGCTCAGCCGGATCCCGCCCACCCTTCGTAGAATATTCCTCCCGCCGGGCAGCGTGAACGTCGAGACCCTGCGGTTGGCCATTGAGGACGTGATTGCCGACTACGGCCCGCGCTATCCGAAGGGGCCGGAGTATCTGAAGCAACTGGCCGAGGCGGACCGGAAGCAGAGGGCGGCTCAGCGCGGCACGCCCCAGCAAAAACAGGAGATCGACGATGCCCTGAAGTCGCTCGAACGCGAAGCCTTGCTGGCCCATCCGCTCTTGGATTTCGACAGACTGTTGTTCGTGAAACGGAAAGCCTGGGGCTCCTCGCACATCTACAACGACTACGGTGCCGGCAGCGACACGGGTAACATCTGTGTCCTCTCGCCGGTGGCCCCCGATGAAAAGGGCACCGGCGGCAAGGTAACCGAGATCGCCCCGCAACTCAGCGGAGGGCTGTTCGCCCAATTCGATCTTTCGTTCGACGCCAGAAAAGTGGTCTTTGCGTACAGCAAAAACGAGGAGACGGGCTTCCGCATTTACGAGACCGGCATTGACGGTAAGGGACTGCGGCAGATTACCTTCGACGGCAACGAGGCCGTGATGCTACGGCACCACAAGAGCTCAAGTTACGGGCACTACTACGATCTTGACCCCTGCTATCTTCCCGGTGGCAACATCATGTTCA